>JACCDW011509257.1_pt1 | contig 15637 bp, 10 predicted proteins | sample 7449781 | NCBI WGS metagenome assembly JACCDW01 (sample SAMN15323449, study PRJNA562643) | freshwater metagenome | isolation source: river surface water | place: USA:Blue River Watershed | collected 2017-08-18
CCACCGCAAACCACGTCGCCCAGCACATCGAAGATCACCACATCGGTGTCATCCAGCAGGTGATGCTCTTTCAGCAGCTTCACCGTTTGTCCGACCACATAACCGCCGCAGCCTGTACCTGCGGGTGGGCCGCCGGCCTCCACGCACATCACGCCGCTGTAGCCCTCGAACACAAAATCTTCGACGCGCAATTCCTCGCTATGAAAATCCACCGACTCCAGTACATCAATCACTGTCGGCATCAGTTTTTTGGTCAGTGTGAAGGTCGAGTCATGCTTGGGATCGCAACCGATCTGCAAGACCCGCTTACCCAACTTGGAAAACGCCACCGACAAGTTCGATGAGGTGGTGCTCTTGCCGATGCCGCCCTTGCCATAGATGGCAAAGACTTTGGCATTACCAATCTTCATGCTCGGGTCGAGCTGCACCTGCACGCTGCCCTCGCCATCGGCGCGGCGTTCGCGCTTGATCTCCGACACGGGTACGGTCGCTACATTCATTGGTTCACTCCTTCATTAATGCCTTCAAGCCGGTCTTCCAGCTCTTCACCAGCGCGCCGCATCGCATCGAGCGTGTCGGCATCCGGCGTCCAGTAATTTCTTTCGGTAGCTTCCATCAACCGGCTCGCCACACGCGCAGATGCCGTGGGGTTCAGCCTGGCGAGACGCTCGCGCATCTCCGGGTCGAGTAAAAAGGTTTGCGTCAGTTGCTGATACACCCAGGGCTGCACTTGTCCGGTGGTCGCTGACCAGCCCATCGTGTTTGTCAGATGCAGCTCGATCTGATGCACGCCCTCATAGCCATGCGCGAGCATGCCTTCGTACCATTTGGGGTTGAGCATGCGCGTGCGCGTCTCGAGTGCCACTTGCTCGGTCAGTGTGCGCACCGTGCCACCGCCGCGTGTCTGGTCGCCGATGTAGACCGGCGCCACTTGGGCATCCGCTCCCTTCGCGCGCTTCACCGCGCGGCTGATACCGCCGAGCGTGTCGAAGTACGTGTCGATGGTCGTCACACCGACTTCCACCGAATCCAGGTTCTGGTAGGCCAGTTCCACGCGCGAGAGCACGCTCTTTAATAAATCAGGCTGGGCGACCGGACGGCCGCTCGTGCCATACGCAAAGCCCTTGCGGCAGGTATAAGTCTCGGCCAGCTCGTCTTCATCATCCCAGCGGCTGCAGTCGATCAGATGATTCACATTCGCGCCATACGCACCCTCGGCATTGCCGAACACGCGCAGCGCGGCCGTCTCCATGTCGCAGCCCTGCTCCTGCTGATAGGCCAGCGCATGCTTGCGAATGAAGTTGTGTTCCTCAGGTTCATCGGCGCTCGCGGCCATCAGCGCGGCTTCGGCCAGCATGCGGATTTGCAGCGGCAGCAGATCGCGGAAGATGCCCGAGAGCGTAATGAGCACATCCACACGCGGGCGGCCAAGTTCTTCCAGCGATACCAATGAAGCACCCGCGAGTCGACCATAGTTATCGAAGCGGGGACGCGCACCCATCAGCGCCAGTGCCTGCGCAATCGGTCCGCCCTCGCTCTTGAGGTTATCGGTACCCCACAGCACCATCGCTATCGATTCCGGGAAACTGCCGGTGTCTTGCTGATGACGTTCCAGCAGGCGCTCAGCCTGTCGTGCGCCATCTTTGACGGCATAGGCGCTCGGCAAGCGGAAGGGATCAAAGCCGTGCAGGTTACGACCTGCGGGCAGGATCTCCGGCGTGCGCAGCAAATCGCCACCGGGTGCGGGACGTACATAGCGACCATCGAGCGCGGCCAGCAGGCCATCCAGTTCATGCGACTCATGCATGAGCTCACTCGCTGCCGCCAGCTTGGCCAGTAAACTGAAGTGTTCTTCTGACAGGCCAGCAGGCTGCGCATCGCCGGACAGCATGGCCTCGATAGCTGTTCGCAACTCGGGGGTGACCTTCGCCTGATGCGCGGACTCGGCAATCGCCACCAACATGTCGGTGCGCTCTTCTCGTGTCGGTGCTTTACCGACGATATGCAGGCCGTGAGGGATCAGCGTGTATTCGAGTTCCAATACGGCGTCATTCAGCGCAGCAATCGCGGTGTCACAGTGCTCATCCCAGGCCGGCTCGCTCTTGGCCAGTTCCAGCTCGCTCGCCTGCGCTTGTATCAGCGCGGCGAGTTCGGGTTTTTCATGATCATCATCAGGGCCGAGCGCGCGCCAGCGCGTCAGCGAGGCTTTCAAGTCCGCCAGTCCCCGGTACACACCGGCCTCTGCGACCGGCGGCGTCAGATAGGACACCAAGGTCGCCTGCGCGCGGCGCTTGGCGATCGTGCCTTCCGAGGGATTGTTCGCTGCGTACAGATACACATTCGGCAGATCAGCGATCAACCGATCTGGCCAGCATGAACCAGACATGCCCGCCTGCTTGCCCGGCATGAATTCCAGTGCGCCATGCGTGCCGAAGTGCAGCACCGCATGCGCGGCGAAGTCCTCGCGCAGATAGCGATAGAACGCGCTGAAGGCATGGGTGGGCGCGAAGCCTTTGTCAAACAGCAGGCGCATCGGGTCGCCCTCGATGCCCATCGCCGGCTGTATACCGACCAGCACATGGCCAAACTGCGCACCCAGCACATAGATATGCCCGCCATCGCTCTGATGCTTGCCCGGCGCCGGGCCCCACTGCGCTTCAATGACTGTCAAGTACTTCTCTTTGCGCACATGCTCATCGGCGCTGATACGCGCATGCACATTGGCTGGCGTGCCGTGACGCTCGGCATTGCCCTTCAAGATCGCATCGCGCAGTGCATTCACATCGGCGGGCAACTCCACCGTATAGCCCTGACGCTGCATCGCAGCCAGCGTGTTGTAAAGGCTCTCGAACACCGACAAGAACGCCGCCGTGCCGGTGCTGCCGGCATTGGGCGGGAAGTTGAACAAGACCACCGCGACCTTGCGCTCACGACGCTCGCTCTTCTTCAGCGCGATCAGCTTGGCCACGCGGGCTGCGAGCATGTCTGCGCGCTCGCTGCACACTTGCATGTCCTGAGCATTGTCGGCCTGCTCGAAGGTGCACTGCCGCTCGCAACCCGTGCAAGACTTGCCCGCCGCATCGCTGCGACCGCCATAGACCATGGAACCACTGGAACCATCGAGCTCAGGCAGCGCGACCATCATCGTCGCCTCGACGGGCAACAGGCCGCGCTCGGAGGCGCCCCAATGCTCCAGCGTCTGGAATTCAACGGGTGAGACCGCGACATACGGCACATCGAGCGAGGCCAGCAGATCTTCGGCCGCCTTCGAATCGTTATAGGCCGGGCCACCAATCAGTGAGAAGCCGGTGAGTGACACCACCGCATCCACCACTGGCTGGCCATGGGCCATGAAGAATTCTTCGACGGCAGGTCGCGCATCAAGTCCGCTGGAGTACGCCGCGCGCACGTTCAAACCACGCGCCTCTAATGCGGCGATCACGCCATCGTAATGCTGCGCATTGCCCGCCAACAGGTAAGACCGCATCACCAGCACGCCCACGGTGCCTTGTGCGTTGGCGATGGTAGGTAATTTGTCTGCGCGATCGCTCATGCCTTTGTGAGCGCCCGCGCTCTTGAGCTTCGGGTGATAGACACCGACTTCCGGGTACTCGATCGGCAGCAGGGGCGGCGCCTTGCCGCGCAAGCTCTTGCGCGGACCATCCGCATAGGCATTCACCAAGAGCTGCACCATGCCGGCGATATTCTCTTCCGAGCCCGCCAGCCAGTACTGCAGCGTGAGGAAGTAATTACGTACGTCTTGGGCAGTGCCCGGAATGAAGCGCAGCAGCTTGGGTAGGCGACGCAGCATTTTCATTTGCTGAGCGCCGGCGGTCTTCATCGCCCCTTTTGATGATTCTTTGTCTTCGCTCTTGCCGCGCAGTTTCTTCAAAAATGCCATCGGGCCGCGTGTCGTGCCATCCATCGCAAAGCGACCAATACGCGTCAACTTCATCACCTCACCCGCGGACATGATGCAGACCATCGCATCACACTGATCGCGTCGTGCACTGAGCGCAGGCAGCACGGGCAGGAAATGGTCTTCCATGAACAGCATCGAAGCAATCACGATGTCGCCCTGTGCGATGTCTGCCCTGCAGCGCTCCAGCGCTGACGCATCATCCGCCCATTCCGATGCCGCATGCACCGCCAGCGAGACGCCGGGCAGTTTCTTTTGCAGCAGCCGGTGCGCGCGCTGCGCCGCACTCGCCAGATGGTTGTCCATCGTGACGATGACGACGCGCATCACTGACGCGTCAGCGGCCGAAGTGGGCTTTCGCGTCATATAAGGTCTCAATGGTGATGGTGTGGGCGCCTGTATCTTTCGCAAAACGCTCGGTATTCCTGCGTGCCTTGCCGCGCACGAAGAACGGTATTTTTTGCAGTTCTTTTTCGGCCTCGCTGCTCCAGCTCGGATGAATCTCGTCGGCATTGGCCGGCGTGGCAATAGCGTCAGGCGCGACGATGGCTTCAGGCTCTGCGGGCATCGCGCGCGGCGTGCCTGCTTTACCCAGATGCGAAGGCGCGGCACCGTCATGGAACTCGAAGTCATCCTTGAACATGCCGAGCAAGTGCTCTTCGAGTCCCATCATCAGCGGATGGACCCAGGTATCGAACAGCACATTGGCACCCTCAAAACCCATCTGCGGCGAATAGCGCGCAGGGAAATCCTGCACATGCACAGGCGCAGAGATCACCGCGCACGGCAAGCCTAGCCGCTTGGCGATATGCCGCTCCATCTGCGTGCCCAGCACCAGCTCGGGCGAGAGCTCCGCCACCCTGGCTTCGACCTCGAGGTAATCGTCGGTGATCAGTGCCTCGACGCCATACCGCTTCGCCGCCTCACGCACCTCGCGCGCAAATTCGCGACTGTAGGTGCCCAGACCCACGACCTCAAAACCCAATTCTTCGGCAGCGACACGTGCTGCCGCGATCGCATGCGTGGCATCGCCGAATACGAACACACGCTTGCCGGTCAGGTAGGTCGAATCCACCGACTTGGCATACCAGGGCGCGTGCGATGCCTCATCTTCAAGCGCAGGATCGACAGCAATCCCCGCGAGCTGCGCGACTTCCGCAATGAATTCACGGGTCGCCTGCGCGCCGATAGGCACCGTCTTCGTCATCGGCATCTGGTGATTCTTTTGCAGCCAGTTCGCTGCTGACATCGCTACTTCCGGATACAACACCACATTGAAATCGGCATTGGTCAGTCGAGACAGATCATCCGGCGTGGCGCCTAGTGGCGCGACGACATTCACGGCGATGCCCATGCGTTCCAGCAGCCCGCTGATCTCGCGCAAATCGTCGCGATGTCGGAAACCCAGTGCGCTCGGGCCGAGAATGTTGCAGCTGGGTTGAGTACTGTCGCTCGATGTTCTGGGTCTCGCGAGCGCTCGCACCATCTGATAGAAGGTTTCCGCAGCGCCCCAGTTTTCTTTTTTCTGATACGACGGCAGTTCCAGCGGCACCACCGGCACAGGAAGATTCAGCGCTTTGGCGAGCCCGCCGGGATCATCCTGAATCAGTTCGGCGGTACAGGAGGCGCCAACCATCATGGCCTTGGGCGCAAAACGCTCATACGCATCGCGTGCCGCATTCTTGAACAGCTCGGCAGTGTCACCACCCAGATCGCGCGCCTGAAACGTGGTGTAGGTCACTGGAGGTCGCTTGGGCAGTCGCTCGATCATCGTGAACAGCAAGTCCGCATAGGTGTCGCCTTGCGGTGCGTGCATCACGTAATGCACATCCTTCATCGCGGTGGCGATGCGCATCGCGCCAATATGGGGCGGGCCTTCGTAGGTCCACAGCGTCAGCTGCATACGGCCTCCTGTGAGGTTCGGGTAGACAGCTTTTCTCGGCGCAGCAACGGCCGGGCAAACAATTCCGCCAAATCGGCGCTTTGCTCATAGCCGTGCACGGGCGAGAACACCAACTCGATCGCCCATTTGGTGGTGAGGCCTTCCGCCTCGAGCGGATTGGCGAGCCCCAGTCCGCACACCACGAGGTCGGGGGCTTGCGCGCGGCAGCGGTCGAGCTGCTTTTCGACATCCTGCCCTTCGGACAGCACGGTATTCGAAGGCAGCAAGGCCAGTTCATGCTTCAGATGTTCACGATGCAAATACGGTGTGCCGACTTCGGTCAGATGCATGCCCAGCTCGCGCGACAAAAAGCGGGCGAGCGGTATTTCGAGCTGCGAATCCGGGAAAAAGAAAATCCGCTTGCCCTGCAAGCGCTCACGATGACGCTCCAGCGCACGCTGCGCACGCTCGCGCGAGACTTGCGTTGCCTGCGCAAAGCGTTCTGCCGGTATGCCCGCACTGTGCGCCGCTGTGCGTAGCCATTCGGTTGTGCCCTCGACACCAAAAGGAAACGGCGCCACCAGATGCGTTGCGCCGCGCTCAGTCAACGCGCGTGCGGTCTCGCCCAGGAAAGGTTGCGCAAGCAAGAAGCGCGTGTTTTTGCCCACCGAGGGAAGACTGCGCGACGACCGTGGCGGGAAGAACTGCACGCCCTCCAGCCCCATCGCTGTGAACAGGCGCGCGAACTGATCTTCAACCACGTCGGGCAAACAGCCCACCACCATCAGTGACGGTGCATCAGATTCGGACGGCGGCAGCTCCGGCACCAACGACGCGAGGCAGGCATCCTCGCCCTGCGTAAACGTGGTCTCGATGCCGCTACCGGAGTAATTGAGTATGCGCACCTGGTTCAGGTATTCGCGCGAGAGCCGCGCGGCGGCGCGTGACAGATCCAGCTTGATGACCTCAGACGGGCAGGAACCCACCAGGAACAGCATCTTGATGTCTGGTCGGCGGCTCAACAGCTGACGCACCACGCGATCGAGTTCTTCATTCGCATCAGCGATGCCGGCGAGGTCGCGTTCATCAATGATCGCGGTACCGAACCGTGGCTCGGCAAAGATCATCACGCCGGCTGCCGATTGAATCAGGTGAGCGCAGGTACGGGAACCGACCACGAGGAAGAAGGCATCCTGAATCTTGCGGTGCATCCAGATGATGCCCGTCAGTCCACAGAAAACCTCGCGCTGACCGCGCTCGCGGAGCACGGGCGCATCGGCGCAGCCCTTATCGGCGGCGTCCCGCTGAATTGGAATCACGGCGCTCATGCGGCCACCTCGCCTGAGGCCGATGCGGAGGGTGAAGACGACTGCAACCTGGCGGCGCGCAGCTTCAGCAAGAATTGACCCGCGTTGATCACATATGCGGCATAGCCCGCGAGCGCCAGCAGCATCTGCTCACGCACCGGAAGCGCGCCCGTGAACAAGGCCACCAGATACGCAGTGTGCAGCGCCAGCACCAGCATGCTGAACACGTCTTCCCAGAAAAAGCTGGGGGCAAACAGGTAGCGGCCGAACACCACCTTTTCCCAGATGCAGCCGGTGATCATGATGGTGTACAGCAGCAGGGTCTTGATGACGATGGAGACCGTGGCCTCGGCTTCGCCCTGCCCGGTCTGTAAAAAGCGCAAAACCAAAACAACGCTGATCAGGAAGACCAGAAATTGCAAAGGCGCTAACACGCCCTGCACCAGCGTCCAGCGCGTGGCATCCCGCCGCGCCCTTTCCTCGCTGGTGTAGAGCGGCCTGATGGTGGCCGCTGCCCCTGATGTCCCCGTGTTTTCGTACATGAAAGGTGCTCCGCCCTCTGTGGGGTGATCCATGCACTGTAGGACCGTCGAGACACTATGTCAATCTAAGATTACGTAAGGTTTTATTGACACCGAACCGGGCTTCGGGCATCGTGGCGCTTGCGCTTATCCGGTCTGGATTATTCCTTTGACACAAGCGAATTGCAGGCGTACAACGGAAATGTTCCTTCAGAGGAAGGTTCGCTCCAGATACTCAACCGCGATAAGAGGATCCACGCAGCGCCGGTCGGCACACTCCCCGCAGAGGGCAGCCGCCCAGGTTCTCCCTGAGACCCCGCCAGCGCCCGCAGGAGATAACAATGGACAAAGCCTCAAAAGGCCACAGCGGCACCGCCGCCCCGGCCAGTAGCGCGGGGGCGCTCACAGAGGCCGCGAGCGAAAAACGGCTGCTCACCCTGGTGGAAGCCGAGATCATCCCGCGACTGATGCTTGCCCACCGAGATTCGCGCCACGAGGCGCAAGACAACGCTATCCACCCACACGAGGTGGTGACCTTCGCGCGCGCGCTGCTGTCCAATGACATCCGCGACGCCACCGAGCTCATCGGCCAGCTCTGCGAGCGCGGCGTAAAAATGGACGCCGTTTACTTGCAGCTGCTCGCCCCTGCCGCGCGCTATCTGGGCGAGCTGTGGGAAGCCGATCAGTGCAACTTCTCCGAGGTCACGCTGTGCCTGTGGCGCATGCAGACCCTGATGTACGACCTGAGCGCGGCCTTCCATGGCGGCGATCTGCGCCCGACGGCACGCAGTGGTGCCGAGCGCCGCATCCTCGTGGCCTCGCTGCCGGGACAGCAGCACACCTTCGGGCTGTCCATGCTCTCCGAATTCTTCAGAAAAGACGGCTGGGTCGTGCTGGCCATTCCCTCGCCTCAGGCAGGCGAGGTGCAGGACAGCCTGTCCATGCACTGGTTCGATGTGCTGGCGCTCTCGGCCAGCATGGATGGCGAGGTCAGCCATCTGACCAAGACCATCAAGGCCGCCCGCAAGACCTCCCGCAATCCACGTCTGGCCGTCATGGTCGGCGGCCCGCTGTTCCTGCGCCAGCCTGGCCTGGCTGCTACCGTGGGCGCGGACGGCATGTCCGAAGATGCTCCTTCTGCGCTGGCGCTCGCCGGCCATCTCTACCAACAGCAGCAAGAAGTCAGGTTAAATTGACGCTTGAGGATGACAATTCCGGTTGAAAAACCCCGGAATTGCCCTCACAATACACTCAACCGTATGTCTATTTACTGCCCGGTCACGTTTATCGGCTGACCGGCCTTGCAATCCAATGCAATCTCAGACCGACACCTCTTACGTGACTCAATTCGAGACCCCAAAGCAATCGCTCTCCGGCCTGAGCGCCGAGGCGAATGCCGCGCTGTTGTCAGCCACGGCGGATGTGGTGCTGGTCATTGACGGCGATGGCGTGGTGCAGGACGTGTCCACCAGTCATAGCGCGCTGCCCGTGGCAGGCGGCCAGCACAGCTGGATAGGCAAGACCTGGGAAGACACGGTCACCATCGAAAGCCGCCCGAAGATCGCCAAGCTGGTTCGCGAGGCAGCCAGCGATGCGCGCCCGGTGTGGCGACAAGTGAATGTCGCGGCGGCCAGCGGCGCCGATGTGCCGCTCTCTTTTTGCGCTATCCATGTCGGCCCCAAAGGTCGGATGATTGCGCTCGGACGCGACCTGCGCGCGCAATCCGAACTCCAGCAGCAGCTGGTCGATGCGCAGCAGACCATGGAGCGCGACTATCTGCGACTGCGCCACCTCGAATCGCGCTATCGCATTCTGTTCGACCTGACCAGCGAGGGTGTGCTGGTGCTCGACGGCCGCAGCCTCAAAATCATCGAAGCCAATCCCGCGGCCGCGCAAGCGTTGGGCGAAGGCGTGCGCAAGCTGTTGGGCAAGAGCCTGCTCGACTGCATCGACCCCAACGCGCGCGGCGCAGTCAGCAAGCTGCTCGACACCGTGCGCGCCAGCGGCAAGCCCGATCAGACCACCGCGCGGTCCGCAGCATCCCCGAGCGGCCGACTGACGCTGTCGGTCTCGGTGATGCATGAAGAGTCCGGCGAACTGTTCTTGGTCCGTGTCGCCGGCGATGCGCAGTCCGTTCCGGCCAGCAGCAGCGCGACCCAGGCAGACACCGTGCTGCGCGTGCTCGAGCAGGCACCGGATGCCTTCGTCGTCACCGACAACGATGGCGAAATACTCTCTGCCAACCGCGCATTCACCGACATGATTCAGATCGGCCGCCCCGAACAAGCGCTCGGCCAATCGCTCGATCGCTGGCTGGGCCGGGCCGGCGTCGATCTGAACGTTCTGCTGGCCAACCTGCGCCAGCGCGGCACCGTCAGACTGTTCGCGACGACCATGCGCAATGAAAACGGCGCGACCATCCCTGTCGAAATCTCTGCCGTCTCAGTACCGCACGGCGAAGTCAGCGGACTGGGCTTCACCATCCGCGACATCGGCCGCCGGCTGGGCAGCGATGGCCGTCACGAATCCCCCCGCTCTGCAGAGCAGCTCACCGAACTGGTCGGCCGCGTGCCGCTGCGCGATATCGTCGGCGAGACCACCGAGCTGATCGAAAAACTGTGCATCGAGGCCGCGCTACAGCTAACCCAAGACAACCGCGCCACCGCCGCCGAGATCCTCGGGCTGTCGCGGCAAAGCTTGTATGTGAAGCTGAGGCAGTACCGCCTTGGGAATCTGGGGGAGTAAACCCCTCCGCATCTCCTACAAAGGGACACTCACTTTGTAGGATTGATGTTCAGAAATGTCCAGCAAAACAAGGGCGGTGTTCCTCTGCGAGGGTTCTACAAAGTGAGTGTCCCTTTGTAGGAGCACCTCTGGCGATTTGAGGATTAGCCCCCTTTGCTTTGCTCATCTGGGATAATGCGAAGCTTCCTCATTTCACAGCATTCCGCACCCTATGGCTACTCCCCCTAAAGTCGCACTCATTACCGGCATCACCGGTCAAGACGGTGCCTATCTCGCCGAATTTCTGTTGAAAAAAGGTTATGTCGTGCACGGCATTAAACGGCGGAGCTCGCTGTTTAATACCGACAGAATCGATCATCTCTACAAAGACCCGCATGTCGATGACCGCAAGTTCATCCTGCACTATGGCGACCTGACCGACAGCACTAATCTGATTCGCATCGTTCAACAGGTGCAACCTGACGAGATCTACAACCTCGCCGCGCAGAGCCATGTCGCGGTCAGTTTTGAAGAGCCTGAGTACACCGCCAATGCCGATGGTATCGGCGCGTTACGGCTACTCGAAGCGATACGTATCTGCGGACTGGAGAAAAAAACCCGCTTCTATCAGGCCTCGACCAGCGAGCTGTATGGCCTGGTGCAGGAAGTACCGCAAAAAGAGACCACGCCCTTCTATCCGCGCAGTCCGTATGCCGTCGCCAAGCTCTACGCTTACTGGATCACGGTAAATTACCGTGAAGCCTATGGCATCTACGCGTGCAACGGCATCCTGTTCAATCATGAAAGCCCGATTCGCGGCGAGACTTTCGTCACCCGCAAAATCACCCGTGCGTTGGCACGTATCGCGCTGGGTTTGCAAGACTGTCTGTATCTGGGCAACCTGTCCGCATTACGCGACTGGGGCCACGCGAAAGACTATGTCGAGATGCAGTGGTTGATGCTGCAGCAAGACACGCCAGAAGATTTCGTGATCGCCACCGGCGTGCAAGTCAGCGTGCGGCAGTTCGTGGAAATGGCTGCCAAGGAGCTGGGCATCGAACTCGCCTTCGAAGGCGAAGGCGAGCAGGAAACCGCTCGCATCACCGCGCTGAACCATCCCGATCTCAAATGCAAGATGGGTGATGTCGTGGTTCGTGTCGATCCGCGCTACTTCCGCCCCACCGAAGTCGAGACCCTGCTCGGCGATCCCACCAAAGCAAAAGAAAAGCTAGGCTGGAGTCCGACCACCTCGCTTCAGCAGCTGGTCAGCGAAATGGCGCAGAGCGACTTCGTTTCAGCCAAGCGCGACAGCCTGATCAAGGCGCACGGCTTTACGACGTTCGATCATCATGAATGATGGACCGCGCGCATGAATAAGTCATCAAAGATTTTCGTCGCCGGCCATCGCGGCATGGTGGGCAGCGCGATCGTGCGATCGCTGCAGGCGAAAGATTACACGAATGTACTTACCGCATCGCGTGAACAACTTGATCTGCTGGACCAGTCAGCCGTCGGCAAATTCCTGAAGATAGAAAAGCCCGATTACATATTCATCGCCGCCGCGAAGGTCGGCGGCATTCATGCAAATAACACCTATCGCGCCGATTTCATCTACCAGAATCTGGCCATTGAGGCGAATCTGATTCATGGCGCGCATGAAGCAGGTATTCAGAAACTGATGTTCTTGGGCAGTAGCTGCATCTACCCGCGCGATTGCCCACAACCGATGAAAGAATCTTATCTGCTGACCGGGCCGCTGGAACCCACCAATGAGATGTATGCGATCGCCAAGATCGCCGGTATCAAGCTCTGTGACGCGTATAACCATCAGCACGGACGCCAGTATGTCAGCGTGATGCCCACTAATCTGTACGGGCTGAATGACAATTACGACTTGAATAATTCCCACGTACTGCCCGCGCTGATACACAAATCACATCAGGCCAAGCTCGCAGGCGACAAAACCTATACCGTCTGGGGCACGGGCTCACCCAAGCGGGAATTCCTTTTCGCAGATGATCTGGCTGACGCGTGCACTTTCCTGATGGAGAAAGACTACGCAGGATCACTGCTGAACATCGGCACCGGTGAAGACCTCACCATCCGCGAGCTGGCCGAAACCGTGATGGACGTCGTCGGCTTCAATGGCGAACTCGTGTTCGACACCAGCAAGCCCGATGGCACGCCGCGAAAATTGCTGGATGTGTCGGCGCTGCACGCGCTGGGGTGGAAGGCAAAGACGCCGCTGCGCGAGGGTATTGCGGTCAGCTATCGGGATTTTCTTCGACGCTACGGAAGCTGAGCCAGAAAGACACTGGGTCCCGGCCTACGCCGGGACGACGATTTTGAGGCCGGCAGTATCCCAGAAAGGGATCCTACAAAGGGACACTCACTTTGTAGCAGAGTGAGTGTCCCTTTGTAGAATCCCCCGATGCTTATGACCTACATCTTCTTGTTCATCAGCTTGCGTATCGTCGTCCGCGTCAGCTGCATCGCCAGTGCCTGCTGCTTCGCCTGCATCGCTTCATAAATCCCCGGATGCACGACATCGAGCTTCAGAAAATCGGGCTTCTTGCGCGGCATCTTCGCGGCGCGCGTGTAGAGAACACAATTCTGGCGGAACAACGGATCAATGCCCGGATCGCTCCAGATCATCTCGCGTAGTTTCAGGTCAGGCAGAAAGCCGCGCTCGTAGAACTGCTTCGCCCAATACGAAGGCCAGCGCAGGTTCAAGTCCTGGTTGTGCACCTGGTAAGGAATGCCTGCACTGAACAAAATCTTGTCCGAGCTGGAACACATATCCTCGACCATCATCTTCGCCCGCTCGGTGTTCAGCAGATGGGTATATTCGACGCAGATCAGCAGATCGGCCTTCAGGGGCAGAGCCACTTTCACGCTGGCGAGATCGATATTGTTGAATTCACCGGGCTCAAGGCAGGTCACAGATTCCAGCGCATCTTTGGTGTCCACACCCATCACACGCTGCGTTCCCAGCGCTTTTGCCGCCGCCAGCCACACACCCTCTCGGCAGGCGAATTGGGCGACATAAGGGAAAGGATGGTCCGTCTTCTGCTTGCGGCGGGTCAGCGCGAACAATGCTTTCAATATCCCGAAAGCGCTCGCATATTCAACATCAAAGGTGTGCAGTCTTCTGAGGCCCATCGCTTTAATCTCCGTCCATCAGCCAACGAAACCCGACGACTGCTGCCGCCACATCTTGGCATACTTGCCCTCCAGAGCCAGCAGCTCGGCATGCGAGCCCTGCTCCAGAATACGTCCGTCTTCCATGTAGACGATGCGATCCATCGCGGTCAGCGTCGAGAGCCGGTGCGCGATGGCGATCACGGTACGACCCGCGATCGCTTTTTCGATGGCGTCAGTGATCAGTGATTCCGTATGCGAATCCAGCGCCGAGGTCGCTTCATCCATCACCAAAATCGGCGCGTCTTTCAGGATCGCACGCGCAATAGCGATTCGCTGCCGCTCACCGCCAGACAAGTGCGTGCCGCGCTCGCCGACGACCGATGCCAGCCCTTGCTCGCGCTGCTCAATGAAATGTCGACTTTGCGATTGCTCCATCACCTGCACCAGCTCATCATCCGACAGCTGCGGCGTCGAATAGGCAATGTTCTCTCGCAGCGTGCGGTGGAACATCGTGGAATCCTGCGGGATCTCAGCAATCGCGAGATTCAGGCTAGCCAGCGTCACCAGCGAGATGTCTTGTCCATCGATCAGGATGCGACCGCTCTTCAGATTGTATTGTCGTGTCAGCAGCTTTAGCAGCGTGCTCTTGCCCGAGCCCGAGGGCCCGACCAATCCGATCTTCTCGCCGGCAGACACCTTCAAATCAAAACCGGGCAGCACCTGCTTGCCATCGTGGTAGCTGAACTGCACCTGCTCGAACACGATGGCGCCAGAATGCACATTCAATACCTGCGCTGACTTCACCTCGCGAATCTCATGCGGCTGCAAGATGGTCTCGAGCGCGCTATTGAGGCTGCCCATCTGCTCGAAGAAATTCAGCAGCTGACCGCACAGACCGTTCACATTCGCCACCACAATCGCCGCCAGCGAAATGGCCAAGGCCACATCCCCCAGCGTCAGCTGACCCAGCTGGAACAGATGGATCGTGTACGCGATGAAGCCGATCTGGAACAGCAGCACACCACCGAACAAGATCGTATTCATGAACACGATGTACTTGCGGTTGTGCTGCGAGGTCTCACGCTCCACTGTCAGATCCGCCGCCGCCGTCTCATGCTCTCGCCGATGCGTGGCGAAAGAGCGCACCAAATCGATATTGGACAGAATGTCCACTAGCGTGCCCGTCGCCTTCGCACCGGCCGTGGTGAATTGCTTGAACATCGGCGCAGTCTTGCGCGCGAACCAGTAGCACAGCGAGTAATACGCCGCCATCCACACCGCAATCACCCACAAGAATTGCAGTGACAGCTGCGAGGCGATCGCCAGCGTCAGCACGGTCGTCACCAGCAGCCGCACCGCATCATTGAACATCAGCGATACCAGCACCGCCATCGCGGTACCCGCCTGCTTCACGTTCTGCGCAAGACTTCCCGCCAAACGCTGACGAAAGAATCCGGCAGAGTGCAGCATCAGCCAGTCAAGCAGAAATTCTTGTATCTCTTGCCGCACCACTGGCGCGGTGTAGGCCTCGACCCATTCGCGCAGACGATTCATCGCAAACGACGCTAGCCAGACAACGGCTATCCAGAAAAACAGCATCAGCGCTGCGCTGTCATTGCCGATATCCGCGCCGCTGTATTGCAAGAGATCGAAGAGTTTTTTCAGCAGCGTGGGCTCGAAACCCATCAAGCCGATGCCGGCACCGGCGGTGAGAATCAGGATCAGCGAGCGCACAGGCTTTTTGCGCACCACCAGATGACTGAACATCAGCAGCGGGTTTTTCAGCGCCAGCGGGTCGAGCGTGGCCTCGCGCTTGGGCGGTGTGACTTGCGCGGTGGCAGATTTGTCCCCAACGGGACTGAGCGCGGCGTGCGCGGTTTTGGGCATCGAGGGATTCCGTCGGGCGGTGCAGGCCCGGTATGTGTGGTGGTGCTCGTATTTTATTGCGATTTGGAAAATGACGGGCGGGGGATTTGCTGGGTGTGCGTTGGGGTGTTTTGAGGGTGGCTTATCGGAGTTTGGGCTTTTACGGATGTCGGCAGCGCCTGAGGGTCACGACGATGGATCCCGGCCTGCGCCGGGATGACGATTTGAGGGTCTGCTCGTAGCCGTCATTGCCCCTTTTTCAACCCACAGTAAA
>JACCDW010228188.1_pt1 | contig 15636 bp, 16 predicted proteins | sample 7449781 | NCBI WGS metagenome assembly JACCDW01 (sample SAMN15323449, study PRJNA562643) | freshwater metagenome | isolation source: river surface water | place: USA:Blue River Watershed | collected 2017-08-18
GTTTGTTAGGCACTGACGCTTGTCTCCTTATCATGCTCGAACTCCTAACCGAGAGCCGAGGCGTAGCGGCGCAAACCGCGTTCCCAGAGCCAACGATTGAGCAGAAAAAATGCTGCAACGACGACCAGCAAATGCAAAACGGAGCTCCAACCCACATCATCAAACAGAGCCTGAGCCGGAATCGAGGCAAAGACCGAAAAAGGCACAACGCTCAGGAGCACGCCCTTGATCACTCCATGGAAAATATGATGGGGCCTTGTGGCGAAGTTCACGCCTTCGAAATAAATGGACAGCGGTCCATCGGTGCTTTCCGTCCAAAATACGCTCATGAGCAGGGCAAAGATCACGAGGAAATAGAGGAAGCTAGCCGTCAGAATCATCATGCCATAGACCAGATAAGCTTGCCAGGAAAGAGACCCAGGATACTGCCTAATGGCCCAGATCAGAATGGAAACGGCAATGGCGACGTTGATGAGCGATCCAAAGTTGATGTGGCGAAAGCCAACGAAGAACCAGGAGGAAATGGGTTTGGTCAGATAATGATCCAATGCCCCCTGCCGATAGAGTTGCTGAAAGGCGTGATACATGTCGGCGAAGAACGTCATCTGGAGGGCGTCCACGACCAAAAAGCCGCTAATAAAGATCATGGCCTGCGAACGGTTCCAAACGCCGATGAATTCGGTGTGGCTGTAGAGTATTTCATAAAATCCTAGAAACATGCTGTAAAAAACCACATCCATGATCACGCGGAACAGGAGTTCGGCCCGAAATTGCATCGCTCGCGAAGCCGCGAAGCGAAGAAAATTAAGATAGATGCGTAGGTACCGCCAGAACATGAAGCGCTCCTCTCAGGCTCCGATGCCGGAATAATTGCGCACGCCGCGCCCGAAACTGAAGCGGACAATGCCGTTAAAGATGATGATCCAGGCGGCACCGATGCCACAGCCCTGGAAAAACTGTGTCCAGGACATCTTGCCCAAAAGTGCCTCGGCTGGCCATGCGGCGAGCATGGGAAAAGGTGTATAAAACAGAATGTCGCGGGCCCAGGTCGGATATAGGTCCATCGGGATCAGTTGTCCGCCGAGGAGCATAATGAGGAAACTGAAGAGCACAAGCAGGGACCAGACCTGTTCAAACCAGAAAGCCATTGTTTGCAGACAAGCGTTGATCAAAAAGCGGATCGTCACGCCGAAGACGACCAGCACCAGGAATTGAAACAGGCTGGTGAAGCCAGGCAGCGGGATGTCCTTCAAGGCAAAAAGGATCCAGAAAAGGAGCAGGGCCAGAAAGCTTTGGCAGAAGCTCACCAGCGAACCGCCCAGGTGCATGGCATAGCGAAAACCAAAATACGACACAGGATAGACGAGATACTTATTCAGCGAACCCGAATAAATATCATCGCTGACGCCTCCGAATTGATCGGAGTTCACCTGCACCTTGCGCAGGATGGATGTGATCATGGAATAAAGAACCAGCGTGCGCAGAGTAAAGCCAGGAAAAGCTTCCCCGCCACGTGATGCCAGCACCGCGCTCCAGAGATACCAATTGATGGATGCGACGACAAAGAGTTCCAGCGAAAGACTCACCCAAAAGCCCCAGGGATAGGCGAGGCGCATCCGCATTTGTCCGCTCATGACCTGCCAGAACCACTTCATGCCAACTCCCTGGCTGTCTGCAGAGCATCGATGATGCTGGCAAGATCGTCTTCTTCGATGGCCAGGTCCACAAGAGGAGCCACGCGCAGAATTTTAAAAATCGATTCGCTGACGTCATCTTTCTTTACAGAAAGCACGAGTTCGCTGTTGTCTTCACCTTCTTCCTTGGCCTGGGGGCAGACTTGAAGAATCGCAGCTTTCATCGCCTCATCCTTAATCCCAAGGCGAATCTTGCGGGATTGGGCGTAGCGATTGGTAATATCAGAAAGTCGCCCGGAAAAGACCAGTTCGCCTTCCCTGAGTATTAGCAGCCGTTCACAGAGTGCGGTGACGTCCTCCATGTAGTGACTGGTCAGGATCATGGCTGGTTGAAAGGTGCGGCGATATTCGTGGAGGAATGTGCGAATGGCCCGCTGCGAACCGATATCGAGACCGATGGTCGGTTCATCCAGGAAAATAACTTTCGGCTGATGCAGAAGAGCAGCGACAAGTTCGAACTTCATGCGTTCGCCCAGGCTCAAGCGTCGAATCTGAGTCTTCAGCAGTTTGCGCAGATCGAGAGTATCGAGAAAGTAATCGAGGCGTTTCTGATAATCCTTGGGGTCGATACGATAGATTTCCTGAAGGAGGAGGAGACTATCCGCAGCAGGCAAATCGGGCCAGAGCTGGGATTTTTGTCCCAGAATCAGCGCGATCTGATGCTTGAAGGCCGCCTTCCTTTGCCAGGGCACATGGCCCTGCACCTCAGCCGTTCCAGAACTTGGATGCATGATGCCGGCCAGCATTTTGATCAGAGTGGTCTTGCCAGCGCCATTGGCACCGAGAAGACCGACGATTTCACCAGGAGCCACTTCAAAGGATATAGGCCTCAAAGCATGCCGATCCAGCCAGCGGCGATGAAAGAGACTTTTAACGGAACCCAGCAGACCAGGATCCTTTTCATGAATGCGATAGGTTTTGGACAGGTTTTGAACCCGAATCACGTGGAACCCCTCTTCCGTTCGAGTGGTTTCCATCATAGCACCAAAATCATGGCTTTGACTGCTGCTCCTGGTGGCGGCAGGGTGGCAGGGTTGTGAGTCCTTCCGTTTGTCCCGCTGATTGCCGCAATCATTCATGAGACATGCTCAACTTTTACCTTAAAGTAAGACCTGGAATTCAATTTTGAACGGCAAAGCTCGATGAGCATTCTGTGGAAGAGGAGGCATGGGTTTATGGCAAATATCTTGATCATCGACGATTCCGAGTACCAGCGCGCTGCGGTCGCGCAGGTTTTGACCAAGGCCCAGCACAAAGTCTTTCAAGCCGGTCACGGGCGAGCGGCCTTGCATGTGCTGGAGACACAAACTATGGACTGTGTCTTCACGGATATTCATATGCCGGAGATGGATGGCTTTTTGTTTTTGAAATCTCTTCAGGAAAGGAACATCCGTGTTCCTGTCATCGTATTGACTGCGGACTGCAAACCGGAGACCACACAGATACTCCGGGAGTTAGGGGCCAAAGGTTTCATGTCCAAACCGATTAAAGAAGAAAACCTGCTGAAGCTGCTCCACGCCGTTCTTCATCCCAAAGTCGCCTGAACCACGATGCCTCCCCTTTATTGTGCGGCCTGATCTGCCTGCAGGGCATCGTGGAATTTTTCCGCCGTTGCCAGCTGCTCGTCATTCAAGGGTGCCTTCCCAAGGTCGAATATCAGCGTTTCATAAATTAGAAATGAGGATTCAGGCCATTTTCTCATCTTGAAGAACGACGTCTTCAAGGCCGCAAGCTTGTGAATGACCTCGCAGCTCAAGACAGTCTCAGGATAGTTCTTACATAGTGTCGACAGTCTTTTGAGTTCAGAATTCGTCAAGTTTGAAAATTCCGTCGCTGCACTACCCCGAGAATTGAAAAGGACTTCGAACTGGTCATAATTTGAAGCTATGTGCTCGCGAGCATTGGTCTTGGTTTTCTCATCGACGGTGCTTGAGTTCACAAAAGTGGTAAGCTCGTCTCTGCTTTTCATAAGCTCAGGGCGTTTGTAAGCTTTAACAGTCTGGTAGAAACCGCCGTTCAGCAAGGCGACGCTCTTACGCAGATCAAGCAGCCAGGGTTCATGCTTCTGATCAAACTCCTTTTGGAACTTGAGAACAGCCTCAGCTTCGGCAATGGCGCGCCCCAGATCTTCTATGATGACCTCGATGGGATCAGACACAGGTGGTCTTGCGGGTTCGTTGGTGCCTATTGATCCGCTTGGATTTTTGGATTCGTCTGGAGTCGGGACGGGCGTGGCCTCCGTCTTTGGTGTTGGGTGTTCCGTGACAGTTGGCATCGCGGCGTCACCATCTTTTTCAGTCACGACAGGTCCGTCTTTGGGAACTTCATCCTCGGTTCTTGTTGGTTTCGCTGGTTCCGGTGCGGGTTCCGCGACTGGTTCCTGGCTCGGTTCGGCTGGAACTGGGGATGGTACGGATTCGGTGGCGGGTTCCGGCACTCGCTTGGGATGCTCCACCTCACAGGCAAGGTGGGCCAATACAACGACGCTCAGAGCGCAGAGATTATTCCAGGAAAAACGCATGGATATGACCTTTTTCAGAAGAAGTAAGTCAATGCAACATACTTCGGGGGTTTATAGCTTCGATACGGACACCCGTCAATTCGATTTATTGCGCCGAAAGGGAAGGGGATTGTGGAAAGTTGCTATGTCAGAATATCCTGGAAGAAGACTGGTTTGTGGCAATTTTGGAACTCAAGAAGGAGCCTCTTTTGGAAAAAAAGCTTAGCCCCCAACTGCTCGGACTTTTGTCTATCCCAGCGGCTTTATGGGTTGCCTCGGGTTGCGTGAACAAATCCAAGAACAATGCAGCTCCGACCCCAGTGGCTACGGAGACGCCTGTTCCTGCAGCCCCCAACGCATGTGTCGCGAACGCAGAAACAAAAAATTCAGGAAGTGTCTGCAAAGAAGAGGATATCCAGGCTAAGCAAGAGCGTGACATAGCTTCCTGTTACTTTGAATCTTGCGCTTTACCAGCTTCTGGAACCTGTGATTACGGATTTGAGCCGGGTGTTGTTTCAACTCCGCCCACACGCGCTATCTGTCGTATTAACAATCCCGTTGAACTATAGACCTTGGCCAAGAGTTGCTTCCGGAGCAGCATGCAAAGTTCCGTCAATCGAATGGCGAGACAAGCGTCGGCCAGGCTCTGGGCGGGTAGTACTTTGGCCAATTGATAGCCAATATCCCCGTGCCGAGCCCGATCGTTGATCGCCGTATGACGACCTACCCCTCTTCTATCATGCTCCGGATTTATTTTCGCCAACTCTGTCCAAGGCGTCCAGACCGGGCCATCATAAGACAAACCTTCAAAGATGAAGAGACAACTGGCCAATCCCAATGGACTCGTGCGGGCACAGAACGCGAGCAGTTCGATAAGGAGGGATAGTTCATGAGGCGCATGGAACAGGGAGCAGCTCTCCTGGTCCTGGGTCAGAAGCTGAAGGGATTTTTTTGCAAAGACATCGTGATCTTTCTCATCAGCCAGAAAATTTTTCACACAGGATTCAGCCCGTCCTGAGAGTCGCAAGGCTCTGTGGATGGCCTGCGGGGCGCGACGTGTCACCTCATGGGAGATATGCACGAGCGTTTGCAGCAGCTGATTTGTTTGAGAAACTGGGCTTTGCTTGAAGGCCTCATGGATCTGCGTGCCCCAATCGTCGATCTCCAGGTTATCGAGCAGGATGAGCCTCTGTAGACCCCCATAAAGTGAAAGCGGATCCAACGAATTCGAATCATCCGGGCATTGAGCTGCTTCGATGATCGCGTCCAAAGACCAGGTGAAATGCGTTTCCAGAATGGATTGGCTTTGAAGAAAGAGATCGGTGAGAGCCTGTTCGTCCAAGAGTCCAGGATTCTGATCGCAAACCAATTCCGAGGCTGGACGCGGTGGATGGAACCAATAAGGCAAACGTCGCACTTTTTCAAAATGATAAAGTTCAGCCAGGGTTCCTGGTCCCTGACCATGAGGAAAACCATCAATAACGGAATGCATCCAAGGCGCTTTCAAGACCCAGATCGCGCTATCCTGCCTTGTCGCGTCGACTTCTGGAAAGAGATGCATGCCAGCCTCCGCTTTTTCCTGGGATGGTGAATTAATTTCAACACTCCGAGCAGAGACCGTCAAGGACTCACTCCTGAGATGGCGGTAGCCCTTGATTCTCGTTGCTCCTGGGTGAAATGACATGGTTTCTTCATCGTGATGAAAAAAAATGCCGAAAACATCATCAGAGTGAGCTGTCGCCGCTTGCAGTCTTCGCCGAAAATTGCTAATCCCAAATGAACAATCAAACTACCGGTGGACAAGGCTTTTATGGCTCTTCGTCGCATAATTGTTGGCTTGGGACTGCTCGCAATCTTCGCTGGGGCGGTGCTTCTGCTTTGGCCTGCGCAGAGTGTGCCGAAACAGTCGCATGAAAGTCATCCCAGCACAAATTTTCCGGTTCAATCCTTTTCCTTTACCTATACCTCGCAAAGTTATTTGAACCCGACCTTGCCAGGGTCTCAAGGGACTGGTCAGGGTCTTACGATTGCCTGTGAATCCAAGGGTTTGATGCATCTCAAAGGAACGGGGGCGGAACCCTTCGCCCTGCTATTTGAATTTACAGATGTGCTCTGTGGCGGTGCCAACGTCATCAGTGAGAGGGGACTGGCCCGAACGGTGCACTACACTCGGGAGTTTTTGACTTCCGCGATCGCAGTGCAGCGAGCCACGGAAGATCCCGCCCTGGCTATAGCGCGGAGCCTTTTCCTGCATATGGATCTGGGACTCAGAACCGAGTGGGACGATAAGAAACAGAATCAGGTACATGAGGAACGGCGCTTGGAAGGTGATGTGGTCCCGACTCTTGATTGGGTGGTGGATCAGGGCCTTGTCCAATGGACGAAAAAATTCTCAGGGGTTTTGCCCAGTGAAAATGCTGCGGGCGGACTCACGCAAACTCTGCAATATCATGTCGGGGGACGCAGCGAGATTCAAAAGCCCATTGAATGGGGACTCGTGCAGTTGGATGGGAGCGAGCAAAGCATCACGATGCAAAAGAAAAATCTGATGGCTCGCACTGATATTCAGATTCGTCTGCAACGTGCCGCCCCTTTGAATAAGGATGATTTAAGGACCCTTTGGGTCGAAACCAAGGCCAATATTCCCGCGGCTGCACCCAAAATGCTGAGTGTGGAAGAGAAGCAAACTCTGCTTCAGCGTTGGCGTCAATTCCGAGATGGTGAAGGACAAAAGCCGGCGCGTGGCGCGAGCGAAAGTAATCAGGAAGAATATCTGGAATTGAAACAGGCTTTGCGTCAGGATCCAAGCCTGGCCGATGAGCTGGCTGATGATCTCAAGGAGATGGATCCTGCCAGCAGCGCCTTTGCCACACTTTCCGGGGCCTTGATTTATTCCGGCGAAGCCGAAGCTCTGAATGTATTCGTCACAGAAGCTTTGGCGCATAAGGATGATGCCGCCTGGCAGCAGCGCGCCCTGCCGATGGTTGGCCTCGCGCCAGGACCAACGGCACAGAGTTGGAAGTATCTGGATTCCATGCGACAGGAGGCTAAACAACCGGAATTGAAGGTGGCCGCTGAACTCGGCATGGCCACACATCTGAAACGTGGATATCAGGACCCTGCTTTTATCACAGAAATCCAGGACCGCATGCAGTCTGCTCAGACGGAAGAGGCTCGCCTCCATCTTTTGGATGTGGTGGGCAACGCAGGTCTGGATCAGTTTTTTCCCATCGTTTCATCCTGGCTTCCAGGGGCCTCTCTTCCTCTTCGTTTGCGTATCGTCCAGGCGCTTCGCTTCATGCAGCGGCCTGAAGCCGAGGCTCTGCTTCTTCAGCTGGCGGCTGACCCCAATATGGATATGGCGCTCATGGCTCTTCAAAGTTTGCGGGATCGCACGGTGCTGGCTTCGTCCATTCCGGTCCTCCTGCAGCTCCTCACCACGAGTTCAGATGATCGTATTCGGCTTAAAATTTTGGAAAATCTCTATGATGCCCGACATCAGGATGCAGAGCTCTTGAAGAAGATTCAGCGCATTCGATCGGGACTGTCCATAGGTGCAGCTCTGACCGCTGCGTGGGATCAATTGGAAAAGGATTGGGTGGATCCGGTGGAAACCTGATCCTTGCTATAACTACGGGAGATACGGTATGCAAAAGTTTTGGATGACAGCAGGGGCTCTGTTATTGATCGCCAGCGAAATGTCCGCCGCTGAAAAGTGCCGCGATTGGCGCTGGCAGACCGGAAGTCGCAAGACGGCTCAGTTTGGTTTGAACGCTGATCTTTGCCTGGGCGCTTACAATCCGCAGGCTGTGGTCAACGAAGTGAAGGCCAGTGGTGAAGCGGAAGGTTACCTGCTCGACAAGCGCATTCCTCTTCTGCGCACCGAAGCCGGCACTCGCAACCATCAGGGTCACAACCTGGAACTCAGCGCCGGTGTTTTTGTGGTAGGACAGAAGGTTTGGGGTCCCGCCATGAACGTGACCACACCATCTTACGAACAAAGCTTTGATCTCCCGGCTTTGGATATGGAATTTCCTTACCGCGTCCAGCTTGGTCCGATCGGTGTGCAGGTTGCTGCCGGCGTGCGGGGTAATGCAGGCGTTGATTTGAATGCTTCGGCGGAACTCGCGCAACTGCAGGCTCGTGTGGTCCCGCATCTCGACACAAGCGGCTATGCTTATGCGGATATCGACCTCTGGCTGGCGCATGTCGGTGCGGAAGGTTCCCTTCTGTTCGCACGCGGGGATGTGAATCTCGGTGCTTCCACTCAGGTCGTAATTCGCGATCAGGCCGCTGTTCTCACGGGATCTGTGCAGGGTCTCTATCAGCTGAAAGCGCTTGATGGACGGGTGAATGTCTACGCTGATACCAAATCCGCCCGTCGTCGCGGTGTCCATAGTTGGGAACGTCAGCTGATTGGCTTTGATGGTTATACGCTGCAAGGCAAGATGTTTGATGCTGCGATACCTGAACTTGTGATCTATTGATGGTAGCGGGGTCATCACAGAGGTGGCCCCGTTTCATATCTGGCCGTTTCAGGAAACCCGAGGCCAAAGGCAAGAGGCCAGGAAATAGAAAGAGAATTCCGAAATTTTGATAGCTGCTCCCAGGCAGTCTCCCGTCAGTCCTTCCAGCTTTCTTCTGAGATAATTCTTCAAACACCAGAAAAGACCTATAAATAGCAGGAAAAAAGCCAGTGTCGTCCCAAGGGATGGCATCAGCACGAGACTGAGAAGCAAGGGCCAAAGAGGTAACAGCACGCGCCAACCGCGAAAGGACTGTGGAATAAAACCCTGCGAGCGGCTGCCGCTATGATTGAGGTAGGGCAAGGTTCCGAGGAGTGGAATGCAGATGCTGCGACTCCAGATGGCGCTCAGGAGAAGGATTAAGGCCTGATGGTTGAAGGCGGTCCCACGCAGCAGAACAAAACCTCCCCCCAACACGATGATTAAAGCCAGCACACCGTATGTTCCGACCCTTGGATCTTTCATGATTTCGAGTCGGCGGGTTTGCGTGTGACCGCCGAGCATGCCATCTGCAAAGTCGGCAAGCCCGTCCTCGTGCATGCCAGCTGACAAAAGGCAGGGAAAAACCAGAGCCAAAAACAAGGCGACATCGGGCGCCACCCCGAATGAAGCCGCTGTGAAAATTCCGTACTGAACGCCACCAATCAGCCAGCCGAGCAAAGGAAGCTGAAGGCTGGCGCGTGTGAAAGCATCCGCTGGCAACGGCCACTTGATGGGGATGCGCGTGAAACACACAATGGCGGCGAGAAAGCTCTGCAGAAACTTCATGCGTTGACGCGACCTTCCACTTCCGCACTGGCAAAGGTTGCCATCTCGGACAGTATCGCCGCCGCTGCACGTACCAGAGGCAAAGCCAATGCTGCTCCTGTGCCTTCACCCAACCTCATATTGAGGTCGAGAAGAGGCTCCACATCGAGATGCTTCAAAAGCGCTGCGTGTCCATCCGCGGCCGAGCGATGCCCAAAAATAAGATAGGGTTTGATTTCAGGATGAACCTGAGCCGCCACCAGAACGGCAGCGCTGGCGATCAATCCGTCGACCAGGATCAGCATACCCTGTTCCGCGGCACCCCATGCAGCTCCGGCGATCATGGCGAGTTCAAAACCGCCGAAGACCCGAAGGGCTTCCATGGGGTCGGTGATGCGTCCGTGCTTGCGCAAGGCTTCTTCCAGACGCCTCTTTTTATTCAGCAGCTGCATGTCATCACAACCAGCACCGCGACTGACCGCATCCTGCAGCGGAATATCACAAAGGCAGTGAATCAGCAGCGCTGCGGAAGATGAGTTGCCGATGCCCATCTCGCCAAAGGCCACCGTATTGCAGCCCTGAGCCTTCAGCTGACGAACGATCTCAGCTCCGCTGTGAATAGCCTTGTCCAATTCATCCTGCGTCATGGCAGCTTCATCGAGCATATTGCGCGTCCCCGGACCCAGGCGTCGATCCTGAACGGAAGGCCAGGGCGTGGGCTCCAGGGTTCCAGCATTGATCAAATGCAGATCCCAACCCAATTCACGCGTCAGAACATTGATCGCGGCGCCACCCTGAGAAAAATTGCGAACCATGGCACCCGTGACGCTTTGCGGATAAGGACTCACCCCTTGACGGGCAATGCCATGATCGGCAGCAAAAACAAGAAGGCTTGGCTTTTCAATGCGTGGTTTCAGAGTGTTTTGAACAAGGCCGATCTGCAAAGCCAAAGATTCCAAACGACCCAAGGATTGTAGGGGCTTGGTCTTCTGATCCAGTTCCGCCTGCAGCCTTGGAATAAAGGTGAAATCAGGAGAGCTGATATGAAACGTCATGATTTTTCCTCGCGGGCATATTTAGGAGTTTAAGAATGGAATTCATATCGATGTTTTGATCCCAGGCCATCGCCAATTCATCAAAAGCATTTTGCTGGACTCGCGCCTGGCTGTGTTTGATGGGAGCGAGGCCTCTGGCACGACGCAGGGAATTAATCGTGGCCAGACGCAGATGAGTGTTATCGAAGAGGCCATGAATCAGAGTACCCAGAAAATTCCCATTCGCATGAAGCCAACCATCTGTACTTCCATCTTCGGCATCATAGAGCGCCGCGCAACCTGATTCCTCTGCGGAAGGCAGCGTCACCTGACCCATGTGGATTTCATAACCTGCGACCGCTGTGCCGCTCATATTCGGCATCCAATCGGGAGCCTGGAAAAACTGCAGGGCGCGCTGCCTTGTGATTTTTTCCGAAGCGTAATGGGTTCGAATCGGCAAGAGACCCAGGCCCGCCACACTCCCGACATCGGCTTCCACTCGATCCGGGTCGTCGATAGCCAGGCCCATCATCTGATAACCACCGCAGACAGCCAGGAGTGGCTGACAGCTCGCGACACGCTGCTCCAGGACTTCGGCAAATCCCCGCTGCCTGAGCCAGTGCAAATCACTGATCGTGGATTTTGAACCCGGAATAATAACGAGATCGGCATCCCGGGCTTCACGAGGATCGGTGATGTAGGCGACGTGACAGTGCTGCTCCTCTTCGAGTTTCGCGAACTCATCATAGTTGGATATTCTGGGCAGGCGAATGACCGCAATGTCGATGCCTTCAGGATCCCGCCGCAAGCGATCCGAGCGTGTATCAAGTCCGAGCGAATCTTCTTCCGCCACTCCGTGATGTCGCATATAAGGCAGGACTCCGAAAACCGGTTTGCCGCTGCGTTCCTCGATGAATCGAATGCCGTCCACAAAAAGAGCGGGATCCCCGCGGAATTTATTGATGACAAAGCCAGCGACCAGGTCGCGCTCATCGGGATCCAAAAGGTCCACGGTTCCCAAAAGCGAAGCGAAGACACCACCGCGATCGATATCACCAACGAGCAGCACGGGCGCTTGCACGCTCTTCGCTACGAACATATTCACGATATCGTTGGCCTTAAGGTTGACTTCAGCTGGACTGCCGGCCCCCTCGATAATCACCACATCATGGGTTCGGCGCAGCTCCTCAAGGCTTTCCAATATGATATTTCGCAGGCGTGGCTTGGCTTCATGATAACTGCCGAAATGGTAACGACCTGCGGGGCGACCGAGCACCACGAGCTGGGAATGGCGATCGCCTTCGGGCTTCAAAAGCAGGGGGTTCATGTGCACGGAAGCTTCCACTCCAGCGGCTTCAGCTTGAATCAACTGAGCCCGACCAATTTCACCCCCGTCACGAGTTACTCCTGCATTCAAAGCCATGTTCTGCGCTTTGAACGGTGCGACTTTGAAGCCTCGCTGAGCAAACCACCGACAAAGGGCAGTGGCAATGAGACTCTTGCCTACGTTGGAACTGGTTCCTTGAACCATAAGGACAGGACTTAAACGTGACATGAAATCTCCTCATCCAGCGCTTTCCAAAAGCGTTGCAACTCAGCCTGCGGCCTTGCTGCCACACGTATCCAGTGGGGAAGACCATACGAAGCACAGCTGCGCACCAGTATGCGATGCCGGTTCCATAATGCGTTGATCAGATTCTCCGCCCGCGGGGGCCGCAGGAGAGTGAAAATAGTTGCGGAAGGGGCGAAGGGTATGGACCTCTGTTGCAAGCCCTCCTCCAAACGTTGTCTATCCTGAAGGAGCAGATCGCGACCTTTTCCCAGGCGCTCATGATTTTGTGTGATCCAGTAACCTGCTGCCTGGGCCAGACTGTTGACCGACCATGTGGGTATCTGTTGCGAGAGTTCCCGCAGCAAATAAGGATGCGCCTCCACATAACCCAAGCGCAGACCCGCAATCGCAAAATCTTTCGTGAGCGAGTGAAAGCGCAGCACATTCGGTGGCCATTCCACAAGACTCGCGGCACGCCAGTGCGGGCTCAGACTCAGGAAAGAATGATCCAAACAAAAAAGCGTGCGTGGATACGAGGTGGCCAGCTGACTAAGCCCATTCATGTCCTGAAAAAAGCCACTTGGGCTGCAGGGGTTGCTCAGCATAACAAGTGTTGGCTGGTGTTCATCCAAAAGTTGCTGCAGGTCAGCCAAAGGCCATTGAAAGAGCTGATCTTCGCGGGCCTGATAGATAATGCGTTCGGCTCCCGTTGTTAAAGCTGCTCGCGTGAATTCGGAATAATTGGGCTCCACGGCAATCCACTTCAGGCCAGGTTTTAAGAAGGCGCGAGCCGCGGCCCAGAAAAGTTCATTGCAGCCATTGCCGATAAGGATCTCGTCCGCGCTGCGGCCGCAGAGATGGGCGAGGCCTTCCCGCAGTTCTTTTTGTTCGGGATCGGGGTACTGATCAAAGGCCTGACGCCTGAGAAAAAGGGCGAGTTCTGGATCAGGTCCATAAGGATTGATATTGACGCTCAGATCCAGAACGGATGGATCCGGCAGCTCACCGTCTGGAGTCAGTCCACCGTGTTTCCATCTATTTTTTTCCATCAAAATACTCATAACTGTAGTCCTGAAATACAGAGCGCAGCGGCTAGAAAACAAGGCCAGGCCAGTGCCGCTGCCAGTTCAGCAAAGCTCCAGGCTTCATGGATCAAGGGCAGTGTACTGGGCCGAAGGCGCTGGCCCAGACTATAAACGGACGTTTTTCGCAGCTGAATGCCGAGCATGCCGGCCATGGTCGCCATGGGCCAACCGCCGTTGGGGCTCGGTGTTAATCGATGATCCCGTCGAGCCACATGCCACGCGAAGGCGGCCTTGGGATTTTCCAAAGGCGACAGCCATCCTCGCAAAGTTCGTGCTGCCAGAAGAAAGAATACGGTCAGCCGCGCGGGGATGAAATTCAGGACATCATCGCTGCGTGCTGCGACGCAACCAAGATTCTTATAATGATTCTTGTAACCAATCATCGCATCCATGGTATTCACAGCGCGATAAAAGATGGCTCCGGGAACGCCGAAGAAAATTGCAAAGAACCATGGGGCGATTACGCTGTCAGATAGATTTTCCGCGAGTGAACTGATGGCGGCTTCGGTCAATTCCTCTTCATTCAGCTGACTCGCGTTCCGACTGCAGAGGGAACGCAGTTCAAATCGGGCGGCTTCCATGTCGCCGCGCGCCAGATGCCGTTCGACAGTTTCCGCGGCTCCTCCCAAAGCTTTCCAGGCAAAGCTGGCTTTCAACCAAAAACTTGTGATGAGAAGCTGAAGGAGAGGTAGGGACTCGCTTTGCTCAATGGTGAACCAGGCCAGCCAGGCGAAAAAAGCAGGGATGATCAACGTCATCAAAAGGCCGCCGTAAAATTCCGCGCGCGCTCCGCGGCCTAAAAATAGCCTTTCACCCCAGCTGATGGTGCGGCCCATCCAGACCACGGGATGCCAGCGGTTGGGATACTCACCGACGATAAGATCAAAAGCCAGGGCTATAACCCAGGCGAGTCCTAGAATAAGAGGGCTAGGCATGGGCTGACTCGGCAGTCAGGCGAGCCAATTTTTTCAACGGAAGTATTACACCCAAGGCAGCGAGATGAACTTCATGCGCGACGCGGGCGATATCCTGCTGCAGTCGTCCATTCAAATCACGAAAACGACGAGCCAGGGCATTGTCCGGCACGATACCAAAGCCGACTTCGTTGCTGACGATAAGAACGCGCGGTGCTTTGTGCATGGCGCTCACCAAACCGAGTTCGACCTCGCGCCGGATGGTGGCATCATCCTTATCCTGCATCATCAGATTACTGATCCATAGCGTCAGGCAATCGATCAGGATCACATCAAAAGAACCTTGACGGTCGAGGTGCTCATGCATGGCGAAGGGGGCGTCGAGTGTCTGAAATTCTTCGCGACGTTCCTCCTGATGCAAACGAATGCGTTCCTGCATCTCGGCATCCCAGGCTTGTGCAGTGGCTACAAAAAGCCTGTTTTTGCCGCTTCCGAGAGCTGTCTCGACCGCGAAGCGACTTTTGCCGGAACGAGCCCCGCCACTGATAAGATCCAATCGGGAGTGGCAAGGCAAAGAAAAGGCTGATGGATCATGGGATAACAAAGCCTTCTCCTTCCTATTCTTGTCTCGTGGCTAAGGTTATTTCATTGCCGCTTGGAACCTGTCAAGCACCAGCGGATGTTCCGGGTGCAGCTGCATCCAGCGCTGCACACCCTTCTCCACGGCAGCGAAGACTGCGGCACCAATGGCGGATCCAACCGCTGTGTGTTTGCCGGCATAGGGAGTCGCCTCCCGCCTATCCGGACAGGCTATGGCATGGCAGTCCGTGCCGGTGCCGGTTGCGGGTTCGCCGCTCATGACACTGCGAATCCCGCTTTCCAAAACGGCAGCCGTCTTGGCTTCCGCGCTGATCACCATAGCTTCCAGCATGGCTTCCAGACTGAGAGACTGATCGACCATGCAGGCACAGTTGATCGTTCCGACGTGTGACGCCGCGCGATTGGGATCACCGGCTCGCAACGCATTGCCGAGGCCAACTGTGACCACCGCGACAGCCGTTACACCAGAAACCGAGACTATGGATTCCGTGTACTGTTCGATTTTGGCACTGGTCATAAAACCTAGGGCATCGGCGGCGTCGATCGCTTTAAGTTTTTCTTGTAGAAATTTCTGAGGACAGATGTCCCGCGTGAGATCGTAGGGGCTCACCTGAATCCAGGCGATTTTTTGGGCTTGATGCAGACCACCGCCCTGGAGCGCCCAGCTCAAGGTCTTCATCTTTTCAGGCAGGGTCCACAGCAGAAAAGGCTGTGTTTCGCCTGGGGCGCGATCGATCAAAATGGACGAGTCTCGTTTCATACCGGTGTTCTCTAGCATGAGCTGCTGGAATTCTCGATCCCTAATCGGGTAAAGCTTGCCGAATTCTTGCCAAGGCGCTACCAACGAGGCAGAACTGTTGAATCGATTGAACCAAAAGGATGTGCCATGATCCGCAAGCTTTGTATGCTGGGTTTTTTTCTGGCCCAGACAGCCGCAGCTGCCGGGCCGAAACCGGCGCCAGCTATTCCCACAACCTTACGCGA
>JACCDW011593260.1_pt1 | contig 15634 bp, 10 predicted proteins | sample 7449781 | NCBI WGS metagenome assembly JACCDW01 (sample SAMN15323449, study PRJNA562643) | freshwater metagenome | isolation source: river surface water | place: USA:Blue River Watershed | collected 2017-08-18
ACAAAATTAAGGAATACTAACCTTTTTAGCTAAATTTCGGAAAAGAATATCCCATGTACCCGACTAAAATTATTAATGATCCGATTTATGGTTTTATTAAAATCAATAATCCATTAATTCTTGAACTGATTGACCACCCTTATTTTCAGCGACTTAAACGTATTAAACAATTAGGTTTAGCTGAGTTCGTCTACCCAGGTGCACATCACACACGCTTCCATCATGCTTTAGGAGCCATGCATTTAATGGATCAAGTCTTAGACAACCTAAAAGCAAAAGGATATACTATCACCAATGAAGAGCGTCAAGCGGCAGAAATTGCCATTTTATTACATGATATTGGACATGGGCCCTTTTCACACGTTCTCGAATATACCTTATTGAATGAGGTGAAACATGAAGATGTTTCGACTTTGTTAATGAATAAGTTAAATATTCATTTTAATGGACAATTAGATTTAGCCATTCAAATATTTGAAAATAAATACCACCGCAAATTTTTCCATCAACTCGTATCAAGCCAATTAGATGTTGATCGACTAGATTACTTAAGCAGGGATTCATTTTATACCGGAGTAAGGGAGGGTTTTATTGGTTCTGAACGTTTGCTCAGTATGATGGACCTCGTCAATGAACAGTTAGTAATTGAGGAAAAGGGGATTTATTCAACCGAAAACTTCTTGATGGCTAGACGCCTCATGTATTGGCAAGTGTATTTGCATAAAACGGCTATTGCTGCTGAAACCATGCTGATTCAAATTTTGCGACGTGCTAAGTATCTGATTGCGCAAGGTCAAAAACTGACCTGCTCTACCCCGCTTAAAACATTTTTAAAGAACACCTACACCTGGGAGGAATTTTCTACTAATGAAAATTTACTGATTTCCTTCACTGAATTAGATGACCATGATGTGTGGGCAGCCATCAAAGAATGGAAGAATTCAAGTGATAAAATTCTAAAGCATTTGTGTTCGCATTTTTTGGCCAGAAAATTATTCACCTGCAAATTAGGCTCTCAGCCTCTACCTAAGGCAAAAAGAGTCGAAATTGAAGAATCGATAAAACGAGAATATGGTATTACAGAAGACGAATTAACCTACTTTGTGGTAGAAGGGTCTACCTCGAACGCGGCCTATGTACAAGGGGACAACACGATTAAGATGGTCAACAAAAAAGGACAAGTTGTCGAATTACTCGAAGCCTCCGATTTACCTACCATCCAAGCTTTAAGCAAGATTGTAAAAAAATACTATTTTTGTTGTCCAAAGAGCGTATATTTGCAAGGAGAATTGAGCTAATGGAAATTCTCATTGCCATTATTAAACATCGTTTGACCGAATGAAATTTACTGTTGATCAAATAGCCCAATTAATTCAAGGAACAGTAGATGGTGACGGGTCAGCAAGTATATCGACATTTCATAAAATTGAGGAGGGACAAACGGGAAGTATCTCTTTTTTAGCCAATCCTAAATACGAATCGTATTTATATCAGTCAAAAGCCACGGCAATCATTGTGGCTGATGATTTAATCCTAAAAGAAAAACCATTAGCTACCTTAATTAAGGTTAAAGATCCGTATTCAGCTTTTACTGTTTTACTTCAAAAATACCAAGAGTTTAACTCAGTTAAAGAAACAGGGATTCAACAACCTAGTTCGATCGCTGAAACCGCTAAAATAGGTTCAGATTTATATTTGGGGCCATTTTCAAGTATTGGTTCTAACTCTACCCTGGGAGATAATAATTACATTGCAGCACACGTTACTATTGGGAATAAAGTATCCATAGGTAATAATTGTATGATTTATCCAGGAGTAGTCATTTGTAATGACACCATTATCGGTAATAATTGCACTATTCATGCAAACGCAGTTATTGGATCAGATGGATTTGGTTTTGCACCACAATCAGATGGATCTTTTAGCACCATACCACAATTAGGTAATGTCGTATTAGAAGATAATGTCAGTGTAGGGGCAAATACAACTATTGACCGCGCTACAATGGGCTCAACTTTGATTAGAAGTGGGGTTAAAATAGACAATTTGGTTCAAATTGCGCATAATGTAGAAGTAGGCACCAATACAGCCATCGCCGCTCAAACCGGTGTTTCAGGTTCTACTAAAATTGGAAAAAATTGCTTAATTGGTGGTCAAGTAGGTGTTGCTGGACACATTACCATAGCAGATAAAACAATCGTAACAGCCCAATCCGGTGTCACGAAAACGGTAAAAAAAGAAGGGCAAATATTAGGTGGAACTCCGGCCTCCCCTAACAGCGAATACCTGAAGCGTAATGCTTTATTACGTCAATTACCGGACTTATTAAAACGAATAGAATCTTAATTGCGTATGAATAATAAGCAACATACCATTACCAAAGCTGTTACCCTATCTGGTGTAGGATTACATACGGGCGTAGTTGCCAACATGACTTTTTTACCTGCTCCAGCAAACCACGGCATCAAATTTCAACGTGTTGATTTACCAGGTCAACCTATTGCAGATGCTGACGTAGATTATGTGGTAGATACATCTCGCGGAACTACGATTGAACATAATGGCGCACGAATCAATACAGTTGAACATGTTCTAGCTGCACTTGTAGGATTAGAAGTTGATAACATATTAATACAATTAGATGGACCTGAACCTCCTATCATGGATGGAAGTTCAATCAAATTTGTCGAAGCATTAAAAGACGCCGTTCTTGTCGAGCAAGACGCCCATCGTAAATTCTTTGAATTAACAGAAGAAGTACGCTACAAAGACCTAGAAAGCGGCATTGAATTAGCTGCCTTACCATTGAATGACTACCGTATGGCAGTTATGGTAGATTACAATTCTAAATTCCTTTCTAGCCAGCACGCTAACTTGAGCCACGTATCTCAGTTTGAGAAGGACTTCTCTATGTGTAGAACCTTCTGTTTTGTACACGAGATTGAGGCACTTTATAAAGCGGGATTAATAAAAGGTGGCGATTTAAATAATGCTATTGTCATTGCAGATAAAGATTATTCAGAAGCAGAATTAGCCCATTTATCTGAGGTTTTAGGTAAGCCAAAGGTTTCTGTTTCCAAAGAAGCTGGAATCTTGAATAATACGAACCTACATTTCAGCAATGAAATGGCTCGACATAAATTGTTGGATTTAATGGGGGATTTAGCTTTAGTAGGTCGTCCTATTAAAGCGCAAATTCTTGCCTCTCGTCCAGGACATGCTTCTAATGTAGAACTTGCCCGTAAGATCAAGAAATTGATGTTAGACGCTGAGAAAAATAAAGTTCCCACTTACGATCCTAAGCAACCTCCTATATTTACTCACGAACGGGTATACGAATTACTTCCACACCGCTATCCATTCCAAATGATTGATAAAATCATTTATCTAGATGATAATAGTGTTGTAGGCGTAAAGAACGTAACCATGAATGAAAACTACTTCATGGGGCACTTCCCAAACAATCCAGTAATGCCTGGTGTTATGCAAGTGGAGGCGATGGCGCAAACTGGGGGTATACTTGTTTTAAGTTCAGTAGATGATCCAGAAAATTATTGGCCGTACCTAGTGGGCATAGAAAACTGCCGTTTTAGAAGAAGTGTAATCCCAGGGGATACTATTATTTTTAAATGTGAACTACAAGCACCTATCAGACGAGGAATTGCTAAAATGACTGGTAAGGCCTATGTGGCTGGGCAAGTAGTTTGTGAGGCAGAAATGACTGCTAGTTTAGTTCGTAAATCGTAAGATTTTATATATGATTCATCAGTTAACCCATATTAATCCTAAAGTCAAAATTGGTGCTAATGTTAGCATCGAAGCGTTCACTTCTATTCATGAGGATGTAGAAATAGGCGACGGAACTTGGATTGGGTCTAATGTCACCATCTACCCAGGTGCCCGTATTGGTAAAAATGTGCGCATTTTTCCGGGTGCAGTTATTTCAGCAATCCCTCAAGATTTAAAGTTTGGTGGAGAAATTACAACGGCTGAAATTGGAGATAATTCTACGATTCGAGAATGCGTAACCATTAATCGGGGTACCTCTGATAAGTTGAAAACAGTAATTGGTAAAAATTGCCTAATTATGGCCTATGTGCACGTAGCGCATGACTGTTTCATTGGAGACCATTGCATACTGGCTAATTCAGTTCAAATGGCTGGTCACGTAACAGTAGGAGACTTTGCGATCATTGGAGGCTCATCTGCTATTCATCAATTCGCGACAATAGGACAACATGTAATGATTTCAGGAGGCTCCTTAGTACGAAAAGACGTTCCTCCATTTACAAAATCAGGTCGTGAACCATTAACATATGCCGGGGTTAATTCAGTAGGCTTACGTAGACGCAATTATACCGACGAACAAATCAATATTATTCAAGAGGCCTATCGTTTTCTTTATCTAAAAGGGCTTAATACGAATGCTGCATTAGCCGAAATTGAGTCACAATTACCTAATACGCCGGAAAGAAATGAAATAATCGATTTCATCAGGAATTCGGAACGCGGTATTATGAAGGGATAATTCTATATGGAAATTCTTGCTACCAACCTTTCCAAAAAGTTTAGACAAGAATTTGTCATTCGGGATTTCAGTCACCAGTTTAAAGTTGGTCATTCCTATGCAATTACGGGACCTAATGGATCTGGTAAATCAACACTGCTACAATTAATCGCTCAGTTTACCTTACCTAATTCAGGCAAGATCGAAATGACAGGAATTGATCCTGAATTAGTCTATACACAAATAACGTACGCCGCTCCTTATGTCGAATTAATTGAAGAGTATACACTTCCAGAACATCTAGCGATTTTGGTGAAAAATAACTACCTACCCTCTTCTGTTGATATAGACTCATTAGAAAAATTCATTGACTTACAGCCTGGAAGATTTAAATTAATCAAAAATTATTCCTCTGGAATGCGGCAAAAGATAAAGTTAGGTTTTGCTTTATTATCTGAAAGACCCGTCTTATTACTAGATGAACCTACCACGAATTTTGATGAACAGGCGAAGCAATGGTTTTTTAATCGACTAAACGATCAAAGACATAAGCTCATCATTATCGCCTCTAACGAATTGAATGAAATAGAATTCTGCTCAGAAAAAATTTCGATTATCGAATTTAAATAAAGTTGCGCAGGCGAATTTGAGTAATTCCGATAACTACCATTAAAAATCCACCATAGAATACTAAGTCCTCCGTGCTAATTAATCCCATGCTCATGCGGCTGTAATGATAGGATAGATCCATCCATTCAACTCCAATTTCCTTCGCTCCTTGCCAAAAAAGAAAATTAAAAACCAATCCTACTAAAAAAGCGACGGGTTGCTTTTTACTTACACTTGACGCCAATATACCTAAGGCAATAAAGCATAAATTCAACAGAAATAAAGATACATACCCTCCTAAAATCAAAGAGGAATCAAAATTGTTAGTAGGTAATCCTAAGGAACCTATCGCATAAACAAATAAAATACTCGGAAGTAAGGTGATGAGAATAATGCATACTAAGGATAAAAGCTTAGCCGCTAAAATCTGATTGATTGTTAATGGCAAAGAGCGAAGCAGTTGAAAAGATCCTCGATCCATTTCCTCTGAAAAGCTATTCATTGACAAGGCAGGAACCAAGCATAAGAAAAACCAAGGGCTTAAATCAAAGAAAACAGATAATTCAGCAAAGCCAAAATCTAACACGTTCCCATCAATCACCCAAACATAAACACCCATTAAAATAAAAAAAGACGAAATAGTCCCCCAGCCCATCCAAGAGCTAAATAAGGCAATAACGTCTTTCTTAATGAGACTAACCATTTTATTCAAAAATTGGCTTTTCCCTTTTAACTACTGCTGCAACGATTAAGCCTAACAAGAAATTAAAAATAAGGCTCATAACAACCACAATAGCGAATTGCATACCAGGATTCATCATAAATGAAGTCATTTCCTCAGCACTTTGAATTTGACTAGCCGTTAATCCCTGATCCTCCATTCGCTCTCTGGCAATTTCCATTTGGCGTTGAATGACCGTATTATCGATAAACTGAATATAAATATAGTTAAAGCCACCAGCAGCTAATCCGGTAATTGCACCTAGTAAAGCAGTTAAACCTAAACCTTGGCCATAGCTAATATAACCTCCGTTTTGCTCTCTATACTCTCTTAAGCATAAAACAGAAATAGTAACCGTTAACACGAGCGACCATATGCCAGAAATCCAACCAATGGATTCTTGAAACTGCTCATTCCAACCCATCAAATTAACAAATGTAGAAAAGAGAAAACTTAATATACCATTAATAAAGCCATATTTTAGGGCTAGTATGGAGGACGATGCAGCTGTTTCTGAGGTATTTTCCATGATTATTTTTTATAATAAAGTGAAATTAACAAATTAGGTAAAAATCCTAAAGCAATCTTTTGGGCAAAATCATCTTTTGCAATACTGTATGCATCAATTGACTTTATTCCTGCATGTAGGCTATTGTAATACTCCCCACCTTCTTGACTAACAATCACTTCCTTAAAGGAATTTAATTCTAACAAACTCTGTTGAATATAAGCGTCTAACATAAGTAATCCCGTTGACGTTTGAAAAAAATAATACAGAAAAAAGGCACTTAAAAGGGCGGTTACAACTATTAAAATATATTGAAGCGCGAAATAGACTAAAAAGTGTTTTTTTTCTCCCTGGTTATTTTGGGGAAATTTCACAACATACCACCATTGAAAAAACAATAAGAAAACAAAGGATGGTGCTTTCTTTCCTCCTATCGGAATTATCTCAAACTGATGAAGCACAAAACCATATGCTGCCATTAAGAGTACAAAGAGTACGGCATAGATGACAAATCGCCCAATCTCAGCAAACCAATTATTGACCATAGGAATAATTTAATCCGTTAAATACCCCTTTTATTTGATGGCTAAATGAATGCCCTAGGAAGATTGAATTTTTGGATTTAGAGCTAATATCCTCTAATTTATACACTTTTTCCTCACCTGCCATTACTAATCCTTTCATCACCTCACCTACTTTTAACTCTGGCTGCACAATGCCTAAAAAGGCAGCTGGAGCATGAGATAAAATTTTATCTATCTTAGTTAATCCCTGATTTTGGGCTTCTTTCATAAAGGCTAGAGCTAAAGTCTCTAAACCAATCGTTCCAAAATTAGCTTGATCAAACTCCAATTCTTTATTCTCCACTTCCACTGGGTGGTGATCTGATACAACAGTAGTAATTACTCCTTCTTTCAATCCTTTCCACAACGCTAATCGGTCGCTCTCAGAGCGCAAAGGTGGATTTACTTTCTTCAAAGTATCAAAATCTGAGACCGCATCTTCTGTGAAAATAAGCGAGTAGACCGCCACATCAGCCGTAACTGGCAAGCCTTGCTTTTGTGCTTCACTAATTAAGGTGACAGACTCCGCGGTGGAAATACAGGAGAAGTGAAGTGCGAAATTTGGATTAGCTAGTCCAAAAGAATGTTGCATGACATACCTTAACAAATCTAAATCACGCTTAACATGCATCGTTTCCGCAAGAACAGGAATACCTTTCAGACCCAATAATGTACTTTGTACGCCTTCATGAATCTGACCAAACAAAGACAAACCAGCTACATCGGGCCTCGAAATAACTTTAACTGCTAAAGGTTGTAAATACTGTAAGCATTTCAACATTAAATCTGTGTCCTGCAAAGCGCCATCGCCATGGCTAAACCAAGACGCGCCTGATTCATGCAAACCCATCAAATCACTAAAGTTCTCCGCCTTATTGTCTAGTGTTAATGGCGCTGATGGATAACACGTTACTCCTGTTCCCTCCAATTTAGTAGCAATATACTGTATCGCTTCAGGTTGTTGTGGCACAGGGTCTCCAGTAGGTAAAAGTAACATATCTAATACTCCACCCTTCCAGGCTGCCGCTTGCAAACTAGTCCAGTCTTCTTTGTGCTCTCCTCCAGGAAGTGTGTGATGAACACGCAAATCAACAAGAGACGGAAACCACTGAAAATCAGATCCAGAAATGACTTCATCTGCCTCTGCTTGTATTGAAGAGGCAATATCTAGCCAACGACCATTTTCAGCTAACAAATCAACTTTCTTGCCAAAAAAGGAAGAACGGCTATCTTGAATTAAAATCTGTTTGAATAAGATTCTCATTTGTTATTGTATATAAAAAAACCCTGATTAACAGGGTTTAAGAATCAATGTCCAATAAAGGATTTGTATGTTTCAACATCCATCAATTGGGAAAGGTCGCCAGCATCAGCTGCTTTAATTTTAACCACCCAACCATCTCCATAAGGATCAGAATTAATTAATTCTGGGCTGTTATTCAGTGCGGTATTAAATTCGATGATTTCTCCAGTAATAGGTATGAATAAGTCCGAAACAGTTTTAACCGCTTCAACCGTACCAAAAACACCATCTTTTGAGATACTTTTACCTACTGTCTCTACTTCAACAAAAACAATATCACCTAGCTCGCCTTGTGCAAAATCAGTAATACCTACAATAGCGATATCGCCCTCTAATCTAATCCACTCGTGTTCTTGAGTATATTTTAATTCACTTGGAAAATTCATAGTATATTTATTTGCTCACAAAGGTCACGAAAATCTCGATTTTTTGCAAACGATTTTAGATTATTCACTTAAACTATATCTGATTTGAAATCCGCCTGCCACTGTGGATCTATAAAATGAATTAGAAACCAAGGGATTATTCATCATCCTATCAAAATAGGCTGTTACCGTTAATTTATTATTCACATTGTAGCTTAGCTGTGGCCGGAATTGAAAGTTGATAAAACCTTGGGTAACAATCGTCTCTGCATCTAATTTTCGTTGCAATGTACGCGTATCACGAATAGTTAAATTCATATTGAACCGTAAATCATTAGGCAATCGTACGGCACGACCGTTAATCTTAAAAGGAATTAACATATTGGATTTAGTAAAGCCCATAGCAACCGTAAAATCCTTATTGGCTAATTCTGCCACTTGAGAATTAGCTAAATTAAGTCCAACATTACGATCTTGGTTATATTCTAAGCGCAAGGATATCTTACTCTTTGTTACTGCGTTTACGCCAACTAATGGCGAAAAACGTTCTACAAAAGAAATCGTACTCATAACATAGACAGGAATCAATGTATTCGTGACGGGATCGAAACGAGATGCAAGGGGGTATAAAAGACTGTTCAATGACAAATTCATAAAGTCCGTTGCAAATTGTCCGTATTCTAAGGCAGAAACAAAGTTACCTACATTATAGGTACTCGAATACATGTGTGATATGGTGAAAGAGGCAAACTTATTCTTTATTCCTGGTAACAGATTCAATCCATTATAATCCACTTTCCAATTAGGTAATGGAATGGAATAAAATGGCGAATACTTTACGTTGGTTGCCGAAACACCTGAATAGGCTGCAAAAAATGCCGGAATTAAAACGTCTTGAGAATTTTGATTATAGGTGCCTATTTCGGTAGGCTTGGAACGATTTAAACGAGATAATAGAACGGCACGATTCGATCTGAATTCTTCAAAAACAGTTTCTGAGTTTGAGAAAGCGGTCATAAACGATAAAAATGACATGGAATAATTACCTGACCGAATGGGACTTTGCGAAACAAAAGGTCCACCTGCTACCTCTGGACGATAAAACTCCTGATAATTATCCCCTCGATTATAATTCCCATCTACCTGTATTCGTAAATCCTTAGTAGGTTCTAACTGAGTCGTGTAGGTAAGTTTTTGTGATCTTAACTGGGTAAATGGCGTGTTTTGAACCGTACTTCTGGTTAACCAACCATTCTCAGCTGCTTTAAACCGAATTGCATCTGACTGTCCACCTCGAATAAAATCAAAACCTGGTGCTGAATTTATTGCATTCATTCCTAAAATTCCGGGATTAGGTATAAATCCAGGCAAAGTAGTCGATTCATTAATTGAGTAATTAACTTGAATCCCACGCAAAGTTAAAAGTAACCGAGTGACTGATTTTAAGGCGTTATTAGGAGGAATCACAATATCATCCTCATCACCCGGATTTCTCGCAATGTTTTTTCCAAAAGTACGTGGACTATTTGCCCAGCGCAAAGCCTTAATTCGATTGTACAAAGCCACAAAATCAACTTTCCCATTAATGGCTTGCTCTCTCGTATTTTTAATAATATTCCCAAAAGGCAGTCCCAACGAATCACGTATATCAAAGGAATTAGCAAAATAATTATAGCCTATTCTATGGGTATAATCCGCATTCATCCAATCAGTCAAAACGGATTTTTGTAACGGTAAGCGCCAAACCATCCCCCCTTGTTGATCAAAACTTCTTGCTCTACCCAATGCCCGCAAACTAATCAGTACAGAATCTCTTTTCTGTTGCGTATCTAAATCTCCAATGGGTTCATCAATAATAGAATTTACCTGTGTATTGTAATTCAACACCACACTTTTCGTCAGATTCCAATTCAATGCATACTGGCGATTAAAAAACCAATATTTCTCAAATTGAGGTGCCACACCTACAGTGGTGAATTCTGAATTACGCATCTGAGTTTTAATAAAACTTCGATCCATATCTAATCTAACCATCAAAGAGGACGGTAGCAAATTCAGATTAAAATCTCGAATCAATTCAAATGGAAACTTCTTAAATGGCTCTAAAAAGCGGGATGAATTAGTGTACGAATACAAGACGTTTCCTCTATGACTAAGCTGCTGGTACTCTGCAATCAAAGGACTGGTTCGGAGCATCTCAGCATAAGCATAGCTAAAGGTGAAGTTAGAGAAATCCCATGGATAACTATATTTCGATTTTGCACCACGCATTTTCTTTACATTAGAAAAGTTGAATCCTTTTCGTTCTGTGTTATCTTCTACTAAGGTGAGATAAGATTGCTTTTTTGTCTCAGAGGCGAATTTTTGTATCGAATTACGTAAGAAAATATCGGGATCAAATGGATCAAATTCAGGCGATATATTCCGTCGATCGTAGGTAATGAAGAACGGGATTTTAAAGCCCCAATTCCGAGGCAAGAATTTATCTAAATTCAAATTCGCCGTAATGCCATATTCGAGATTATTCTCGCGACTTCTTTCTGATATTTTGGCCTGAACACCTCCAAAACCATAATTTTTAAAGGAACCATTCATTTGAATTGTACCCAAATCAGCTAGTTTTATACCTAAATTAGCTATGGCCGCTTCGCCTGATGTTTGATCAAAACCAGAAGCCCTTAATTCATTCGCCCAGATACAAAATGATTTGTTTGTGTTGCTGGTATTCCTAACACCAATCATCGTTACCATAGAGGCACTTTGGTCAGGCCGTCCCATCACCGTAATCTTGTACTTTTTACCCGTTGAACTAGTAATTACCATTGAAAAACGTTCGTTCAAACTCTTACCTTGTTTATCCCGTTCAATCTTTACTTGCTTGACTAAATCAAACTCAATGTCAAATTCATTTTCCATTGGCCAAATTTCCGTATCTAAACTTTGGCCTTTTTGTGTTTGTGTCAAACCAGAGCTTTCAATTTCATAGTAATTATCCGTCAAATCCGTACCAATACGCAAGAAAGCACTCACCTGACCACTTATAGGTTCTGGACTTTGCATCGAAACGAACATCCTAAGCCGCTTGTAATTAATAAAATCAAAAAGCGTATTTTTAAACACTGCTCTCGCATCCCCCGGTCGCAAATTATCCACACACAAGCTCAACGATTGCTCATTTAGACGTGCATTGTTAATGGTAGTTATGTCTTGATCACGCACAAATCCAGGAGGAACAACATAGGGAATAGCTGTTTCCCCTTTATTAGCAGGCCCATTTTCCTCAATATTTACACTAGACACTCTAAATTTAGCATCGTAAGACTCAGGGATATCTTGCCCACCCCGCTTATCTAATTCACCTTCAAATTTTCGATAACTGAAGCCAGACAATTGCAATTGCGCAAAACGCAATACCACTGGTTCTTGAAACTCCTTTAATACCATCCGCATAAATCGAATTGATTTAAACGAATTGATCTCGCCCGCAGGAGTCTTGTAAAGCCGTTTATCTTTGATCGGGATACGGAATAAATACCAATTGACACCACCCTCTGTAATTTTATCGACCACAAATCCACTGCCGATTTGAAGGGTATTAGGTTTTAAATCAATTTCATATTCAAAGTAAGCCTCATTCTCATTAACCGTATTATCATTATTTAAATCTTCGCGATCCGGCAACATACTATTCGCCTCTGTAAAACTCGAATTAGATGGATTAGCCGTGGTGGGACTATTATTTTCCATCCCCAAATAATTCTTATATCGTTGAATCAAGGATTCCGTAGAATTAAATTTTGAATTCAAATAAAATTCAAAATCATCAGCAGCCGGGTCATTTACGATTCTTGCTAATGCAGATGCATCCGTCACTCGCCCTTTTACCTGATCTAGGTATGCCTTAAAATGAGTCGTCTCAGTCACGGCATTCGCTTCATCTGATTGATTAGGCAAACCATCTAAACCAATATCTTGTTTCTCTCTACCACCCGCATTATCAAATGCATTAATGACAAATTGACGCGAGGGAGCTAAACCCCAATCTGTTTTCTCTAGATTCTTTCCCACGCCCGTAGTGATTTTTTCACCAGCGGGAATGCCGTTTTCAAAATTAGAATAGCCATCCGGTATAAAATCCTCAGATACATCCCCTAAATGGAATAGTAGTTTACCTCCTGTCTCATTATTCTTATTAAAAATACCATCTCGTATTTTTCCAGATTCGCCACCAATAAATGGATCCATCAACCAGAATTCGATTTGCTCCACATTCGCATTATCAAAGTCAGTATCAAATCCAATTGCCCGTGTAATAGCCCCAAAATTAGAGGCCGGAGTAGGTAACAAACCTCTAGAGGATAAGTTCGGATTAAAGTTATAGAGTCCGCGTTCAGACGGGAAATAGGCCACATCTAACACACCGATAGGTAAATTAGTGATGTTATTGGCAAAATCTTTGTTTGGGAATAAACCCCTAGGTGTCACTACGCGCTCATAGGCATACGCATTCACTTTCATAGGGTCTAATCCTGGAACATCCAAGGCAAAACCTCCTTGCCCATAAATACTGGCATCCACCGTGTAAGCGGCTATTTTAGCCCGATTAAAGCCAGCTGCTAACTTAGAGCCTGGAACCACATAAGATTTAGGAGTTGACCCTGCTTTCCATAGAGTCGACTGCGAACTCATATTATAAATTACCCTAGCCGCCTCAAAATCATCTATGAATGCATTCCCCTGCACCCGATCATTCACATTCGGAATTAATTTAGCAAACTCCCCCTGAAAATCAATCACAGACGTTTCCTTGGTGGATAATAAGGGTAACTTATCCAATAAACGAGTAAGACCTTGAGAGTTTTGTAAAATACTCGCATCAAACCCAAGCAATGTGTTATTGACAGGTTCATTCCCCATAGCGACGCGACGGAAAAAGGCAGGAGGACTCTCAGACATGTTTTGAATAGTAGCCCCTAAATGCACATTCTTTCCTAAATTATAATCTAAGCGCGTTCCTAACAGGGTCCTAATTTGGTTAGAGAATAAATCTGGTTTCTCATAACACACCTTAATTTCTCGTCCGGAGCTAAAAACACCCTCATTAATTATCTTAACGCGTCCGGATTGTGGTTCCACTATATAATCGATTCCAGCCGCTAAAGCTTGACCTCCCGCCGTGACCGTAACAGATTTAGGCTCTACGCCAAAAGGTAGCGCAATGTCACCCCCTACCCCTGACTGAAAGGTACCCTTAATAAAAAATTTATTCTTGGCTGATAATTGAGCGGCATCTACTTGTGTTCCGGTATACAATTTTTCGAATACATATTTATCCACCAAATTAGTTTCACTCGGGGTGAATTTAGCCTTCAAACTAGCTCCAAAGGGCTCCAAAATAGGGAAAATTATTTTACCATTTTTGGAATCAATCGTTATGTCCTCTATATAATCAAAATTCCCATCAGGCTGTGGATCACCCGCAAAGTTTAATTTATCAAGCCCTAGAACTTTTACCAAGGGTATATCTTTAAAATTAGTACCTTCTATCAAGTTACTATTATCAATACCGGTTGCATCGTCTTTGTATACGATACGCAGTTGAAAATTCTGTTTTGTGAGAGACGAGGTATTAAGAGAATAAATATTCTTCATCATTAAATCCCACATTGGGTGTGGTTTACCTGTCGTACTAGAATTGAGGTTATTGCGAATCATGCTCGATTTCAACATCTTAAGAATTAATACCTCATCATCTTGACGCGATTGGTAATCTTCCGTTAACTCCCCTACCTTATATTTACGACCATTTAAGGTGTACTCATACGAAACAGCTAATACCTCATCGTTTCGTAATGGAGCCACTAAGGAGATATAACCTAATTGAGAATTGAATTTGAATTCCCTATCTGTTAATCGTTTTGCCCCTTTTAATACATCGAAATCTGTACCACGCTTTAAATTATAGACATTTTCTAAACGATCAGTTGCTTCATTCGATTTGCGCAAATTAGGGTCTGCTAATAACTTTGCATACATCCCATTCGCCTTATTATCTACCGGACTTGATGGAATAACAGGCTGCATGATGGGGTTAGTGTTATTAAATGGATTCGATTCCCCTAAGTCATAGAGTGAAACTAAATTCCGAAGTGTTTCCGTGCTTTGGGTACGATTAGTCACATAGACTTCCACCCGGGTAACTGTAATCCCACTCGAAATAACAGGTAAGTTTTTTAAGGCTCTTTCGTAATTATTTCGAAAATAAGATGACAAAAAGAAGTGCTTGTTTTCATCGTACTGATCTGCACGAACCTCAAAATTTTTCCCTTGAGAGCCTCCTTTCAATGTTATGCAATCCTGTTTAGAACGTTGTTGCGCAGCAACCACCGTCATATCTAGTGCACCAAACCTTAGTAGTGTCTTTACTCCAAACAAGTTTTGAATTCCCGGAATCAATTGCGAGTTCAATGTCCAGGATGTATTTCCGACTTCAATATTTTGGAGAATATCTTCTTCCTGTGTTTTCCAATTCAGTTTTAATTGATTTTGGAAATTAAAACTAGCCTTGGTATCAAAATTGACGTTCAAATTTAGCTTATCGCCTATCTTTCCCTGAAAATTAATCTGTGCTTGTTCATTAAAAAATAGATTGCCTACATACCTTAATTGAACGGGAATAGCCGGATTATCCACATATTGACCCATGTAACCCACATCTAACAATAGAGATCCATTGGGCTTAAAAGAAACTTCGGTGCCGCCAAAAATTCGATCAACAGCCGGCGGCAATTCAACTTTAGGGAAAAGTCCACGCGATTTTAAATTACTACTACCATCTAAACTTTTGGAATAGGATTGCCAAAAACTGCGATTAACCTCCTGATTTTGCAATCTAGAGAAGCTATTGAAATCCGTTATGGTTGAGGTCCCCGTTGCATCCTTTTGAATAACTAAACTAGGATCATTTTCAAATGAGTAATTTAGTTTTGACTTAGTAGAATAAATAGAAAAGGGTGATTTCCCTTGTGGCCGATTGGGCTTTTTTAGCGATAAACGAG
>JACCDW011980954.1_pt1 | contig 15628 bp, 14 predicted proteins | sample 7449781 | NCBI WGS metagenome assembly JACCDW01 (sample SAMN15323449, study PRJNA562643) | freshwater metagenome | isolation source: river surface water | place: USA:Blue River Watershed | collected 2017-08-18
GCTTGCTGTAGCACCTATGCTAGCTGCCATTGCATTATTCCTGTTTAGTTTACCTGAGGACTCGTATGAAAAAAGTGTATACGGATGCGGCCACTGCATTGGCTGGGGTGGTGAAAGATGGCCAGACCATTGCAGTCGGTGGTTTTGGCTTGTGCGGCATTCCTGAAGCGCTGATCGCTGCATTGCGTGATTCTGGCGTACAAAATCTGACAGCCATTTCAAATAATGCCGGTGTAGACGGATTTGGCCTGGGCCAGCTGCTCGCGACACGCCAGATCAAAAAAATGATTGCATCCTATGTCGGTGAAAACAAGGAATTCGAGCGCCAGTATCTGGCCGGCGAACTCCAGCTGGAATTTACGCCGCAAGGCACGCTGGCAGAAAAACTGCGCGCCGGTGGCTCAGGCATACCGGCGTTTTTTACCCGCACCGGCGTGGGCACAGTGGTGGCTGAGGGCAAGGAAATCCGGGAATTTGATGGTGAACAGTATGTGATGGAACGATCGCTGGTAGCGGATGTGTCACTGGTCAAGGCGTGGAAAGCTGATCCTGCCGGCAATCTGGTTTATCGCAAGACCGCGCGCAACTTTAATCCGAATGTGGCCATGGCAGGCAAGATCACCATAGTCGAAGTAGAACAATTAGTCGGCATGGGCGAACTGGAACCGGATGCGATTCATACTCCGGGCATTTTCGTACATCGCATCATCATCAATGCGAAGCCTGAGAAACGCATAGAACAACGCACAGTTCGTGCAAATTAATTCCACAGTATTAGCGGAGAACAATCATGGCATGGACACGTGAAGAAATGGCAGCGCGCGCTGCACAAGAACTGGAAGACGGTTTTTACGTCAACCTTGGCATAGGCTTGCCCACCCTGGTGGCGAATTATGTGCCGAAAAATATTGAAGTATGGCTGCAGTCTGAAAATGGATTGCTGGGCATTGGCCCGTTCCCGACGGAAGACAGTATCGATCCGGATCTGATTAACGCCGGCAAGCAAACAGTAACGGCATTGCCCGGCTCATCATTTTTCAGCTCTGCAGATTCCTTTGCGATGATTCGAGGCGGGAAAATTAATATCGCCATTCTGGGTGCCATGCAGGTTTCGGAAAAAGGCGATCTCGCCAACTGGATGATTCCCGGTAAAATGGTCAAGGGCATGGGCGGTGCAATGGATCTGGTAGCTGGCGTCAAGCGCGTTGTCGTATTAATGGAGCATGTCGCGCGGGCGAAAGATGGCACCACCTCGCACAAACTGCTCAAGCAATGCAACTTGCCACTGACGGGTGTGGGCGTAGTGGATCGCATCATTACCGATCTGGCCGTCTTGGATGTGACTGACCAAGGATTAAAGCTGATCGAACTGGCGCCGGGCGTGACCCATGATCAATTGCGCGAGTTGTCCGGTTGTGAAATTCACGCCGCCTGATCGCATCAATTTGTGCCAGTATGAATTTGCGTTAATCACAAAGAAACGCTGACATCCTCCTTCACGCCGGTTCTCTCGTAAGAGGGCGCCGGTTTTTTTTCGCACCAAGACATTACATCGAGTTAGATAAACCAAGAAAAGTTCGTTTATCGATTAAATATTCGGTAGCAGAACTCATTAAGACATACCTGAAGAATTTTGAAAATCTGAGCGCATTTGGCGATGAATTCTATGGCTAGGTAATAGCGATACAGGAAGACTTCAGTACTATTTGAATATACCTGCGACAGAAATATCCTCGCGTTCTGATGGCTTGTCGTCGTACCTGTATGCATGCTGGCAACAGCGTCATCACGCTTGTTCGTATCAAGCCTGCCAACCTTTTGCTGAAAATTCTACGGAATAACCTTGCATCGTCATGCCTAATTTGCTCTCACCCGGCCAGATTCTTGAACTCAAAACACAAATTTTGAAAGGCGATTTATGTGGCGTCTATGCATATCTGACGTCACACGGATATAGCTATGCTGGTTGGGCGCCGGGCATGGCGAAAATTAGGTATTTGTCCGGCGCGCCAGTCATGGGAATCGGGTTGATAGATTGCGCGAACCTGGGCGCAGAACGATTACTTGCCATTAAAGCGGATATGGCATGGCAATATCTGAACGATCTCGAACGATACGAAAGAAACGCAGGACCTGAAAGTACAGCTGTCACCCGGGCAGACATTACCGCAGAAGAAGCCGAGCGCTTACATGCGTCGGTACTGGGCAAACATACGCTGTCAATTGAAAACTGGAGCCAGTTTGCACCATTCAGGCTGATCCGTAAGTTGCATAATGACGTAGTACTGGAGGCGTACTGGAATTATGTACGTGATGAAAATGCACAGGGTGACCGGCATGCCGACATGGCCAATCTATTGACGATGCGCTTTATGCATGAACAGGCAATGCTGGCAGACTTCAGTATCCGATCATGCGCCCAGAACTGGTTATACAGACTGCCAGGCATCAGCATGGCAAGCCAGATTGATACGGCATTGCACGACACATTGAAATCAGCAACACCGCCTATGCTGGATGCATACAGAAAAATCAGCAGCCTGCTAGGTATGAATACCGGCCTGTCAGATTAAAGGGCAAACAAGACGGGCGCGAATGCGAATTGTTTCTACTTTTTTAGTCTAGAAAATTAAATTGCGGTCATATCCGAATGTGGTGAAGATTGCAGTGTCGCAGCAATGAGCCGTAATGAATGTTCGCATTCTGCTTGCGATTGTGGGCCGCCGAGTGAGACTCTGACCGCATCAGGTGGCTCACCGTTGGTACAAAATGCAGATGCTGAAACCACGCCTGCGCCTTGATTGCGCATTATCGATGCAAACTCTTGCGCACTCCATTGACTGGGTAGGGGTAACCACAGATGGAACCCTTCAGGTTGTGCGTGATATGAAAAATTCCGCAGGATTTTTTTTGCTAGTAATTGTCTGGTCATAGACTCTTCGCGTACAGCATCCAGCATTTCTTTCGCAATTCCTTCATTCACCCATTGGCTACCTATTGCAGTGGTAATAGGTGAGGCCATGACTGTAATGGCGCGTAATGTCCCGGCAAGTCTTTGTGCCTGTTTTTCAGAGGGTGCATAGACATAGGCGGTACGTAATCCTGCGCCTAGAAATTTGCTCAAACCAGTAATGTAATACGTCAGCTCTGGTGCAAGCTCAGCCAGGGGTAGTTCCTGATGACGCGGTAGCATTGCATAAGCATCGTCTTCAATAATAGGAATGTTATAGCGAAGAGCAATATCGGCCAACGATTCCCTGCGACGCTTAGTCGTACTCTGTGTGGTTGGATTCAGTAGCGTCGGATTGCAATACAAGGCCTTGGGCTGAATGGTTTTGCAAGCCAATTCAAATTCTGCTGCGCTGGGGCCTTCATCATCCAGCGTGAGTGCATGTAATTTTACCGATAGCTGTGCTGCCATCGCTTTAATGCCCGGATAGGTTAATGATTCCACGCATATCGACTCGCCTGGCCGCGCTAACTGCGATATCAAGGCAGCCAATGCGCTATGAATACCAGGGCATACCAGTACGCGCGCAGGATGACAATTTGGTATACGTTGATTTAACCACTGAACTGCTGCTTCTTTGTCTTCAGGCAGCCCGCCAAAATCTTGGTAACGCAATAAATTATGCAGGTTCGACTGGCTCATCAGTGCCGCTGATGATTGATTCATCCTTGCCAATAGCAAGGGCATAGCGGGTTCCGGCGGCAGATTCATGGTCATCTCTGCCGCACTACCGCCTCGCAGCGGAAAAGTCGGGGATATACCTCGGACAAATGTCCCCATCCCCGGACGTGAATCAATCAGGCCGCGTTTTTTTGCTTCGCTGTAGGCGCGCGCGACAGTGGTGTAGTCAAGCTCTAGTCGTTCTGCTAATTCCCGTAAAGTTGGTAGGCGCGATTTGGGCGTGAGTCTTCCGCTTTTAATATCTTCTGCAATTAAATCCGCAATTAATAGATACGCAGCCTGACTGCTTGATGCGAGACGGCGCTGCCACTGTTGCGTGATTTTTTTTAATTGCAGAGCGTGATGCTGTAAAACGCTGTTGGATTCTATTGTCATGAATGCTGCGCATAGTAAGGTGAGGTGATGTAAGCGTGCGTTTTACCTTGCATAGTGCGTGCCAAGTCAGACTAGCCTTACCAAACCCACATTTCACATTTTTGGTGCGCGAACCCGCTTGATTGGAATCATTGATTGGATTTCTCTGCATTGCCGTGGTGCGATCCGATCATTCTGGTGAACGTGACTTGTACTGAATTTAGCTATGAAAAAGAGAAGTCGCGCCGGTTCTGAGCAGAACCAGACTTCATGATTGGATATTGATTGGATCAAAATGTGACTAGTCGTTCACATATGGCATGGCGCTTGCAATAGGGAAGAGGTAGCACTTTCCTTACCCACCCTCATCGGAGATTGAAGCATGCCAAAAGTCAGTAAGCCAGCCAATCAGAAAGGCGAATTTCTCGTCGATTATGAAGAAAAAGTGTTTGAAGATGTAAAAGCAGATCCGGGTGAAAAAGCACTCGTTACCTTTCATACGGTTGCTTTCGAAGGGTCGATTGGCTTCGTCAATCTTTTGCAAGCGACGCGTTTGCAGCGCAAAGGTTTTGAAACCTCCGTATTACTGTATGGCCCCGGTGTGACGCTGGGTGTGAAGCGTGGCTTCCCAACGTTAGGCGATGAGGCTTTTCCCGGTCATCAGAATTTCAATAATCAAATCACGAAATTTATCAGTGAGGGCGGAAAAGTCTATGCCTGCCGCTTTGCGCTGCAAGCGTTATATGGCCATGGAGAAGGTGCTTTGATTGATGGCATACGTCCTGTGAATCCTCTGGATGTACTCGATATCATACTCTTACATCGTAAGAGCAATGCCTTCATCCTTGATACCTGGACTTTGTAATTTAAAGCGGAGACATCATGATGAGTGCATCAAGAGTCGTGCGCGCAGCTGCTGTGCAAATTACGCCGATATTTGAATCCATGGATAGCACATGGCATAAGGTCTGTGATTACATCGGCAAAGCGGCCGCTGAAGGTGCACAAATTGTGGTGTTTCCCGAAACATGTATTCCGTATTACCCATATTTTTCTTTCATACGTCCACCCATGTTGTCTGGTGCAGAGCATTTGCGATTAATGGAGCTTTCGCCGACGGTACCGGGTGCAATGACAGAGGCTATTGCCGAGCGTGCAAAAAAACTGGGCGTGGTGGTGATAGTCGGGATTAACGAACGCGATCATGGATCACTCTACAACACACAATTAATTTTCGATGCAGATGGCAGCTTACTTTTAAAGCGACGAAAAATTACCCCAACATATCATGAGCGCATGATCTGGGGGCAGGGCGATGCCGCTGGTTTGAAAGTGGTGGATACGCAGGTAGGACGCATTGGTGCCTTGGCCTGCTGGGAGCATTACAACCCGCTGGCACGGTATGCCTTAATGACGCAGCATGAAGAGATTCATTGCGCACAATTTCCCGGATCACTGGTCGGCCCTATCTTTGCAGAGCAAATGGATGTCACCATCCGTCATCATGCTTTAGAGTCAGGCTGCTTCGTGATCAACTCGACCGGCTGGCTAACTGAAGACCAGATCCAATCCATCACCGCAGATCAGTCCTTGCAAAAAGGTTTGCGCGGAGGTTGCAACACAGCGATTATTTCACCGGAAGGCGTCCATCTCGCGCCGCCTTTACGTGAGGGAGAAGGCATGGTGATCGCTGATCTGGATATGAAACTCATCGCCAAGCGTAAACGGATGATGGATTCAGTTGGTCATTATGCACGTCCTGAACTATTAAGTCTGGCAATCAACGATACCCCCCATACCTATGTCACGCCTAGTGCTGACATTTCTTCGCATTCTATGCATGTCAGGAGCATTCAGCATGACTCACACAACATCACCAGTTCCAGCCCCGCCGTCAGCAGCGACACGTCAACTCATGACGGAGCTGCAGTCCTTAGGGTTGCGGCTGGATGATCCTGCGTCGCCTAACGGAGGCGTAGCAAGCCGACGTGGTGGAGCTGGCCCGTCCGATCATAAGGCAGTCATAGTTGATGGTCACACCATCATGGTTCCTGTGCATACTTCAAGTGCATGGCATTCTCCTTTTGTCGCACAGGCGCCTGATGCCGAAGGTCGTAGCGCACTGACACGTGGCAGCATACCGATTGCCAATATATCTTTCCCGAAGTCGCCGAATTTTTATAAACGCGCTACTGCTGATGGCATTCCTTATTCGCAGATCGCTACCCTGCACGGATCAGATGTACTGGCAACCACTGTCCTGCAAACTTGCATTCGTTATGAGAGCCGCCGTAAGACTTGTAAATTTTGTGCCATTGGTCAGTCTTTAGCTGCTGGCAGAACGATTGCGCATAAAACACCTGAACAACTGGCGGAAGTTGCAAAGGCCGCTGTTGAGTTAGATGGCGTAAAACACATGGTACTCACCACCGGTACACCAGGTACACCTGATCGTGGGGCGCAAATTCTGGTCGATAGTGTCAGGGCGATACGCGCTGCGGTAGATATTCCGATTCAGGTGCAATGTGAGCCGCCAGATAATGATGTCTGGTTTGTGCGGATGAAAGAAGCAGGTGCTGATACCTTGGGTATGCATTTAGAAGTCGTTACACCCGAGGTGCGTGAATACATCATGCCTGGCAAGGCCAGTGTGCCACTTTCACGCTATATGGAAAGTTTCAAGGCAGCGGTCGAGGTATTTGGGCGAGGACAAGTCAGTACCTATATCCTGGCCGGTTTAGGTGATACACAAGAAGCGATATTATCGATCTCACAAACTTTGGTAGACCTTGGTGTCTATCCTTTCGTTGTACCCTTTGTGCCTATCAGTGGCACGCCACTCGAAGATCATCCGGCGCCAACACCAGAATTCATGCAATCAATCTTGCGGCCACTTGCTGCGATTGTCAGTGCTGGAAATATGCGTTCGTCTGACATCAAAGCAGGTTGTGGTAAGTGCGGAGCTTGTTCTTCTCTGTCTGTCTACGAATCCTAAGTTAAGTTATTTCGGAGATCATCATGCTCGATCTGGACGCCATTTGTGAATTGCCCTGTAAATTTTCTCCCTGTGAGTTTCGCGTCAAGCTAGCTGAGAGTGAATGGGAAATTGCACAAGCAAGGAAACTCAGGCGTGCTGTGTTTTGTATAGAGCAGGGTGTATTTGTCGGCGATGATATTGATGACTTAGAGGACATTGCCCAGTCCATAGTCGCGGTGTCCTGTGTGGGCGGTATGGAAGATCAAGTGGTAGGTACGGTGCGCATTCATAGCAGGGGCGATGATTTATGGTGGGGGTCGCGTCTGGCAGTACATCCGACCTTCAGACAATATGGTCACATCGGTGCTTCCTTGATTCGTTTGGCAGTGTCTACTGCACATGCGCGTGGGGCGAGAATATTTTTAGCTAATGTGCAAAGCCAGAATCGTTTGTTGTTTGAAAAACTACACTGGCGCACTCTGAAAGAAGACATGCGCTTTGGCCGTCCTCACTGCTTAATGCAAGCAGATCTCATGCAATACCCGCCCTATGAAGATATGTTGTCAGGTATCGTCACGCGCAGCAGGAGAGCCGCATGACACAGCAAGAGCTTGCGATGCTCACACAAACATTGCTGGCCAGCCGTGGGTTTGCACACAAGGTCGATATTGCGGATGTGATGAATGCACTGGGCAATGCTGCTATCGGCTATGTGCCGGGCATCAAAGATCCGATTGCGATTGGTGATGATTGTGCCGCAATTCCGGATGGCGACGGGTATCTGCTATTTGCAATTGAAGGCTTTGTCGATGACTTCGTAAATACCATGCCCTGGTTTGCAGGTTACTGTGGCGTGATGGTGAATATTAGTGATATCGCTGCAATGGGCGGGCGTCCAATTGCGGTAGTCGATGCGGTCTGGAGCCAGGGCATGGATCCCGCATCAGACATCATGCAGGGTATGGCTGCAGCTTCTTCGCAGTATGGCGTACCAGTCGTTGGCGGGCATACAAATAATCGTAGCCAGACCGGGCAATTGGCCGTCGCCATAGTCGGACGTGCAAAAAAATTACTCACCAGTTTTGATGCCAGGCCCGGTGATGTACTCATTATGGCCATCGATCTGCGTGGAGAATATCAGTCCGGTAAGCCTTATTGGAATGCATCTACGCATGCCCCGCCTGAGCGATTGCGTGGTGACATAGACTTGCTGCCGCAATTAGCCGAAGCAGGTTTATGTGATGCAGCCAAGGATATCAGTATGGCCGGTGCAATCGGCACGGCACTCATGCTGGCGGAATGTTCAAAAGTCGGTTTAGTCATCAATCCTGAAGCGATACCCAGACCGCGCGAAGTGCCGCTGACTAAATGGCTGCAATCTTTTCCCAGTTACGGTTATGTACTTAGTGTGCGGCCAGATAAGGTTGCGGATGTGATGTCAAAATTTTCCTCGCGTGATATTGAGTCGGCCGTAGTGGGCACGGTGACAGAGGATAGTGTCGTATGGCTGGCAAATAATGCAGGACGGAGTTTGTTGTGGGATTGGAATGAAAAACCATTTATCACGTCCCCTAAACAAACTAAAAATTCCATTAGTCAGCAGACAGCTAAGCAAGCTGCATAAAATTTTAGGATGAATACAGCAATTTTTTTTGAGAAGAAATTATGCCTTCTGTTTATTTTATTGTGCGCTGGCCAGATCAATCTGAGACCAGTTGTTATTCTCCATCTACAGTGATTCATCATTATTTTAAAGGTGGAGAAGAATATAAAAATGACGCATTTGTGGCGCAAGCCAGATTGGGTTTGCATGCTGCTTCAGAGCGAGTCAGGGAAAAATTTGGCTATGCTTGTTCGTCAGCCATGGATTCATTAAATCGGATTGAGCATCTTTCGGAAAAATTTTCGGCAGAATCTTCCATAAAAATTATCGCTGTTGATTAAGAAAGTTTTATCATGCAAACACTACCATCGCATACACAAGTTGCCATCGTTGGAGGCGGGCAATCCGGCCTCTCCATGAGTTATTATTTGCAAAAACTCGGCATTGATCATGTTGTCATAGAAAAAAATAATTTGGTCAACAGCTGGAAAACAGCGCGTTGGGATAATTTCTGTTTGGTCACGCCAAATTGGCAATGTAATTTACCGGGATGGCCGTATCAGGGTAATGATCCGGATGGATTCATGAAAAAAGATGAAATCATTGCCTATCTCGATGGTTTCGTTAAGCACGTCAATGCACCGACTGTAACCGGCGTGAAAGTCTCACAAGTCGTCCCGCAGTCCGACGGAGGTTTCAAAATTACCACTGCAGCAGGGATACTGACTGCCGATCAGGTTGTGGTTGCCTCTGGTGCGTATCATGAGCCAGTCATTCCGCGGATGGCAGAACGTTTGCCAGCGCATATCGTGCAAATCCATTCAGAGCAATATCGCAGAGCTGCAGATTTGCCAGAGGGTGCAGTACTCGTTGTCGGTAATGGTCAGTCAGGTGCGCAGATTGCGGAGGACTTACATCTGGCGGGCAAGAAAGTCATACTTGCAACTGGCGACGCTCCACGCTGCGCACGTTTTTATCGCGGCAAAGATGTAGTGACCTGGCTGGCCGAGATGAATTATTACGACCTGCCTGTGGAACAACATCCTTTACGTGAAGGCGTAAGGGACAATACGAATCACTACGTGACAGGGCGTGATGGGGGTCGTGATATTGACTTACGTCAATTTGCCAAAGATGGTATGGAGCTATATGGCTTGATGACTGACATTCAAGATGGTGAGGCGAAATTTCTGCCTAACCTGGCTGAGTCCCTGGATCAGGCTGATGCTGTCTATAACCGTATCAATGCCAGTATTGATGATTACATCGCTAAAAACAATATCGCCGCTCCGGCAGGTTCGCGTTATGAACCAGTGTGGCAACCATCAGCAGAGCGTACTTCGCTCAGCATACAATTAGCCAACATCACTAGTGTGATTTGGTGCATAGGCTTTAAACCAGATTTCAGCTGGGTGCATGCCTCGGTATTCAATGGTGTTGGCTCACCCATTCACTATCGTGGCGTGACAGCACAATCAGGTTTGTATTTTCTCGGATTGCCCTGGCTGCACACCTGGGGATCAGGTCGCTTTTCCGGGGTGGCGCGGGATGCGCAGTATCTTTCAGAAAAAATCGCACAAACACTGCCTCAGGATCTGAAAGCTGCGTAGTGAGTTCTGCTGTGTTGTTTCTGGTGTGATGTCAGTCGTGCTTATTGCGCGACCCATCCGCCATCCATATTCCATGCCGCGCCCCTGACCTGATTGGCTGCGTCGCTGCAAAGAAAGACAGCCAGTGCGGCCAGTTGTTCGGTACTGATGAATTCTGCAGATGGCTGTTTTTCCATCAACAGTTCACGCTTGGCTTGTTCGACTGGTATCGCATGTAATGCTGCACGCGCATCAACTTGTTGTTGGACCAGTGGCGTCAACACCCAGCCCGGGCAGATCGCATTGCAGGTGATACCAGTCTGTGCTGTCTCAAGGGCGATGACCTTGGTCAGTCCCACGAGGCCATGTTTGGCCGCCACATAGGCAGATTTTTGCTCGGATGCGACTAAGCCGTGCGTAGACGCAATGTTGATGATGCGGCCCCAGTTTTTTTGGCGCATCGCAGGCAAGGCATGCCGGCTTGTATGAAACGCGGCCGACAGGTTGATGGCGATGATGGCATCCCAGCGTTCCGGCGGAAATGATTCTATGTTGGCCACATATTGTATGCCTGCGTTATTGACCAGGATGTCGATACTGCCGAACTGCTTTGCGGCCTCTTGCATCATGTCAGCGATCTGTGCTGGTTCCGACATATCGGCATCATGATAATGCGTGCCCACGCCATAGCTGCTGGCGGTCTGCTTCTGCAGATCAGCAATCGCCGACGGTTCACCAAAGCCATTGAAGACAATGTTGGCGCCTGCTGCGGCCAGCGCATGGGCTATCCCCATGCCGATGCCGGAGGTGGAGCCGGTGACCAGTGCAGTTTTACCTTTGAGTTGTCCGATCTGCATGGATTGACCCCGGTTAAAAATTGATAATGATCGCCTGATAATTTTAGGTGCATAGCCCATTAAAATGGGGGCTTGTCGATAACATCTTGTAGATTGCTCAATATGACCCAGCCCCTGATCAAAACAGTCCAATGCATTTCTCCGGCCGGCCTGCATCAGATGGCTTATCGCCAGTGGGGGGATCCTGTCAATCCGGAGGTACTGGTGTGCGTGCATGGCGTGACGCGGGTTGCGGATGATTTTGATCATCTGGCGCAAGCGCTGTGCGATCGCTATCGGGTAATTTGCCCTGACGTGGTCGGGCGCGGCCGTTCATCCTGGCTGGCCAATCCGCAGTTTTACCAGTTGCCGCAATATGTGAGCGATATGGTCACGCTGCTGGCACGTCTTGATGTAAAAAAGGTGGACTGGTTCGGTACCTCGATGGGTGCACTGATCGGCATGGGCCTGGCTGCTTATACAGATACACCGATCCGAAAAATGCTGATGAATGATGTCGGCCCTAACCTGAATTTCCCGGCCTTAAAGCGCATTGCCGAATACATGGGGGGCGAGGTCAGCTTTACAGACTTTGACGAGGGCGTTGCCTACATACGCATGATTGCCGCGCCATTCGGCCCGCACACAGATGACGAATGGCGCAAAATTGCCGGTGATGTATTGCGCAAGCGTGAAGATGGGCAGTGGATACGGCATTATGATCCTGCGATTGCAAAAGCATTCGCGTCGCTGACAGAAGAGAATACTAAGCAGGCAGAAGCAGCAATGTGGGCAGCCTATGATGCGATACGCTGCCCGGTGTTATTGGTTCGGGGCGGTGACTCTGATCTGCTCACGCCCGAGACAGCGGCTGAAATGACACGCCGCGGCCCGCGCGCACAATTGCATGAGTTGCCCGGCATAGGGCATGCACCGACCTTCATGCATGACGACCAGATTGCCATCGCGCGTCGCTTTTTTCTGGGATAAGCATGGTTTCTGCCGTCGTACCTGATACCGATGCACAACTGACCGCAGGATTGCGCGCGGAGGATGCTGCCAGCGTTCTGCAGGCATTTGACTTTGTGCGGGAAACTTATGCCGGGCGCAGCGTGCCGACCGGCCAGAGCGCCGAGTTTTTTTCACGCGGTGTGGTGGCTAGTCTGGCCAGATTAAATACGGATGTCGATACGCGCATTGCCGGCGTACTGTTGGAGTTGCCGTTCTTTGATGCAGGCCGTGCTGCGCAGATCGAGGCGCATTTTGGCAAAGAGATTGCCGATCTGGTTGATGGCATCCGCCAGCTGATGCAGCTGCATGAAACCTCGAGATTGCAGTCCGAACCGGCCAAGAATAAATCTTCTGCCGTCAATCAGATTGAAACCTTGCGCAAAATGACGCTGGCTATGGCAACCGACATGCGCGTGGTATTGGTGCGCCTGTGTTCGCGGCTGACCACGTTGCGCTACTTTGCCGAGCAAAAGCTGGAAAACGACACCACCCTGCGCTATGCGCGCGAAACCTTTGACCTGTATGCGCCGCTGGCAAACCGGCTCGGCATCTGGCAGCTGAAATGGGAACTGGAAGATCTGTCGTTTCGTTTCGTTGATCCGGCCGGTTATAAAACAATTGCGAAAATGCTCGAAGAACGACGCGTCGAGCGCGAGAGCTTTGTCAACAACGCGATAGCCAGGCTCAAGAGGGAATTACAGGCCGAAGGTATACGCGCAGAAGTTTATGGCCGGCCTAAACATATTTACAGCATCTGGAGCAAGATGCAGGGCAAGTCACTGGATTTCTCACGCCTGCATGATGTGCGTGCGTTTCGCGTCATCGTTGACGATATTAAGACTTGTTATGCAGTCCTGAGCATTGTGCACAATATCTGGACACCGGTACCGGAAGAGTTTGATGATTACATCGCGCGCCCTAAGTCCAATGGTTATCGTTCGCTACATACGGTGGTACAGGCAGAGGATGGCCGTACGCTGGAGGTGCAGATACGTACCCAGGAAATGCATCATTTCGCTGAATACGGCGTGGCCGCGCACTGGCGCTACAAGGAAGGCAGCGGTGCTTCACCGAACCAGCGTTATGACGAAAAAATTGCGTGGTTGCGACAGCTGTTGGCCTGGAAAAGCGAAATGGTGGATGTGGTGGTCGGCCAGGATGATACGGAACGTCAATGGGTCATGCAGATCAAGGCAGCCAGCCTGAATGATCGTATCTATGTGCTGACTCCACAGGCCAGAGTGATCGAACTGCCGGCCGGATCCACGCCTATCGACTTTGCCTATCATCTGCACAGCGATATCGGCCATCGTTGCCGGGGCGCGAAAATCAATGCTGTCATGGTGCCGCTCAATACGGCGCTTAAAAATGGCCAAACGGTTGAGATCATTACAGCCAAAGGTGATGCGATCAACAAGGGGGCGGCCGGCCCTTCGCGTGACTGGTTGACTGACGGTTACACCGCAAGCGCGCGCACGCGTTCAAAAATCCGTGCCTGGTTTAATGCGGTCGAGCAGGCCGAAACACTGGCACATGGCCGTGCGCTGCTGGAGAAAACCCTGCAGCGCGAGGGCAAGACCGCCGTTAATCTGGAAGATTTGGCCAATCGGCTGGGATTTGCAAAGCTGGAAGAACTGCTGCTGGCTATCGGAAAGGACAGATTCAGTTTGCGCCTGATAGAGCAGGCGCTGCATACGGATGAGCACAACCGTGCTCCCGTAGCCCATCCTGACCAATCCGTGCTGCCTCGCAAGAGCCGTGCATCTAGCGTGGCGCAGGGTGCGAAATCCGGTGTGCTGGTACTGGGCAGTGAAGGATTGCTGACGCAAATGGCGCGTTGCTGCAAGCCTGCGCCGCCCGATCCTATTGTGGGTTTCATCACGCGTGGCAAAGGGATTTCCATACATCGCACCAGCTGCAAGAATTTTGCGCAAATGCAGTTGCGTGCGCCTGAGCGGATGATACAAACCGAGTGGGGCAGCCAGCATTCGGATACGGTCTATCCGGTCGATGTGCTGGTGCTGGCGATGGACAGGCAGGGTTTGCTGCGCGATATCTCTGATATTTTCCTGCGCGAGAAAATCAATGTGATCGGTGTTGCCACCCAAAGCAGCAAGGGCCAGGCGCATATGTCGTTTACCGGCGAGATTGGATCGACGGCGCAGTTGCAGCGCGCGATGGCCTTCATACAGGAGGTCAAGGGCGTGATCGAGGTGAAACGGCGATAAGCAGGGCAGAACAGTGAAAAAACCAGCAGGCGCTGCGCGTTTGTTCAAACAATTAACGAAAGAGCATGAATCGGAGGGCTGGCGCGCGCTTGCAAAGCTGGCTATAATCTCGCTTCTTTAGGCGCGTAGCTCAGCTGGTTAGAGCACTACCTTGACATGGTAGGGGTCGTTGGTTCGAGTCCAATCGTGCCTACCAACACCAATGCAGGCTTTTATATAAGAGCGAGAAAGGCGATTCGGTTATGACACCGCGAACTAGCAGCACAACGCAGGTTTCATGATACTAGTCCGGTTATCTTTTTCTATGCAGTGAGAAAACGCGGCTAGTCCGCGTTTTTTTTCGTCCGCAGTTTTGGCGGCATTCCTTGAATCAGGAGCAGACTATGGTTTCAATCCGACTTCCCGATGGCTCACAGCGTCAGTTTGATGCGCCCGTCACAGTGGCGCAGGTCGCCGCATCGATAGGCGCTGGCTTGGCCAAGGCCGCGCTGGCCGGCAAGGTCAATGGCGAACTGGTCGATACCTCTCACCTGATCGAGCAGGATGCAGACTTAGCGATCGTCACCGACAAGGATGCAGATGGTCTGGAAGTGATTCGTCATTCAACTGCCCACTTGCTCGCTTATGCGGTGAAAGAATTATTTCCCGATGCGCAGGTGACGATCGGACCCGTGATCGACAATGGTTTTTACTATGATTTTTCCTACAAGCGTCCGTTCACGCCGGAAGATCTGGAAACCATCGAAAAGAAAATGGCCGAGCTTGCCAAGCAAGATGAAGCCGTCACACGCAAGGTATTGCCACGTGATGAGGCCGTGGCTTACTTCAAGTCGATAGGCGAGGCCTACAAGGCAGAGATTATTGCGTCGATTCCAGCGAACGAAGCCGTATCACTTTACAGCGAAGGTAAATTTACCGATCTGTGCCGTGGGCCGCACGTGCCCTCTACCGGCAAGCTGAAGGTCTTCAAGCTGATGAAACTGGCGGGGGCGTACTGGCGCGGCGACTCCAAGAATGAAATGCTGCAGCGTATTTATGGCACGGCATGGGCAAAGAAAGAAGAGCAGGATGCGTATCTGCACATGCTGGAAGAAGCCGACAAGCGTGACCATCGCAAGCTTGGACGCGCGCTGGATCTGTTCCATTTTCAGGAAGAAGCGCCGGGCCTGATTTTCTGGCATCCGAAAGGCTGGACGATCTGGCAGCAGGTCGAACAGTATATGCGCAGCGTGTATCAGGAAAATGGCTATCAGGAAGTCAAGGCGCCGCAAATTCTGGACCGCTCACTTTGGGAAAAATCCGGTCACTGGGAAAACTACAAGGACAATATGTTCACCAC
>JACCDW010293941.1_pt1 | contig 15627 bp, 27 predicted proteins | sample 7449781 | NCBI WGS metagenome assembly JACCDW01 (sample SAMN15323449, study PRJNA562643) | freshwater metagenome | isolation source: river surface water | place: USA:Blue River Watershed | collected 2017-08-18
AAGTAAGAAAAACAATCCCAAACTTTTTGCATCAGTTATACATTTTTAATATGTATCCCTGGAATAGTCATTTGTTTTTGTCTCATTTCATAAATCCAATCTTTGAGCCATTGAGCTTTTGAAGTAGGTATCCATATCTTTTGACCACACCATTGAAGATAACCTAACTGAGTGTCTATTTTAATAGTAACTTGTTTGGTTTCTATTGTTACTTCGTATTTAGAGAATTCTATATCTATATCTTCCCAATTATTTTCAACATATTCTTTAATCCAATTAAGCATTACAGAAAAATCCTTATGTAAGGTTTGTTGTTTTCTTTTCATTGGAAGATCACCATATTGAATAAAATTCTTTATACGAGTTAGTATATCAGAATCATCTTTGTAAAGATCATCGTATGAATTAATATGTTTCATAATTTATATATTATTTTCTGAAAACTTTTTTGAATTTAGTTAATACTATTATTCAGTCTGGCTCAGTTGCTGAGTTTCAAAGCATCAGAGCTTCTACATATATCATTAAAAAGTGACTCTTTCGAGGGTCACTTTTTTCTTAGAATCATTTTCGTATGCGTGGCTTGTCTAATTGTTATACCAAAGTCTTCTTTAACTACCTGTTGTAAATACGAATAAATATAATTGTCTTCTAAGATTATTTTATAATTAGCAGGTATTTTATTATACAATGTTTCTAGCGAAAGCGGCACATAATTCTCTTCTACTTCTCTATCCCAATTTTCTTTGTATCTGTATTTAAGAAGAAAATGAATGAATGTCCCGTAGTTAGAGGATATCTTTCCCCATCTGTCTTCAAAAGACTTTAAATAATATTCATCCGTAGAATCTTTTATTTTTTTTACGTCTTCTTGAAAATCACCTACTCTATAGATTTTCCTTGAAGGAATCATATCTCTTATACAGATATACGTGAATAATCCACCAAAAACTTTATTTTCCCAAAAGTCTTTTACTGCCTTTGTGTTAGAATAACTATAAACTTCATGAATAACTGAAGACAAAAGTAATAATGGTTTGTTGTAACCTTTAACAATACTCTCTACTTGTTTCCAATCAGAAGTAAGTATTAAATTTTCAGCAGCAATATTACTACTTGCTTTTGCAATCATATTTTGATCGACATCATATCCGACGAGCATAATATCTGGCTTAAGCATTTTAATCTTTGAAAGAATAAATCCATCAGCACATCCGAAATCAACTATTACATCAGCATCTACTTGATCCATGAAGAAAAGCTTGTCTATGTAAGATCTAGACATTTGATTTACGTAACGACTTTCATCGCTAATTGGAAGATTTCCGACTGATTCTAAAAACTTGATATAACTAAATAATCTTTGCATTTTGGTTAATTAATTTGAAAACATAGATATTAATTAGGTATATATAAACTATCTAAAATCACAATCTTACTCATGGGCGAGAAATTTTATTTAGATGTACAAAATGTTTTAAAGCTTAAAGACTCATCTGTAAGACATAAAGTCTTTTATATTTTCGGCAGGCTTCAACAAACTCAAGAAAATACTTCTGAATGGTTAAGTCATTTTAATTTTTTGAGTAATATGAATCTTCTGAAGGAAATAAAAAAATAAAACTTATCTTGTTTTCAACTTTATAAAAAGTAAAACATGAGAAAGATTATTTTTTTTATTAGCCTTATTATTGGCTTGATTTCTTGCTCTGGTAATCCAAACCCAAACAATGATATTATTGGAACAAAAGTTGAACAAACTACATGGGTTTGGGATTCCACTCAAAATAAGCATGTAATGGGTGAGCAAACTTATTATCAAATTGCTCCTACGCTTCAGCAATCTTTTTGGTATTCTAACAAGCGTCAAGATAGGTGGGCACAGCTTTTAGGTTCAGCTGTTTTATTCCTTCTTTTTCTTTCAATTATGCTGTCAAGGATTCTCGATCCTACAGCAAGTAAGACTCCTAAGTTTCTATTGAATAGTTATATCTTTCACGGTCTTGCGTTTCTAACTATTTCTTTTTCTCTTTATTTCTATCTTGGTTATCCACTAGGTGTTAGATGGAATAATGACAAATGGGTAAAGAAAGAAGTTTATGAGAAAGCTATGCAAACAACTGGATCGACTAGACCTATCTGGGATAGTTTGGAATCGAATTGTTTGATTATTGATGGTCCTTATGGTTGTTATAAGTGAGAAGGTATTTAAATGAAAAAAAGTCGGGATTTACCCGACTTTTTTTTACCTTCCTTGTCCTCTGTAATTTCTTTCCTTACGATCGGACTTGTTGAAGGATTTTTTGGCTTTTCCTCTGGATCTTTTACCAAAGGTAATCTTCATTGCACCGGATGAACCTTTTGCCATTTTCTTCTTTTTTATTTTTTTGCATTGAGAGCTTTTTGATAATGTCTCTCAATTTCTTTTTTTGCCTCTGGTGTTAACAGAGACATTGTTTCTCTTAGTTTTTTGAATGGTTCGATATGTTTTTTTCTATCATTATCAGAAAGTCTGACGAGTTCCCCATCCACTATATCATAGCTTCTTGCGATAAAAGTATCTAAGTCATATTCCCATGCTTCTTTTCCTTTGATTTCGTCAAAAGGTCCTCTTGTGCTTCCGCGTATTTCGGGATATTGTTCACTAGCTATTGTCCATTTAGCGAAGTTTTCGGTAAGTGTCATTAGCTTAGTGCTTCCTGGTATAACCCAAGTAATTTTAACTTTATTATAAGATTTGGATTTTGGAAGAATTCTAAATAAGATAGAAGAAGAAGACCAAATATTATAAGAAGTAACATTCTTTGTGCACCAACTGGTTCCTTGTGCTGTTTGCCAGCTTGCACTAAAATTTAGTGGTATAACAATGTCTATATTTTCATCTGAATAAATAACATCGTATTCTGCCTTCATACTTTTGAAGTATTCTGGAATTAGCTTTTCCATTTGGCTCATGAAAGTATTTATGCTATCGTATTTCAAGATATCTGTCACACCTCTTTTGCTGAGTTTGAACCAACCGGTTGAAAAAATGAATAAGGCTAGATTAAGTTGTTCTTTTTCTTGTTTAAGCCAATACTCACCACTCTCTGTTAGCTTACCATCTGAGCCAATCATTTTCATTAAAAGCCATTTGGAATATTTGCCAGGTTTAGAGAAGTTTTCTTTCCTTATGGTAGTTGGATCGATATTAACAATCTGATAAAATAATCTTCTATCTATTGCGGGATACCACTTTTTTCTGATTTCTTCTGATCCTATAGTTGATTCAAATAATTCAAAAGATTTTATGATCATATGATTGTATATATTCAAGTCAAAAAATAGAAAAAAAGAATTTAATATATAATAAAAAATAAACTAATTATGAAATATCTAAAGTCATTCGATAGAGTTAACGAGCTTTTTGGATTTGGAAAAAAGGAAAAACCTATTGATAAAAACAAAGAAAAAGAAGATAGAATAAATTATCAAAAGAAGATGATATCTAGATTATTTCCTGAATCTATATATGGCAGCTACTTTGATAGAATGGAACCTGAGACCTTTTACATGTTATATAAAATTGTTATTAATTTTTGTGAATCTATTGATATGGGTGTTCCATATAAAGCTTTGATTGATGTGTTGGAATCAAAAGATCCAGAAAAAATTCAAGAAAAGGTCGATATGTTGAAAAAAGACAAAAATAAAATTTATGCTATACAAAGAATATTTGAAGTAATTGAAACTGGTGAGATTTACGACTCTAAAGAGTTTTATTTTCCATTCCTCAAAAAATTATCAGATACATCATTAAAGCAATTATATTCATATCCTAATGCAAAAGGAACGGTTGGTGATTTAGTAATGCTTTCTAAAAAAATGAATCGTCCGGTTTATCAAATATTAAAAGACAAAAGTTATATCTGGGAACGATAAATAAAACATAGAAAAAAAAATCGGCTTAGCTTTAGAAGGAGTTTCTTGAGTAGTCTTACCGAGTATAGAAAATCTATACTTAATATTTTTATTTAAAACAATTCTAAAACAAAACAATCGTATTTATGTAAAATCAGAAATGAAAGAAAATTCTGTTTACATAAATACGATTGCTTCTTTAATGGATGATGCAGGCTATTACGATATCAAAGATTTTCATTACGATACTATTAACAAAAAGATATTTTGTCATGCAAAGACATTGAATAACCTTCATAGAAGAGATAGAGTCACTTGGACCTATATACCTTCTGAAGCTGAGATTAAGATTGCTTTTAGTAGTATGACTACCAGTAATTTTGAAAGTAAAAAGTGGATTCTTAGAGAATTGAATTTGATAAAGCTTTTAGAATCATAAACCTCTGTATCCAGTGTTCAGCATTTCTTTGAATTTTTCCAATCCTCCTGCTTTCTGCCAGTATTCTAAAAGTTGTGTTGCGGTTATTCTTTTAGCTTTTGGAAAAATTGCTCTATAGTAAACAAAGTAAGGCTCTAAATAAGAGATTCCATACATCATAGATTGTTGTTCTTTTTCATCTAAATGAGAAAGGTCTTGAATAAGACTTCCTGTTGAATCAACGAATTTATCATAATCAGTATTTGAGAATACAGCACTTACTCTTGCAGATTCTTGGTTTAAGGCTGCCCAATCTTTCATATCGATACCATCTGGACATGTTTCTTTAAGCCTTTTTCTAGTGTCTTTATCATAAGAGCTGACATCTGCCATTCTTTCGTAGTTATTCTTATAGCTTTTTTCTGCTGAGTAGTAAGCACTACCTGATTTATCGGGACTGGCGGCTAGCTTACATTTTTCCCAGAAGTGTAGGTTTGCGCTTGCAGCTCTATCTATCCATTTAGAATCTTGTGATTTTACGGCGAGTGGAGCAAGCATCATTGCTCCTGCGATTACTTTATCTTTCCAGCCTTCGTTTGTTTGTTGTGTGAATGTTTTTAAGTGTTTCATTTTTAATTGTGTTTTTTATATTATACATTATTCGTAGTCTTTTAGTAAACTTGATAGAGCAACATTGAATTCATTAATATCTACGCTATGATGCACATCTCCTAATGAAATAGATAGGGTGTTATATTGTTGTAAAAAATCGTCTATCATTTCAGCAATACCACCGGGAACATCTTGAAGACTCCTTGTCATCTCATCAGTAAGTTTGAAAGTAACCCATCTAATTCCATCCACATGAAATATAGATGATTCAGTTAACAACTGACGCTCTACCACACGGTTGAATTGAAAATCTAACTCCTTTATGAATTGATTCGTCCAATTTACTTCTCCTAGGTCACGATATATGTCGGCTATATCATTTGCTAAATCTGGTAGTAATTTTCTCAAAACTTTGAATATATCACTAGATTCTAGTTTTTTTAAAGACTTAGGAATATCTTCAGATTCTATACCTAGGCTGACTTTGAATTTCTTCAAAAGTCTTTTTTTTCTAAGAATTTCTAAGATTCTATTTATATTTTCTTCTTTTATTTCATAATCCCAAGACGGATAACTTTCCCAATATTGAAACAATTCATTATAATCATAATCATCATCAGTTAGCATTTCAGCGTATTCACCATGTCCACTTACCAAGTATACAGCTAGTATACAAGCTCGACAAGTTAGATAACACTTATCTCCTTTGATTTCTAAATCAAAAACTTTCTTACCTTTCGATTCCACAATCTGAGTGGGTTGTATGCCATTCATATCAAAGTATTCTTTCCACGTTAGATTTTGTTCTTCACCAACAATAATTATTGAAAAGTTGGCTTCGTACAAATCATCATCATCATAAGAATCTGGTATTTCCTTAAATAAATCAATGCCACCACATGTTATTTTATCATCTATTATTTCTATAGCCCCAAAGTTTTCTGCATTCCACTCAGCTACTTGTGTATGATAGCCTTTTTTTAACAACCTCTTAAGAAATTTAACAGTTGCTGCTTCAACTATATGTTCTTCTTCTTCACCAAATGAAAAATTCATATCTATTGAGATGCATGGACTACAATTCCTTGTAGTTGGATAATCATGTACCACCGGCATTTTATAAATATTACTATGACACTTCCACTTAATATGTTCGCTTATCGAAATCTCTTGATTTAAGTCTTCTAAATCAATCTTAGCTGCCTCCAAAAATTCAAAGTCAAAATTAAAATATTCTTCGATTTCTTTTTGTTTTCTTGACTCTGTTATGAATTCCATCATTTTGAATAACTTCAAATATCTCATTACTTATATATTAAATCACCTGGGCCGAAATTTATATATACATCATGAGACAATATTTATTTGTATATGGGCTTTTTAGAGATTCTGCCAGACCGTTACTTGGTGAGATGTGGTCTTGTGGTAGAGCTAATGTTAAAGGAAGTATTTATCGAGTCAATGAGTTTTATCCTGGATACAAGCCAGATTCTGAATCTGCGGTTTGGGGTGAGGTGTTTTTAGTCGACGAAAGTGTTTTTCCTCAATTAGATGAGTTTGAAGGAGAAGAATTCACTAGAAAAAGAGTAATAACTTCAACAGACTTACAATGTTGGATTTATGAGTATCACGGTGATTGTAGTAAATTCAAGAAAATAAAAAGTGGCGATTGGATGCTAAGGTAAAAAAAGATTTACCTTTTTAATATATAAAAAAAACAATCAAATTATGAAGTATATAAAGAAGTTCGAGAGGTTTTCTACAACTATGTCTCCGATGCCGGCAACAAAACCAGCACCCACACCTACTCCAACACCAGTGAGACCACCAAAGCCTGAGACTCCAACTAAACCTACACCTCCGGCAAAACCTAGACCAGCGAGACCTATTGAAACACCTTCAACAGATCCAGGACCATTGGCTAAGAAAAAGAAATCTGAAGAAGATGTTGTTCATAGACTAGAAATGGAATTAGAAAAAAAGGGACAGGATTTAGGTGAGTTTGTTGAGAAAAATAAAAAAGCTAGAAAGAAATGAAAAAATTTCAAAAATTCTTAGAAGAGCTAGAGCTAAAAGATACTTCTGGATTTCCTGATGGTTATCTGAAATCGAAAGAAGATAAAGCTAAGAGTGATATCAAAGAGCGTGGAGAACGTCGCGGTAGGACAATCACAAGTCATTCAGCTGTTTCTGAGATGATGTCAGCTACCCATAAACTAAACGAGTTATCCAGAGGAAAAGAAAAAGAACTTGAAAAACTCGCAAAGAAAGTAATAACTGATTATTATGGTCCAGTTATAGAAGCTTATGATATTAAGTTAGATATTAAAATTTATGATTCACAAGAGCTAAAGTCTGAAGCAGGTAGTAAAGACTTTTGGAATTATAATAAAGTTAAACACTTCGATGAAGAAGAAATGAAAGGCAAAAGACCTGTTGTAGTAGCTAGAGGTTTGGACTTTTCGATGTTATTACACGAAGCAGTAAAAGGAATTTGGATGGTACTATCTAGCAATGCTATACCAAAAGATAAAGCTCTTGCCGCAAAAATTAAACGAGCTATAACACCGCTTGATGAACCAGAAGATTGGAGGTATGGTCCGAGTGTTGCTGCTGATTTGAGAGACTTCGTAAATGAGAACCCTAATATCGATAAGTTTCCAAACACAAGAGAATTCTTATGGGAATTAATGACAAATGAAAAAACAATGCCTGCAAATGAATTCGTAGAATTGTTTAAAGGTATTCTCGGTAAAACTCCAGAGGCTAGGAAAAAAGTAGATTCTTTGATAAACCAAGTGATAAGAGAAATGGATAGTTACAACAAAGAGCTTCAAAGGTATAAACGAGAATTAGAAGAATACAATAGAAAACTAGCAGAATGGGAGGCTTATCAAGCTAAGAAAGAACTCGAGGAAGAAGAAGCACCAGAAGAAGGACCGGTTATGCCATCTGTTGATACTTCAAAATATGATAACATGACAGAGAGAGAACTCGATCATGAAATAGATGCAGCACTTGAAGAAGGTGACTTCGAATTATTAGCATTGTTAAGTGATATTAAACAAAATAAATTTGGAGATGAGTAAAGAAATAGAAAAGCAAAGACTTATTAACCTTATTATTCAAGGTGAAGCAAAAAACGTAAAGAGAATTTATGCAGCCCCAGAAGTAAAGGAAGGACTAGTTGAAATTCTTGGTGAAAAGAAAGGTAACGAAGCAATTGAAGCTCTGAAGCAACTTACTAATGCAGCTGATGATAAAGATTGGCTAGAGTCTTTAGATACTTTCAAAAGGTTTTTATCCGATAAGAATGTTGCACCAGTTGGACTAGTAAGTGTTGAATGGGAGTAAACCTCGCCATTTAATTTCAATATATTGAATAATGGATCATGTTTATAGGTTTGACGATTATTTAAATAAGATAAGCGAAGGGCTAATACAAACTTATCCTATTAGTAAAACTATTCAGGATATTGATAAGTTAATATCTAGCTACAACATCCCTTTCAAAATAATCCAGTTAGAAAGTAGCTTCCAAATTGAGTTAAAAAACATTTGGAGTATTCCAAATTTTGATAAGATTCTTGACATAATCTTATCATCTTTATTTAATCAGTATGGGTGGTTTCCATCGAAAGTCCGAATAAATGGAATATTTGGAAATACCAGAGAATATCCTTTCAACAAAAGTTATATCTTATTCAATATTCGAAATATTGAAAGCTGTATAATTACATTTGAATCCAAATTTGATAAAGTTGAAACCGATATCCCAGATAAATTGTACCATCTCTCAATACAACAATACGAAGCCGATATCAAACAAAAAGGTCTAATATGCAAAGGAAAGTCAAAACTAACGAGACATGATTTTGATGGTAGGATATACCTTTGTAAAAATGTTACCAACTGTAAGGTTTTAATTTCAAGAATGCAGTTATATTACAAAGAAGAGATGTTTGATATTATTAATAATCCAAACAACCCTAAAGGCAAATACAAGAAAAATACAAAATGGATTATCTATGAAATCGACACACAAAAAGCTGGTATCTCGAAGCTATATAAAGATCCAAATTTTTTAGGTGGTTTCTATTATCTAAACAATATTGGGAAGGAATCAATTTCTATTATTGAAAAAGAAACTTAATCAACACACGAGACTATAACAAAAAATATGGAATCCAAGCGACACATTACTAAAACACTTGTTATTTCAATCCTAGAAGAAAGTAATATAGAACAGCTAATTCGTAAAATAAAGTTAGAGAAACTACTTTATGCAGAAGCAGTTATAATGGATAGCTGGTCTTCTAATTTTTATGATGACTTTATGAGTGAAGGATTCAATTCACATGCCTTAATAGATATTTACTCCATAGCTGATTCAGACACTGTCTTAGGAATTACTCAAGCATTGAATATACAAGTTCATCCACTCTTGATGAGTTATGAAGATTATCTTAAGTCAGCAAGAGACTGTTGCAAACAAACACTGATAGACTCATTTAACTAATCACAAATAGATTTAACTCTATTATGCCTACGCATTTCTGGCGACAACAAATCAATCACCTTATTCTTAGTAAGCTTTAACTTTTTTCTGAAGTCATATTCCTTCTCAATTCCCTGAAGACACTTGCTTATTTCAGTAGCTAAGTCATCTTCACTTCCACCGTAATACACATGAGTTGAAGCAAGAGATTTTTTAAATAAAAACCGATCCTTATAAATGTAAATATAGGTTTTGATGTCACTTGCATATCTTTCGATTCTAAAGTCAACATAGTAAGTGCCGGTGTCATGTAGTATCTTTCTACCAAGTTTTGGACTAGTGAAAGTCATTCTATAATTGAGTGATATTATCGATAATAAAAATGCAATAGAAGCTATTATTGACTCTGTGATAAATTCTGAAGTTTGATAATTGCTTGTAAATATCAAATTATATAAAATTGCAAATAAAGAAGAAAAGAATATGGCCCAGAATAAATAAAATAAAAACCACTTAGATATTTGTCTCATTAGATTTTTTAATATTTTTTTATATATTAAAAGAATCCAATTTCAAAAAAAAAAAATAACCCCGATTGCGGGGTTATTCAAACTTTCTTTTAAAGTTATCTAATAGTTGTTTTATATTAGAAGCACCAACTGGATTAGCCGAGTGTATATTGTATTCAGGTAATGGAATACCATTTACCATGCAGTATTCACACAACCATTTAGCACAATCGTAGCCGGTGTATTCTTTACCATCTATGACGGAGTCTTCGGATAAATCATGGTCGAAAGATATCGCTTCTGGGACACCATTGGCAGTAATCCATTTACAAAACTCGTTATAACTACGGACAATTATCCAACCTTTAGTTTTTGGTGTTCTGATGTCATCGAGGTAAAGTTTTTTCATTTCAACTATTTAATTCCTATCTTACTAGCAAAGCGATCGATTACGTCAATGTAAAGCGAGCTAATACTACCGTTCTCACGATATTGGTTATTCATATCCCTTGCCTTATCAAGAGAATCATTGTATTTAGCAGCGATGCCTGCTCTCACCCACTTAAGCCACTCTTCTTGAGAAAGGACTTCAGTAGGTGTGACGGTTTTCATGATTTTAATATTGCTCATATTTTGTGTTGATTTAAAAGCAAAGTTACTAAATACTTTTTATATTTAAAAATTATTTTTTCTGATAAAGTAATTCAGATATTTGATAAGCTCGCCACTCGTCTTGGTTAAACTTGAATAAAGGAAGGATTCTATATTTTGTTTTAGAAAAATTACAGATTTCCATTTGTATGATACTGTGTGTGGCTACTCCACTATTGGCATATAATTTTTTTGTATTATGCCAAGTTTCACCATCATAGCTAAACTCAACAGCCCAACCATAAATTTCTTTTTCTGAAGACTGAATAGGAAAAGAGATATCGATTTTTTTGAAATGATACAAAGTCAAATAAGGAACTGGCGCAGCTGGATTAACAACAAACCATCGTCTACCCAACTGCGGCAACTCCTTAAAGTTGTAGTCTTTTAACCAATCTTTTAAAGTTTGGAAATCTTCACTCTTAATCAAGCTTTGCTTTTTTTTTAAATCCTATTCAAGACTTCTTTTTCGTAATAAGCGTCGAAGCCTTCAAGTTGCTTATCGATGCCTTCAAATTTATCTACTCCAATAACTTCATCAATGAGTCCGAAATCCAATGCCTCTTGTGAATTAAACCATTTATCTCGCCTGGAAGATTCGAGCATCTCATCAAATGTTTTACCACTATTTTTAGCCAAGAGTTTAAATAGGATATAGTTATATTTTTCTGCCTCAAGCTGATTAATTCTAGTATCCTCAATCACACCACTAGTCCCGTGGCTCACTTGGTGTGTCATAACCTTAGAATATATCAAAGATGAGCGTTTACCTTTCTCACCAGAACTTAATAGCACAGATCCCATACTTGCACACATACCAATATTAACAGTTGCTACATCAGATTTGATATAATTCATTAAATCAACGATTCCAAGTCCACAAAGAACGGATCCACCAGGAGAGTTGATATAAAGTGTGATATCTTTCTTTTCAACTGAATCTAGAAACAAAAGCTGTGCTTGTACAATATCAGACATGTGTTGATTCACTACGCCTGATACCCAGATGATTCTATCACGCATAAGCCTTGAAAAAACATCCATCTGTGTAACACGCATTTCTCTTTCTTCGAGAATATACGGTGTTAAACCAGCATCAATTTGAGGTAGATGACTGAGATGATGTGATGGTTTGCCGAGATGCTTTGTCCAATAAGATTCGAATTCTTTTGAAATTGTCATAAAGTATTATTTGAGTAGTTATATGTTTTGGTTATTTCGGAGTTTTAAAAAAATAAATTTTGTAGTCTGAAATGAAATATGTAACTTTGTGCTTAAAAAAATTAATAATCATGGCACATATTTTTGTAAAGCACACAGTTTGGCAGAAAATTACACTAAATCCTGAAGATAGTGAAAGACTTGAAGACCTACATACAAATGGTAATCTATGGCAAGAATTATGTGACAGAGGAATGGATTTCGAAGTTGACTATGACTCTCTGGAATATATGACACCAAAAGAAAACGCAGACCAAGAAACGGTTGAAGTATATAATGATTCCGGTGAGTGTGTTTGGACGAACCGAGACAAGAGCATAGTCCGTCAAGAAAAGATTGAAAAGATTCTCAATGACAAACATTTTTAGTAATTATCATTTTATATATAATGTATAAAAAAATAATTATAAAAATGAAAAAAATTCAAACATTCGATTCTTTTGCAAGACAATATGAAGAAGTTGATTGGAAAAAGATGAGAAACACAGCAATGGCTGCGGCTATGTCTATTGGCTCTTTAGCTTCACATGGTCAAGATAAAGTAGCAGACAAATGGTTTGGTCAAGAAAAAATCGTAAAGCAGGCGAACAAATTTGCATTATTAAATGGATTTAGAGACGCCGGTGAAGATGGAGAGGGCGAAATGCATGGTATGAAATTACTATATAAAAGAAAAAATAAGAATAGTATTGATGAAGTTAGTATAGACATAACGGACTGGCATAATGCGGATGTTTTTGCTATAGAAATTCACCTTGGGACAGAAGGTCACTTTCAAGCCCTTGATGTCGACCCAAATCTTGGGAATTTGGTGGGAAAATATTTCAAAGACTACAAAAAAAAAGTAGGCTGGAGTATAGAGTTCTCAAAATATGACGTTGATTTCAAAAAGTTAAAGTCAGAAATTACTGATAAGATAAAGCCCCTAGAAAAAGAGTTAATTCGAATAGGATTTAAAAAATCATCAGATAGGTGGTGAAGAATTACCACTCAATAACTAATTTCACCAGATATATAAATTACCATATCATGTGGCGCAGCTTGGTTACCACCAAAAAATGGCTTTAACTCATATCCAATCATCTTTACTCCAAAATCTAAAGTTTTTGTAAAAGCATTGCCATCTGTTTCAACAGAAAGGTAGTGCTTTTCTTTTGTTGCTTTAATTGTAAAAACAGCTCTTCGTTGTCCAATCTCAAGCCAACACAAATGCTCAAAATAACGTTTTCCTGAGTCATACCAGTAGGCTAAAATTTCCATTTTTTCATTAGTCAGATCGTAACGCCAGCCAAATCTACAAGAAAAGCGGTGGTGTGAAGGAAGATAACCTATGCCAAATAATTTATTCACGTCTAATTGATCTTCACTTTTCAAGTCATATCTACATGACTCAGAGAATGATAAAACTCTAGAAATTGTTTTTTCTCCAAAAGAAATCGAAGGTAAGGAAAAGCGACTATAGTGTTTTCCTTTTTTTATCAGTGCAAATATTTTATCTGACATAGTTTATTTTTATTTTTTGCTGTTGGGGAAAGATTCGAACTTTCACGAGGTAGTTAGCGGCACTTTATTCAAACACCGTTTATTCTATTATCCTCTTCCACGAGACTAGTGGATAATGTCTGCCAATTTCACCACCCAACATTATTAACTATTGATAGCTTCTGATTCGCTCACCGCATTTAGAGTCAATGGTGCAGGCGAAACATCTCTGATTTGTTTTTCTACTGGTTTAATAAGTGAATGTTTATTAAGTATTGAAAGAAATTTTTTAGATTCGAATTCGCTTACTTTTCTTTCAAGAGCTTCTTCGAATGTTTCATCTGTCATTTCTTCTAAAACGTGAAATATTTTAGTATTGTAAATTGTTTCGAAAGTAGCGGGTCCATTAATAAATTGAATTCCTAATTCCTTTGCTTTCAAGATAAGAGCTTCCAACTTAGATTCTATTTTTTGTTCTTTCATAACTAATTATGTTTATTTTATTTATTTAAAAATAGTTTACTTGTTTCGATATTTTTTTTGTATATTTGTAGTAAATTAACTATTATGATTGACAATCTAAATATAATAAAGAACTTACTTAACTTCAGTGATGAAGGAGACTTTTATTATCTTCTTATATTAAAGCGTAAAAAAGACCAACCCGAAGGAGAAAAAGATAACCATCAATCAGTTAGAACTATCAAGACCTATTGTATTGATAGTATTGAGTATCTTGAAAAAAGATATGATGAGATAAAGATGCTTTGTGAGGTTTTCAAAGCAAGAGCTTATATACATGTACAAAAGCAAAATCATAAAGATGTTAGCTTAAACATGATTACTGAAATAGTTACTAGAATTCAATCAGGTCAGATTAATCAGAAAGCTATCTTTGATTCTGTTGTTGGCCAGCTCAAAACTAAAGAAAAAAGGTGGATTGTCGACATCGACGTTAAGGATGAAAAAGTTGTTGAAAATATCTCACAGATTATTGATAGTCTTAGACCTGAAGGACCAAAAATTGAAGCTGTTATACCAACTAAGAATGGATGGCATCTCATCACTAAGAGGTTTGACGTAATGGAATTTGATAAAATAACTTCTTCGCAAGGAGTTTCAGTCGATATCCAAAAAAAGAATCCGACTATTCTTTACTTACCTGATAGTCTGCATTTTTCTTGAATTAGTGGCGTATAATTCGAATAGATTATACGCCAACTATCATATTCAAAATTGATATAGAAATAAAAAAAATGCCAAGACATCTTATTAAATCTCAACAACTTGACAAAAGTTTAATTAGTAGTATTTTTAGCTGTGCTGATTACATAGAGAAAAATCCTCACATGCCTTTCAATATGTCAGGAAGAATAATGGCTACTCTATTCTATGAACCATCAACAAGGACAAGACTTTCTTTTGAGTCTGCAATGCTAAGGATGGGTGGTCAAATTATAACCACCGAAAATGCTAAGGAATTCTCATCTGCTGCAAAAGGTGAAAACATCGAAGACACAATACGTGTTATGCAAAACTATGCAGATGTAATTGTAATGAGACATTACGAAGAAGGTGCTGCTGAAAGAGCTAGTAAAGTTTCGAGTATTCCTATTGTAAATGCTGGAGATGGACCAGGTCAGCATCCAACACAAGCACTGATAGATCTTTACACTATTCAAAAAGAAATCGGGAGATTAGACGATATAACAATTGCAATGGTTGGTGACTTACTCAATGGTAGAACAGTAAGGTCGCTTTCTTATTTGCTTAGTATGTATTCTAACATTACTATTTACATGGTTTCACCGCCTATTGTAAGAATGAAAGAAGATATACTTACACATCTTAATAGTAAACAAGTTAGGACAATTATCACAGATAATTTAAACGAAGCACTTAGGAATTCAGATGTAATCTACCAAACAAGAGTACAAAATGAAAGATTTGCAGAAATATCATCTGTTGAAAAGCAAATAGGAAATCAACTGAACATTACGACAGATACTTTGTCAAAGATGAAAAGTGATGCTATTATAATGCATCCACTTCCAAGACTAAAAGAAATATCTCCTGAAGTAGACTCAGACCCAAGAGCTGCTTATTTCAGGCAAGCTCAAAGAGCTGTTCCAATCAGAGGAGCCATTTTAAAGTATCTTCTCGGAACGGACTCTACGATTAAAATGTCTACTTTTCTTAATTAAGAACAGGAATATCTTTCCAATTTGTGGTATAACCCGGCGTGAGAAAATCTCGTCGGGTTTCCCATTTTACTTCGTCAACAACGGGAATTTCATGTTGTTGTAGTTTCTCATAAAAAATAACTTCTTGCTTAA
>JACCDW011828681.1_pt1 | contig 15623 bp, 16 predicted proteins | sample 7449781 | NCBI WGS metagenome assembly JACCDW01 (sample SAMN15323449, study PRJNA562643) | freshwater metagenome | isolation source: river surface water | place: USA:Blue River Watershed | collected 2017-08-18
CTCCAAAAGCGGATGTTTATTTCAGTGCGAGTCCTGTCTTTAAGTTATCGGCGGAGGCCATTGCGCATGGCAGTTTAATTCCATTGGCTTGGTACGCTTCAGATAAAACCTTACGTAGTGGATGGGCATTTGGCCAAACCTATTTGGAAGATGGCATCGCGGCATTTCAAGCGAAAGTAGGCAAAGGAAATTTATTTGTCTATGGCCCTGAAGTAACTTTTAGAGCTCAGACGCACAATACATTTAAGATGGTATTTAATCAATTATACGAGAGTCGATAATAAATGAAATGTATGAATAAGTGCCTTTTATTATTGTTTTTGGGCTTGGTCTTTTCTGCGCATGCCCAGAAATTGGCCTATTTCCCATCTGCCAAATCCTGGGAGCATAAGGCCCCGGACTATTTTCAATTAGATACCGCGAAATTAAACGAGGCAATTCAATTTGCTCAGGCCAACGAGAGTAGCTTGCCGAAAAATTTGTGGCTTTCACAGGCCATGCAGTATGGCAAGGAACCTTTTTCGGATCCGATTGGGCCCATGACTGACCGAGGTCCTGCGGCCGGAATTATCGTTTATAAGGGATACATCGTCGCGGAATGGGGGAATCCTTCTTCGGTAGAAATGACGCATAGTGTTACAAAAAGTATGGTTTCGTCGGTGGTGGGCTTGGCTTATGACAAGGGCCTCATTGCTTCCTTGGATGATAAGGTTCACGGGTATTTACCGCCTGTGGAGGTACTGAATTCCGAAGGCATTCAGGCAAATCAAAATCCGGTTGCGAAAACATCCTTCCTTTATCCGTTTGAAACGGAGCATAATCGAAAAATCTCTTGGGATCATTTATTGCGTCAAACCAGCGATTGGGAAGGTGTTTTATGGGGAAAGCCGGATTGGGCGGATCGTCCTTCGGATAAGCCAATGGAATGGTTGACTCGCAAGCGTTTTGAGCCAGGCACGGTTTACAAATACAATGACACACGTGTCAATGCGCTGGCTTTGGCGGCTACCTTGGTTTGGCGAAAACCATTAACCGAGGTGTTGCGCGAGCACATCATGAGCCCGATCGGGGCGTCCAATACTTGGGCGTGGACGGGCTATAAAAATGCTTGGATTGTTGTAGATGGAAAATTGATTCAATCTGTGAGTGGAGGAGGCCATTTTGGAGGCGGGATGTTCATCAATGCCTATGATATGGCTCGTTTGGGGCTCCTAACTTTGCGAAAAGGAAACTGGAATGGCAAGCAAATTTTATCAGAAGAATGGATCCGTAAAGCAACGACACCAGGCTCAGAAAATAGCGGATATGGCTTCATGAATTATTTCTTGAATACGGATCGCAAATTATATCCATCGGCGCCAGCGACTGCCTATGCACACATCGGTAATGGTACAAATGCCATATATGTGGATTCGGAAAATGATATCGTGATGGTGGCCCGCTGGATTGAGGATAAGTCCTTGGATGGTTTAATCCAACGGGTGTTAAGTGCTTTGCCTGCGAAACATTAATCAGTTCGAATATTACTTATGCCGGAACCAACAATCCATGCGATCATTTTCGTATGCCTTGAAAACGGTATTCACCGGGAATCCATGGCGTAAATTTTCGTTAAAATAAGTTCTGGCTAGGTAATTGAATGCCCCCATGTCTCCCGTATAGGCTGTTTTGTTTGTGCGATTATAACGGTCATGTATGTCGCATAATTGCTTCAGGAATTCGAAAAAGACAGGGAAGGATCCGCCAAATATACCACAGTTTAAGAGCGGTTCTTTGGCAAAACGTTCTTCGTAGGCCTGGTAATCTTGAATTTGTCCACGCAGGTGTTCAGCGTGGGCAATCATCCATTCGTTTTGCAGCGTTTTAGGTTCATCGCCACAAAAAAGTGCGCTTTGATTTTCCTTAAAAAATGCGTCTTCAAATGGATTTTGAGCCAGGGTGACATCGGAAACATCCGTCACAAAAACACCCTGAATGGGATCCGTACATTTCGCGAGATAATCGCGGTAAACGAAATAGCGAAATACATTGGGATTAAATTCCGGATTGTAGTCTACTTTTTTGAATGAGATATGTGCATTGCTGTAGCGTTTGCATGTCTCCTCTGAAAAATTATTGTGAAAGATAATCCCGCGGAGATTAGTCTGCGCGACAGATTCTGCCCATGCCTGAACTAATTCATAGGAATCGTCTGCGAGGATAGTGTTCCGATTAACATCATAAATGCCCGTTAAATGGCAGGCCATGATGAGGTGAGTATGGGTCGGCATTAAATGGTATTTGACGCTAATTCCCTTTTCAATACAGCACAAGAGCTATTCGGATTATTCCGGTAGTAGATATAGGACTTTTGGTTCACCTTCTTTACGTTAAACAGGACTTTTGCTTTTTCATAAAATGCGGAATCCGCAGCAAATCCACCTTCGAAATCGATCGTTTTAAATACTTTCTGATGGCCAAACAAAGTCCCAAAAAGAATCGCATCGTCCAAATGTATTGGTTTGCTCAGGTCATTCTTATCCGGGACATAATAATCCTCGATGGAATCGACGACGGTCTCCGTGGTGGAACATATCAAATCCGCATTTTCCATTTCTTGCAGACACGCACTTAAATGAAAAGGTTTGTATTCATCGTCACTATCTAAAATGGTGATGTATTCCCCGATGCTATTAATTACTCCTCGATTGATGGATGCCGCTTGTCCCCGATTCTGGTGACGAATGTAGGCGATTTTATCCTCGTGTAGCTCAATGTATTCCAACAGCGATTTGCGATCGTTTTTGGTACTACCGTCGTCGATAATAATCAGTTCGAAATCCTGAAAATCTTGCCCTAAAACAGAATCAATAGCTCTTTTAGTCAAATGAAATTCCGTATTAAATACCGCCATGAGGACCGATATTTTTATCTTTTTGGGCATGATTTTTACTAAATAGTAATAATTGATGGGTCAAATTTAGTGATAAAATGCCAAAAGCTAGATTAAACTATTGTTCTCGACGATTTGCTTGTTTTTTTGTTTCCTGTGGGATTTCGGGAATTTCGATATCCATTTTTAACTTGCGCATGTCGCTTGCGAAAAAACAATCCATGCGCTAAACATGTTGTTATGCATATGAAAAAAATACTCTTCTTTCTTTTGTTTACTTCGCCCGCTTTTGCTCAGACGAAATCGGATTTGAATGGAGCTGCTAACCTGTTTGATTTAAGCTTTACTTCCCAGGAATTAGATACTCTTTACTCGGATGTATTGGATAATTTGGCCAATTACAAAGCCATGCACGGTCTTTCACTGAATAACAATGTTCCTTTGAGTCTTTGGCAAAGCCCAAAACTTCCCGGCATGAAATTCGATCAAACGCAACGCCCGGTTGTTTGGCCTAGCGTTCGTGCGACGCTACCCAAAAACAAAAACGATTTAGCTTTTTACTCCATCGATCAATTAGCCTATTTAATCAAAACGAAGCAAATTTCGTCGGTCGCGCTGACGGAGTTTTTTATCGCGCGGATCAAAGTGTATGGACCTAGTTTGCAATGTGTGATTAGCGTGCAGGAGGAGATCGCTTTAGGGCAGGCTAGACAGGCCGACAAAGAAATTTCGGCGGGGAAATACCGGGGTTTGTTGCATGGGATTCCGTACGGTTTGAAGGATTTATTTGCTGTCAAAGGTACCAAAACGACCTGGGGAGCTGCTCCATACAAAGATCAGGTGATTGATGAAGATGCTTATGTGTATACCAAATTGAAAGAAGCAGGCGCTGTACTCGTGGCCAAATTTACACTCGGAGCTTTAGCCATGGGGGATTATTGGTACGGTGGGCGAACGAAAAACCCTTGGAATTTGAATGTTGGGTCCTCAGGTTCATCCGCGGGATCTGCATCAGCGACGGTGGCGGGCTTAGTTCCGTTCGCGATTGGAACGGAAACTTGGGGTAGTATTGTCTCTCCTGCGACTACCTGTGGGGCAACGGGGCTCCGACCAACCTTTGGGAGTATTAGTCGGTCCGGCGCCATGGCATTAAGTTATAGCTTGGATAAAGTAGGTCCTATTTGTCGGTCGGCCAATGATGCCGCGATTGTTTTTCATTATCTACATGGAAGCGATGGGAAGGATTTGGCGGCAGTGAATATGCCATTTAATTACCAGGCAAATCGTTCGGTGAAAGGAATGAAAATCGGATATGCCAAAAACTATTTTGACAAAATTACAGATACCACGCGGAACGAATGGAAGGTCTTGGCGGATTTGAAGAAGCAAGGGGTTCAATTGATTCCGGTGGATTTGCCCGACGAGAAAGCCTATCCGTTTAATATCATGGATGTGGTTATCGGTGCGGAATGTGCCGCGCAATTTGATGAGTTGACCCGTAATAACATCGACGACCTACTGACTCGACAAACTAAAAATGACTGGCCGAATCAATTCCGCACGGCTCGGTTTGTTCCGGCGGTGGAATACATCAATGCTCAGCGGCACCGTTATTTGTTGATGCAAAAGGTGAATGCGGTTGTTTCTCAATTCGATGCCATTATTTGCCCTTCTCGGGGCGGTGGAAACCAGTCGGCCATCACCAACCTAACCGGCCATCCGGTGGTTTGTGTGCCTACGGGTTTTGATGCGAAGAGCCACTTGCCTACGGGAATTTCTTTTGTGGGGAAATTATATGATGAGGGTACTTTGTTGCGTTTGGCGCATTTTTATCAGGAGCATACGGGGCATGATGAGGTGCATCCGGAGGCGTTTCGTTAAGGAATCTAAATACGATTAACTATGAAAAAATATCTGCCTATTTTGATTTTACTTTCGACAGTAGCGCTGTGTTGGGCTTGTTCGAGCAATACGATTCCAGCGGGAGCGAAGGCTGTTACGCAGTTTGATAAGTCTAAATATTTGGGGACATGGTATGAAGTTGCGCGCTTGGATTTTTATTTTGAAAGGAATTTGATCAATACATCGGCTAACTATTCCTTGAATGAAGACGGGAGTATTAAGGTCGTCAATAGAGGTTATGAACCCTTTAAAAAGGTATGGAAGGAGTCTACAGGCAAAGCTAAGTTTGTGGGGCCTGAGGACGTCGGGATGTTGAAGGTATCATTTTTCGGGCCGTTTTATGGCGGATATAATGTGATTGCCTTGGACTCGAATTACCAATATGCTTTAGTCGCGGGTGATAACTTATCGTACTTGTGGATTTTGTCGAGGCAAAAATCGATCCCTGATGCGGTTCGAAAGGAATATCTCGAGATAGCGAAGGGGATAGGGTATAAAACGGAGGACTTGATTTGGTTGTATTGAGGTAATAAAATTTCTTAGGCTAGTAGGTTTACCATTATAAATCAAATGGGAAATAACTTGTATCAAAAGACTAAGGTGCCATTTTAATTATTTCAATAATTTCATAAATCTTATAAAGTAGAATAAGTATTGTAATAATTATAGGCCACTTAAGCCAATGGATTACCTTTTGAATAATATTTATTTTGCCTAGAATTTCGAATAGGATAAATAAAATAATACCTCCAATTAATTCTTTTATGAACACTTTGGGAAGAAAATATGCCCCGTGATATGCCACATTATACCACTCATAAATAGGTATTAAAAACACAAAACTAGTCAAGGTGAGTTCAGCTAATTTTGCTTTTGAGCCTTTTAATGAATTGCAATAGTATTGATTTAATAAGGCAACTAAAAAACAAATGATAAAATAATAGTTTGTTAATCCTGGGTAATAAGTATAAATGTTTTGGAAAATTTGAATCATGGAGAATTACCGGTTAATAACTTTTTGAACAATTAAAATATAAGTTGAATGCGATAGGCTTTAATTAATTAAATTGCTTCCAAAATTTTTTGTTTTACTAAGGTTAACTCTTCACGAGTTTTACATTAAATATCATTGAAATTATGACTAAAATATTGATTTTGAAGCGTATATTTTTCGTTTTTTGTTTATTTTATTCTTGTATAGCTTACTCCCAACAAGAGTTATTGAAAAATGAAAATGTAATTCAATTGGTCAAATTGGGTATCGGGAATGATGTCATAATTGATAAGATCAAAACTTCAACTGTCAACTTTGATGTATCTATAGAGCAACTAATCAAATTGAAAGAAATAGGTGTTTCTGACTCTATTGTTTCTGAAATGATTAAGGCCTCTGGTAAATCAAAAGATAGTAAACCTGAGATTCACCAATCGGGAATATTTGTTTCGTATCTAAATGGGGATAGTTTGAAAGTAGAAAAGCAGATTGTACCTAACGCTATTTCTGGTCAAAAATCAAAGAATCTATTGGGGGCTGCATTTTCGTATGGCTTATCTAGTGTGAAGACAGTGGCGATTATTCCGAAACCAATGTCTGCGATTCAGCTTTCCACAAGTAAGCCTGAATTTTTGTTTTATTTTAGTAAATCTTCCTCTTCGTTAAACAATAGTGGGTTTTCAATTGAATCAAATTCGCCAAATGAATTTGTGTTAATTAAATTGGCTTTAGATGGAGAGCAGCGTATTTTTCAAACAGGAAAAGCTAGCATTGGAGGTTATAGTTTCGGGGTAAGTGAAAAAGATATGATTGCTTTTGAGATTGAGCAGGTTAACTCAGATACCTATCGAATAAAGTTTAATCAAGATTTGGCCAGTGGTGAATATGCTTTTATCCCTAAAAATTCAGGCATGCTGGGGAGTTCATTTGCTAAGGTTTATGATTTTGGAATAACATTATAATTAAGTTGTTTAAACTCAAGTTGAAGAATTGTATTTTATGTTTATGGGTAAGATAAAATTCAAAAGTTTCAGAATGTTAAATCATTGACAAATTATTTTGTATGAAAAATATAATACAAACAGGATTGATTGTTGTTTTGTTAGCGGCATTAATCTATAACCTATTTTTTAATGAATCGGTAATTTTAAATGAAGATATTGCTAAACTAAACAATAAGTCTTGGCAAATTTCAAGGGCTATGGATAGCTTATCTAATGAGAGTGGGAAGATATTTAAAGAATTATTTCCTGAAGGGAAAACTCCTGAAGAAATGGTTGGTATACTTGGTGAAAATGCAACAACAGATAGTGTTTTTAACTCAAAGTGGATAAAAATTCAAACTATTAATAATCGAATTGATAGTTTAGAAAAAGTCAGATTTAAATTGATTAATGAGATCAATCGTGATATCGATGATTATTCAAAGTTACATCCTGATGAAAAATTTATGTTAAAATGAGAGTAATTAACGATTAAAAGCAAAATGATAATTTAGTTGCAAAATTTTTGAATTGCAGTATAAGCTTCGCTTTTACCTAATTCTCCAGCTTTACTTAAACATTTACATCCTTCGATATCTTCCCCTCTCATTGAATGGATTAAGCCTTTATAAAAATATAAATCGGCATTTTCATTTTTTTCTATTGTCTTCATTAATTCATACGCTTTATTCAAGTCCTCCATTCCGCCATATTTATCTTCAAGCATAGCTTTTGCCCAGCCTCTAAAAATGTATGAATACATTCTATTGTCAATAATATCAATAGATCCAGAAAAAAGTTTAACTGCTTCAAAATATTTTTTTTCTTGAAGCAGTTTGTACCCTCTTTGAAAGTTCGAATTATCAAATAATAAAATTTCGGAAATCGCAACATCAATAGCTTGCCTTGAACCAAAATGACTTAGTGTTGAAAATTTAGGATTAGGCAGAGATACTAAGTATAAATCTGAATTATTATCTCTATTGTCTTCGTAGCTTATTAGACTATTTTCATTAGCAAAGTAAATATATTCTTTGTCTTTGAATCGCTTGGGAACTCCATATTTTGATTTCATTTCGGTGGAAATTTTATCAAAAAAATAGTCCTTATTCATGCCTTTTTCCAAAACATTAAGTACATATAACTCATTACCAGCGTTGGCTTTATCGAAATTAATTATAATTGCAATTTCTGTGACACCACTTTTTGAATCCTTCCTTCTGAGAACATTATATTCATTTTTCTGTATTGTGTTTTGATGCTCGAATCCTAACTTAGTCATTTCCAAAGTTGCAGACTTGAAGCTTTCACTTCTCGAGATAGCTAAATAGTCTTGACAATGTATTTTTGAATTGCTAATAATTATAATTAAAAGAAACAAGTATCTCATTTTTGTAAAAATTTGATTTAAATATACATAATCTCTCATAACCATATTTGATTTTTTTATTTATGGGTATTGTGCCACTTATATTGCTTTTATTAATTACTCGTAAATTTTTGGTTTAATTTCTAACTAGTGGTATCATATTAGCTTCTCAACCTGTTTAACCTAGCTATTAGGAAATAGGACTTTGTTTAATTGTAAATGACAATTTTGCAATTGATTAATTTTAAAATGTTAAATGTTGTTGGTTTGAAATTAATATGTAATGTGTTGATTTTTAGCATTTTTTGCTAAACAAATGTTAATTGTTGTATATTGCTGTTGTTAATTAAATGTATATGCAAGCACAAATGACTGGAGCGCGATTTAATCATTTTGATTTAAAATTAATAGAGCCATCTTTTGACTCAAAACTAACAGATTTAATAATTGACCTGGATCACTTGCGAAAGAAGGAGTTGGGTGGATCCACTCATCCATTGGTATTTTTTCAACTAAAACACATCTTCCATAAATTAGAAAGTATTGGTTCCGCACGTATTGAGGGCAATAACACCACGATAGCTGAATATATGGAAACAAATCTTACTGATAGAAAACAATTCTCTGAAGGGATTAAAGAAATTCGGAATATTGAGAAATCGATGGCGTTTGTCGAAGAGAATATTGCTAATTATCCCATTAATAGGGCAATTATAAGTGAAATGCATAAGATGGTCGTTGACGAACTTTTGCCACCACCACAAGGTGAGGGAGATATTACTCCCGGCCAATATCGCCAAGTGAATCTCGAGATAAGTAAGTCATCGCATAAGCCGCCAGAATGGTTAAAGGTTAATGATTATATGGATGAATTATTCGATTTTGTTAATAAAGAGGATAGTCCCAAATATGATTTAATAAAAACAGCTATAGCTCATCATCGATTTGTTTGGGTTCACCCGTTTCGCAATGGTAATGGTAGGACTGTTCGTTTATTTACATATGCAATGCTAGTTAAAGCAGGATTTAACGTTAATGTTGGTCGAATTATCAATCCAACTGCAGTGTTTTGTAGTAATCGGAATGATTACTATCGTTTTTTGTCTGATGCTGATAATGGTACAGAGTCTGGTATGTTATCGTGGATCGAGTATGTTTTAAAAGGATTGAAAGAAGAGATAGAGAAAATCGATAAATTATCTGATTATGACTATTTGCGGAAAGAAATCCTGATGCCATCAATAAGTTTATCTTTAGAAAAAAAATATATTACTGATTTGGAAGCTAAAATACTTAAACGAGCGGTTGAACTTCAAGTTATATCTGCTTCAGATGTTAAAAGTATTTTTCCTGGTAAGGCTGATTCTGAAGTGTCAAGACAAATAAGAAAACTTATAGATCAAAAAATGTTGACCCAAGAGAAAGAAGGTGGACGTAAGTATGTATTAAGGTTTGATAATAGTTATTTGCTTCGAAGTATTATAAAGCTTTTAGGGGAAAAGGGATTTCTGCCTTTAAGAGATGAGGAATAAAGCCCGGAAGTCTTCCTAGTTTTTAATAATTAGAAATTCAAGATTATTTAAAATATAAATGTTTCAATAATTTAATCTATAGTGTTGCAGTTGAAATATGGAAGAAAGAATTTTAATATTTGGTGATGAATTTGGTACCCACAGTCTAAATAAGGCTGATTCACAGTTTATCTCTCATTTTATTTATACAGCAATTGCAATCAAAGAATCAAATCTTCAAGATGCTTTAAGTCTAAGAGATGAAATTAGTAAAAGATATTTGTCTTCACAAAAGCTCAAATCAAGTTCAAAAGCCCTAAGAGATAAGAATAATTTTCAAAAAAGGCTTGATGTAGTAAAAGCAATTTGCGATAAATTGGATTGTGTAATCTATTGTCTAATTGTAGATAAGTTAAGCTTAGAAAGTGAAGGGCTGAAATTTAAGGAAGTATTTTATAAATTTTTCCAAAGAATCTTTCTTGAACAAATTGCTAAAAATTACAATAACTACTCAGTCTTTATGCATAATATCATAAGTGATGAATATGCAAATGGAATGCAAAAATACCTTCAAAAGAAAAATCCAAGTACACTCTTTAATGAGTATACATATAAAATGTGTACTGATGATGAGGAGCCTTTGATTCAATTTGCGGATGTTTTATCTGGTTCACTAGGTCGAATTTTTTCAAGTTCTAATAAACACCAACGGTGGGAAGAGCTTTATGATATTATTTCTCCAAAGCTTATCAAACCACTTATCTATCCAAATTCATCCCAAAACAATATTGTATATGAAAATGATAAGAAAGATGAAAAAATTGATGAAGAAATTTACAAAATTGTTCAAAATGACGGAGAGGATTTATTGAATGAAAGCTCTGATAAGACTTTGAATAGTATTCTAGAACATTTACTTTTTTATCAAAAAATTGCGCCGTTCAAATTAGTTGAAACTTTTGAGCTAATTCCAATTGTATTTCGTAACACTGGTGAGAACATTACATCAGAGCAATTAAGAAGATATATCCGAGATATACGTTACAAAGGGATTATGGTTGTTACTTTAAGGGGTAAAAGTGGTTATAAATTAGCATCGTCAAAGGCAGACATATTAAATTACTTTTCACATTATATGAAATATGTGTTACCTATGCTTCATAAAGTAGAAATAGCAAATAATATTTTTAAAGGTAAAACAACAGGTGATTTCATTCCCTTAGATGAAATTGAGGTTAATGTTCTCAAAAGAATAATTGATAACTTGAATAAGCCTGAAATGGATTGATTCTAATTTAGATTTTGTTTTATTTTAAACAAACTGACATCTAAAAATCTACTCACGTGCTACCCACTTTGCTTCCCCTGCCGTAAAATAAAAAAAACCACCTCGTTTGAGGTGGTTTTTTTAGATTGATGAGAGCAATATACTTCGTGTAGCTCGAGTCGGATTTATTTCTTAATTCTATCCAGAATATTGCCATATTCCCCATCCCATTTATTATATAATTCTATAATTGACTCACCATAATTTTCATTACCGCTTCTGCAAAATGCAAGAAAGATTAATAAAGTCTTTACTTGGCCTAAAAATTTGGTTTTCAGGAATTTTTCGATGAGGTTTAAATCAATATTATCATTTAGTATACTTAATGCGAGAAATTCGAGTTTATCAAGATGTTCAGTAATCTTTAAACGATTTCCGTTATGGGTGAAGGTACTTTTTGCCCTGTTATATACCATTTCTTTTGTCTCTAAAGTAACGACAAATGGCTCATTTAGATAATTAAATGTATTTTCCGAACCTTTAAAAATCCCAAATTCAACTAATTTTATGTATGAGGTTTGTATCTCCCAAAAAAACATTTTTGCTAAATTAGAGGATAACTCCTTTTCTTGTTTTTCTTTATTCAAAGAGTTTGTTTTAACTAACTCAATGTAGTTTATGTATAAAAAAAATGAAGTTACTATTGAGAATAGGGAACTTAATAAAACGCCTAAAAAAGGTGAAATTTTGTTGGATATTTCAAGGTCAAATAGACTATCAATGTAAATAAGTTTATTAATATATAAGGTTTCAAAATATTTAATATACATCAAGAGTAAAGCAAGAAAAACTACAGAGATAATAGTTTTGCCCGTAAATGTTATTTTTTTTGAGATCTTCATTTTTATTTTTTAAAATATAAAACGTTTAAAATTAAACAAACTTTAACCTGTTTCCCCACTCGTGCTACCCATTCTGCTACTACTGCCGTAAAATAAAAAAACACCTCCTATATTTCTTGATAAGAGTTAATGGAATAGTAATTATATAATTTCGATAATTATAACTTGCCATTGTCATAAATAAAGAGTTACTTTTTATACGTAAAGTCTAAAGTTCACTTTTAATCAGTTTCGTTTCTATGGAAAACAGATTGTATCCTACTTGGCAGCAATTAAACGAGCAGAATAATCCTTTGACAGAAGGGGAGCGAGCATTGATTTTGTATTTAGATAGATATTTGCCAAAAGATCCAATATGGAAGCAAGAACAAGGGTTAAAGAATTATAATGGCTGGTTGATATTTGCTCAGCCCTTTTTGAATGGTACGAGACCTGATGTTATTATTTTTAATCCTAATGTTGGCATAGTTATTTATGAGGTCAAAGATTGGAACCTGGATAATTATCAATTTAAAAAAGATTTAGGTCTTACAGTTACCGATGGTCGGGGAACATATTCAGTTAAGAGTCCAACTAATCAGGTAAATCATTACAAAGAAATACTTATTGGGCAATTAGTTCCTAACATTGGAGAATCGATTGACCGGAATGAAAAAAACTTCGGTTTGATAAAAACAGGGGTATACTTCCATAAAGCTAGAACGAATGTTTGTAGAGAGAAATTAGGTACAAAAATTAAGAACTTCAAATATTTTCCATTTTTCGGATTTGATGATTTGGTTGAAAGTAAATTGAATGAAATTGTACCTGATGTAAAGTATAGTAAAAGTAGTTTTTGGAATAAGGACTGGAATGATGATTTATTATTTTGGTTAATACCTCCTTTTCATAGTATAGAACAAGGAACATTATTAAGGCTTCGTGGAAATCAAACTAAAGTCGCAGACCCTCAAAGTGGTCATTTTAGGGTCCGAGGTGTTGCAGGAAGTGGTAAGACCCAAGCATTGGCATATCGTGCAGGAAAACTTGCTTCTCAAGGGTATAATGTATTAGTAATTTCTTTTAACATAACTCTATGGCATTATGTAAAAGATATGATTGCACGTTCGCCGTTTGCATTTAGTTGGGGAAAATTCACATTTACCCATTTTCACGGCTTTTGTAAAGACAAGCTAAATCAATTCGGTCAACAATGGCCGATTTCCCCTCAAGGTGAAGATTTCAATGATCCCAAAGAGTATGAAGAATCCTTGGAGGATTTTTTCAAAACGATTGTCCCACAAAAAGTAATTGAGACAATTCAGGGGAAATGGTATGATAAATATGATGCAATTCTGATTGATGAAGGTCAAGATTATCACTTTGAATGGTATTCAATGCTTAATAAATATTTTTTAACAAAAAGAGACGAGGTATTAATTGTAAGCGATAAAAGACAAAATATATTTGATAGAGAGCTAGATTGGCTCGATAAACGTGTGACACGTGCGGGTCTTGAAAAATTTGTAGAGCCCTACATTGATTTAACAGTGACTTTTCGACTTCCTAAAAAGGTTGCTGTAATGTCAAATGAGTTTAGTGAGATATTTGAACTCAATCAGGAATTGAAAGTTGGTAAAATAGAAGATAACCCTGTATTGTTACATTCACATCATATAGTGTGGATTAATATCTTAGAAGTAGAATGGTTGGACTACATTTATAATGCTTTTCTAAGATTAAAAAAAGAAGGTTATAGCCCTTCCGATATTGTAATTCTCATACCAAATCATAAGATGGGAAAAGAGGCCGTACAATTATTTAGAAATAAGAATATCGAAGTAAATCACGTTTTTGAGGAGGATGACGAAGTTAAATATCATCCCCATAAAAAAGCATTTTGGATGGGTGACAGTAGGTTGAAAATGTCTACAATCCATAGCTTTAAAGGATGGGAACTTTTGAATATTATTTTATTTATACCTGAGCGAGCCCCTGAGAGTAACAAAAGATTAGATGCAATAGTCTACACAGCATTAACTCGAACACGTGAAAATGTAATTATTTTAAATTCAAATAAACGATATGATTCGTTTGGAAATAAATTTCCCAAAAATTGGAAGGATCAATAATGTTATTTTGATGAAGCGATAAATAGATCAATAAATTCAAAGTGAACTGATAATTCATCTTTATATACGTGAACAGATGAATTACTAATTTTCATTATGTCATCTATGTTGCATTCACATTCATTATGGTAATCTAGCTTGTCGTTTATGTGATTGAATAACCATAAGTGTTCTTCAATCCACTTTTCAACTGGTTTTGAATGTATTTCAGCAATAGCCTTTTGGCAAAATTTGCCATATTCTTCAATGAATACTTTGTGCTCACATAGTTCTAAGTATAGGTAACTAAAGCAATCGAATCCAGAGTAAAGTATGATCCAAATCTCTGTTTCATCGAATAGGAATTCATACTCATCTATGAATGTGTTGATTTCAGATAGATTATAAACGAGTGGAGACTTGGCGTAAATTCTGAAAACGGCCTCATCACATAGGGATTTCAGTTGATTGTAAAAAGGGTCTGGTTTAAAATCTGGTTTCAAATCGATACCTGCCTTTACATCGAAAGGGTTATAATATCTATCAAAAACACTTGAATCATCCACCTATACTATAATTAAAATCTTGATTGAATTTTTATCCTTATTGTCAAATTGAAATATAATTGACAATACCTCTTTAATTGTTTGAATTGTGGGAATGTTTTTAAAATGAATGTTAATTTGTTATGTTATAATAGATTTGCTCATCTCTTGTTTTATTCCAATCATCCGAATATTTAACATAAAACCATTTCTCTGGGATTAATTCTGTTTGATGCTCCCAATTTTTTGTTATCATTTTTTGATATTCATATCTATATTCTCGTTTAATAAAAGCAAAATTCCATCTTATTTTGGAATTATTATCTAGTAATTTTTTGATTTCAATTAATTCCTCTGAACTATTATCCTTGTACTGAAAATCGTGTAATTCAAGGCTGAATTTTTGGCCTAAATGATATTTATATTCCTTATCACTTAATTTTGATTTAAACCGGTATGGTCTACAGTTTTCTAAAATAAAGGGAAGTAAATCATAAAATTTATTATTTGGTATTACATATTTTTCCATATCCTCCTTAAATTTTTTGGTCAATAGATTTTTTGCGCCACTATCAATTATTACATAAATAGTACGAAAAGTAGATCCATCTTTTTCTATTATTCCACATCTAATGTATCCATAAGCGACCATATAGGTCAGGGAAAAAATATTATGTTTCAAAATAATATCCTTAAATCTAATTTCAGACTCTTCGAAGTATCCCGTTTTTTCAGGAAAGATATTTTCAACTGTATTGTTGATTGAAGGAGATATTATATTCCATATAGATCTTATTAATATGAATATGATCGGAGAAATTAAAATGTAAAAAACCAAATTGATCATTTTCTAGACGATTAATAGTAGCACTAACTAATAGAAATTAATTTAATTCATTTAATCTTAATTTGATATTTTATTAGTAGAAAATGAAAAGAAATTTCATTTTATCGAAGACGGGTTTTTGTTTTAACCTACTGTTTTTGTTTTATTATAAACAAACTGTCATCCGAAATTCCTTCTCGTGCTACCCACTTTGCTACTACTGCCGTAAAATAAAAAAACCACCTCGTTTGAGGTGGTTTCTGTGGTCCCACTAGGATTCGAACCTAGGACCCCCTGCTTGTAAGGCAGGTGCTCTGAACCAGCTGAGCTATAGGACCATTCCGTGTGAATCGGTTTGCAAA
>JACCDW010092321.1_pt1 | contig 15620 bp, 11 predicted proteins | sample 7449781 | NCBI WGS metagenome assembly JACCDW01 (sample SAMN15323449, study PRJNA562643) | freshwater metagenome | isolation source: river surface water | place: USA:Blue River Watershed | collected 2017-08-18
GAGACAAAAAAGAAGAAAACAAAAAGAACAATCTTAATACCATGAAATTTGGAACCAAGGCCATTCACGCTGGCCAAGAACCGGACCCTACTACAGGGGCCATCATGACACCTATTTATCAAACTTCCACATACGTGCAGCATGCACCAGGCGACCACAAAGGCTACGCCTATGCTCGAGGAAAAAATCCAACTCGTGTAGCTTTGGAAGCATGTTTGGCCGCATTAGAAAACGCCAAACATGGTTTGTGTTTTTCCAGTGGAATGGGTGCAGCTGACGCGATTATCAAATTGTTGGTTCCTGGAGATGAAGTAATTGCTACGGACGATTTGTATGGCGGTTCTTATCGCATGTTCACCAAAGTTTTTGCAAAGTATGGAATCGTTTTTCACTTTGTAGACATGCATGATTTTGCTGCCATTGAGGGCACAATAAATGAGAAGACAAAAATGATTTGGGTTGAGACACCAACCAATCCGATGATGAAGATTATCGATATCGAAGCCATGGTGAATATTGCTCAAAAACACAACTTAATCAGTGTAATTGACAACACCTTTGCTTCGCCATATCTTCAAAACCCATTGGATATGGGAGCAGACATTGTAATGCACTCTGCAACCAAATATTTGAATGGACATAGCGATGTCATCATGGGTGCCATTTGCACCAACAATGATGGATTGTATGAGCAACTGGCATTTATTGCCAACTCATGTGGCGCTACTCCTGGACCACAGGACAGTTTCTTGGTGATGCGCGGCCTGAAGACCTTGCATGTGCGCATGGAACGCCATTGTCAGAATGGAAAAGCTGTCGCGCATTACTTGAAAAACCATCCCAAAGTTGGGAAGGTTTATTGGCCAGGGTTTGAAGAGCACCCCAACCATGTTGTTGCCAAAAAGCAAATGCGTGATTTTGGTGGAATGATATCCTTCACCTTAAAAACTGATTCTTTTGAGGATGCATCGATACTAGCAAGTAACACAAAAGTATTTTCTTTGGCAGAGTCATTGGGCGGAGTAGAATCATTGATTGGTCACCCCGCAAGTATGACACATGCATCTATCCCCACGCAAGAAAGAATTAAAACTGGTATTACAGATTCATTGTTGCGATTAAGTGTTGGGATTGAAGATGAAGAAGATTTAATAGAAGATTTAAGACAAGCACTAGAAAAAGTAGTATAACATGAGTCAAAACATTTCCATCGTAGGGAGCGGATTAGTAGGCAGTTTATTGGCCATATACATGGCCAAGCGTGGTCACAATGTCAAGATTTATGACCGTCGTTCGGATATCCGAAAAATGAAAATTGTACAAGGCAAAAGTATCAACTTGGCTTTGAGTGATCGCGGATGGAAAGGTTTGATTGGTGCGGGTGTAGAGGCGGAAATCCACAAAGTCGCCATTCCCATGTATGGCAGATTGATGCACGCTGTGGATGGCACGTTGACCTACCAAGCCTATGGCAAGGAAGGTCAAGCGATATACAGTGTATCCAGGGGTTTATTGAATCAAACCTTATTGAATTGCGCTTCTCAATTTCCCAATGTAGAAATGTTCTTTGAACACAAATGTGACGATGTTAATCTCGTAGACAAACAAGTTTCATTTGACACCCCAAGTGGTTCTGCGCAATTCAAATTCGACCGCCTTTTGGGCACAGATGGCGCATTTAGTGCCGTTCGTAATCGCATGATGCGACTTGATCGATTTGACTATTCACAGAAATATTTGGAACACGGATACAAAGAGTTGGAGATTCCTGCAAATCCTGACGGCACACACCAATTGCGCAACGACTGTTTGCACATTTGGCCGCGTGGTGAATTCATGATGATTGGACTTCCCAATCCAGATGGCTCTTTCACTTGTACTTTGTTTATGGCCTTTGAAGGCGAAGTCAGTTTTGAAAAAATCAAAACCGAAGAAGATGTACATACCTTCTTCGATAAGTATTTCCCAGACGCTAAGGCATTGATGCCCGAATTGATTCAAGATTATTTCAATCATCCCACAGCAAGTTTGGTGATGACCAAGTGCGAGCCTTGGAACATTGGCGGTGATGTGGCTTTACTTGGTGACGCGGCCCATGCCATTGTACCGTTTTATGGTCAAGGCATGAACTGTGGATTTGAAGATTGCTCCGAGTTGGAAAGAATTCTTACCGAAACCAATGAAAATTGGGATGAGGCTTTGCCGCAATTTGCCAAAGAAAGAAAGCCAAATGGAGATGCCATCTTGGAGTTGGCGTTGAGGAATTACATCGAAATGCGCGATTTGACAGCAGATCCTCGATTCTTGTTACAGAAAAAAATAGAAGGTTGGTTCAGTAGCAAACATCCTGATAAATGGTTGCCTCTATACTCACAAGTTACATTTAGTCATATTCCATATCACCAAGCATTGGCCAATGGAATAAGACAAGATGAAATCATGAATGAAGTATTGGCGATGCCCAACATCCAAGAAATTTGGAACACCGAGACGGTGGAAAACAAAATTTTATCTCTGATTTAATTAGACTCCAATTTTTCATCTTTGACAAAAATCTTAAGATGAAGAATTGGAGTTTTTTATTGTTTTCACTTTTACTTGTGCTTTCGGCTCAAGGACAAAGACAAAATCGTCCTTTGCATGCTGAGCCAGATTATCTGGATAAAGGCTGGTCTATTTCGCTTGGCGCTACTGCCATGGCTCCCATCAACTTTAGACAAGATATTGCCTTGTACAACAGTCCCAGACAAGATTCTGCATCCTTGGTATACGATGGAAAATTAACGGCCACTCCAAAGGCTGGCTGGATGATCGATGGACATCGTTGCTGGATGAAAACCAAATTCAAATACTTTGATTATTGGGAAGTAGGTGGCAGATATTATGCACTTCGAGGTATGGAACGTTTCAATGGTGACTACCCCGGCAAATCGAGTGATGGACTTCTTACATCCGATCTAAAAACAAAATTCAATCTTCACACCATTGGCATAGATGCCAAGGCCATTGACATGTGGCAAATATCCGATCTTAAATGGATTCACCATGGACCTGTAATTGCTGCCGATTTTCAATTCATCCAACGAACAAGAACCAAAGGCGCCGAGATTCCATTACCTAGTACCCTTCCATATAAATTTCAAGGAGGCATCAACTATCAATTGGGAATGGGGAAAAAATTCTTTCCTGGATTTTATGCTTTGGGCGTGATGGAAACTCCAATTCTAACCATCGTTCCATGGAGAGAGAAATGGCCAACCATGAATGTACTTAGCACCAAATGGCAACCCATCATGTTTTCAATCAAGATTATATTCTTAGACAAACGCCCCTCCAAATCTTGTGAGAATAGACCCAATGCCATGGAAGAATTTGACAAAGACAAACCTGGTAAACACAACCGAAAAAACGGTGTAATGGAGGGGAAAATCAAACGTGCCAAAGTAAAAAAGAGAGACTAATGTCTCTCTTTTTTTTATCGGCTCATTACCAAGCGTTGTACAGTCTGACCACATCGAACGAAGTATACTCCATCCGCAAGTCCCACTGTAGGTAGTGTTAATGTATTCGACTCTGATTGATTAAAGCCTAGGTTCATAACCCGCTTGCCTTGCAAATCCCAAACCGTCACTTCTTCGTGTGCAACAGATCCATCTTTCCAAATCAATTGAACCTGTTCGCCAGATGTTGGGTTGGGATATATTTCAAAGGTTGGTGTTACCACTGTTTCCATGATAGGATTGCTGTTGCCATTTTGAACAATCATTCCAGATGCTGCAGTGCTCAAACATTGCGCTGTGCCCCATTCGCCTTTTGTTCCATTGTAATAAACCGGACGAACTCTGACATTGTAGGTTCTACCATTAGCAATTCCAGGAACGTTGGTCAACATCAAGATACTTGAATTCACACCACCCATGACACGTATGGCCGCTTGCGCAACAGGCAATACTTGACTAAACTCCCACTCGTATTTTTCAGCCGCACAAATTGTTCGATCAATTGAAATGTAACTACTAAGCGGTTTCAAAGTTGGACAACGATCTGCCGCGCGAAGCGCAATGGTTGTCTCTGGAGACATTGTCACAGAACATGCAGATCCACCGGTAGCAGTCAACACGTGCAGATTACCCAACACATCTGGAACACTATACACAGCCGGAACATTCACTTGATATTCAATCGGCGTTGCTGTTTGGTTAGCCGGGAAAATACGTCCTATACGAGACACAACCGAACTCGACGATGCAGTTGTATACGACCAAGGCGTCAAATTGAGATTGGTTCCATTCTGTGAACCGCTAAGCACATTGAAAATGTATGATGTCGCATTGGCCTTGTATTGCGCTTTGAAGCTAGAACATGATGAAGAATACACTCCTGTATTGTTGCTGTATGTATGATCACATGTGGATGCTACAAAGTGGTTGAAACACATCTTAGCACTTGCGTTATACACCCCACCTTCGCCATGCAATACGATATAATAATTCTCACCTACTACTAGTTCGTCACTGAACAATGTTTGATTACCACCCGTATTGGCCAATTGAACCATGTCCATTTGTTGTAGACATGTTCCCAAATCTTGGAACAAATACAAAGTGTTGTCACCGATAGCAGCAGAAAGTCCCGCACGAAGAGTATTGTATCCTGCAGTTAATTTGTACCACATATCAGGTCCTGTTCCATTGATCTGAGCAGTATTGGCACCCAAATTCAAATTGGCCGAAGCAATATTTCCGGTTGAACAAGTTGGATAAAGAGCGGTGCTTACAGTAGTAAAGGTTACCGATCCAATTCCAGTAAGTCCGTCATCTATAGTTCCATCACAATCGTCATCCAGATCATTACAAACCTCGGGTTGTGGTAAGATACAACTGCCATCATCGATAGTAGCGGAAGGATCATAGTTACAAGCATTTGCGACTGTACAGCCAAGCACTGCGCAGATTTCATCAGCACCTGAGCAATCTTCATCGATTCCATTACCACAGATTTCTATACCTCCGAAGTTTACTGAGGGTGAATTATCATTACAATCACCTAAAATACCTGAATTACTTGAGTATCCGGCACCAGGAGATAAACACGACGTTTGGGTTGTTACGTAGTAACCATCAGAATCTGCATCCAAGTACCACACGATTGGGACCGTGACGGAAGTGGATATTGAATTCCCTGTTGCGGTTGAAGAAGTTTGACAAGCATTATTTGAAGTCATCACAACTGTAACAATTCCTCCATTCGGTAGAGATGCATTTGTATATGTTGGTGAGTTTGTTCCAACGTTAGTGCCATTCAATTTCCATTGGTAAGAAGGACTAGATCCACCATTTGTTGGTGTCGCAGTGAAGATTACGCTTGTTCCAGCGCAGATGCTATTGTCTGTATCGTTTGAGGATATTACAACCGATGGAGTTACATTCTGAACAACAGCGATAGTAATACTATTTCCGTTTGCGGTTGAAGAAGTTTGACAAGCATTATTTGAAGTCATCACAACTGTAACAATTCCCCCATTCGGTAGAGATGCATTTGTATATGTTGGTGAATTGGTTCCAACGTTAGCGCCATTCAATTTCCATTGGTAAGAGGGGCTAGATCCGCCGTTTGTTGGAGTCGCAGTGAAAGTCAAGCTTAATCCAAAACAAATGCTGTTATCTGGGTCACTGGAAGAAACAGTAACGGATGGGGTAACAGGAAGAATACAACTCCCATCATCAATTGTTGCCAGAGGACTGTAATTACAGGCACCTAATGTTGTACACCCTGGAACTACACATATATCATCCGACCCAGAGCAATCTTCATCGATACCGTTACCACAAACATCAACTCCCAAAGGTGAGATATTTAAATTGCTATCGTTACAATCATCATTGGTGTAACTTCCGCAAGAAGCAGCAATCAATCCTCCAAAACCATCACCATCATAGTCTTCATAGGTCAACTGCAAATCATCACAATCGGTAGCATCTGAAACAAAGCCAATTGGGACAGAACAAGCTTCAGTAGAATTCGTTAAATCGCCATAACCATCACCATCTAAATCTGCATAAAACGTAGTAGTTACAAACTCGTCAATTTCCCCATTACAATCATTGTCTAACTCATCACAAGTTTCGTTATTACCAGGATAAATATTGGACGCATTGTCATCACAATCCAATGAATTGTCTACATATCCCGTCGGTGCTCCGCAATTAGAAACAGTGCTATTCAAATCACCAAATCCATCACCATCTGCATCAGCATAAAAATTCACAAGCGTATTCTCATCAACCACAAAATCAGGAGTTACCAATAAATTCGTTGACTGGCATGAATTCGTTGGGATTACCTGACAATAAATGATATCATCCACCGCCCAAGTTGAGCTACCATAAACGGCAGTTGTAGCACCATTCACAATGACACCATTTCTGTACCAAGCATAGGAAGGATTGTTTCCTGCATTAGAAACTTGAGCAGTTAATTGTTGGAAACCGCCTGCACACTTCGGATTAGTACCCTGAGTCTGCGCCAAATTGATAGTTGGGTTCACAATCGAATTGACAACGATGGTAATTGAGTTTGAGGTAGCATTGGTTGAGGTCAAACAACTTCCATTGGACAATAGAGTCGCTTGAACCACATCACCATTCTGAGGCGTTGGATTACTAAACACATTGACACCTTGGCCCACCAATTGACCGTTTTTATACCAACTGATCAACGGGTTTGAACCCCCGTTCGTTGTGAGTGCTGTATACTGGATTCCATTCCCCCCTCCACACAATGTGTTCGATGGCGTTGATATAACAATGTTTGGCGAATTTACACTTTGGGTTGTTAACGTAATTGTATTGGAAGAAACGGCTGTGGGCGCAGCGCAATCCGCGTTAGAAGTCAATACCAATTGAATTTGATCATTGTTCGCAGGATTCGATAATACGTATTGAGAAGAATTATTACCAACATTCACTCCATTTCTTTTCCATTGATAAGTAGGTGAAGAACCTCCATTTACGATGGTCGCGTTAAATAAAATTTGATTGACACCAACGCACAAATTGGTTTGAGAACTAGAAATCGAAACAATGGGCAAAACTGATGATGCAGTATATTGAAGAACTAATACATTGCTCATAACTACAGGATTTGTTGTACATGACGCATTTGATGTCATCTGAACTTCAACTTCATCTCCCTCTTGCGGTTGATTATCTATCCATTGGGATGAGTTAGAGCCCACGGCCATACCATTCTTATACCACTGAAAAACTGGGCTAATACCACCATTTATAGCGTTTGCCGAATATGTTACGGACGTTGTAAAATCACAAATGGTAGATTGCGTATTCACAATATTAACACTTGGTGTTACAACGGAAACTCCCGTTAATGTAATTGAATTACTCGTAGCCGAATTCACATTACATTGGGCATTACCCTGCATTTGAACAAAAACGACATCACCACTTGCAGGAGATACATTGACATATGATGGACCATTGGTACCAACAATTTGTCCATTCTTTCTCCAAGTATATATAGGTGAGGTTCCCCCATTTTCTTCAGTAGCTGTGTAAGTTACCTGAGTTCCCAGACAAATCAAATTCTGCGAGGATACAATGTTCACAGTTGGAGATACACTTGCATTGATCAGAATGTTACCCGAATTTTGTATACCCAAAACATTTGGAGCACTTGCATTTACTCTTATTTTATAACCAGTTCCCGCTGGTGTATTGAAAGGAATTATACAAGAAATCACCCCAGAAGAAGCTATACTGCTCAAGCTGCCAATAGTAACCGGTGATGTAAAATTTCCCGAAGAATTACTCAACTGAACTGTATAGACATTACCTTGATTAACGGCGTATGTAGCATTATATGGAACATCCAATTGGGTACCCGGACAATATTGAAGTGCCAACTGGCCAACATTGATTTCGGGAATAGGATTACTCCTTCTCAATGCCAGAACATTACCTGAAGTGCCTGAACGACCAATGATATCACTTTTTCCATCGTGATCAAGGTCTATAATAGCCAAAGAATTAACATTGGCACTCAGAGAGATATTGGTTAATGCAACAAAAGAAGCCGTTGACCAATTTATCGTAGGGCTCGCAATTCTATTTAGTAAAATTCTTGGACTAATTCCTCCAATCAACAATTCCGGACGACCATCTCCTGTTATATCTCCTACAGCACCGCCTTTATTATTCACAGAAGAATGACGGTCACCTATGGTAACACTTAGACTGGTAGCAAAACTAAAAACTTGATTATTCGTAGTATTTTTATACAATCGAAGTGTCGTCGAGCTTGATCTGCCCGCCAAACCCAAATCCAAATCCCCATCTAAGTCTAAATCGCCTACCAATATCATTCTATCACCAGAGGGAAGAGAAGATACTGCTTGAACAAATGAGGAAGTACCCAAATTATTTGGAGTGGAAATATTTTTAAAAATATACGTCCTCGATCTTGCACCAAATATTAAATCAAGCTTTTTGTCGTTGTTCATATCAGCACATTCCAATTGAGTTATTCTAGAAGAACCAATGGATAAATTTGAGACTGTAATATTCTGTTGGCTTCCAAATAATCCATTGTTGTTTGAAAAAATTACGCCCAACAATGTTACGTTACATGAACCATTACTATTTCCGCCATAACCGTAATTGCTATTGGCTAATATCACATCTATCCACCCATTATTATCTAAATCAGCGCATTTTATTGACCCCGCTCTTCCTCCACAATTTGAGTTATTGCGCATATCGTAAAATCTTTGAATGGGCGCGGAAAACGCGATATTCCCTGGTGTAGAGCTATTCAAATAAATAGACAAAGTACCTGTTAAAGTAGAACCTGTTCCTCCTCCAGACCCCGCTACGACGATATCCAACTTGCCATCATTATTCATATCTGCACAGGTAATCGATTCCAAATATGTTTGTCCGGTAGAAATCAAGGTGCCATTAACAAAAGAAGTTGTAGTTAAAGTTCCCGGTACGGACACATTTCTTTTCACTCGGAACCCTCCCGGGTTGGTTTGTGATTCTACAATATCAACCTTGCCATCGCCATCTACATCGCAATACTCCAAAAACAATCCTGAAGTGGACGCTGGGGCAACCAAAGGATCAAAATCATTCACGGTCCATGTCGAACCTTTACTAGGCGTATATACCGGTGTGAAATACGTTGACGATGTAGTTTGTAATTGGGTTGAACTGTTTAACACAGTGATTGGACCATAAACTGCCCCTGTTGGAACGACAACAGACAATGACGAAGAAGAAGCCGAACTAACCGTCGCCTTAACCCCACCAAAAAAAACAACATTGGAAGAAACAATGCCATTAAAACCTGAGCCATTGATAGTAATCACTTCTCCGGGCACAGCCGAACTGGACGAAAGACTTTGAATGGATATTTGAGCAAATAAAGAATTGACTGCGAAAACTAAAAAAGCAAGAACAAAGAAACCACGATTTCCCATAAAGATTTTGTATATTATACAAATACAAAACTAACAAATACCAGACTCTCTTTTGTTAATAACTTCAACTTTCTTTATCCTGACACAACTCAACCAAAACACCATTGGTGGACTTAGGATGCAGGAACACAATGAGCTTACCATCCGCACCGGACTTGGGTTCCTCGCTAAGTAGAACAAATCCCAATTCTTTCAAACGTTGAATCTCTTCATAGATGTCATCCACATCAAATGCGATATGGTGAATTCCCTCTTTATTCTTATCCAAGAATTTGGCTATTGGGCTGTCGCTATGGGTTGCTTGAAGCAATTCTATCTTCGATTCTCCAACTTGGAAAAAGCTGGTCAACACACCCTCTCTTTCAACAAGCTCCTGCTTGTAGGCAGTGGTTCCAAGCAATTGGTGAAACAATGCATTAGATGACTCTATGTCCTTGACCGCTATTCCCAAATGCTCTATCTTCTTAATCATACAAGCAATAATCTTTCAAAAATAAATAAAATGAAATGCGTAAAATCGGTTTATGTCTCAACACTATTATCAATTGTAAAAATACAATACCCCTGTTGCAGAATCAAAACTATAATCGTAGGTCAAAAGATTCTGGCCAGCTGGACCATTAACTACACTTCCGTCTGTAAGTAGCCATTGCGAATCGCTGCAAGGATCTTCAATAAAAGTGTTATCACTACTGACTGTGCAAATACATGGTTCTTCTGGATTGTATGTGCTTCGGGCATCGTAGATGGTGAATTCCTCTTGATTATTTCGATAAATAATCAACTTCACCGTACCACCATCATAGTATAACCACCCTGTAGGTACAGTTAAATCAAAATAGGCAGGCTCATTGATGTTGATGGTAAAACCAAAATTTACCTCTGGATTCAATTGACTGTCTTTACAGCGATTGCAGCTGAAAGAAATCAGTAAAATCCACATGGAGATAAATATTTTCAACCTCATACTTTTTTGGATGTTGTTGGCACGAATGCCTTCACATATTGCGGCTCAAAATAAGCCAAATCTTCTTTTTTAAACCAGTGTTCAGACTTAGGGTTGGCCATGGCGTGGGCAGAAGGAAGTACATCACAAGTCTCATCTCCATGTCTGAGAAACGAATTCAGTTTGGAAGCGTTTTCGCCCAAAATCAAAACGGGAGCATTCTCTTCCATCAAAGTGGAATCATCAAACACAATAGGAGAAGGCTCACTCATGGTACCTGATCTCAACCAACCTCCAAAAACTTCATTTCGTCTCGCATCCATGACCAACAATACGTCACGCTTGGCATTCAAAACATCCATTTCCACACCCATCAAAATCAAAGATGAAATAGAATACAAAGGTATTCCCATCGAATATGCAATTCCCTTGGCACAAGACACACCGATACGTAATCCTGTGTATGAACCAGGGCCCCTTCCGACAACCACTCTGGTTAATTGATCAAACGCTACTCCAGCCTTATTAAGCAGCTCATCTATCATCTCATGCAGTCGTTCTGCATGGACAAATGAATCATTGTCTTGTTCTTCAGACCAAACATTGCCATTATCGTCCCACAAAACAATGCTGCAATTCTTCGAAGATGTCTCTATCCCCAGATTCATCATCACTTCTTCGCTTCTTCGACAACATCACCAATTTCAACCACATCGCCATCATTCAATAGCTTGGCAATTTCATCATAGGGACCTGTAATAACCCTATCCTGTTCGCTCAGCCCTTGAGGAACATGAATAAACTGGTCATCCTGAATACCCGTTGACAAAAACTTCAATTTTGCTTTCTTATCTGCTTCACTGTATACAAAAACGCAAGTCTTGCTTTGACCACTAGCACTTGAATCTGGACGCATGGTCACACTCTTGATGGGGATGGAAAGTACGTGCTTAATTTTCTCTGTTTCTATATCAACTGTTGCGGTCATCCCAGGACGAAAAGGCGAGTCACCTTCTCCTTTCATTAGATGCGAATAGGATGCTGGAAGAATACTCACTTTCACTGAAAAATTGGTAACCTGTGAATTGGTTGCTCCAACTCCCGTTGTCATTAAATTCAAAGCAGTATTTCCAATTTCTGTCACCAAACCTTTGAATTTCTCATTGCGAAAAGCATCCACGGTCACAATAGCCGTATCCCCTACTTGAACGTGTACAATATCGCTTTCGTTAACTTCTACATCTACCTCCATTTGAGCAAGACTCGAGATTTTCATAATGACATCTCCGCTGGTCATATTGTTCCCCAATACCGCTTCGCCAACTTCCTTGGTCAACGCAGTAACCGTTCCATCTATAGGAGCCAATATGGTGGTTCGCTTAAGATTGTCTGCAGCCTCTGTTTTTCCTGCTTCCGCACTTGCGATACTGAATTCTGCACTTTTTATGCTTTCTTGGGCTGCTGTTACTTCTGCCACTGACGTTTCATAGGTGGATCTGGAGTTGTCCATTTCCGCTTGTGAAATGACTTTCTCTGCCAACAATTTCTCGTTTCTCTTGAAAGTTAGCTCTTGCATTTTCAGCTGCGCTTGGGCTTGGGCCAATCTGGCTTTGGCACTACTCCAATTGCTTTTCGCCGAATTCCATGTTGCCTCCGCTCTTTGCAATGCTGACGTGTACAAATCAGGATTAATCCTTACCAAAAGTTGTCCCTTCTTGACGTGATCACCTTCTTTGACGGGTAATTCAACGATTTGCCCACTTACGTCGCTCTGAATCTTTACTTCTGAAGCGGGCTGTACTTTTCCGCTGGCACTTACTCTTTCGATAATATCCCTGTAAGCCGGTACCTCAGCTTGTACCATGCGCTTCTGTCCTCCTTGAGACCACTTCCAAATGCCCAAAATCGCCGCAACAATTACAACGGCAATGATAATATTTCTTCTTTTTTTATTCTTCATCATGGCTGTAATTGTATCGGTTGGTTCATATAAAATTGGATGACATTGCGCTTAAAAACCAAATCCAATCTAGCTCGGACATACTGCGCTCTTGCTATATCCAATCGATTTCTGGCATTGGTCATCTCTGTGGCATTTGATACGCCATTGTCAAATTTTGCCTTGGATAAAGCATATGCTTTTTCGTTAGACGATAAACTCAATTCTTGGGCTTGAAATGACTTCTGTGCAGCCTCTGCATTGGCATAAGCATTTTCAACATCAACAATCAATCTTTGCTTGGCAAGCTGAACATTCAAGTCAGCATTCTCCTTGTTAATCTTGGCTCTTTGGATTTGAGCATGTGACTGAAATCCATTAAAAATGGGCATTGTCATGGAAAGAAAAAAAGATCGATTGACATTATCATTCAATTGACTTTGAAACGGCTTGACACGATAATCATCTGCCGAGTAAATGGTTTGCGGTAAAGAATAAACCCAATCATTGGTAGATCCTACAGTACCAATCGGAAAGCTCACTACACTGCCAGAACCATTTAATATCTTGGCAGCACCTGAATATCCGGTTCCATAAGACATAGAAGCAGATACTCTGGGAAGAACAGCTCCTTTGGCTGATCTTTCACTCCAATAAGCAGCAGATAAACTGGACATTGCTGACTTGATGCTCGCTTGATCTTGGAGGGCTGTAGATAGAACGAGCGATTTTGGAGGCAATGGAACATTCACCTCAAATAGTTGAATATCGGGGAAAACCAACTCAAAAGTTTTCATTTGGTCCGGGCTGAGCACCATCAACTGAGCCAGATTCAGCTTGGCCAGTTCAAAATTATTTTGAGAAACAATCCAATTGGCTTGATCCGTCATGTACTGCGCCTCCATTTCAGCTACAACGCCCTCATTGACCACACCCAAAGCCAATTGTTTCTTCAATCGATTTAAATTCTCTGATGAAGTTGCTTTGGTATTTAATGCAATCTTCTCCAATTCAGAATTGAGCATCACATTTAAAAAAGCATTGGCCGTCTGAAGTGCAACTTGATTTTTGGTGTTCTCTAGATTCCAATGTGCGGCTTCTTTATCCTGAATAGCCTTTTGATAGTTTGCCCAGTTCTGACCGCCCGTAAAAATATCGATTGAGCTGGATATACCGAAACTATTACTTCGTATACGTTCAGATGCAAAGCTATTTGTAAAGGGGTCAATACGCTGTCCCCAATTGTAACCATGAGATCCCTGACCATTCAAATTGGGGAGCATGGCTCCCAAAGCAGTTTGACTTGAAAGTTCCACCTGTCTTTCACTCAATTCAGCTTGCTGCAACTGAATATTATTCTCCCAAGCGGTTTGAATGCATTTCTCTAAAGTCCAAGATTGAGCAAACAATTCCAAGTGAAATGACATCATACACAACACAAAGAAAACGGGAAGGGGAATAAAGCGTCTAAGCATATGGCTAAAGTAGACCTTGCTCATGGAGTTTATGCCACAGAGCGGGAAAATTATAAATTCTTCACGATTAAAATCCGAGGATCTCAACTTCGACTCTGCGGTTGTATTCCAACTCAGACTCGGATTGAGGATTGGGGTATTTCACTCCCTCTCTTCCTCTACCCATTATACTGATACGATGTTTGGAAACTCCATGACTAATAAGATAATCTTGAATACCTTCAGCTCGTTTCTTGGCCAAACCCATCAGTTGCGTATCACTCAACTTACTTTCCAAAGGAGCATTTACATGACCCGTAATCCTTACCCTAACGGAGGGATTCATATTCATGAAAGTCAACAGAGACTGCAAAGCATCTGCGGAGGAAAAATATATATTGGTATTATCGCCCAAGAATACAATTCCCTCAGCAACAAAAACAACCCCTTCTTGAAGCGGCTGCATGTTGGCCACATATCTAGGAACAGACAAATCCATTGGAAAGAACGCAAAATAGTGCGGTAAATACCCAGGAGTTAACAATGACCCCTTCAACTCGCGGTATGGATAAGCGGAGATATTTTGTTGATCCAACTGAAAAATCTCCAACTCACCGGTATCCAAACGACCAGACAATCTGCAAGTAGGATTGAGCTTAGCATTTCCCTCACCCAAAGCATCAAATGCAAAAGGATGCATTACCTCTTCGCCTTCATAATCAGCGCGCTCCTTAACGAAACGAGGTTGAGCCCACGACACAAATGCATTTAAAAATAAAAGTGTGAAAAGAATTCTCATATGCTCAATTTTTAAAAAAGGAAGCAATCTTCTTTCGAAAAAATACCAATCCTCCAATTAGGAACAAAAGGTAAGGCATTAACATGAGATATACAATACCCGTATTCAATCCTTCTGCAATTCCTGTATTGCTCTCTGATGCCTGTTCAGCTGTTTGTCTACACATGGCGCACTGCGAAAATGAGTATGCCGCAATTGTCATGAAGAACAAAAGTGAAATTATTTTTCTCATTGGTAATAAGGGCTAATCATCAGATAAACTACAACGCCTGTTACTGCCACGTAAAACCAAATGGGCCAAGTCCAACGAGCAAGTCTTTTGTGAGAATTGTATTCACCGATTAACGCACGGTACGCACTGAATAAAATGAAAGGCAAGATCACAGCTGCCAAAACAATATGCGTAATGAGTACCAAGTAATAAAAAACCTTGAACTCACCGATATATTTGGTTTCACCTGTGAAAATGTGATGCCCGATATATGACAACAAAAATCCTATGGACAACACCATAGCAGTCATCATCAAATTCTTATGTGCCCTATAATTTTTCTCTTTGATCTGCCACAATGCCAAAAGCAAAATGATAGAAACTGCTCCATTGATTACAGCGTTGATGTCTGCAAACAAGTGTTTATTAAATGGAAGCTCAACATCTAACTTGATGTATTTTAAGGCAACAACTGCAATAAAAACGAAAGCAGATACTGAATAAATCAAGACCTTGGCCTTGGCATCATTCTTTTCAAATTGTGGTGTCAACATAATATTCAAATTTAATGTTGTTCCTGCATTAAACACTTCAAATCTTTGATTAATTGATCAACATTCTTTGTTGAAGTACCGTCATAATACCCCCGAATTCTGAAAAATGAATCAACCAATGTCAATTGGTCCGTGTGAAAAAAGCCACCATCCGCGCTATCCGAAGGAAATGCACTTAACAAATACCCCTTTTGAGCAATGTCATAAACCGCACTATC
>JACCDW010786457.1_pt1 | contig 15618 bp, 4 predicted proteins | sample 7449781 | NCBI WGS metagenome assembly JACCDW01 (sample SAMN15323449, study PRJNA562643) | freshwater metagenome | isolation source: river surface water | place: USA:Blue River Watershed | collected 2017-08-18
TACCGAAGGTACCCTGGCTATTGGTAACACTTATGGAAGAGTAACAGTACAGCTTTATTCAAATACCACGGGAGATATTCCAAATACTAGTATCAAAGAAATTGGATATATTCAATATGATTATTTGACAGCTAGTTATCAAGATTTTACATTAACACCAGCTACACCAATAACACTGTCTTCACAAACAACTTACTGGTTTGTACTTTCATTTGAACCAATCATTAAATCAGGCGTAACTTCTTCTGGCAAAATAAGCATGCCAGTAAAATCGAGCACTTCACTTTTTTATGCTGTTTATGAAAATAGTGTTTGGAGAAGATTTGCTACCAAACAAATTGGTTATGCACAACTTGAAGGATCATTTTCTGAAGGTGAATCTCTACCTTCAAGCATCATGGCTCAAGATATCATTGGTAAAAACTTATATGAAGCAACTAATTTTGGTGGTAGTTTAAACCCATCAAGATATGAAAAGATTGGAAATGGTCAAGCATATTATTTAAATATGTATCTTTCTCCAACAAATAATGTGTATCCAACAGTGAATGCAATTGATGTTGGAGTAACAGCTGTCAACCAAAAAAGTTATTATGTTGAAATTAAAACAAATCCGGATGCTCAATGGCAAGTTTTATATGAAAATGTAGCAGATACTACAACTACAGATTTTTTAAGATACAAGTTTGACACACCTCTAAGTTTGTCTAATATTAGAATTGTTTACAAGGGTGATTACACAACATTATTAGAAGATGGAACTTTAACCGTTGGTGGTATCGATAGATGGTCTGATGTTGTTGAAATACAGGCATCACACTTTCCAGACTTTAGAGATGCAGATGATTTTATCAATGTAAATGGTAGAGGCTGGGCCCCATTTACTGAAGGTGTATCTGTTTATGATTGGAACATTTTAAATAATTCAAGGTTATGGAGCAAGTTTACTAATACAAACTCATTAAGCTTCCTACATTCTGAACCTGTATCTGGGCAAGTTGTATCATCTTCGAGGCACAACATAAGTGTTTCTCAGGCCGGTGTTCTTAGAAACTCAGCCAATGGAAACTGGTTGAATAATGGAGATTCAATCACAGCTATGGCTGTTCATAATTCCATAATATATGTTGGCACATATAATGGGTATTTATATCAGTCTAAGGGTGGAGATTATTGGTCACTTATTAATTCTAAAAATCCATTAGATTCAACTCAATATAATACTTTACAGCCTATTACGGCCTTGGCTTCTTATGGTGGTGCTTTATATATTGGCACACAGACTTCAGGCAGTTCAGATGCTAGTTTAATCAAATATGAGAATAGAAAGTTCACTACTATAACAACTTTTAATGAACATAAAATATCTTGTATGACTGCTCATTTAAGTAGATTGTTTATTGGCATGTCTGGCTTAAGTGGTGAAGGTTTGGGAAGTATTTATTTCTTTGATGGAACTAGCACTAATTTATCTTTAAGTACTACTTTTGATGAAGTTCAAGCCATTTCTTATTCATCTGCATTTGACACTGTTGTTGCTGGATTTAAGGGTGGTGAAATATGGAAGCTTATCTATGACTCAACAAATATACCATCTACATGGTCAAAGATTACTAATGCTTCTAGTAGTCTAATTTACAATATTAATGACGATACTTCAGGAAATTATTTATTTATATCAACAGACAATGGAGTTACAGCTTACGTAAAATCCTCTGATGAATACAAAATTGTTACTAATCCTAAGTATTCAAATCAAGGTGGCAGAGTCATTTGGAAAACATTTGGAGTAGGCACAACTGATTATCAAAATGATAGAGATGTTGTTTTAACTTATGAAAATACAAGAACATCAGATCTTTCTTCGACTAATTTAAGTGCCATCAAAATGAGTGGTGTTGGATCTTCATACTATACGTTTACTTTAGAAGGCGCTATAAAGGCTCCAAAAACCACTGACTATTCATTTATGCTCAAAACGAATGCTGGTGTTCGTCTTACAATTGATGATGATCAATTGACTACATCTTCGAATTGGCTATCAACAACTAACGTAACCTCAACAGTCAGCAATATAAACTCTGTAAGTACAGTCTCAATGATCAAAAATGAGTTTTATAAATTAAAACTTGAAGTAGCTGTTGGGACAACTTCTGCAAATCCATTGATAACTTTGCAATGGAAGGATAACTCTCAATCAACAAATCTTTTTGAAGATTTAGATTTTGCAAATGTTTACAAACCTAATTCGATTACATCAATTGTTAATTATGTAAATGCCTATGTCGGTTCAGGTTTAGACGGATCGACATATTATTTCTCTCCAGAATATTATGCAACCAACAAAAAGTATGCATATGTAAGATTAAAAGATGAGGCTGGAAATTACCAAAACTACACTATGCCAGATGGATCAGTTCCATATGCTTCATTAGATGATTATATTTATCTTGGTGGCACAGGCTCTACAGTAATTCCGCCACCACCAGGAATTGGATTAATTAAGTTTGTTCCTACTTCTGTGAAACCAGGAGTTAGTTCTACAGCGACATTATTTATTCCAAGCATTGCCACAGAAACTAAAGTATTTACAATCACAACAGATGCTAGTTCTACTGCAAGTGTTGGCAGTGTAACAATTTCTCCTGGATCTAAATCTGCTAGTTTCGCAGTTACAGTAAAATCAACAGTAGATACTACAGTAACAACTTCAACAGCTGTAACCGCAACATTAGGAACTGAAGTTTACACTGGTAATTTAGGTATCACTCCAGACTCAGGCACAGAAACAGACATTACTAAGGGAGTTATTTATCAAATAAAGCCAGCAATGGATCCTTTAGTTGCGCCTATTACTTATGTGCCAAGCGCAACTGATGCAATTTATGCTCCAAAGAGAAAAACTAGATCTTTAGGAAATTATGTTAATAGGCCATTCTATGTTCCAACATTAACACAATGGACATCTATGGAAGTTCTCATACTCAATAAATATGATGTCAATACTGCATTGGGATTAGATGCAGGCACAGAAGTCAATGTTTATGTCAGAACTGCCGATTCTTCAGCTGCATGTTTGCAAGCATCTTGGAGTTCAGCTTTTAGCAAATCATACATTAATAATTCAACTGTGCCAGCTTCAGCTGAAACTTTGACTATTGATCTTTCTGCATATAGTGGAAAGTTTATTCAATATTATCTTGAACTTTCATCCGCTACTAAAAACCTATCACCTGAAGTTTTAGCAGTGACAATTACTTATAAGGCAAGTACAGGTAGTTATTTCTTTACTAAGACCTTTGATACTACAGATTACAGTACAACATTACCAGCTCCAGAAATTAGAAGAGGATTACTCACATCTAATCAGGATAAGAAGGATGGAAATATTGTTTATGGGTATACAACTGATGATAGAGATGGATATAAATACGACTTCTCAAGCTACACAGTTATTGAACCAAATAAAACATTCGAGCTGGATACTCCATCATCAACCATCAAGTTTGCAATTATGTTAACTTCTATTGATGGTGATCCTTCAATTGTTTACGATTTCGCAGTCCAGCTAGATGCTGGCGATGAAGATATGAACTTCATGCCTGAACCCTAATTATGTCTCAAAGAACAAATATATATAATTATCTTTACCTTGAATTCGGAGATAAATGGTATCCAGCATATGATCAAGAAAATATGCTTACAGCTGAAAACCAACTCGAAGCATTATATAAGTTTGTTGGACCAGGAATTATTTCAGGTTGGAATGTTTACAAATTAGCTGATTATAGAGCTAATCAACTTGAATTAATAAATGGTTATCTGAATAATTATGAAAGCGAAATTGGTCAAAAATTAGCCTACTTGCATTTAAATTTTGCAAGAGAAACTTCAACCACTAAAAAATATTGTGATGCAGCAACTACAAGCAATATTACACTACTTGGTGAGCAAACCATAGATGGGATTGATGTTGTTGTAGGTAATTATGTTCTTGTAAAAAACCAAACTAATGCTGCACAAAATGGAGTTTACTACGTCAGATCTACTTCATGGACAAGAGTCTTGCTTCAAAACAATTCTGACTATAATGATAATTTTTTAGTATATGTCAAGAATGGTAACTATAATGAGCAAACTCTTTGGCTTGCTTCTTGGATAGCAGCCGGTGTTGAAAGTTCATTTATTGTTGGCACTTCTAAGTTGTATTTTACTAACGCATTTGAGCAATGTGTTTTAGTTACTCCAGGAAATGGAATTGTTAGTACATTCTCAGCGAAAACTGAAAAATATAATTATTTTAGATATACTGGCTATGCTACATATTTTGTATGGGCCGAACCTAGTATTTGTTTGCAAGCTGAGGGTATTTGTGCAATTACTTCACCAACTCCACCTGATGAAGAATACAATACACAAAATGACGCAATTTATTTAGCTTCTGTCGATACTGCAGTCAAAACAGATGATAATTATTTAATTAATTTAAATCTTTATGTTGTTGATGTAATTACATACAATGACAATAGAAATGACTTGAAAAACTTCTCAGGTCAATTTCAGACAGCATTACGTAAAGCGTTCTATAAGCATGTACACACTGGTACTGGGAACAATCCATCTAAAATCGATCTTTCAAGTAGAGTTGTGTTAGATGCCTTGCCTTTAGATAGTGATGGTCAGCTAAATTATGCTTCCAATATTTTTACTATTCAGTCCAACCCTGAGTTCAATCCAAATGTAAATGCAACTTCAGGCACAGGTAAAACTATCGGATTTTATGGTTTGCCAGAAGTAAGGCTAAATGACGTAGCTCTTTCTTCATCCCAATATAATTTGAATCTCGCTGGATCATTATTGTCTCTCAAAAACAATATTAATTCGACAGATAGATTACAGATTAGTCTCCCAAAATCTCCACAGTCAAAATTAATTCCTATTGTTTTAGATTCAACAAATAAAAGCTATGGTTCTTTATTAACGGGTTCATTACAAGCAGGCTATAGTATTTTCCTATCAGATGGTTCTACAACAACAATAACTGACTCTGTTAATAATACTCAAACAAAATATTACAATCTTAAAATATGGTCTGATGCTGAATATTTGCCAGCTTATGTTTATATTGATGGGACACTTGTAGATACCGATTACTATGAAATCAATCCGTATGCTGGTGAACTTATTTTCAAATCAAATTTGCCTGATATTGAATCTTACACATATAGCCAAGTTTATGTTGTAATTGAAACTATTGGAAGACAAATTGAAGGTAAGCTCTCAGGCTCAAGAATTAAAAATATTAATGCAGCCTCTTTTAATTCAGGAAAACTTGATCAAAAAAGAATTATAAATCTTGATCATATTGGACTTAACAGATACAAAGAAAATGCAGAGCTAATTCCAACTACAAGATTATTTGCAGAAGGAAACCACACATTCTTTTATCCAGAAATTCCTAGTTCAGATTTGCAGAATAACTCAGAAGTTTATCAAATTACAAAATCGCTTAATGTTGATACTTCTAGTTTTTTACTAGGTAATAAAAGAGGTTTGATTTCATCTTTTGATTTATCAACAGGTTTGTATCAAGCTGGTTGGAACATTGATAAGGGTAGGGTCAAGTTTATAATTGACAACATTTTGCAACCTGAAAATGTTAATTATTTCAAAACTACCTATGCACTTACTCAAGAAGGTAGAGTTTGGAATACTACTGATTTTGGAGTGAATTGGAACCTTGTAAAAAATCCAATTGATTCTTCAGTTGGCACTATTTTATCAACAGCTTTTTATCTTTCCAGTGACCGTGAAGAGATATATGACAAGGCTGGAAGATTCACAGGAAAATACAATTATTCATATTATGCTTACATGGGCACTGATAATGGATTGTACACTGCTCAAATTGCTGATGGATTAACAGAAAATGATTGGGTTTGGAGCAAAATCAAAACAATCAATAACACTAATGGCGTTGCGTTAGATGAACTAAATGACATTACTGCAGTTAATGAAATAAGCACTCGAAGAACAGAAAAGAAAGAAGGTGGCTCTGCAGTAATTACTTATGACAGAACTATGTATGTTGGTTCTGCTACTGGCTATTCTGGGCTTTATTATGGAACACAAGGCGCACTAAATAGAGTCTTTGATGATCCTGTTGTAGGTATTTATTGGATAAAAGATGGTGTTTCAGGAATCAATCAAAATGATTTAATTTGGTGGACAGAAACAGAAGCTTTTATTTCACATTCTGCAAGATTTGTTGAAAGTTCTGATGAAACTACCACTACTACCTATTGGGAACATCCTTTAGCAGGAGCAATTGCAACTTCTACTGTTAGTGCTGGATCAACTCAAAACCTAAGTGCTACTTATAGTTCTGTTGGCGCCACTCATTCTTTAACATACAATCCATATGATGAATCAACATTAGGATTGATTAATGTTTCTTCAGGCGGTACAGCAGTCACTGGAGTCAACACTAAGTTCTTAAATTATGCAGGCTCAGGATTATCAATAGGAATAGGTAAAACAACAGGCTCCTCAGTTTCTACTTGGTATAAAATCCAATCTATTTTTAGTGATAATCTTTTATATATAGACGCAAGCTATTCTGGATCATCAGTAGCTTCAACAAATTATGTAATTAAAACGCCCCCTTCTGCTTTCAGTGTTGATGGATATACATATTCATCGACAGGCACAAATCAAAGAGTTTTAATTAAAAACCAAGATAATCCAGTTCATAATGGCGTGTATTATGTTTCTACTTTGGGTAATTCTACAACTAACTGGGTTCTCAAAAGAGTTGGAACTGCTGGAACTACTGCTGGGAGTAATATTGAAATCTCAAATGGAAATTCAAATAATGACAGTATTTGGTTCCTTGATAAAGATTCAGGCACAATTACTTTTGGTACTTCTGAACTAAATTGGAAAATAAACAGATATAGATTATTTAGTACTGCGGCTCTTGGAAGCACAATAACTTCTGTAACTAAAAGAAATTATTCAGATTCAAATGATTATATTTTGGGTCACACAAAAGGTATTGCTCTTATTACTGATGGAAGTGCAGCCGGAGTAAACCCAACATCTCGATCCATGTATTGGAGTGCTGACCAGGGTGAAGTTAACACAGTATATTCTCAGCTTTCTAGTGCGTCTGGATTAGGATTTATTTATGCAGGTACTGATAGAGGATTGTATACCTCTACTGATTACATTTGGAAGTCTGACAATTCTGATGCAGCTACAAACTATCCATGGAATAGATTCTACACTGCATTTAGAAATTTTGATGAAGTTAAAATTTTTGATGCTCAAACTTTAGCATCAGAAACAGCATTTAATAAATATTATCAATTTCAATTAATTAAATTAAATGCTTCAGCAAATCCAGGCAAAAATTATTTATATGAAAGAAATTATCAGACATTTTATGTAAAGCCTTGGGTTTCAACTGGAGCAAATGTAATTGTCTATATTGGCAAAAATCCTAGTACGATTCCATATACACTTTCACCAGATGAAGGAAAGATAACTTTTGTTCAAAGTTTAAAAGCAAGTCAAATAAATGATGTCTATATAACGATTGTTAGAGAAGGTGCGTTTCTATATAATACTGGGACTACATATCATCAAGAAGTAATTAGAGATCTTGTTGCTGATACTGTTCCGCTGACTGTTCTAAGCGCTGCAAACACTCCTTCTGAAACAGTTTTTTACACAAAGCAACCTATTACTGATACTGCTTTAAATATTCTTGAGTTTAAGATACCTAATTCAAATCCTGTTACTAAAGAGCAAGTAATTGTAAATATTTCTTATGATGAAAGAAATAAGAAATATATCAATACTATAGTGCCAAGATCGAGTGCTGTTACATTCCCTGTGAACACTGAGGTTTATGCAGTCAGGACTAAAAAGTACCTTGGTATTCAAGACTATTTATCAAAGAAGCAAACAAATCATACATATTATTTTGAATCTACGGATGTTTCAAATACCACCAAAATTGGATTATCAATGATAGGTGTGTCAAGTTCTATTTTTGATCCATACCCAACAGTTTCTGTGAAGTCTTTTGAAAAAGAAACTGGTTTGAAAAAGATGCAGCTTGTTGATGATGTTGTTGGTGGTGGATTATTTGATGATCGCTCTTCAGTAAATACAGATTATTTGGGAATTATTCCATCATCTTCTGACAAACCTCAAAGCCCTAAAGCTATATATTCGATTTACAATGCTTCTGTCTCAGGATCAGATATGTATGCTGGCACTGATAGTGGTGTTTGGAAATACACTGATACATGGCAATTGATTAGTTCTTTAGATAATTCTGCAAGGGTTTACTATATCAAAGATAATTCTTCTTCATCAATTAATTTAGGTGCAGATAATGGGTTGTGGAATGGAGCAAATGATATATGGACATCTGATGCAACATTTACCCAAGCTCAGTTTGATTATTTAAGTGGATCTTGGTTTGATGGCACATTTGAAGCATATGGAAAAGAAGATGGATTATCATTTGTATGGATTCCTAGTGGAGCAACTCAATTCCAATCTGATCACTTTAAATTAGTTGATAAATATCGTGTTAATGGCTTATATAAAGATAAGTTTATTAGAATTACAACAGATAGTCAAGGTAATGTAAAACAAACTGAAACTGATGCTTTGTATCTTTGTGCAGAACATGGTCTATTTGCTGTAACTAACGGGGCAAATGCTGGTACTAAACTTACTGCATTCTTAACTGGTCGTGATGTTTTTGATGGTGCTGTTACTGGATATAAGTTCTATAAAATATTTAGAGCTCTTGCTACGCCTCCGTCTACAAAAGCACCAGTCCCTATGTTTATTTTGACAAATAATGGAATTTTAAAAGTAAGAAACTGGAGATGGTTGGATCCTGCAGATTCAGCAACTACATCTTTTACAATTGAATCATCTTATTTAACAGGTAAATCATGTTTCTGCTTTGCCTTAGACACAGAAGCATCACCAGACAATATTGCTCCAGGTAAATCTAAAATATTTATTGGAACAAGCGATGGTGTTTATAGGTCTTTTAATGAAGGCAATTCTTTTGAAAAATGTGAGAGAATCAACGGTGGAGTAACTTCTGTCTATGATTTGAAGATTTTCAACAATTCTACGATTGGCAAAAAAGTCATTTTAGCCGCTACAGAATATGGTTTTTGGTATAGTGTAGATGATGGAGATAGCTGGTACGAAGCTGGTGAAGAAACAGATGATGCTGAATTAGGTGTTGAATTTACATCCAAGCCTAATAATAATATTAATATTGGTCTGTCATTGACTCAAGGCGGATCTTTAGCACAAGTATTTACTACAGGCACTGGACAAACAAAAATTACCAAAGCCTCAGCATACATGGATATAAATACTGATCTAAGCACAGATTCAAGATATTCATCTGCTTATGCTGGAAACACTTATAGAGCTTATATTTATGCAACAAATAGCAGTGGATTGCCAGTAGGAACTGGGCTTACAACTTCATCAACAATTTATAATCCATCAGATATAACCTATCCAAGATTTGTAGATTTTGATTTTGATTACAATGTTTCTGTAGGTTCCACATATGCCTTAGTTCTTAAAGAAACAATCGTAACAGCTAAGATTTCTTTAGGCAGATGGAAAAAATCTTCATTAGAAAATCCATATACTAAAGGGAAATCATATTATTACGATTCAACATGGCAAACAATTGAAGGAAATCCAAGCTTAGATTTATTCTTTAAAGTGTATTTCGCCAATAGTATGACAGCAACACCAACAAATGTACCTGTTGGTGCATATTATTCTGGCTCAGGATCAACGCAAAGTGATTGGTATTCTGGGTCTTCACAAGGTGTAATTGTCACTGATAGAGGTCATTTAACTACAGATTTAAAATATGCAATCTCTATGACAGTTGATGACAGTGCTTCAATAAAATCAAGCATAGGTAGCACTCAATATGTAACTACCTTAAAAGATTTCTTCACTACATTGTGGCAAAGAACTAACAAGTATGTTTCAGGCCTAGGAAGTACTTTAGAAACTAACTATTTTGATTTCTGGCAATTTGGAACATCAATTTCTGAAAAAACAGGCACAGGATTTACAAATGGCCTAAACTCTCTTACTAAAATATTGTTAGGTTTAAAGCAAAAGGGCACTAAGAGTGAACTTTTAGAAACAGCTGGCATATCAATTATAGGCCTTTCTCCACAGTCAATTTCTGAATCCATATTAAAAATTGATGACGAAACAAACAATCGTAACAGAGTTAATAAAGTTGTTCAATATCTTTCTCAAATTAATTCTTTAAGGTTGGATGATTTGAGAAATTGGTATGCTAATTCTAGCAAGAAGCAAATTCCATTAGTAAATAATTCTTTAATTACTAATACAACAGTTTTTCTTGGTAAAACTTCAACAGGATCAACATATACATGGTCCTCAACAGATTATCCATATGCTGAAGTTCTTGTAAATGGAATAGGCAGAACTACATATTATTCCATTTCACCTACATATGGATCAATTACTTTTACTTCAGGTCACGAGTTAGTAGATACAGATACATTGGCAGTCAATTTACGTCAAGACTGGGATGGACTTGCTTCAGGTATTAAGAACTCGGACACTGCAAGAACAGAGTTTATAAGAAAATGGTCTGAAACATACAAGCCACTTTCATTTGTTTTTGCGGATGGTGATAATATATCTTCTGACAGTGTTGATGATATTGTTGCTGGCGCCAATGCTGCTTGGAATGATGCTGGTGTAAATGTAAATACATTTGGCTTCGGAAGAGCTCATGACTATAGAAAATTACAATCTTTATCAGTAGAAACTAGTGGCAGACACTTTGATATTCTTAATGGCACTGATAACGGAGATTTAGAAACTTCATTAAATACATTCTTGCATGGACAAGTTAACGATGTATTTACGGGATACTGGACGAGAAACTTTGAATATAACGACTCTCAATATATTAAAGAGATACGTTCACAATTTTCAGCTGCTTCAGGATCCACATGTTCAATTCAATTTAGATGGTCGAAAGATAGACAAAATTATTCTACATGGATTGATCTTAATAGTGGAATTGGACATACTCTTAAGAAAGAAGTAACCAACATTCAATACAGAATTGATATGACCGAAGGATGGTCTGGTACTGACGTTATAAGGCCAATTGTCACTTCTTTATACCATGTAGAAGTAGAACCTTCTGTCAAATATCTTTTTAGTCCAACTTATGATGTTAATGGATCAGTATTTGAATACAATCTAACATCTAATGCTACTTCACCTGAGTCTGCTAAATTGCAATGGGCAATATGTAGAGGAGATAGTGTAGATTGGCAAGACTATGAAACTATATTTGTAAACAAAAATGGTTGTTTATCAAATCGTCAAAAGACTTATCAATTCTCAGATAAAGTTGCTTACAATACTTCTAATGGATTGACACTTACAAATACAACAGGCTTAGATGAACAAGGCGAAACAGTTATACCTCAAGTATTCCAAGTAAATTATAACGGGGTAGCTTTTAAAAACTGGAGATCTGATGCCGAAATTATTGTTTATTTGGAAGACGGCGTAACTGTAATTCCAGCTACAAATTATTTATTGGATTACAGAAAAGGAACAGTCACATTCCAAGTAGCAGTTTCGAATGCAATCAGTATGCAAATAACATATCCCGAAAGACAGATATTTGCAAACGGAGAGCCAACTACAACTATAGACAACAGAACTTATTATCTTGTTAATGGAAGATGGCCAAGTGACAGTCAGATAAGTGTATTAGTAAATGATGTAATTGTTCGTGGATCTTACTTTGAAAATAGAGAAGAAGGGGCTGTAACTTTCTTCAATGAGCTTGAAAGGACTGATATCGTCACAGTATTTGTATTGCCATCTAATAAGTTTAGAATTGGGTTACAAATAAAAAATTATGATGATGACATAAGTAATATTTATAGCTTTGGATTGCAGTACTCTACTATCAATAATCAAAATGTATTGTCTTCATATTACAATACTTCATTGCCAAAGTTAACAGATACTCCAGAAATTATTACTTCTTCATGTATTGGTTCATCTTTACCAATATCTGATAGAATGGTATTAAATTATAATTACTATTCTCCTGATGGCAGTAGAGAATCCAAAACTCAAACAAAATGGTACAGATATCGTTCTGGTGCTGGTGCTACTGTTGAAATACATCCAAGTAATAGCTTGCCTAATTATCGAAATAGAACTGTTGAAAGATTGGCAGACTTAAATGGAACAAATAGTTATTTCATTGCTGGTGATGTAATTTATGCCTCAGTGTCACCTTCTGATGGATTTAAAACTGGCGTGTCTGTGCTTTCATCAGAAATTATTTTGAGCGACAGAAACCCACCATATATTGCTAATGTAGTCTTAACAAGCTCTGATCCTACAAATCCTATAGTATATGATTCAACAACAGCAATATATTCAATGTCTGCGGGTTCAAGTATAGTTGTTTCATATGATTACTATAATGGAGAAGATTCAAGCCCGACTTCGATCAATAATCAAACAGTAATAGAATGGTTCAGTAAAGATAAAAAGCTTACAATTGAAACTCCAACAACAACATTAAGTAGTGATTATGTGACTTCTGGAAGCATTATATCTGTGACCCTAACACCTTCAGATGGAGTTGATTCAGGCCTTAAAGTTTCCAGTTATCAAGTTCAAATAAACTGATAGGAAATTAAGTTACTCCCAGCACAATAATACATTATAACATTTGGAGATAAAGAAATGGAAGATGTATTGAGATTCATCCCTGAAGAAGACTTGAAGTTTGAAACAGCTGTTTCAATGATGTCTGATGATGAAAGAAAAGACTGGGGACTTCTTACATGTAACATTGAGAAGTTCTGGGCTCTTTCAAAAGGTGCAAATATTTTAGTTGGTATTTTAGATACTGGAATCGTAGCTCACGATGATTTATCTTACTTACCAGGTGTAAATTGCACTGGAGAAGATACTTTTGAAGACCATGGAAGCGGACATGGTGTTCATGTAGCAGGTATTATTTCTGCTAGAGAAAATGGCAAAGGTATGGTTGGAATTGCTCCTGAATGTGCAATTTTGCCAATTAAAGTACTTGATGGTAATGGCTCAGGCTCATATGCAAGCATTGCAAAAGGTTTGAGAGCGGCTATTGATGCTAACTGTGACATTATCAATATGTCCTTAGGTGCTCCATCTGAACCACCAGCTGAAATCCATGAATTGATTAAAGAAGCCGCTGCTAAGGGCATAATTATTGTTGCAGCTGCTGGTAATGATGCTGGAGCCGTAAATTATCCAGCAAGATATGATGAAGTCATTGCAGTTGCTGCAATGGATCATAAAGGTAATTTAGCTAATTTTTCATCCAGAGGTACCGAAGTAGATGGTGCATTGCCTGGAGTAGATATTTATTCTACACATTTTCATAATGGATATGCTGTAATGTCTGGTACAAGCCAAGCATCCCCATTTATGGCAGGAATGTGTGCTTTATTATTATCTTACTCAAGATGTAATGCAGGAACACTTTTGATCAAAAATTACGTTGATATGCTTCAGGAATTGAAGCGTATTTGTACAGAGAACCCTTTTGTAACTGCAGGTGATATTACTCAATGGGGCTATGGTGTGCCTTCATTCTGTAACATAGATCCTGATAAGTTCAAATCAAGAGTAATTGCTGTACCAATCGATCCGAATCTATTTTAAGTTAAAAAGAGCCAAAGGCTTTAAAAAATAAAAATGAACCTCAGCTCTTCTTTCCAAAAGGGAGAAGTGCAATGAGTAAAAAGTTTGTTTCCAGAATTATATTGTCTTTAATTTTTTTAAGCATAATTTATTTTATGCCTTATAGATTAGTGATGGTTGTTGGTGATTCGATGCATCCAACTCTTAAAAATGGACAGATTATTTTAGTTAAAAAAGTTGATGAATTAAAAAAGGGAGACATTGTAGTAGCAAAAAATCCAGAACGTAATGTTGTAATCAAAAGAATACAATATACACCTAATTCATATTATTATTATTTATTAACTGAGAATGCAGAAAAATATGATTTGTATGATTTTATCGACAAAGATTTATATAATTTTCTTCTTTCTCATGCAAAATATATGAGATGGCTAAGGTGTCGTGTTCCTGAAGATCATTATTATCTAATTGGAGATAATCATGGTAATTCAGAAGACAGTAGAATCTATGGAGCTATCCCGAAAAAAGATATAATGTACAAGGTTATTTACAAATGAGTTTATTCCAGTTCAATGCTGATTCTCTGGCTTGGAGAATGTCTTTAGCGCAAAAAATAGAAGATCCTGTCAAGAAAATAATTCAATCGTCAATTATTTCTTCTTGCACGATTTTTGTCAACACGCCTGATCAAAGTTGGACTGGAAGTGGTTTTCATATTGGTGATGGATACATTGTAACTGCCTCACACGTTGTTCCTCCAGTTTTAGAAAAACAACCGAATGAAATTAAAGTTACATTTGATGGACGCACAATGTATCCAGCCTCTTTACAAATATCAGATCCTAATGTTGATGCAGGAATTATAAAATGCGAACCTATTGCTAAAAATATTCCAGCAGTTCAACTTGGTGATTCAGATACCATTGAAGTAGGCGATATCATTGCAGTTATTGGATCTCCTGAAGGCTTTCATGATACTGCAACTGTTGGAAGAATTACCAACATTCACCAAACTCTTGGTGATCAAGCCCCATCTAAAGCGTGGCAAAATATTTTATTTTTTGATGCAGATATTCTAGAAGGCGCATCTGGTGGAATGCTTATTGGAACGGATGCCTTAGTTTATGGTTGTGTTATGGGTGTAACAGGAGAGCATGCAGATGTTGGAATGGGCGAAAACGCAGCATGCCCATCCAATAAGATTAAGATGCTTTTTGATAAACTTCAAAAATAACATTGTATACTAAAAGTATGCAAGATCATTATGAGATTTTAGGCTTATCTAAATCAGCATCACCGGATGAAATTAAATCAGCTTATAGAAAACTATCTAAGCAATTTCATCCAGATGTAAACAAAGAGCCTGGTTCTGAAGAAAAGTTTAAACAAATAAATGAAGCATATTCAGTTTTGTCTGATCCTGCCAAGAAATCAGAATATGAAAGACAAAGCTCACCAGCTCCTAATTTTAATGAATACAATTTTGTTAGGACGCAGCAATTCAACACTCCAGTCAATCTTAGAGTCACCTTAACTCTTGAAGAAATATTTCAAAATACTACAAAAAATATTGCATACTATAGAAGAGTCTATTGCAAAGAATGCATAGGCGAAGGTGGCAAGGGGTCTAAAAATGTTTGTCGAACTTGTATGGGTAGTGGACAAATAGTTCATACAGTTCAACATGGTAATTTCTTTTTTCAACAAACCATGGGGCACTGTGGTGATTGCTTAGGCAAAGGATGGAAATTTGATTTTCCTTGTTCTTTTTGTCAAGCTCAAGGGATTGTTGTAGAAACATTTCAAGATGTTCTTACTGTCAATAAA
>JACCDW011304416.1_pt1 | contig 15614 bp, 3 predicted proteins | sample 7449781 | NCBI WGS metagenome assembly JACCDW01 (sample SAMN15323449, study PRJNA562643) | freshwater metagenome | isolation source: river surface water | place: USA:Blue River Watershed | collected 2017-08-18
AATGAGGCTGCTGGTCTAGTTTCCGTCTGGTCACAAAATGTTGCTGGTGGCTTACCCACTAACTACATGGATCAACCAGTTCAAGAGTTGAAGATTTCTACTTATCGTCTTGACTCTGCCGTTTCTTTCAATAAGAAGTATGCCCGTAAGGCTCGTCTAGATGTAGTTAGCGGAGCTTTGGATCGCATGACTCAAGAAGTTCTTGTTAAGCAAGAGCGTAATGCTTGGGCCGTTATTCTAAAGGCTCTCGGTGCTGCTGCTACTAAGGATGGACGTTCAGTTTCTTACTCAGTTTCTGGTGCCCGTAAGCATCTAATTATTCCTCAAGGTGGCGTAGCCAACAGAAGCTTCGATCTTGCCTGTTTAAACGATTTGATTCTCAATTTCAAGAGAATTAACGTTTCATTCTCTGGAGGCACTCCTTCTGATGTTTCAGCCCGTGGTCTAACTGATCTTTTCATTAGCCCTGAAGTTAAAGCTAAGATCCGCTCTTTCTCTTTCCAACCTCTTTTCGATACTTCTTCTTCTCCTGCCAAACAAACCCAATTGCCTGAAGATATTCGTACAGAGATTTATAGAACTGCTGGAGCCGAAAGCTTGTTTGGAATTAACCTTGTTGAATTGGTTGAACTCGGTAAGAATCAAAAGTATAACGTTCTTTTCGATTCTTTCGACGTAACTACCTATGCTGACGTTATGGGAAGCGGAACTCAAGCCTTCTCTGGTTCAAGTTACGACCTTTCAATTGGTCTTGATTTGAGCCGCGATGCTTTTATCCGTCCTGTATCTACAAATGCAGAAAGCGGTGGACAACTCACTGTTCTTCCTGACGACCAATTCATCTCTCGCGCAGAGAAGACTGGTTTCTATGGATTCCTAGAGGAAGGCCGTATTTGCGTTGACGCTCGCGCACTCGGTGGTATCTTTACTACTACCCCATAATAAACTTTCTTAAGTTTAACCCCGGAGGCAACCCTCCGGGGTTTTTTATTTTATATTTTTGTTTATATACATTAGTATATGGTATGGCTAAAAAGAAGAAGCAAAATTTAGAAGAGCTAAGTCAGACTCATGCCAAGATAGAAGAAAAGGAGTACCAAACTCTTGATCAAATTCTTGGTGATTCTGGATCAGATAAGTATGGTACTTTTAGCGAAGATGAGTATTGGAGTCAGCTAAATGCAATGACTAAAAGCGATCTTCAAAATCATGCTCTCAAAATGAATCTTATTCCCATTGATAATATGAAGATGTTGAGAGATCGATTGTTGAATGAATTCCGCAGACATAATAACTCTTATTTAAAAGTATCTACAAATAAAAAAGTTACTGATAATAGCGTTTCTGATATTGCAAAAAGAATTTTAGCCGAAGGAAGATAATACATATATATGGAACAGACTAATCAACAGCAACCACAGCAACCTCCATCTGTAAGAGATCTACCAGATCCTACGCCGCAAATTGCGCTAAACACTTTTGTAGGCTTGGGTCGTCAAAGCAGATTGAGTTATGATGAGCATGTGTATCTTGATAAGTGTACCGCTGCTCTTCAAAATCTAATCAGCAACACAAAGGGACCAGAGATTCCTCCGTTCCCAAAGATGCAAGTCTAAAATATTAGATCAAAATATTAGAAACGCAATCTTTAGCTCTCGATTTTTAGGGGGCTAAAGATTTTTTTGTGTAAATAATAATAAGGTATAAGGTTTAAAATGGCGCAATTTGCTATAGATGAATTATTCACTACGGGCGTTCAGATATCTGGTTTTATATTTGATCGTTCTTATAGTTTAGGAATTGCCGGTCAAGTGCTAACAGCTACATCATCTGGAGTGATGTGGCAAGCTGATTCAAGCAATGCGGATCTTTCGTCTTTAAGTGGGCAGATTGCTGCTACTGGAACCTTATTAAATAACAGAATAAATTCTCTTAGTGGTTATGTAAATGATACTTTTATATCTGGCTCTGGAATCACTAATTATGTTCCTCGTTGGAATGGGAGCAAGTTATTAATTACTGGAAGTATATATGATAATGGTACAAATGTCGGCATCGGAACAATCGTTCCAACATATAAACTTCAAATTGAAGATACTGGAACAATTGGATCAGGTCTATTAGTTCGTGGAGGTGGATCGGGAGGAGTCGTTGCAAGATTTGAAAGAAATATTGGTGGATCAGCAACTATTGATGTTAACGCAAGTTCTAATAATCCACAGATTGGTCTCAATGCTGCAAATAATACGTTTGCAATCGGTGTAAATAACAACGTAGGTGGCGGTATATTTGAAATTGCAGATTCTACTAATATAGGCACAAATACAAGATTTGTTATTGACGTTAATGGTGATGTTGGAATAGGCACTACTAATCCAATAACCCTTTTGTCTGTTGGTGGTGTGGGTTCTACTTCTGCGGCAAGCGGAATAACTTTTGGCGCAGACAGTCAAGCTAATTTGTATAGGATATCTTCTTCAAGAATTAAAACAGATGGTAATTTTACAATTGATGGTCAAGGAGGAGGAGCTACTTCTTTAGTATTAAATAGAAGCTCTACTTCTTCTGAGAATGGAATGGCTTTTAATACAGCAGGAGTAACTGACTGGTATTTTTATGTAGATAATGGCAATAATAATTTACAAATACAAAGATCATCTGAATTAGACCCTCGTCCAAGAGTTCGTTTTGATGGAGCTAATAGTAATATTTTATTTAATTTAGGAGGAGGAAATGTTGGCATAGGAACCGATACTCCAGCAGGAAGATTACATGTATCTGGAGCAGATGGTAATGTTCTTTTTTTAAAGCAAGGAGTTACTGGTTCTCAGGGAGGTATTTATTTTGAAAATGTAGATGGTTTTGCCACTTCTTCTGCTAGGCTTTACTTCATAAGTGGTGATTCAATTTTATTTACAAGAGGAGCAAGCAATTTAGCTTGGAGCGTATCTCAAGATGCAAAAGTTGGAATTGGAGTAAGTAATCCTTCTGAAAAATTAACAATCACTGGTGCCGTTAAGATTTTAACAAGAGATGGAGCTAATTTTAAAGTTGGTGATGGGTCAAATAATAATACATTTTTAGAAATTGACTATCCTGATATTTCTACTGCTAATGCTTACTTTAGATTATTTAGAAGTACAAATACAAACGGTGGGAAGTACTTCCAAATATTTAAAGGAGATGGCACTGCTGGATCTCAAACTCTTTTAAATGCTAGTGGAGATTCTTATATTAATGCAGTTGCAGGAAATGTTGGAGTAGGAACAGATAATCCAAGTTATAAATTAGATGTTAGAGGATTCGTAGTATCGGACGTTAATAGTAATGCTGTGGCAGGAGGATTTTTCCTTGGAAATCAGTCTCATGGTATAAGAAGAGAAGCTGGTTCAAATGATGTCCGTTTATATACAAATGGTGGAGATTTAATTTTCGGCGCAGCAGGTTCTGGTTCTCAGCAGGTTACATTAAAGAATGGAGGCAATTTAGGAATAGGAACAACAAATCCAACTGCAAAATTACAAATAGAAAATAGCGGTACTATATCAAGTGTCGCTACAGTTAGATTAGTAGGAAGCACGGGAAATAATGCCGGTTCTCAAATTGAATTTTATAAAGCACAAACTCCAAAAGCCAGCATCGGGTTAGCATCTGCTGTTACCGGAGGTCTTTCTGATGATTTGATTTTACTTTCAGCTAATCCTAATTCTATTGTATTATCTGCTGGTACTAGTGGTATATCTGTATTTAAGGCTGATGGTAAAGTTGGAATTGGAACTATAAATCCACAAACTCTTCTTTCTCTTGGTGGACTTGGATCAACTTCAGCAGCAAGTGGTATAACTTTTGGAGGAGATGCTCAAGCAAATTTATATAGATCTGCTGAAGATACAATTAAAACAGATGGCTCTTTAGAAGTCACTACTAATTTAAATATTGGAGCAGATCTTTATGTAGCTGATGAATTAGGAGTTGGCGTACCAATTGCTAATAAGAGAGTTAATTATGGCGCACAAATTGCTGCTGCTAATGCTTCTATTCAATTAGTTCTAGGAAGAACGGCTAGTGCTACTGGCCAAGGAGCAATTGGAGCAGATGCGAATAATACTTTTGCTGTATGGAATGTAAGTGGTGGACTTTCCAAGCAAATGGTGGTTTCTCAGCAAGGAAATGTCGGCATAGCAACAGATAATCCAGTTGCTAAACTTCATATTTCTGATCCAAGTAATAATGAACCTTGGATGGTGTTAGACATAAATGATACTTATTTTAAAAGAATAATTTTTTCAGAAGAAAGAGCCGTTTATGGAAATACTGGTTATGGAGGTTATATTGGTTATGATGCTGATGCAAACACAGTATCTCTTGGAACATATCATGCTAGTGGGCATTATCGATCTTTAAATATTAAAAGAGAAGATGGTAACATTGGCATAGGCACAACAAATCCAGTATCTAAATTAAATATATATTCTCCTGTTGCAACTGCTCAAATTTTTAATCAACTTCAATTAACTAATTTAGGTACAGCTAATCTTGGCGATATAGTAGGTATTGGTTTTGCTGCTGGTGAATCGACACAATATGGAGTAAAAGCTTCTATTGGTTTTGAAAGAACAGATAATTACGGAAGGGGATCTTTAATATTTTATACAAATAATACTGCCGGTACTGAATCAGTTTCTACAAGTAACGAAAGACTTCGTATTGCGTCAAATGGAAATGTAGGAATAAATACTGTATCTCCTAATTCTACTTTAAGAATACATGGAAGTTTTTCTCAAAGAGCAAATGGAGGAGTATTTCAAGAATATAAAAATGTTACTACTTTTAATTTAGATAATTATGGTGTTGGCGGTTATGTAATTCAAACTCCTTTTAAATTAGGTGTTAATTATGAAATGTCAATTGTCCATGTAAAAGGATATAACTATGGAAATTCTTCACTTTATGATTTTAAAGTTATTTTTTATGATTACGGTCCTAGCCATGCGCCCATCAATTATTCTTTAATTGATTTAGGAAATGATGGTTCGCCAAAATATCTTGCTAAGGATGCGAATAATAATTTAGCTATTTGTTTCGGTAATAGCGGAGATTCTAATTATTATAATAGATTTACTGTAGACTGTATTACAACGAGAAATGGTTCTAGCGATTATTCTCAAGGTTGGTCAGCTTACCAAACTAGTGGTTTAAATTATGGATTTGCTAGTACTGGAGTTTATCAATTAAATTCTCCAATAAATTTTAGAACTAGTAATTATGTAGGCATAGGTACAACAAATCCTCAATATAAATTAGATGTAAAAGGAGACGTATTTGTTCAAGGGAATTTAAGAGGAGATGATGGAGCTAGAGGTTATCTATTAGGTAAAGACACTTTAATAGGAGGAAGGTCTTATTTAGTATTAGATCCAGATAGTACTGATGGTGTTGGTGCTGGCAGTGATTATCTATATATAGCTCAAGAAAATACGACTGGAGTAATTAGCAATTCTGCAAATGGAGCAATTGTTTTTAGAGGCGGTTCAGAAAGAGTTCGTATAGACACTTCTAATGGTAATGTAGGTATTGGCACATTTAATCCGGGCTACTTATTAGATCTATATAAAGTTCCTGCTACTTCAGGCACTTTGCAGCCGATGCTAACACTTAATTCTGATTATGCTAGTGCTACTACTACTAATTTTGGATCATCTATTGTATTTAAAGGAAGAACTGCTGGAAATGAACTTCAAGAAAATGCTCAAATAGCAGCTTACAATGAAAATGCAAATGATAATGGTTACGCTTTAGGATTTTATACTCGTCCTTCTGTTGCTGGTGGATTGCAGCAAAGATTAACTATTTTAAGAGGCGGAAATGTTGGTGTAGGTACAACAAATCCTCAGACCAAGCTAGATGTTCGTGGAACTCTTTCTGTATATCAATCAGCCGATAGTGATTACATTTATTTTGATCATGCGGGAGTTAATACTTGGCGCACAAGAGTAACAACAGATAATACAAGTACTTATGTTATCGGAAATGATGCTCCCGGAGTACCTCTTGCAAATAAAATATTAAGCATAACTAATGCTGGCAAAGTTGGAATAGGTATAGTTAGTCCCGCAACATTACTTGGTATTGGAGGAGCAGGTTCTACAACCGCAGCAAGCGGATTAACTTTTGGAAATGATGCTCAAGCTAACCTATATCGTGTAGCAGAAGACACAATTAAAACAGATGGATCTCTTACAGTTGCTGGCTTAATTTATAACGGAAATAGTGCTTATTATTCTTCTGTCGCTAAATCAACTACTGCAAATTGGGGTCAATATACGGTATTATTAGGAAATAATGGTTACTCTAATCAGCTTATACAAGTTACTGTTGATGGTGGTAATGTATCTTGGAATGGTATTTTTGTTGCTAATGCTTCTAATTCTTACCGTCCAACTGACATGTGGGGCAATGTTAAGTTATTAGAATGCTCTACTTATAACTGTAATACTGATGATGTTGTATTAAATGTAATGTCTAATACTGCTCCAAATGCTTATGGATCAGTAGCTTTAGTATTAAAAACTAATGGATTAGTAAATGGTAGTTATGGCACTGGATACGCTAATGTAATTACGGTAACGTCAACTGGCCCAACACCAAATTCTTTTGTATTATCTTCAAGTTCATGGACTTCGCCTTATACTTATGTCACTTCTACTTCTGAAAATACAAAACAAATATATACTACTGAATCAGGAAGAGTAGGAATAGGAACGTTTACTCCTAATTATAAACTAGATATAACTGGTCCAGCTACAGCAAATGGATCTACTCTTAGATTAAATGATGCCGCTTCATTATCAGATTCAAAACATCTTTTATTAACTAGGCTTACAGCTACTGGATGGATTGGTGTCGCTGGTTCTCAAACAAATGACCCCTTATGTATTTCAAGAAGTAATGGTTATGATTTAATAGTTGATTCAAATGGTAAAATTGGCGCAGGAATATCTGCAAATCTTTCAGGAAATGTTCATATTAAAAATGCTAGTGCAGGAGATCAAACTCTTTTAGTTTTAGAACACTCTGCTGGATTTGGCACTAATACAGAGAACAGAATTGATTTCTATGACGATGAATCTCATAAAATTGCAGCAAGAATAGCCCAATATTATTCAGCCGTAGCAGGTAACAGATGGGGATTAAAATTTTATACCAATTCTAGTGCTGCAATTAACTCTACTCCTGCTTTAACTTTGATGGGCAACAATAATGTTGGAGTTGGAACTACGAATCCAAATTATCAACTTACTGTAATTGGCGCAAATCAAGCAACCGCAAATGTAACTGATGCAGGTAACAAAGGCGGCTCAATATTAGTAGCAAGTTCTTTAAATAACTCAAATCAAGGTGGTTCAGTATTGTTTGCAAATGTAAATGATGCTGGAACATATACTCCTCAGTGGGCAATTAAATCTTTGTTCTTGAATGGAAATGGATATGGAATAGGAGATTTAGCTTTTTCATCTAGAAGAGCTACTGGAGATACTAGTTTAACGGAGTCAGTTAGATTCACTTATGATGGAAAAGTTGGAATAGGAACAGCAAGTCCCGGTGCTAAATTAGATGTAAATGGAGATGTATATATTTCGCCTAATACTGCTGGCAAAAATACATTTATACTTTCAACCAATGCTTCTAATGATGCTCGTTTGTTAATGAGAAGTGATACTACTACCAAAGTAGATATTCAAGCAAATGGTACATCTTATTTTAATGGTGGTAATGTAGGTATAGGAACTGCTTCTCCAACTACTCTCTTGTCGGTTGGTGGTGCCGGTTCTACAGGACCAGCAAGCGGTATAACTTTTGGCGGAGATGCGCAAGCTAATCTTTATCGTTCAGCAGAAGATACCATTAGAACAGATGGTGCATTTATAGCAGGTGGCTATATTAGAGCTTTAAGCTATGTTCAACTTTTAACTAACTTATATCCTGATTCTTATGGAGATAATTTAAATCTTAACATAGGAAATAGTGCATTAAACAGTTGGGAAACAGCAATTAAGATCAAACCCGGATCTTATGTAGGCATAGGAACTACTCAGCCAAGCGGCAAGCTTCATGTAGTTTCTTCTGTTGCTAATGAAACTGTCCTAAGAGTAGATGGAACGAATGGAACTTTATTATCCGTTGTTGATGATTTAAGTGATTCGCTTTTCTCTGTTAATAATGGAGCAGGTCTTCCTGTGTTGGAAGTTTTTGCTGATGACCGTATTGTAGCTGGACAGTACAACAGCGGCGACTTTGTTTTAGTTAATAATAAAATAGGAATTGGTACGACCAATCCAGCTAATAAACTCTCTGTAATTGGCGCGGCAAGCATAGGTAGTAACTCTTTCAATGTCGCCGCTCCTGCAAATGGCTTAACTGTTGAAGGCAAAGTCGGAATTGGTACAAGTTCCGTAGATTCATGGGCACAATTAAAAGTTATTGGTACAACTGCTTTAGGCGGAATTACTTATGTTACTGATAAAATTCAAGCATTAACTGCTTTCCCCGGTTCTGCTACTTCATTGTTATTGAATCCTGATGGCGGCAATGTAGGAATAAATACAACAAGCCCAGCGCAAAGATTGCACGTTCGTGGCGAGCAAGTTTATTTATATAATGATTTAAATACTAGTAATACATTCTTCTACGCAAGAAATTCTGGCGCGGGTAATGCTGGAATCAAAATGAAGAATATAGATGGCGAATGGACCATCATAGCAAATGATCGTTTACGTTTTATTGATGATGATGCGGGGGTTGAGAGATTAAGTATTTTAAGCAATGGTAATGTAGGTGTAGGTTTAACTATTCCTCAAAAACCTCTTGATGCTATTTCTTCAAGTAATGATTTCGTAACTGTTGGAGCAAGAACATTAGGCGTTGGAAATTGGTGCGGCATACATTTTGGATATAGAGAAGACAATAACTTATATAGAAAATCTGCTATTGTTTTTGAAAGAACAGATTTAACTTCAAGCAACGCTCAAGGCAAAGTTCACATTTTAAATGGACCTCAAGCTGGTTCTAGCAATGCTACTTTATCAGATGCAAAGATAACAATAAATGAAGCAGGTAAAGTTGGCATAGGCACAACAGAGCCATTAAATAAATTATCAGTAATAGCTTCTAATGGTACAGCTTATTATAACAGAACTGATCCAGTAGCTACATTCCAAGGGGCTTCTCCTTCTACGATTTTAGTATCAGTAGATGGCAATGTTGATGGTTACTATGCTGAATTAAAATTAGGCAACGCTCAATCAACATATTATCCATATTCAGCTTATGTAAGAGGTATACAAGGTGCTGGAATAGACTATTATAGACTTGAATTTGGTACATCAGCAGGATCTGCTGCTAGTACTAGAATGACAATTGCAAATAACGGAAACGTTGGAATAGGATTAACAAACACACAACATAAACTACAAATTTCAGGTGGCTCCGTTGCTTTCACTAGCAGTACTGGTCTAGCTGTTGAAATGCTTGGAATTACTTCTTTAAATGTCGCTTATGTTGGTCCTTATGCGACAACTACAGACGGAAATGCTCCGTCATTAGTTTTATTTAATCATGGAGCTTCCGTACAGCAAACTTATTTCTATTCTAGCGGTAGAGTAGCAATGGTTCTTAACAAAGAAGGTCGTTTAAATATAGCGGGAAATGCTGGAAATACTCCGCCAGCTTTATTAAACGTAGGCCCAACTTCCTCTGTGACCGCTGTAAGTGGAATGAGTTTTGGTAATGATGCTGAAGCTAATTTTTATAGATCCGCAGAAGATACAATTAAATCAGATGGAAATTTAATAGTAGTAGGAAACGTTACTGCTGCAAATCTAATCTCTGGTAATGGTACTACGAATTATGTCACAAAATGGAATGGAACTAAATCAGTAACAAATAGCCAAATCTTTGACGACGGCACTTATGTAGGTATAAATACAGCAATTAATACAACCTATAGACTTCAAGTTAATGGTAGTTTTGCTGCTACAACAAAGAGCTTCGATATAGTTCACCCAACAGTTTCTGGCAAGAGACTAACTTATGCCTCTCTAGAAGGTCCAGAAAATGGCGTTTATTACAGAGGTCAAAATAATAACAATGAAATAAGCCTACCTCATTACTGGTCAGGATTGGTTCACGAAGACTCTTTAACTGTTAATTTAACAGCAGTAGGCAAACGCAAAGATGGCAGAGTTAGAAACTATAGTGTAGATCAAATAGACCACAACAAAGTGTACATTTATACAGATAGTGATGATAATATATATAATTATTACTATACAATTTTTGCAGAGCGTAAGGATGTTTCTAAACTTGTAACTGAAAGGTATACGGAATAAAAATATGGGCGATATCGTAATTACACCAGCATCTAATGATGTAAATTCAACAGCAGGGACGCTGACAGTCAGGACATCTGACTCGCAGCCTATTTCAATAAAGACTAATGATGTAAATAGACTTTATGTGACTTCTGCTGGAAACGTTGGAATAAATACAACCGCTCCCGCAGAAAAACTACATGTATCTGGAAATGTCATCATAGGAAATAATGTTTATGGAAGTTCATATGGTCAGTATTTAAGGTTCCCTTTCGTCTCAGAGAATTTAACAACAGGCACTTTAAGAGCTTATTTGCAATTTGATTCTATCGAAGACTATTCTGTTAATCTTAGCGATGCTTGGAAATGGAAATTGGGTACAGTTGCAAGGGCTGGAAATGCTGGAAATTATAATTCGCAATTTGAAATACTTAGAACCACTAGAGTTGGGGTTACAGACAATACTGATTTTGCTATAAGTAGAGATGGATGCGTTGGAATCGGAACAGTATTACCTTCTGGAGGTTTGCATGTTAATAACGCTCAAGGGGCCTTTTCTGAAGTAATAAGACTTCAAAGAAATGGTGGAGTTTTTTATTCTGTTGGTCTTGATACTAACTTTTTAAATATTGCTTATAATGGAAACACAAATGGAAGTAATATTTTCGTTCTTAGAAATAATGGTTTTTTAGGTTTAGGAAATCTACAAACTGCTCTTTTTAATTTAGATATTGCTTCTACTCAAGGGCAGGGTATTCAATTAAGATATGATACTACTACTGGTTATCGCGCTCAAATTACTCCTTATTGGAATAGCAATACAGATACAAGAATAGACTTTGCTATTAATAGAGTAGCTAATGTAGTAGCTGATGTAATAATGTCAGTTGGTTATGCTAGTAATGTTGGCGTTGGCACGACAAGACCCGTACAGAAATTCCAAATTGATGGTGCGGTTGGAAATCCAGCTTCAGGCGGTATAACTCAAAGCGGTCTTCTTAGAATAAGTAATACGACTGATAATGCTGTTTTGGATTTTGGCATTAGAGCAGCAGGAAATGGTGCTTGGATTCAATCCACGGACGAAACAGATTTAAGCGCAAACTATCCATTGTTATTAAATCCAAACGGTGCAAATGTTGGAATTGGAACTAGTTCTCCATTAACTGTTCTAGATGTAAGATACAAAAATACAAGCAACGCAGCCTCTCAAGTCGCTGGAATGACTTTGAGGACAAATCAAAATGGAGGTTTAGAGTGGCATCTTAATCAAACGTCTTCAAGTTATCTTGGATGGGTAGCAGGAGCTAGAGTTAATAGTTATGGAGGAAATTGGGGACAAGGATATTTAGAATTTATTACTGCTGGTGTAGGAGGTGCCGTTACTAGCACAATGACGTTAAACAGTGGTCAAGTTGGTATTGGCACAACAGGACCAGTAGCAAGTTTACATGTAGAAGGCAACTTTGTAATGTCGAGAACTTCTGTATTGGGGAGTTCAAAATTCAGTATAAATGGAGATGGAACAAATCCAATATTTTCATTACAATTAAATTCTACAACTAATACAGTTTCTATTATTGATGCGTATAATTCTGGTGGAACTAATTTCGCAGCAATAAAAGGTGATACTGCAAATAAAGCACTAACTTTTAATGTTGGCGATCCTTCTCCTGTAGAAAGAATTCGTATCGATACTAATGGAAATGTAGGTATTGGTACTAATATAATCACAGGAAGATTAAATGTCACTAGAAGCTCAAACACTTCTCAACCTATCGCTTATTTTTCTGAACTATTCACTAATCCAGCGGCTACAAATATCGTTTTACTAGAAAGAGGAAATAATCTTTCAGCAGCAAATCAATTAAGTTCAAACGCTGGTTTAAGAATTAGAGACCACTCATCAAATTATTCTTTATCTGTAGAAGATCATCTTAGTAATTTAAATTTTGCAATAAGCGGAACAAAAGTTTTAATCGGCACAAGAACTACAAGTTCTCTTTTAAATGTTGGTGGAGTAGGTTCAATAGCCCCAGCAAGCGGTATAACACTTGGAGGAGATGCCCAAGCTAATTTATATCGTTCTGCGGAAGACGTAATTAAAACTGATGGAAGTCTTGTTGTAGCAGGAAGCGTTTATAATAGTAATAGTGCTTATTACAGTTCTGTCACAAAAGTTATAAATAGTAATTGGGGTCAATGGGTTAAATTCAATCTTGATAATACTTATGATAATAGCATTGTACAAGTTTCTGTCAATGGTGGAAATCTTGTTTGGAATGGCATTTTCTTAGTAAATTTTGGTAATTCTTATACTCCTGATAATCGTTGGAATAATATTATTTTACAAGAATTCTCTACTTATAACACTTCTCAAAATGATGTAATTTTATATGCTTATTCCAATACTGCTCCTAATTTATATGGTTACATGTCTTTAGCAATAAAAACTTCTGCAACTGTTGATGGAGGAGCTGGAACTGGCTATGCAAACAATGTTTCTATAACAATAAATGGAAGATATGCACCAAGTTTTAATCCAACTGCTTCTTGGTCTCAACCAGATACTTATTTAATTACTAGTTCGACAAATACAAAACAAATTTATAATACTACAGGAGGTTATGTAGGAATAGGAACAGCTTTTCCTGCTCAAAATCCTAAATTACATGTTTATAGAGGAGCAAGTAGTTCTACTGTTGCTTCAAATGGGATTGCTTTATTTGAACATGATTCTAATGCCGGTATACAAGTAAATGTTCCTGATGCAAGTGAAGCTGGAGTATTTTTCGGTAGAAATGGTGCTGCATATTATAGTGCAATTGCTAGAAATGGAACTAATTTAACATTAAAAAATAATAGTTTAACAGCAGTAGTAATTAATAGCTCTAATAATGTAGGCATAAATACTACTAGTCCACTTGCTAAGTTTCATGTATCAGGGCAAACTTATTTAGATAATCTTGTAGTTAGTACAGCAAGAAATCAATTAACTATAAATACAAATGGTGCAAACTACGCTCATTTTTATGATGTAGGCGTTTCTGCAAACAATGCTCTTGCAATTGGCGGCAATGGAGCAATAGGAACAGTTCCAACCAAAGCAATAATGAGTTGGAGATTGTCAACTGAAAACGTTGGCATCGGACTAACAAATCCAGAAGCTGCTTCAGCATTGCATATTAAAAATATAGATGCTCCTGCAAAAGTAACCATTGAAAGTGCAGACGCTTCTGAATCTTTAATTAATTTTTCTGCTCAAAGTTCGGAATATTCTGTTGGCTTCGTGCGTGATGGCAGCAATGTAAGTAGCTTAAGATTTTGCGCTGCTGACAATTTAAGCTCCAATGAAGTCATGAGGCTTCAAGATACTAATGTCAGTATAGGCGCAACTAATCCATACAGCCGTTTAGATGTTCGGGTAGCTACTGCTACTAACAAATATTTAACTATCTCGACCACCGATGGACAAGGTAGCTTCAATGGATTCGGATTAAACTTCAGAATAGCAGATACGGCTCATGATATTGCCCAAATTAGAGGAGATTACGAAAATAGTAATGGAGGTGGCTATGGAGGTTTATTTATTGCTACTAGATTTTCAGGAACTCTTTACAATAGACTTGCTATTAATGACAATGGAAGAGTAGGCATTGGTGTTAGTTATGGAACCACTTTGTTAACAGTTGGTGGCGCAGGTTCAACAACCGCAGCAAGCGGTATAACTTTTGGAGCAGATGCTAATGTAAATCTATATAGAGACGCTAGTTTAAGACTAAAAACAGATGCAGCATTTCGCGGTGGAGATTATATTTCTGCTACTACTTATCTTCAAGCAAGTAATGGTTATATTTATCCCGGAGATTTTAATACAAATTTAAGATTAAATGTAGGAAATTCTGCTGGATCTACTTGGGATACTTATCCAGTTGTAATAAGAAAAGGAACTTATGTTGGAATAGGAACTGATGTACCTAGTGGCAAACTTCATATTGTTTCTTCTGTCGCTGGTGAAACCGTTCTTAGAGCAGATGGCACAAACGGAACACTTTTATCAGTAGTAGATGACCTTAGCGATTCTTTATTCTCTGTAAACAATGGTGCTGGATTGCCAGTCTTAGAAGTATTTGCCGATGATCGCGTTGTCATGGGGCAATATAATAGTGGAGATTTTGTTCTTGCTAATAATAAAGTTGGAATCGGAAGAACTAATCCCGGAGATAAATTAGATGTAAATGGTAATATTAGAATTGGAGTTACTACAAATAATACAATTGGAACAAGTAATAATTTTGGTTTACAAACTCAATCAATAAATATTCATCCGAATTCTTCTACTGATACTTTATATCTAAGATATTTAAGCGCAGGAAATTATCAACTTCAAACAGTAACTGCTAGTGCAAATGCTGGCACTTTACATTTGCAACCTTATGGTGGCAATGCTGTTATAGGAACAACAAGTAGTTCTTATAAACTAAGAATTTATGATTCAAATAATACCACTCCTCTAAGCATTGAACCCGGAGCTAATGCCGCTTTTAGATTTGCAGGTAATTCTACAAGCGCATATACTACAACTTTTAATATTAATGATACTGCATTATACATTGGACATGATAGTGCTGTTAGATCTTTTATTTTACAAACTAATAGTGCCGATAGATTAACAATCAAAGGAGATGGTAATGTTGGTATTGGAACAACAAATCCCTCACAAAAATTAGATGTTCGTGGAAATATAAAGTTAGGCGCAGACGGTGCGGGTAACTATATTTATTATGTAAAAGATACAGAAGGAACGATAATTAACACTTCAAGATCAGATGTAAGTCAGCAAGGTTTACTTAGATCAGATGGTTGGGGTAATTTTACAGTAGATAAAAGTATTGGTGTTGGATATAGTTTAGGAAGCTCATTTGCTTCTTCTACTATTGGAAATGGTAATTTATATGTTGCTAATACTATAGGAATAAATACAACAAATCCAGCCGAAAAACTAGATGTTAGAGGAGGAGTCCTAAGAACGAATACTAGAATTACTAATTCTGAAAGTTATCCGCTTGGTCACTATTCTCCCGGAGAAACGGTATTTGAAATAGACCCCACATGGAGCCAAGCTGAACTTCAAAAATACTTTAATAGTAGTAATGTCACTTGGGTAGCAGTAGCTGATGTTCCCGGCGGCAAGTGTATTTATATTGATGGAGGAGGTAATGGTGGTGGATTTGATGATTCTGG
>JACCDW010461890.1_pt1 | contig 15611 bp, 16 predicted proteins | sample 7449781 | NCBI WGS metagenome assembly JACCDW01 (sample SAMN15323449, study PRJNA562643) | freshwater metagenome | isolation source: river surface water | place: USA:Blue River Watershed | collected 2017-08-18
CTGCAGGCTCACTACGCAACTCTGCGAAAATCATCGCCGCGTGCAGCAGATCGGCAAGAGTTGCTTGATTACGCAATGACTCGTCTGCTGCATCATGTTCGCTCACCGCCTCCGCGACTTGCGAGCCTAGACCCCACTGCTCCAGCAGTTTTCTCGCGGCAGGTGCGTGCCATGCCCGCACGATGTCATCCAGTAAGGCGCCATCGTCGGCTAATTCCGGATACAGCGCGGATTCGGCGAGGATGTAGATCTTGCCAACACCGTGCATCAAGCCACCGAGCATCGCAAGCTCTGGATCGAGTTGACGATGTTCAACACGCAGTTCACTAGCGAGCAGATGGGAGAACGTCGCAACGACCGTGCTCCGCTGCCAGACGTCACCAATTCGATACTGCACCGGCCGTAACTGCTGTGCGGCACGGATCTGCATCACCGCGAACGCAAAGATCACACCGCGTAACGCACGTAAACCGATACGGGTAATTGCACTGCGCACATCGGTGATCGTCCGACCGCCTGAGCGATAAGCCGCGGAGTTGGCCATGCCGATCACCCGAACAGCGAGTGCCGCCTCGTGAGTGACGATGCGGGCGATGTCGTTGACCGAGACGAACTCGCTATCGAGGTGGCGGATCAGCTCGTTGGCCACCTCTGGGAAACAGGCAATCTCGAGACCACCCTGATCCACCTGCCGCTTGATGCGATCGACAAACTCGTACCCGCGATGTGTCACGCCCCACCTCGTCCGTGCAATCGCCTCACGAGTTCAGCCTCGTCCTCCGTCATGCCGCAAGCACGCATCAGCTCGTCTGTGCTCGCGCCCGCCGCCGCTAGACGCGGCGCGAGCTCGGCACCGAGGGGCGCGGCAACCGGTGGCGGTGCCACCTGACGGGTACGTTCAAGCACGGCACGCATCTCCACTTCGAGTCGATCGAGGCGCGCTCGCGACGCCAATACTTGCTCCGACTGTGTCTGCACGCGCTGCTGCAGTTCGTTCAGCACCCGGGCATTACCTCGCCAAAACAGAGCCAAACCGACGATTCCACCGCTCACCAAAGTGGTGAGCAGAACCAACCAGAGGGTCGTCATCATGGCGTTGCCGGACTGACGGAGTTGAGTTGCGCCTCCACCCGAGACGATGTCGGGCGTGGCCCGCTCGACGGCGCAATGGAGTAGAGACCGCGACGTAATCTCTCGGGTTCGAGTATTGCGAGTATGACGCGGCGATTCGCAGCACGCCCCTCAACGGTGTCATTCGATTGCAGCGGTCGTTGCTCGCCGTAACCGAGCACCGTCATCTGCGTCGGCGCGACACCGTTCTCACTCAGTAACTTCAATACCGATGCGGCGCGCGCGGCCGACAACTCCCAATTACTGGGAAACTGCGCCGTGTTGATCGGCACGTTGTCGGTATGGCCTTCGATGAAGATGGGATTATTGATATCCGCGAGGGCTGTACCGACCGTCTTCATCAACGCGACTGCCTCCGGAGACAACATCGCCGAGCCGGAGGGAAAGAGCACATCGTTCTGAATTTCTACCTCCAGCCAATCTTTGTGCTGGCGGATGATGACTTTGTCCACCATCACCAATTTGGCCATCGCCTGCGCCATACGATTTGCCAAGGTCGACAGATCCGGTGTCTGCTGAGACGACATCCCGCGGGTGGTTCGCCCTGGCGACGGAGGTGCCCCCGCTTGCGACTCACTCTCGGGCATGGTGACGAGATCCGTCGTCGGTATACCTTCTCGGACCTCGACGGTGATCGGCATATCGCGTTGCGGTTCACCACGGAACGCCGCCATCAGCGCCTCGGACATCACGCGGTATTTGCCGGTATTGAGGCTCGATACCGAATACATCACGACAAAGAACGCCAAGAGCAACGTGCTCGCATTCGCGATATTGTTCGCCGTCGTAGACAGGTCCGTCTGCGCTGCATTCAAACCGCTGATCGCAATGTTAAAGCTCATGATTCATTCCTCCGAAATTACATCACTTGCCGCACATCGCTGAGCAACAGCGATCCGTTCGGCGTATTGAGGGTCAAGCCGCGTCCATTGGTATCCAGAGTCACGCTATTGACGCGGCTACGCAGCATGACCTCCATCGACTGATTGCGACCGCCGACGTTGGCGATCAACTCCATTTGATAGGCGCCGGGTGCGGCCGCAGTGCCGTCGAGACGCGCTCCCGACCAACTGAACGACTGCAGGCCCGCCGCGGGCGAGATCGGCAGACGACCGACCAAGGCCCCGCTGGCATCACGTACGATCACACTCGCCTCGCGCACTCCTTCTGGCAACTCCACCGCACCTTCGATGGCGCGAGCGCCGTCGAATCTCGCAGTAGAACCTGCGGCCAGAACGTCGCGACCCACGATCTGCGCTCCTGAGAGCGCCTGCGAAGATCTCAGCGAATCCACCATCGAACTCATCGAGTCCTGCATCTCGCGGATACCGCTTACGGTCGTAAACTGCGCAAGCTGGCCAATGAACTCAGTCGGCTCTAAAGGCTTCATCGGGTCTTGATTGCGCAACTGCGCGAGCATGAGGGTCAGAAACTGATCGGAACCAAACTGCTCGAGCGCACCTTTGGAGGTCGCAGCGTTGGCAGGTTGGCTCGCATTGATGGCGTCGAGTGTGGTCATGACGTTACTGTCCGAGGCGCAAGGTGGCGAGCATCAGCTCACGCGAGGTGTTCATGACCTCGATGTTGTTTTGGTAGGAACGCGAGGCTGCGATCATGTCGACCATTTGATCGACGGCACTGATGTTGGGTGAATACACATAGCCGCTGGCGTCGGCCATCGGGTTACCCGGCTCGTAGCGCATCAACGCTTCGACATCGGCTTCAACCACGTCCTTGACGCGCACAGCCGAGGCCGCTTCGACTTCACTCGTCTGACGACGAACTTCTTCGAAAACGACCTGGCGCGGTTTGTAGACCTTGTCGGGACTCGAGGCGACGCTGTTGGCGTTGGCGATATTGCTCGCGACGGTATTCAGACGGACGGACTCGGCCGCCATTCCGGAGCCTGCGATATCGAAAATCTTGAGGCTAGCCATGATTATTGCCCCGTGATCGCGGTCATCAGACCGCGCAATTGTGAGTTCACGAAGTTGAGCGATGCTTGATAGCGAACCGCGTTTTGCGCAAACGCCGCCTGCTCCATCTGCACATCGACGGTATTGCCATCAAGCGACGGCATGCGAGCCTCGCGCTCGGTCAGCGCCAGCGAGGCATCGACGGGTGAGTCGGCTGCCGAGGCGGTGCCAGCTGTGTGGCCGCTACGGGTCGTCGCTAAACGCAACGCGGCGCCGGAGATGGAGCGATCGGCGCCCGTCGCAGCGGCAAGCGCCTGTTGAAAGTCGAAATCGACCGCCTTGTAATTAGGCGTCTCAGCATTGGCCAGGTTGCGCGCGAGCACCTCACTGCGCTTCGCGCTGAGCTTGAGCGACTCGGTATGTAGTCGCAGATGAGCATCGAGATCGAACATCGCTGGAACCTCCGCCAAAAAAATGGCCTCGGTTTGGATTGAGCAATGGCTGTGCCACAGCGCTGTCGTTCAGTTCGAAATGGATGCACTTAAGTGACTGCAACAACACGACGCCCCTATAGATAAGGTCGTCGGTCCCGAGCAGTTTGAGCCTGCCGTGCCGCTTTATTGACGCACCCGCATGGCATGACGATTGCTCTGTCAATGCCATGAACCTGATCACGCGATTTACCAAGGTGCTCGCCGCTATCGGCACCGTGCTCACGACGCTACCGATTCACGCCGCTCCAGGTCTTCATGATCTGGACGACATCATCGCAACGGCCAAAGCGACACTCACCGCGGCCGCACCCGCAGCGACGATCGAAATCGCGCCACTGGATCCACGAGTGCGATTACCCCGTTGTGGCAGCGCGCTGCGAGCCTCGGTGCCACCGTCTCAGTCAAACCAGACCAGTCGGACGACCACACGCGTGCAATGCGATGGCCCCACACCCTGGAATGTCGCCGTGACGGCCGAAGTCAGCACCGAGATGCCCGTCGTGATCGCCACGCGCGCGCTACGCACGGGTCAAACGATATCGCCTGCGGATCTCGAAATCGTATCTCGTCGGGTTGCCGGCCTCGGTAACTGTTGCGCCACTGAACCCGGCGAGGTCATCGGCCAGACCGTACGCCGCCCCATCGGGAGCGGCGAGCCGATCCGCGTCGAATCGCTCGATACCCCACCCGCAATCCGTCGCGGAGAACTGGTCACGATCGTAGCTAGCAACCCCGGCATGGAGATTCGGGCGACCGGCGTCGCGCTCGCTGATGCACGATCTGGGGAACCAGTTCGCATTCGGCACTCGAGCTCCCTACGTATCGTGCAGGCTCGAGCCGATACCCCGGGTGTCGCGAGAGTGGATCGATAACGTTGACGGAATGGCCTAAAGATTTTCCGAAGCCGGCCGTTAACCGTTACGAGGGAATTGGGAGAACCGTGTCATGAATGTCAAAGTCACCGGGAATGAAGTCCGCCCGCCGCAAGGTGGAGGGCCCAACGGAGTCGCTCGACGTGAGTCGTCAGAGGGATTGGTTGCGGGCACGCCGGCCGCACCCATCGCCACCGAAGGCAGCACCGTGCAGATCGGCGCGACCACGCGTCATTTGCTCGATCTTGCCAAGAGCGGCAATGCCACCGATGTCGTCGATATGGCCAAAGTCGAGCGGCTGCGCGCAGCCATTGCCGATGGCAGCTATCGAGTCGATGGTCAGAAGGTCGCCGACCAGCTACTGCGCTTCGAGTTTTTGCTGGGGCGCGTCACGGGCGATATCCAAAAAGGCTCATGAACGACGCGCGCGTTGCCATAGGCAAACTGCTCGAGGATGAACTGCGACTATTACAGCGCCTCGAGCAGTTACTTTCGAACGAGAAATCGTTGTTACTCGAGGACGACTCACCCGAGCGTCTCGAGATTGCCTGTGCGTCACGCCAAGAGTGCATGGGTGCGTTACTGCGTTTGCAGGATGAGCGCTCGCAGCTCTTGCGGATGGCGGGTTATCCGACTGACAACGCCGGCATGTTGATGCTGATTCGCGATTGCGATCCGCAGCGCCAACTACCGCCACGGTGGGCCGAGTGCGCAGAACTCGCCAAACGCTGTCGAGCGTTGAACGATCACAACGGCGCTCTTGTGAGTTCCCGTATGCGTCGCATTCAGGGCGTTCTCGAAGTCCTCACGGGCAGCCGCGAGGGTCCGAACGTCTATGGCCGTCAGGCCGAGCAAACTTGGGTCTCGACCGGACGGATGCTCGCGACAGAAGTTTGACGCAAACGTTCGACTCTCAGTCGAGCGCGCCCGGATTCATCACGCCGACTGGGTCGACCGCCGCCTTCAACTTGTCGAATAGCGCCGCCGTTTCGGGTCTGAGCACAGATCGGTATGGATAGGTTTTACCCAGCTGGTTAGAGGCAGCGCCAAGCTCGGCAAATAGCGCGACCAACTCCGCACGCATCTCAGCCACGAGTGCACGAGCAGCAGGTTTCACCGGCGGCGCACCCAACTTCTGCTTGATGCTCTCGCTCGCATAACGCTGGTGCACCGGCAACCACTCATCGTGCCAATGAAAGACGGGCTCGAAACTGAAGGCATGGTTGCTGATCGCAATCAGCAGATGACTCATCCAAACACCTTCCGCCTGCATCCGCTCTCGATAAGGCACGAGTTTCTCGGCACTGGCGCGAATGATTTTCTCGGCATCCGAGTGGGCCACTTTGGCATTGAGCGCCGCCCAACGTTCGCCCTCACCACCCACCACACCATCGAGAGGCGGAAAGAGATTCGCTCGGACAGCTTTCGGAATCGAATTCGGAATCACGGAGCCGCCGTGCTGCAAAGCCGCCTGACGACAAGTCTCGAGATCGGCCTGAAGCGCAGCCAGACTGCGCGCCGCGCAGGTAACGTGCAGGGAATAGGCTTGCTCGGGCAAGAAACGTCGTCCGGCCGTGACGAGACTCAAACCCTCTTTGAGTCCACGCCACCATGAGGTCTCGCTGCGAACCACGTTCAAGAGAACATTGGCATCCGACAGCAACCCTTCCGAGCGCAGGTTCTTGCGCGTGGTCTCGGGGTCGAAAACGTAGGCCTCTTCCGCTGCACCGCTGCGACCGATGGCCGACAACGCGCGCGCAGCCGCTTCGATACTGTCGAACACGAACGAGGCGTGACCGGTTTCTTTGGGTGCTTCGATCAGTCGTAGCGTTGCGCGGAGTTTGACGCCGAAAGAACCGGAGTCGTGCAGGAACAAGCCGCTCAAATCGGGACCGCAGGTTCGGTAGAACGGCTTCGCAGCAGCTGCAAATCCACCCTGCCCGGTTCGCACGATCGATCCATCGGCGAGCGCGACTTCAAGCCCGAGGACTGCATCGGCACCCGTGCCATAACGTGCAGTGCCCAAGAACAACGCTCCGTTGGAGAGACCTCCGCCGACCGTCGCCTGCGCTCCAGAGAAGGTACCGAAGAACGGGAGGCGCAGACCGAGCGGTTGCAAGGCGTCGTAGATCCGCTTCCAGGTCACGCCGGCTTCGACGGTGATGTACATATCGGCCGCATTGATCTCGACGATCGCATCGAGAGCGGATGTATCGAGCATGACCGTACGCTCGCGCACAGGGACGTAGCCACCCGTGTAGGACATGCCACCGCCACGAACCACGATGTGGTAGCCCGCTGCGGTAAGTTCCGCGAGCGCTGCCGCACATCGAGCAGCATCACGGGGCCGAACCAGTGCGCAGGCTGTCACACCGCGCGAGTAAACATCGGCTGAGCAGGCCTCGAGAGTGCTTGGGTCCTGCAAAATTTCAGACGGATCCAGGCTGTTTAGCGTTAGAGTCATATACGCAATCCTACTGATGTGAAACTCGCTCGCAGTCGGAAAACTGGAAAGAACCATCTGGAGGTCGACCCATGCCGTCGTACAAGACGATACTCGTTGCGATCAAGGATCTCGACGCCCGCACGATGCCCGCAGTGCGCAAGGCAGCTCAGCTCGCCAAGTCGCAGGGTGCGACACTCGAACTATTCCACGCCTTGTCTGACACGATTCTAGTGGATGCACTCGAAGCGAAGCGCATCAGCCTCAAAGACTTTGAGGCGGAACGACTTGCAGCTGCGCTGAAGCGCCTTGAAACATTGGCCAAACGCCTGCGTAAACACGACATCGAAGTCAGATGCGCAGCGGAGTGGGACTATCCCCCGGCCGAGGCCATCGTGCGTCGCGCCATGCGTATCAAGGCCGATCTCATCGTTGCCGAGCGCCATGCCACACGACATGTGGCGGGCTGGATGCTGGCCTATACGGATTGGGAGCTGCTGCGCAATGCACCCTGCGCCGTGCTGCTCGTCAAGGTGGCCAAGCCTTACCATCGACCCGTGATCCTGACGGCCATCGACCCGTTCCATGCACACGAAAAGCCTGCACGCCTCGACGCCGCGTTGCTCGCAGCCAGCGGCTCGGTTGCCGAATCTCTCAAAGGCAAGTTGCATGTCGTTCACTGCGTGCCACCCTCCACGATGGTGGCGACCGGTTGGGCTTCAGGGCCTGTCGTCGTCGATGCCGGTCGAGGCACGAAGGCGTTGACCCGAGCTAAACAAGCGCTCGCCGCCGAGGTTGCACGCCATCCACTGCCCTCGCACAAACTCGCCGTTCTCGAAGGCGCAGCGCGCGAGGCAGTCCCGCAGGCAGCGCGCCAGCTGAAGGCGTCGCTCGTTGTCATGGGCGCCGTATCACGCTCGGGTCTCAAACGTTTGTTGATCGGCAACACGGCCGAGGCGATTCTCGATGCCCTGACCTGCGACGTGCTGATCATCAAGCCCGGTCGGTTCCAAAGCAAAGTGGCACGCCGCGGCCGTGGCGCGCAGCTGATCGCCTTACCGAACGCGATGACCGGCTGAACCTCAGAACGCGTTGAGCCCCGTCAGTTCTCGGCCGACCGAGAGCTGATGGATCGTTTCGGTGCCTTCGTAAGTGATCACGCTCTCGAGATTGAGCGCGTGACGAATGGCTGCATGCTCGGTCGTAATACCCGCGCCGCCGAGCAAATCTCGCGCCTCGCGTGCCACGTCGATAGCAGCGCGGCAGTTGTTCCACTTCGCGAGCGACACCTGCACGGGCGTCAGGATGCCACGATCTTTTCGGTGCGCGAGCTGCAGTGCGAGCGACTGCCCAACAGCAATCTTGCGAGCCATCTCGGCGAGTCGAATCTGCACCGCCTGGGTGGCGGCGAGCGGCCGCCCGAACAACACGCGCTCACGTGTGTAATGCAACGCTTCCGACAAACAGGCTTGCGCCGCTCCAAGAACGCCCCAGGCGATACCGAAGCGCGCTTGCGTCAGACACGATAGCGGCGCTTTGAGGCCCACGCTGCTACCCGGCAAGAGACTCTCTTGCGGCAGCACGACATCATCAAAGAACAGAGCACCCGTCGCCGAGGCGCGCAGCGACATCTTGCGTTCGATTTCTTGGGTGCTAAAACCCTTCATGCCGCGCTCGACGAGAAAACCTCTCACACCTTCGTCGGTGAGCGCCCACACCACCGCCACATCGGCGATCGGTGCGTTGGTGATCCACATCTTCGAGCCGTTCAATACCCAGTCGCTGCCACGCTTGCGCGCCGTGGTGTTCATGTTGAGCGGGTCCGAGCCACCGTGCGACTCGGTCAAACCGAAGCAACCGATCGCCTCGCCCCGCGCCATAGCGGGCAACCAACGTTCGCGCTGTGCCTCGCTGCCGTAGGCGTGGATGGGAAACATGCAAAGCGATGACTGCACCGAGACGAAACTGCGCAGCGCAGAGTCACCGCGTTCCAGTTGCTGACAAATCAGCCCGTAGCAGACCGCATTGAGCCCAGCGCAGCCATATCCCTCGATTGAGGAACCAAGCAAACCCAGCCGAGCCAACGGCAAGACAAGTTCACGAGGAAAATGATGGTCGGCAAAATGACGACCAATATCAGGCAAAACTTCGGCGTCGACGAAGCGCGCCACAGAATCACGAACGAGGCGTTCGTCCTCCTGCAGCTCGTCTTCAATGCCCGTCAGATCGAGCGGATCGTGCGCCATGGTGCCCCCCCGTGACTATCAGACCAAAACCGTGTCCGACACAAACTATTCGCCGACGACCTTACGTGCCTGCAAATCTGCGATGCTCGCTGCGTCGAAACCCAGCGCACGCAAAACTTCGACACCGTGCTCGCCCGGCTTGGCGAGATCACCGCCTTGCGAAGGCCGGCGACCATCCATTTCGAGCGGCAAGATTGGCAAGCGCGTCGCGCGCCCATCAGGCAGCGTCGTCGCGCCAAGACCACCGCTCGCAGCCAAGTGGGGATCGTCGAACATTTCTTCGGGTTTGCCAATGGGCGCAAATGGCAGTCCCGTCTTCTCGAGGATCGGCACGAGTTCGGCCTTGGTGTAACCCTTGAACAGCTCGCGAACCTTGGGCAACAGCGCCTCGCGCTGCAAGACGCGCTGCGAGTTCGTCTTCAAGGATTCGTCGGCGCCGAGATCGGTGAGCGCGAACGCCTGACAGAACTTCTGCCACAACCCATCACTCACGATACCGACGAAGACCTGTTCCTGATCTTTGGTTTCGAAGACATCGTAAATAGCCCAAGCCGAGATGCGAACCGGCATCGGCTTTGCGGGTTGCCCCGTTACGGCCATCTGCGCCATGTGCTGGCCCACGAGGTAGACCGTGGTTTCGAACAGCGAACTGCTGACCTTTTGACCCTTACCCGTCTTGTGACGTTGTTCGATCGCCGCCAACACACCAATGACACCGAACATGCCGCCGGTGACGTCGATGACGGAAGTGCCAGCACGTAACGGTCGTCCCGGTGGCCCGGTCATATACGCGAGCCCACCCATCATCTGCGTGACCTCATCGAGCGCCGTGCGATTCTCGTACGGGCCCGACAAGAACCCCTTCTCGGAACAATAGATCAAGCGAGGGTTACGCGCCGCGAGTGCCTCGTAGCCAAGACCGAGCTTGTCCATCGCGCCAGTGCGGAAATTTTCGACAACCACATCGGCTGAATCGCAAAGACGCCGCGCAATTTCCAAACCTTCGACTGACTTGAGATCGAGGCAAATACTCTTTTTGTTGCGGTTGTACATCGGGAAATAACCCGCGCCCGAACCCAACAGGTTGCGCGTCGAGTCACCGCCGATAGGCTCGATTCGCACCACCTCAGCGCCAAGTTCAACGAGAATGGCACCCACCGCAGGCCCCATCACCATATGCGTGAACTCAACGACTTTGATGCCGTGCAACGGCAAGCTGGCAGGATCAGGCAGACTCATTGACGTACTCCAGCCGCAGGCGTCGCCGGTTGGAAACCCAACGGCAGCCCGGCATCAGGGGTGAAACCATACAGCTCGTCGTTCGGCAGCGCTTCTTTGAGAATGCGACGAACGTCCAACAGCTTCGGCAGATCGATACCCGTGGGCAAACCCATGGCCTCGAGCATGAAGACGAGATCTTCGGTGACGATGTTGCCCGAAGCGCCGGGCGCAAACGGACAACCCCCGAGCCCACCCAACGAACTATCGAACGTGGTGATGCCGACCTCAAGACCGGCCATGACATTGGCGAGTCCGAGACCGCGCGTGTTGTGCAGATGCAGACCCGAGAGCGCATGCTCACCGACAGCCGCCCGGACGCGCTTGACCAAATCTTTGACCTGCGCGGGGTTCGCATAGCCCGTCGTGTCTGACAATCCAACCTCGTCGCACCCGGCCTTCATTAAGGCTTCTGCCAGCGCGACCACGCGCTCCGGCGGCACCACACCTTCGAGGGTGCAACCAAAAGCCGTCGAGAGCCCGCCTTCGAACTTCGGTCGTTGATCGAGCGGTAAGCTACGGATCAGCTCGGCGATCTGCCGCGACTCCTCGATCATCTGTGCGTGGGTGCGTCGAACGTTCTTCAGACTATGCGTCTCAGAGGTCGACAGCGGAATCGTGATTTTGTGCGCACCGGCCGCGATGGCCGCCTCAGCGCCTTTGAAATTCGGTACGAGCACCGCGACGGTCAAACCAGGAATCGTGCGAGCGAAGGCCACCACTTCCGCGGTATCGGCCAACTGTGGCAAGAGCTTCGCGGGCACGAAGCTACCAACTTCGATTTCGGTGACACCAGCCGCCGCTTCAGCAGCAATCCAGGCCTTCTTCGCCTCGAGCGGCATGATGTTCGAAATACTCTGCAGGCCATCGCGCGGGCCCACCTCGCTGATCAGAATCATGCTCTCGCTTTCTCCACCGTCGAATAAATCCAAGGACGTTGCAGTCGATCGCGCGCGACGAAGGCGTCGATGTCCGCGCGATGCTTCAACGTGAGATCGATACCATCGAGACCCTCGAGCAACATCTCGCGTGCCTCACTCTCCAGCTCAAATCGCTGGATGTTCGCCCCGGCGCGCACTTCGCAAGCCTCGAGATCCACCTCGAGCTGATGCACCGACGGGTCCGCCATCACGAACTCGGCTAACTTCGCCACCTCCTCCGCGGCGAGAGTCACGGGAACGATGCCATTTCGAACACAGTTACCGCGGAAGATCGGTGAGAACGACGGTGCAATGACGACTCGAATACCGTACTCGTGCAACGCCCAAACAGCGTGCTCACGACTGGACCCGCAACCGAAGTTCTCGCCGCCGAGCAGGATCTTCGTTCCGGCATATGCCGGCTGGTTGAGTACGAACTCGGGATTCGGCTCGCGACCGCCGATTGCGGTGTAGCGCCAGCCGGCGAATAAGCCATCTGCCAGGCCAGTCTTCGACACCGACTTCATCTCTCGCGAGGGAATGATCGCATCGGTATCGACGTTCGCCCGCAGGATCGGCGCTGCGACTGCGCGCAAAGAACGGAACGGATCCATTCAAACCACCTCACTGGTTAGGCGACGAAAATCGATCAAGTGCCCGGCGACCGCACTGGCGGCGACCGTCTCGGGACTTGCGAGATGCGTTCGCGTCTCGGGCCCCTGTCGACTTTCGAAATTACGGTTCGTAGAGGACACCACTCGCTCCTGCTTGCCGAAGCTTTCGCCACCGGCGAAGAAGCACATCGAGCAACCGGACTCGCGCCACTCGAAACCGGCGTCACGAAACACTTGGTCTAGCCCTTCGGCTTCGGCCGCTCTTTTTACCGACATCGAACCCGGCACGCAGATCGCGCGCACCCCGGCAGCGACGCGCCGACCGCGTAAAATCGCCGCGGCACGCCGCAGGTCGCTCAAGCGGCTGTTGGTGCAGGAGCCGATGAAAGCCGCATCGATCTTTAGCGACTCGAGCGGGACGCCCGGCTGTAGATCCATGTATTGCAATGCGCGCGAATACGCCTCAGCGGTGGTGCCACTCTCAGCCTGAGCTGGCACCGACGCTCGAATCGGCACCGCATGCTGCGGGCTCGTGCCCCAGGTGATCATCGGCGATAGATTCGACACATCGATGACGATTTCTTTGTCGAAAACAGCGCCCTCGTCGGTGCGTAGCGCTCGCCACGCCTCGACAGCCTGCTCCCATTCGGCACCAACGGGTGCGTGAGCTCGGCCACGCAGATACTCGAACGTCTTCTCGTCGGGCGCGATGAAGCCGGTCACCGCCGAGAATTCGGTTGCCATGTTGCACAGCGTCAGTCGCGCTTCGATTTCGAGCGCCTCGACGGCGGGTCCGGCGTACTCGACGGCATAGCCATTGCCGCCCACCGAGCCATGCGCTGCAATGAGTGCGAGCGTCATGTCCTTGGCGGTGACGCCCGCAGGCAGCGCTCCCTCGAAACGCACCCGCATCGTCTTCGGTCGCTTCACGCGCAGTGTGCCCGTCGCCAAGGCGTGCTCGGCCTCGGTGGAGCCGATACCCCACGCGAACGCACCCATCGCACCCTGTGTGCAGGTGTGGCTGTCAGGACAGACGACCGTTGCCCCCGGCAGCACGATGCCAAGCTCAGGGGAAATCACATGCACGATTCCCTGCAGCGGATCCCGTACATCGAAAAGGTGGATTCCCGCGGCCTGCGCTGCCTCACGGGTTTCGACGATGAAGGCCGTGCCACCCGGCATACGCGTCTCGTCTCCGCGACCTGTCGTGGTGTCGACGATGTGATCCATCGTGCAAAACACCCGCGATGGGTCGAGTACGGGGCGTCCGGTGTCCTTCAGGCTCTTGAGCGCCACCGAGCCGGTACGCTCGTGAAGAAAAATCCGATCGATCGCAAGCAGTGCGACTCCCTCGCCGAGCTCGCGCACGAGGTGGGAGGACCAAAGTTTGTCGAACAGGGTTCGAGGGGTTGCTGAGGCAGTCATGTCAACTTCGAATTATGCCCCGAGGAGCCGCCGTTGGGGTCTGGACAGCCCCCCTTTCCAGTCTCTCGTCACCCTCTGGCGGCCACTCCCTGACTGCACTACAGTTGGGTCATCCTAATCGCGTTCATTGAGGCGCTTGCAACATGCGACTGCTGCGTTCCGCTCCCCTTTTGGCCACCCTGCTTTGCCTATTCGCGGTCAGCGCCGCGCGCGCTGCGCTGCCCCCGGTCGAATCGTTTGGCACAACCCCCATCATCGACAATGTGACGCTCTCCCTCGATGGGCGCTTCATCGCATCCTCGTATGCGGGTGACAAAGTCGCGATCGTCATCCTTGATCGCAGCACCAAAAAACTGACCCAGCGGGTCGACTTCGACCAGAGCTTGAAGTTGCGCGGCATGAATTTCGTGAGCGATCACGTGCTCATCGCGCAGTTCTCGATCACGTACACGCAACGCGGCAACACCGAAGAAAAGGCCGAAATCGGCGCGGTCTTTGCGATCGACGTGCGCGATGGCTCGTCGCGCCAGTTGCTCGAGGCAAAAACCAACAGTCGCATCTATCCCTCGAGCGGCGGATTCCTCTCGCGCAAGGGCGCTGCTCCCGATGAAATCCTGATGAGCGCATTGCTGCTCGAAAACGCGGCGGCCGGTTCCTCGCCGGACGAAGCCTCCAACAGCGTTTTGAGTGTGAATCCGCTGACGGGCAAGTGGCGCGTCATCGAGAAAGGCAGCCGAACGACGAACGGTTGGTTGATTGACACCGAAGGTCGCATCGTCGGCCGAACCGAGTTCAACCGAAAAGAACAGCGCCGCACGATCCGCATCAAGGATGGTGACGACTACCGAATCATTTACGAACACACGGATCCGGACTTCAACACCATCGGTCTCGCCGCAGACGGACAGTCGGTGCTCGCCCTCGGCGCGCGTGGCGGTGATCGAGTTCGCTTATGGAGCATTCCGTTCAGCGGTGGCGGCCCGCAGCCGCTCTATCAGGATTCGGAGCATGACGTCGAGGGCGTGGTGCGTGACATCTACGATCGCCGTTTGCTCGGCGTGAGCGTGGGCGGCTTGGAGCAGCGGGTTCACTGGCTCGACTCGGGCGCCGAAGCACGCGTGAAGTCACTCGAGGCGGCGCTTCCCGGTCGTCGTATCCAGATCGCCGGATACACCCGAGACGGCAAGACGGTCTTGGCCTTCGCGGGCAGCCGTAACCACCCCGGCGTCTACTACCTGATCGACTTCGCGACCAATCGCGCCGAGGTCGTGGGTCAGGAATACCCGCAGCTGGCCAAGGTCGCTCTTGGCAAGGTGAGCAACATCACCTACCCCGCCCGAGATGGCTACAAAGTCCCCGCGTATCTGACTCTGCCTGCTGGCAAGGACGCGTCGGCTAAAGATTTACCGCTCGTCGTGTTGCCACACGGCGGCCCGCGCGCGCGTGATTCGGGCGTCGGCTTCGATTGGTGGTCGCAGTTTGTGGCCTCGCGTGGCTACGCCGTGTTGCAACCGCAGTTCCGTGGCTCGACCGGCTTCGGTCAGAAACACGAGCTCGCCGGCTATCGCCAATGGGGCCAGCTGATGCAGCACGACGTCACCGACGGCGTGAAGTATCTAGTCGAATCGGGCATGGTGAATCCGGATCGCGTCTGCATCGTTGGCGCGAGCTACGGCGGCTACGCGGCACTAGCGGGCGCAACCTTTACGCCCGATCTGTATCGATGCTCAGTCAGCGTTGCCGGCGTCTCGGATCTCGTTGAGATGCTGCGCTGGGTGGAGGATCGCGGCGGTATCGAAGATCCTGCCGTGCGCTTCTGGCGCAAGCACATCGGCAAGACCAGCGACCCGGATGTGGCGGCGTTTTCGCCGGCACGTGCCGCCGACAAGGTCACCGCCACGGTTCTGATGATGCACGGCGTCGACGACACGGTCGTGCCCTACGTTCAGACCGAGTACATGGAAACCGCCATGCGTCGCGCCAAGACGCCGCACGAGGTATTCAAGCTGAAGTCTGAAGATCACTGGCTCTCGCGCAGCCCGAGCCGCATCGAGATGCTCGCGCAACTCGATCGATTCCTCGATCAGCACATCGGCAGTCAGTACAAGGTGACGGTGGAAGAACAGGTGGCGCAGCGCTAACGGGGGTCGGTGCGCGACAGAGATGGGTTATGTCGGTTCGAGATGGTCGGGACGCCGAGATTTGAACTCGGGACCCCTTGCACCCCATGCAAGTGCGCTACCAGGCTGCGCCACGTCCCGACCGAACCGAA
>JACCDW010915066.1_pt1 | contig 15607 bp, 24 predicted proteins | sample 7449781 | NCBI WGS metagenome assembly JACCDW01 (sample SAMN15323449, study PRJNA562643) | freshwater metagenome | isolation source: river surface water | place: USA:Blue River Watershed | collected 2017-08-18
ATGAAAAAATTAAAAGCAAGTGGCTTGACCGAAGCACAGTCTAGCGTCATTTCAGAGGGCTTTGAGCAAATGAGAGAACTACAGATTGAAATGGCCACCAAAGGTGATATCCGCAACATTCGAGAAGAAATTCTTGAGCTGAAATCTGATATCAATCAGACTAAACATGCCATTAACTCGCTTGAAGCGAATCTTCATTCAGAGGTGACTCAATGTCGTGAAAGCCTTCATCAAAATATTCGTGAATTACGGGTCGAATTAAAAACAGAAATCAAAAACACAAGTGCTGAATTAAGCAGTCAAATGAAGGAACAAGGCTCAAGCTTGCGCTCAGAAAGGGATTCTTTGCGCAATAGCCTGTCTGAACAAGGAAACAGCTTCAGATCTGAAATGAACAAACTTCAGGAAAAAATCTCTCAGCAAGGGGATGAATTTCGACTCCACAAGGACGAGCTTTTTAAAAAATTTGATGAGCTTCAGAAATCATTGATTAATGATTGGATTGCTAAAACTTCAATTCTTTTTTTGATGGGTTTATCAATTGTATTGGGGGTGATGGTGTATCTCCATCGCTAATTAACAAATCCATCCCCGTTGCCATTCCGATCCATTGGTGAGTGCTCTCCAATGGATTGTTTTTTGGCGACGACTGATGACCGCCTCAATCACAATTTTCTCAATGGGAGCCCCTTCTATTTTGGGTTCAATGACTTGAACCACCATGAAATGCTTTTCTCTGCTCAGCGGGTTGACCGCAGTCCATTTACTCATGAGTAATTTTTTGGGGTGTACGGGATTGGCTTTCATGAGATCTCGGTAGACAATAAAGCAATGAAGTGAATGATTGAATTAATAGGATAACAATGCAGATCGAACAATTATTGCAAGAAACCAAAACCATTGCGGTAGTGGGTTTATCGGACAAACCAGACCGCCCCTCTTACGGGGTGTCAAAGTACATGCAAGCAAAAGGCTTTCGGATTGTTCCTGTCAATCCCATGTGTCAAGAAATCTTGGGAGAAACTTGCTACCCTGATTTAAAGAGCATTCCTTTTCCAGTCGATATGGTGAACGTGTTTAGGAAATCAGAAGATTGTCTAGAGATTGCTCATGAGGCTGTGAAAATTGGCGCTCGCTCTCTTTGGTTACAACTGGGAGTCATCAATCCTGAGGCTTTGGCTTACGCGAAGAATCATGGCTTAGAGGCTGTAATGGATTTGTGCTTGATGGTGGAGCATCGTCGCTTAGGTCTCTAAGGAGTTTTTGTCCCAAAGCAAAACTATTGAATCTGGATTAAGCTAACTGCATGAAACAATATCCAGACATACTCAGCAGTGACATCACCCCTCAAGAGGTGTTTGAAAAACGCCGTCAATGGATCAAGTTGGCCGCTGCAGGTGCTTTTGGCCTCTCTCAAGCCCAATGGTTTAGTCGTCAAGCATTCGCTCAATCAGGCAACAAACTTTCAGCCAAAGCCAATCCTCAATATTTTGTTCCTGACAAATTGACAAGCTACAAGGATGTCACGACTTACAATAATTTTTATGAGTTTGGCACCGATAAATCCGATCCAGCTCGTAATGCCCACACATTAAAAACCAGACCTTGGACCGTGAGCGTCGAAGGCTTGGTCAATAAACCCAAAGTATGGGACATCGATAGTCTATTGAAGTTATCTAGCATGGAAGAACGGGTCTATCGTTTTCGGTGTGTGGAAGGTTGGTCGATGGTGATTCCCTGGGTGGGCTACTCTTTGTCTCATTTGATCAAGGCCAGTGAACCGCAAGGATCCGCCAAATACATTGAGTTCATCTCCTTAGCCGATCCCAAACAAATGCCAGGCGTGAATAGTCGCGTCTTGAACTGGCCATATACCGAGGGTTTAAGACTCGATGAAGCTTTGCACCCTTTGACTCTTCTTACGTTTGGTCTTTATGGCGAAGTACTCCCCAATCAAAATGGTGCGCCAGTGCGCATCACTGTGCCTTGGAAGTATGGCTTTAAGAGCGCCAAGTCGATTGTGAAGATTCGGATCACGGACAAAGAACCTGCAACCAGTTGGAAGGTCTCAGCCCCCTATGAATATGGTTTTTATTCGAATGTGAATCCTGATGTGAATCATCCCCGTTGGAGTCAAGCCACCGAACGACGCATTGGGGCTGAAGGCGGTATCTTTGCCCCGAAAATCAAAACATTGCCTTTCAATGGCTACGCCGATCAGGTGGCTCACCTCTACAAAGGCATGGATCTTCGGAAATACTTTTGATTCATGAAGTATTTACTGATTGGCCTAGGACTCATCCCTCTCTTGCGATTGTTGGTGCTTGGCTATCAGGATGATTTAAGTGCCAACCCCATTGAGTTCATCACCCGCTCGACTGGCACCTGGGCGTTGGTTTTTTTATGCCTGACATTGGCGATCACTCCCATCAGGCGATTCAGTGGTTGGAATGGATTGATTCAGTACCGCAGAACCTTGGGCTTATTTGTGTATTTTTATGCAGTATTGCATTTCATGATTTGGTTTTGGTTAGATCACAACTGGTCCATCGCCCAAATGTGGGCGGACGTCATCAAACGACCGTTCATCACCATGGGTTTTACTTCGTTGCTACTTTTAACACCTTTGGCATTGACTTCGAACCAATGGTCTGTGCGACAACTCAAACGACGTTGGGGGCAACTCCATCGCCTGATTTATGTGATTGCGATTCTGGTCATTCTTCATTATGTTTGGCACAAATCTGGTAAGAATGATTATGGAACCGTGAGTATTTATGCTGGGGTTATTTTTGTATTACTGATGCTGAGGTTAAAACGATGACAATTCAAACCAAGAACACCCCCTCTCTTTTACTGACATCGATGGCCTTCATTGCAGCGAGTGTCATTATCTCTGGCCTCACGAATGAGGCATTCGCCCAAACAGTTGGCAAACCACAGGCGCTGGAAAAAACTACCCGCATTGGATCTCTGGAGTGGGACCTTCATGAGGTGACGATTGGCACAGTAAAAATCTATGCCCAACACACAGGATTTGTGAGTGCTGGAGAGAAAGCCGGTGGCAGCAATATTTATGAAGCAGGTTGGACACAGAAAAAAGCTTGGACCTGGAAGCAACCTTATGGTGTAACTGCTAAAGACACAGAGCCCGCGGTGCATTTGAACTTTGATGAAGCTCAAGCGATCTGTCGATTTTTTGGTAAGCGACTGCCGAAGGATTCTGAATGGACAGCGGCGGCTTTTTTAGAGCAACGCAGCTCTCCTACACAGCCATTCATCCGCGGGAAAAGATACACCTACGCCAACGGTGACACCCCCAAGAATTCACATTGCTTGAATGGCTGTGCAGGTCTAAAAGGCCTGGCCCCTGCTAATTCTCTTTGGCGGGGCACCGGGCACGTTGAAGTCATGACCACCCAAGCGGGAGTCAATGGACTGTATGACATGGGCGGCAATGTTTGGGAATGGGTGGACGATGGTTCGGGCAACGAACGCATCACACGCGGTGCTTCTTGGTGGTATGGCCCAGAAAATCAAATTGAATCAGCTGTGGCCACCAAGCCACGCGAAACCATGGTTGCTTATGTGGGGTTTCGTTGTGTCAAAGATGTTTCTAAATGAAACGCCACCACTTGATCAACATAATCTGCGTACTCAGAGATGGCATGATCACTGCCCTCTAAAATCCAATGATGGGCTTTGGGGTACTTGTTGACCATTTCTCTCCAGTCTAAGACTTCATCACCCTTGGCTGCCACCAAAAGATAACGCTCTGCTTGAGTGATGCCTTGAATATAGAGTTGCTTTAATTCGTCGATGTATTCAGGCAAAAAGTGAAAGTCCTCGTCACTGTGCCAAGCTTTTTGTTTGCCAATATAGGCTTCAAGATCCCTCGCTGGCTCAATGGCAGGATTTAGAAGAGTTACACGACTGGGATATTGCTCAGCCAAATAAGTGGCGTAATAACCTCCCAAAGAAGATCCAATCAAAGATAATTTGTTCCAAGTACGCTGATTGATTTCTGCTTGCACCATGGTCATGGCTGCTTTGGGAGATGGCGGCAATTGTGGGCAAAACCAGTCCAACTCGTGACCATTGTTTTGCAAAGCTTGGACCGCTTGATGCGTCAAGCGAGCCTTATAAGAATTGGGAGAAGATTTAAATCCGTGAAGATAAACAATCAAATGCATGCATCCATCATAACGTCACTTTTGATGATTCGGTCTAATATAGAAGATATTCAATCACTGTAAAGAGACTTTATGGCCACGATCTTCGAAAAATTACTATCGGGTGAACTTCCTTGCGCCAAAGTTTATGAAGACGAATGGGTGTTTGCCTTCATGGATGCTGGCCAAATCAATGATGGCCATGTGTTCGTGGCTTCTAAAAAACCGTATGAAACTATTTTAGATATTGATGATGTCACGGCTCAACGTTTATTTTTAGTGGCTAAGAAAATTGCCCACGTGGTGCAAAAAGAGATTCAGGCCGAGGGCATCACTCTGCTTCAAGCCAATCAAGCTGCTGGCTGGCAATCCGTGCCACACATTCATGTGCATGTATTACCGCGCTATAAAAATGATGGGGTTGAATTGGTGTGGCCCAGAAAAGAACCGGGCATTGAACGTCTCAAAGAATTGGCGCAACGCATTCAAGTTCCTAAGATTTGAGATGCCCACCCCAAACTGTCCCTGCGGCTTAAGTACTTATGACCAATGTTGCGAACCCTTGCATCAGGGTAAACAACGAGCGACTGATGCTCAAAAGCTGATGCGTTCTCGTTACAGTGCATATGTTTTGGGTTTAGAGGACTATCTCAGAACAACTTGGCACCCCAGCACGTGCCCTTCTGAAAAAATAGTGAGCGATGAACCCACACAGTGGTTAGAACTAAAAATCAAGAATCACTCATTGGCTGACGATGGCTTATCGGCCACCGTTGACTTTATAGCCATCTATAAAGTCAGCGGCAAAGCCCATCGCTTGCACGAAATCAGCTCCTTCGTCTATGAACACAATCAATGGTTTTATGTAGACGGTGTCTTTCCAGAGATAAAATAAACGCATGAACGACGATATTCTTCTGAAAATGCGCGCAGTTTTTCAAGACTGCCAAAAGTTAGCTGTAATTTTGGTGCAACAACACCCAAGTATTCATAAGGGGTTTGTGGCCGACATGCAATTCGCCAGTACTTATGGAACTTTTCTGGGTGAAATCAAAGTCAAGCATGGCATTGATATTGAAAAAGATTCAATTGCGCAACGTTTAATTCTTGCTTTAGAGAAAACCGATTCACATCAAATTGGTTTGATTCGTGAAGAGATTTATTCAGCTCTTGATCAAATGCAGGCAGAACAATACGCCAGCTATATCTTTATCTCTTGCTTTCCGAGCATTTATAAGGCCATGGCTGAGAAGTAAACCCCAGATCGCCTTAATTTTTTCGTGATTGTGACCAATACTTTTGCATTTCTAAAAAGAGGAATGATGCTGACCAAGTGATCAGTAGCAATCCTAGCAAAGCCTCTACTCCGGTCAAATATCTCACATACCCATGAGCGACTAAGTCACCATAACCCACGGTGGTGTAAGTGATAAATGAGAGGTAAACATAATCCAGCAGTTGCCCGTGACTCGGCGTTTGGCTAATTAAACCGCCCATGCCATCGAATTGCAGAGTCAAGTAATAGCCCAAAGCAAATATCCAAATCTCAATGACATGCGTCATGAAAACCACCGCTGCACCCACCAAGACTTTGAAGCGTGCGGGGAAATGCGACATTTTGGGCAAATGCTTGTCTAGCTGATATAAAACTTCATAATGAATCAGAATGGTCGCAAAGGCCAAAAGAGAATTAAAGATAAAAGCAAAGATAAGCAGCATAAGTCTAATGATAGTGACTGATATGACTATCTTACTCACTTCCCTCTTGGCACAACCAGATTTAAATCAAAAGAAAACAAAAAAACTTATCTGCGATTACACTGCAAGAGTATTCTTTCAAGGGTTTTGAATGCTTAGCAAACTTCCACAATTCAAAGCTTTAATCATTGGCTCAAGCGGTTCGATTGGCTCATCTTTTGAAGATCATTTATCTCATCTACCCAATTGCTCAAAAGTGATCGGCCTGCATCGACACTCTTCACCCGCGATTGACTTCAAAGACCCACACTCAATTGAATTAGCAGCACAAGCTTTAAAAGATGAAGGTCCTTTTCAGTTGATCATTGTGTCTACAGGGGTGCTACACACCCCCGAGTGGCTGCCAGAAAAGAAGTTGGCAGACATTTCTTCCCATCAGTTTTTAGACAACATGCAAATCAATGCCCTAGGCCCTGCTCTGTGTATTCAGGCATTTAGCTCATTGTGTGACTCTACGGGTAGCGTGATGGCCTGCATTTCTGCCAAAGTGGGCAGCATTGAAGATAATCGCCTGGGAGGTTGGTACAGCTACCGATCTTCCAAAGCAGATCTGAATATGCTGCTCAAAACTGCTGCGATTGAATTAAAACGCACACTGCCCAATCTTTGCTTGGTGGCCCTTCACCCCGGCACCGTGGCTTCCAATTTATCTCGGCCTTTTAAAGGCGATCAAATTGGCAGAACTCCCAAAGATGCCACCGCTGATATGTTGCAAGTGCTGCTCAATGCCACCTCAGCCAATACGGGTCAGTTTTTAAGTTACCAAGGTGAAGTCATACCCTGGTGAAATCCATGCTGTTTGTATCGATGGGTAGTTAATGCTTATTTTGGATGGCTACAAAGATTTGATTCATGGCTTGGGCCAAATCAATGTCTTTATGAGATAGCCCACCCACATCATGAGTCATTAAGGTCACATGGACTCGGTGATAGGTATTAGACCAATCGGGATGATGATCCATCGCTTGAATCGTCGGACAACAGTCTGTCATGAATTGAAAAGCATCTTCGAATGACTGAAATTGAAAGGTTTTCTGAATGGCCGTTTGTTCAGTTGTTAGTTTCCAACCAGGCAAGGTTTCAAAATCGATGCGCTGGACATCGATCAAAGAGACTTTAGTTTGACTCATGAGAAACCCTCCAACGGTTGGAACAATAAAAGAGTAACGGGGTCAGAATGAACCAGATCACCGCCAAGGTCATGAGTGCAGTCTTTATTTCTGTGAACTCACCCGCACCCATTCTGACACCCGCCCAATAGGCAAATGGGCCGCTGATGGCCCCCAAGAAGGCTGCCAAGAACAGTCGGTCTTTCAACCAAGACATGGACGATTGAATCGTGAGCGCCAACGCCACCCAGATCAATGACATCCATAAGGGGGACACTTCTTGCCAAAGACTGGATTGAAATGTCATCACATTGAACTGAATCAAAGCCGTATCAACCAAAAAACCAATGCCAAGAGCTAGCATGCTAATGAATTGATCATGAGAGCGGTTCTCTGAAATTAAAAAAGCCCAAGCAATGATTGCTAACGAAATCATCATCGCTGGCAACTCCCATTGATAGGCCGCCCCCAAAATACAAACGAACCAGACCGCTTGAAACTGAATGAAGTTAATCAGCTTTTTCATCTTAAGGTCGTTTGTAGAACGCCAATGTCACTTCGCCTAAATAAATACCAAATTTACTCATGGTGGCTTTATTCAACATGACTCGATCATCCATTTGATACATCCAGTCATTGAATTGCACGTTATACACCTTGCCATCAACTGGCAAAGCCAAGGTGTAAGACCAGTTCAAGGCATTGCCGGCCACTTCACCCAATGCCTCTCCCACCACATCAGCGGCAGTTCCTTTGTAGCGATTGGGAGATACTTCTGTCAAAGTCCAAATACGACGTTGGGTGCTTCCATCTGAATACGTAAAAGCTTCATCCAAGACACCGACTTTTTTACCTTCTTGCACGGTCCATTTGGCATCAATCACGACTTTGAATCTTTTGACGACCTTGCCACCACGATCGGTGAAAATGCCATGGGCATCAATCGTGCCATTGAAGTAATCAGCCAGATCTAATTTTGGATTTTCTGCGGCGTATTCAGAAACTTTTGTACTTGAGCAACCTGACAACAGTGCAATACCCATCAAAGAGACTCCCAATAGTTTTAAGTATTTATTCATGACAATAAGCCTTTAAATGAATGGTGGGGCAGGCTTGCCCTAACAAGCTTGATCTGAGTTGTGGCGCACTGGTTTTGGGGTGCAACCAAATACCAAAAAATGCCTCTGATAGTTCTTCCCCTTGAATTTGACTCATGGGTTGGCCATTGTGAAATAAGCGGGTGACTTCTTTGGACTTTCTAATGGCTGTGATCGTGTCACCCTCTTTGACTGTTTTGAAGGCTTTGGATATTTGCAATGACCACTCTTGGCGCTTGGCTTCAGAAACTCCTAGTTTTTTGAGCTCTTCCATGGTTTGTTGAGCAAGCGCCTGGGCTTCAAACTTGCGCAAATATTGCAAACTCAAAGCAAACCCACCCTCTTGATCGCGATTGGAATACAGCTGGGCATCATAGAGCTTAAAACCCCAGTAAGTCATGCGACCTTGTCCGATGACTTGGGCTTTAGGAAGATGTTGATGAACCAATTGCTCTGTAGAAGGGGTATTCGCGACACTGCTCTGATTCATTGAAAGCGCCCATGAAACAACCAGAGCCAAGGGCACTCTTTTAAAAATGGAAGGGGCAATGGGCATCAATGGCTTCATTGGCTTAGCTTACTACGATAAGAAAAATATTTCTTGAAGCCCACTTTTTGCATGGTTGGTGAGGGGGTATTCGGGGGTTTCGGTGTGATGAGGGTGTTTGGGAGGGTTAGGGATATTGGAGTGATGGGTAAAAAAAGCCCCGTACGAAACGGGGCTATGAAGAGATAGAAGATAACGTAAACAGGAGTGAACTGCTTACGGATATGACTGTATCATTAATGAGAATGATTATCAATTAGTATTTTTAATGTCATTAGTACTTATGGGGCTTTTAATCACACCCTTAAACATGATGTGTGCCAAGGTGACAAAAGAAGCGATATAACCAATGCTTGAATGGCTCAAAGAGGCCATGAGAATCAGAGATTCATCGCCCAAGTAATGAATCCCTACCCCAGTCAGAATCAATAGCAATAAACAAATGCTTAACAAGGCTCCAGAGATTCGATGGATACCCTTCTTCCACCACATCCGCATGTGAATCGCCCACACAGATCCCAGTAAAAGAGCGCATAGGAATGCGACTATGCCATGCAAGGCAATGATGGATCGGTTCCACTCAAAAGGAATCAGTTCTGGCATTTCTAGCATGAGCCTAATATCAATGACATGCGGAATGAGAGCAATGCCACTGGTGTAGGTCACGAAGAGAATAACGATGAGACAGGCATAAAAGCCTTTGGGAAACCCTCTCATTGAGGTGCTCTCAATAGTTGAGCATCATATTGCTTTAGCAGGTGCGAAAGGATGTCTTGATGAGCAAAAGCCGCGACTTTGGTGAGTGCATCAGCCACCCAGGTGCGAGGTGCTTGGATGGTGTAGATACCGGTTTTGGCGGAACGATTTGAACCCACCAGATAGGATGGGAAATAGGGATTGAATTTTTCTCTAAGCTCAGAGCTGGCCAAGGATTGATTGCGCAAAACAATGAGGGGTTGGAGACTACCGTCTTGTTCTCGCTGAGTAACAGGCAACTGAATATCACCCCCTACCCTGATATCACCCCCCGCATTGATCCAGTAACCTTGCGCATCTGCTTTTTCTAAGACTTCAGCGGCCAGATCAACGGCATAACCCTTGGCTATCCCATCTAGTGTGATGAGGATTTTTTTCTTGAGGCGTACATTCTTACCCCGAATTTGAATGTCAAACGCATCCCCCACCAATGCGTATTGATGATGCTGGGCCTCAACCAAGGGCAAAGCATTGACCTTGACCAATTGAGCACCCACCGTGCAATTGAATGCGTGTTGACTCTCATGCATCATGCGCACCGCCAATTGCAGGACTTTGGCAACCAAGGGGTGCACTGGCACCCAGTCGCCATCCGAGTGATTGATTCGAGATAAGTCACTATTGGGGTCATGAAAAGACATGAGCCTGTGAATTTTTTCAATTTTGGAAAATGCTTGATTGATGATGTGGTGACTGGCATCTTCAGAAACTTTAGAACCCACCAGGGCGATATTGACGTAAGTACCCAATAAGGGTTTCATGCGTTTGATCTCTAAATCCATTAAGTTCCTTTTAAAAAATTTTCATAAATAATCAATAGACGTTGGGTGCCTGACAGAATGTTCCGGCACGACAAAGTGGCTCCTGCGATATTGGGGACGTCTTTGTCTAGCTGAAAGGGATCTTTCAGGGTTTTGCCAACAAAGTGTTTGCGCCAAGACTGATCCCGCACTTGAGTGCCATGGGTCTCGCGATAAGTCAGTATCTCGACCCCCATGACAGCGCCTTGCGCTGAAATGGCGACCGCATAGGTAATGAACTCATGCTTACCAATCACATCGTCAATCATTAACCAGCCCAGATGCTGCTGATGTTTGAAAACCTTATAGGCCATTTGCTGAGACCAACGCTGCTTCAATCCTGATTGCTGTTGAATCTTGAGTTTTGCCTCAGAACTCAGCAAGATGGGACTGGATATGAATTGCGTTGCAGAAGGAAACAAGAGTTGCTGAGCTTGAGCAATTGTGAGGTAATCATTGGCATACGCGTTGCTATGAGCCATCAATAAGGCTGGAGATATGACCCCAGCCAAGATCCAGCCCATCAGTTCTGAATGAGTGGGCTTCATGATCAGAAGTTGTAACCCACCTTGACGCGCAATTCTTTTTTCTCGTGATCAGCCAAATGACGACCTTTGTGGTTGTTATTAGACTCGTCAGAACCCGCTATTTGTTTGACTGCAGTGACTGTGAACCACCAAGACTTGTCACCATAGTGAATACTAGGGCCCGCAAACAGGTCCCAGTGATCCATCTCCCAACCTCCTTTACCATCATTGGTCACACCAGGACTATTCAGAATTTCTTTATCAATCCACCCTTCTAAGCCCACAGACCATTTGGGGGCAAAGCGGTAAGAGACCCCAGTTCTTAGGCGAGGTGCCACAGCCCATTCAGTGGTACTGCCCCCTTCTGCTTTCCAAGATTCAACTTCGAGTTCGAGATTGGTAAGCCATTGCAATTGGCCATCTAAATAAGGTTTTTGAAAAATAAGCTTGGTTTCATAACCCCAACCCACTCCTTTTTCACCCGTGATGTTGTCACGGGTGGCATAGGTGACTTCACCCAATAATGCCAAGCCCAGAGGATCTTTGTAGGGCGAGAGTAAGTTCTTTTTGAGCTCAATCGAGGCTCCTGTCATGCGTGATTGATGCAGACTGCCTGTGATTTCTTTATCCGCATCGTCTGGTCCACCTGCACAACCCGTACCGCAGTCAAAATTGTGTTGAATACCATTCAAATAAAAGGCAGCTGATAAGTCATTGGTCAGACCATAGGCGTATTCAGCACGATATTCATCTCTTTTGTAAGAGCCATAGCGTTTGCCTTCTTTTTGGGTGATTGACAAAGTCGCTTCTTGAGCTCCTTGCGGAAGTGTCTCAGCACTTTTTAAATATCCCAAAGAACCTGCATACACATGAGACTGGGTGAGCATGGCCCATATGACAAACGGTACTGCCTTGTACATCTTCATAAAAACTCCCTTAATTAACTGTTGGCCTTGTGAGCCTTGGATGACTGCATTGATTCTGCTAGCCGAATCACCATAAATGATAATGATTCTTATTTAGAATAACACAATCAAAATGCCACGTTAAATGCATGGCTTTAGAGGGCTTCAGAACGGATGAGAATTCGGGAGGTAAAACAGAAAAAATAAAAAGAGAAAAAAGAAAGAAAACAAAGAAAAAAGACAGGAATGAAAAAGTATGGAATGGAAAGAAATAAAAAAGAGGAAAGAAAAAAACCCAGTTGCAAGCAACTGGGTTCTAGGCTTACTAACTTAATTACTTAGTGACTTAGTTTGTTACTAAGTTAGTTACTTAGTTCCTGATTCCATGAATCTTAGGCACTCTCCCCTTTTGAGCCACCGTCATGCTTGGGGCTGAATGGGAATGAGGTACTGGATTCACCGGCTTTAGCAGGGATTCTTAATGAAAGAATCATCGTGACAGCGAGAGTCAAGACAGTGAAACCCAAAGACCAAGCAATTGGAATCTTGTATAGGTCAATCAAGAGCATCTTGACACCAATAAAGACCAAGACAATCGCTAGACCATAAGATAGCAAATGGAATCTTTCATGCATGCCCGCCAAGAGGAAGTACATGGCACGCAAGCCCAAAATTGCGAATACGTTTGAAGTCAATACGATGAATGGGTCCGTTGTGATCGCAAAAATCGCAGGAATGGAATCCACCGCAAAGACGATGTCCACAATACCAATCAACATGATGACCACAAACAAAGGTGTGGCCATTTTGACGCCATTGTGAATCGTAAAGAATTTCTCACCATCGTAATTGGGAGAGATTTTCATTTTCTTGTTGATCCAACGCAGTGCTGGGTTGTTATCCAAGTCAGGCTCTTGACCAGCGGCCCACCACATTTTGACGCCAGTAAATACCAAGAATGCACCGAACACATACATGACCCAGTGGAACTGAGCAATCAACCAAGCACCAATCAAAATCATGATGGCGCGCAGAACCAAAGCTCCCAAAATACCAATCATCAAGACACGCTTTTGGAATTCAGCGGGCACAGCAAAGTAGGTGAATAACATTAAAAATACAAAAATGTTATCGACCGCCAAAGCTTTTTCCACTAAGTAGCCAGTAATGAACTCAAGCGCTTTGGCATCTGCCAAATCTTTAGCCGCAGGATCTGGTCCTGTACCGCCCAAGAACCACCAGAGCCAACCCACAAAGATAAAGGAAACTGCCACCCAAATGAGTGACCAGATGCTGGCTTCTTTGATGCTAACCGCATGAGAACCCTGACGGCTCATGGCAAAGAAGTCGACGATGAGTGCGACAAGAACAAAAGCTGCGAACAATGACCACAGCAAGGGAGTACCGATTGATAACATCGTTATTGACCTTTCAACCCAAACCGGCAGCGCCTGGGAAATAATTGTTTAAAGGTCTCTGTTAGTCTTGCTGCTCGGTGATGAAACCACCGAGTTAAGGCACCGAACACCGATGTCTGCCACCTCATCTGTGTCGTAATGACGGCACCGAAATACAAACTTTGGCACTGGGGCACATGAAGCATGTATCAGCTACTCCCTTTGAGAGATGTAGAGATCTTAATTGAAGAATTGGGCTTCGTCAAACGACCCCCAAAAAACCCTCAATTAAGATGTTTTTAAATTAATCAAAGATGTCGCTTAACCATGATTTAGGCTTGCGATAGTGATCTGATCGGTAGTCGTTTCGATACTGCTGATGCTGGGGTGCCTGGATTGCTGGCTGATCCAGTGAGGATCTTTCAATCAGCTTATCAAGCTCTCCACGGTCAAGCCAGACACCTCGGCAGGTGGGGCAATAATCGATTTCAATTTTTTGACGTTCAGAAATAACCAGTTGAGAATCTTTACACACGGGACACTGCATCAAGAACTCCTATCAAAGTGATTAATCAGAATTGATATTCAACAAGCACACCGATGGGTGCAAAAAAATTATAGGAGTGAGATTAAAACGGTGTTGGGGTAGAAGATTCCCCAAAGAAAAAAGGGCTTTTCAGCCCTTTTCTACTCATTCAACCCTTCTTTGCCTGTGAGACTGCAATGTGGGTATAGGCCAATTTGAGAAGTTGGCAAGGTCTGCCTGTCTGCTCACCCTTATGAATCATTTGACCCAGAATATGGTCATGCTCTGTTTTTTGTCCCGAGAGCAAATCACGCAACATGGATGCAGTAAATGGAGAACCTAATTTGGTGAGCATCTCAATCGCGGCAGCTTGAGGCTTGTCTCCAATCGGTTGACCACAAGCCCTGGCAATGGAACAACATTCTTCGTACATTGCCAAAACAAGCTCTTTGCCATAAGGGGTGGCATTGATCTCACCCACTGAACCACGACATATGGTGGTCATACCCGCCAGTGTTGCCAAGAAAACCCACTTGTCCCAAAGTACTTGATCAATGTTGTCACTGTAAACACTGTCAAAATCTGTTTGCTGACACAATTGAATGAATTCTTTTGCCAGTGCCTCGTGCTCTGGCGCACGAGGCCCCACTGTCAACTTATGCAAATCAGTCAACTGCTTAACGGCGCCTGTTTCTGTGATCGTGGCCGCAATGTGTGCCACCCCTCCCATGACTCTGGCTTGACCGAATTGCTGATCCAGCGCTTCCATGTGAGAAAGGCCATTTAAAAATGGCAGCAATACGCCTTTTGAACTTGCTTTGGCTAAAGACTTCAAAGAATCTTCTAAGTCAAATGACTTAGGTGCCAAAATGATCAAGTCATAAATAGGTTCCAACTGATCAGACGTGACTGATTGAGGTTGGACTGTGAAATTACCCTTGGGCGTTTCAATGGTGAGACCTTGCGCCTGAATAAGTTTTTGTCGCTTTTCTCTAAGCAAAAAGGTAATGTCGGCACCTGCATTCATTAATTTGGCACCGAAGTAGCCACCAATACCGCCTGCGCCAACAATTAATGTTTTCATGAGATGATCTTTAAACCCGAATATTTTGTTTTGTTTTGATTAAGGTTCAAAGATTGTAAGTGAGTTTGGTTTGTTGGATATTTTGAAACGTTTATCATTGAAAAATGATTAAGTATTGGTGGCTTTTAATTCCTTCAGCTGCACTTTTAGGTTATCTAGTTCGCAGCAATCAGGTTTATCGATTCCAGAACCGTGGAGAAGAATTAGTTAGAGATAGAATCATTAATTATCTACCCACATCTTCATGGCACCTACTAAACAACGTCACTCTAAAAACAACTGATGGAACCACTCAAATTGACCATGTTCTAGTATCTCGCTATGGGGTATTTGTAATCGAAACCAAGCACTACTCTGGCTGGCTTTTTGGTGACACCAAATCTAAGCAATGGACTCAGGTAATTTATGGAACAAAACATCGTTTTCAAAACCCGCTACACCAGAACTACAAACATATTAAAGCCGTCCGAGAATTACTAGATTTTTTAGCCCCAGAGCATGTTATCGGTCTAGTTGTATTTACTGGTGAAGCGGAATTTAAAACAGATACGCCTTCAGGTATTTATAGCTTGGAATCCGTTATTGAATATCTCAAAGGACTTAACGAAGAACTTTTAACTGAAAATCGTATGCAGTTTTGTGTCGGCCGCATTGAATGTCAGCGACTAGCACTCACCCAAGAAACTGATGTTGAACATCGACAGAATTTATTAAAGTAAAGAATCCATAAACACAAAGCTATTGATATGTTTTTGGTATTTTTAAAATAAAAAAGCCCCGAAGGGCTTTATTCACATACATCATTGGCGGAGACGAGAAGATTCGAACTTCCGATCCAGGTTTTGCCCAGATGCTCCCTTAGCAGGGGAGTGCCTTCGACCACTCGGCCACGTCTCCGTATCACTTCACTGAATTAAATCAGTGAAGAC
>JACCDW010899632.1_pt1 | contig 15606 bp, 16 predicted proteins | sample 7449781 | NCBI WGS metagenome assembly JACCDW01 (sample SAMN15323449, study PRJNA562643) | freshwater metagenome | isolation source: river surface water | place: USA:Blue River Watershed | collected 2017-08-18
AGTGGCACACCGTGGCCGGGGCGGGGCATTGGGTGCAGTACGAGGCGGCGCTGGCCTTTGACGCCGCCGTGCAGCAGGTGTTGGGGTCCTTGACCGCTTGAATCAGCTGCGGGCGGCCGATACCGCTGCGCGCAGGCCCAGCAGGTAGCTGTCCACACCAAAACCGGCAATCTGGCCTTTGGCGATGTCTGCGATCACCGAGTGGTGGCGGAACGCTTCACGGGCGTGGATGTTGGACATGTGGACTTCTATGATGGGGCACTTGAGGATGGCCAGCGCGTCGCGGATGCCGTAGCTGTAATGCGTCCATGCCCCTGCGTTGATGACCACGGCGTGCACACCATCGCCGTGGGCGCGGTGGATGCGCTCGGCCATTTCGCCTTCAAAGTTGGTTTGATAGCACTCGACCTGGGCCCCCAACTCTTGGCCCAGAGCCGTCACTTGGGCGTTGATTTCGTCCAGCGTGGTGGTGCCGTACTGGGCAGGGTCGCGCTTGCCGAACATGTTCAGGTTGATGCCGTGCAGGACAAGGATGTTCATGGGGGTGAGCCTTGGTCTATAGGAATTGGGGACATGGAGGAGTTGCCTGCGATTGTCGGCGATTTGCGGCAAGATACCGCATCGGTTTTGCCATGAAAGTTGCTGATGACGCCCTTGAAAATTGATTTCGTTTCCGACATTGCCTGCCCTTGGTGTGCCGTGGGTTTAGGCGCTCTCGAAAAAGCCCTAGAGCGCTTGGACGGCGAGGTCCAGGCCGATTTGCACTTTCAGCCCTTTGAGTTGAATCCGCAGATGGGCCCCGGTGGGCAGGATTTGGGCGAGCACTTGACTCAAAAGTACGGCTCCACGCCTGAACAACAAGCTCAAATTCGCCAAACCATTGCCGCCCGCGGGGCCGAGGTGGGCTTTACCTTTCACCCTGGTGGGCGCGGTCGGGTTTACAACACTTTTAATGCACACCGATTGCTGCATTGGGCAGAAGGCCAGGGCGCTGGGGCGCAGCACGCCCTGAAAAAAGCCTTTTTGGAGGCCTACCAGGGCCGCGCCGAGTGCGTGGAAGACGCCGAGGTTTTGCTCACGGGTGTGGCCGCCGCTGGCCTGGATGTTGCAGCGGCCCGCGAGGTTCTGGCCAGCGATGCCCACACTTCGGAAGTGCGCGAGCGCCAGCAGTTCTATACCCAGGCAGGCATCCGCTCAGTGCCTGCAGTCATCATCAACGACAAGCATCTGATCTCCGGCGGCCAGCCGGTCGAGGTGTTCGAGCAGGCGCTGCGCCGCATCGCCTCAGGCGAAGTGAATTGAGGCCTGGGTCATGAAACCCGTTCTTCGTGTTCCTTCTTTTGTGCAGCGTCGCACGGCCTTGGCCCGATTGGGTACGGGTCTGTTAGCCCCGTTGTTGGCCAGTGCGCAAAGCCAGGTTCTTGCGCAGCCAGAGCAAACGGCCTCGCGGGCGCAGTTGCTGGCCGTTTGGCGTCAAAGCGGAGGAGTACTGCTGATGCGTCACGCAGCCACCGAGTCGGGGCTGGGCGATCCACCGGGTTTTGTGATCGGCCAGTGCCGCACCCAACGCAACCTGAGTCAGGCGGGGCGCCAAGCCTCGCGGGCCTTGGGGGCGTGGTTGCAGGCGCAGAACTTCAAGCCCGATGCGGTACGCAGCAGCCAGTGGTGCCGTTGTCAGGATACGGCACGGTTGGCTTTTGGCGCATACGAAGACTGGCCCGCGCTCAACAGCACTTTTGCCGGGCAAGGTGATCCAGCCGCCCAGCAACTGGCTTTGCGCGAGCGCTTGCAGGCGCTGCCTGCTGGGCGTACCGAGGTCTGGGTGACGCACCAAGTCATCATGACTGGCTTGACCGGGGCTTATCCTGGGTTGGGAGAAGGCTTTGTGGTGGACAGGCAAGGCCGCCTGCTGGCGCGTGGGGACGTGGCCGCATGAGCGCGCTGCACCTCTTGACGGTGTACTTTGATGGCTCATGCCCGATGTGTCGGCGTGAGATTGCCATTTATCGGCGTTTGCCACAGGCAAGGGCCGTCGAGTGGGTGGATGTGAGCCAAGGTGTTGCGCTGGGGGAATCTCTCAGCTGTGCCCAGGCCATGGCCCGTTTTCATGTCCGTGATGCCCAAGGGCGTTTGCACAGTGGTGCGGCAGCGTTTTCTCGCATGTGGCGCATGTTTCCTAGCTGGCGCTGGTTGGGTTGGTTGTCGGCTTGGCCACCCTTGTCGTGGGGCTTTGAAGCGGCTTACCGTTTGTTTTTGCCGCTGCGCCCGCGCTTGCAAACTTGGGTGCGACGCAGGTGGCCAGAGGGGTCGCTGTGATCAAAGTCAAGGCCTGCACGCGCTACTTTCGTGTCTCGATCGCTTGGTTGGCCTTGCTGAGCTTGTCGGGTGTCTCGGCGCAGGTCTCAGAGAAAGTGACTTTTGGCCATTGGGCGCTCGACCGCACCGAGGTCACCATCGGGCAGTTTGAGCGCTATGTGCGCGCCACAGGTACCGTGACTCGCGCCGAAAAAGAGGGCGGCGGTTTTGAGTATGGCGCTGGCTGGGAGCGTCGACCTGGCTGGTCCTGGCGCAGACCCGACGGGGCGGTTCCGGCCAGTGCCGACTTGCCCGCTGTGCATCTGGACTTTGCCGAAGCACAGGCATATTGCCGATGGGCTGGAGGTCGTTTGCCCTCAGGCTCCGAGTGGCAAAAAGCCGGTTTCACGGAATTGCGCTCGTCGCCTCCAGCGCCTTGGGTGAAGGGCCGAACCTATGCTTGGACCACCGGTGACAGTCCGCAAGGCGCCAACACCAGCGACACTGACCCTTGGCCACGCGCTGCACCTGCGGGGGTGACGCGAGCAGGGGTGAACGGGCTCTACGACATGGGGGGCAATGTTTGGGAGTGGACAACCGATGCGCAGGGCAGCCAGCGACGCACCGTGGGAGGCTCGTGGTGGTATGGCCCTGTCCAAATGAAGTCGGATGTGCAGGCATTCAAGCCCGCCGACTTTTATGCGGTGTACATCGGGTTTCGTTGTGCCTTCGACCTTCCAAGCCCGACTTGACACAGGTATGACCATGATGCATTCCTTGCTGCAGGGCTACCAAGCGTTGGTGTTTGGCGCGACCGGTGCCATCGGTCAGGCTTGGGTACAGCAATTGCACAAAGACCCCCGGTGTGCCAAGGTGGTGGAAGTCTCCCGTCAAAGCACACCCGGGTTCGATTTGCTGAGCGAAACCAGCATGGCCGCTTGTGCGCACACTTTGTCCAAACAGGCGCCGTTTCATTTGGTATTGGATGCGACGGGGGTGCTCATGTTGAATGGGCACAGCCCAGAAAAACGATTGCAAGAGCTCGATGCCGACCATGTGCTCAAGTTGCTGCACATCAATGCTGTGGGCCCCTCTTTGTTGCTGAAGCATTTCGGGCCTTTATTGGCATCTGGTGAGCGGGTGATCTGGGGCAAATTGTCGGCACGCGTGGGCAGCATCGAAGACAACCGCAAAGGCGGTTGGTACAGTTATCGGGCCTCCAAGGCGGCACTGAACATGCTGTTGCAAACGGCAGCGATTGAAATCGCCAGACGCAGACCGTTGGCCGTCGTAGCCGCCTTGCAGCCAGGAACGGTGAAGTCGCCGCTGAGCCAGCCTTTCGTGGGGGATGAAGCTATGGCACCCGAGGCGTCTGCGCTGCGTTTGTTGCATGTGCTCGATGCGCTGGAATGCACCGGTAGAGCCCAGTTTGTGGACCATGCGGGTCACCACATCGATTGGTGAAAGAGGCCTTTTCAGGGCGCGCATCCCCTGACGGCATTGCCTAAAACGGCATGTGAAATGTAATGGGCGGTGACGATGGTGCACACCTTGGGTGAGAGAAAGACACAGCCTTGTTCCAGTTGTGCAGCCACTTTTTGACCCCATTCACTTTGCGTTTGGGTGCAAATTTCCTTGGCATTTTTACGTGTGATCCAGCGAACTTGGTCAGGTAGTTTTTGACGCCAGTCCAAACTCAGCTCCCCAATCGCAGCGCCAAACTCCACACAGTTGTCGACGGCCTGCGGTGCCGGCGTGTCGCCCTGTTCAGTCTTGACATGGCACAGGACCGGCAGATCGGGTTCGTCGGCGCGCACGGGGGTGTTGAAGGCCCCTGCGCAGAGGATGCCGATGGTCAAGCCCAACCCCAGTTGATGGGCTTTGCCGAGGCGAAAATGATGAGTCCAATCAGGCCACATAAGACAGCACCCTTTGTACGAGGTGAGCCCGATTGAAGGGCTTGAGCATGCATTCGTTCATGCCATATTCGATGCAGCGGGCCAGTTCGTCCCTGTCGGTGTTGGCCGTCAGGGCGATGATCGGGGTGCTGCATTGGGGTTCGGGCAATTCGGTCCGAATTTTTCTTGAGGCCTCCAGGCCGTCCATCTCGGGCATCAACAGATCCATCAGGATCACATCAAACGATCCATCGCGCACGTGTTCAAAGGCTTGCAAGCCGGTGCCGACTTCTGTGACCTTGGCGCGAGGCAAGTGTCTGCGCAGTTGCAGTGATGCAATTTGGCGGTTCAGTGGGTTGTCATCAGCAATCAAAATGTGAATGGCTTGATCGCTGTGGGTCAGTTCGTCCACGGGCAACCTGGGGGCAGGCGCTTGGGTCAATTCGCAGGGCAGGTCAACGAAAAAATAGCTGCCCTGTCCGACCTGGCTGGTGAAATGGATATCACCACCCATGGCGCGAACCAACCCATGGGTGATGGACAAGCCCAGTCCATTGCCACCAAAGCGGCTCGCAATGGTGTGGTCCACTTGAGAGAAGTTTTGAAACACACGGTGCTGCCTGTCTGCGGGGATACCCATGCCTGTATCTCGCACTTCTAGATGGATCAGCGCCATGGCCGGGTCTGCGCTGCTGGTGGTTTCTGCAGAGCAGCGCAGTTCAATTTCCCCCCGCTCTGTGAACTTGATGGCATTGCCCAGCAAGTTCACCAGGATTTGTGTCAATCGGTGACCATCTCCCATGACCCATTCGGGCACGCTGGAGTCGATGTTGAGGGTGTAATGCAAAGGCTTTGTTTCGGCACGACGTTTGAGCAGTTGGAAGCTGGAGTGGATGGTCTCGGGCAGGTTGAACGGTTCTTTGACCACCTGCAATCGCCCTGCCTCCATCTGTGAATGGTCCAGCAGGTCGTTGATGATGGTCAGTAAATGCTCTCCAGATTTTTGGATGTCTTCGATTTTGTGGCGAACCTCGGTGCTCAGGCTTTTGTCATGGTGGATCAAATCGGCCAAACCCAAAATGGCGTTCATGGGGGTGCGCAGTTCGTGGCTGACCGATGCGACAAACAAGTCTTTTTGTTGCTGGGTGCGTTTGAGTTGTTTGTGGATTTGGCGTAGTTTTCGGCTGTGCTGCTGCAAACGTTGCAAGCGCAGGTTGCGAACGGTGTTCATGCGGTACAGCAAGGCCATCTGCATGGCAAAAATGACCATGGCCATCATCAGATGCCAGTGGATCACGTCTTGTGGGGCCAGTTGCAATGCCATTTCGCCACCCAATAGGGCATGGATGTACAAGCCAAAAATCAGAAGCCAACCGACCGCCATGCCGGTGATCCGAGCGCGTTGAGATGATGCCAACACGGCAGGCAAGGGGGCCAGTGCCAGCCAGCTGATACTGGCCGAGTAAATGCCCCCCGTCAGCCATGTGATGCTGAAGGCTTGCGCGAGGGTGAACACTTGCAAGGCACTGATGAGAGGGGTGAGTCTGAAGTTGCTCAACCGAAGGTAACCCAGCAGCCCCATGCCGGCGATACCCAAGAGGTTGGTGATCACCCCGGGTCCGAAATCCAATCGCCATGCCACGATGGCGAATGCGCCGTAACCTAAGGCAAGGATGCTGATGAATGAAAAGAACAACACCTCTTTTTCATGACGCTCACGGGTGACGAGCCTTGAACTCAGCGATGAGGACGTGACTTCAGTGTCTTGATCTTTTGAGTTTTCTATGGCGGTTTTTGTTTTCATATAAAACCTTAAATTAGTACCAAATGCTACATTAAAAATGAATGAATGCCGCAAGGGATCCGTAAAATCATCTCCGAGCAGACGGGCTTGCCTTGATAATCGAACTTTGCGCTTGGTCAAGCAGGGGGTTCAATGGGATTGCAGGCATGGTGGATTTTTGTGGTCATGACTTTTTTTGTGTCAGCCACGCCTGGCCCCAATATGTTGTTGGTGATGAGCCACGGCGCACGTTTTGGTTTGCGTGCTGCCATCATGACCATGGCCGGTTGCATGACGGCGTTGCTCTGCATGATGAGTATCTCGGCTGCAGGCCTGGGCGCTTTGCTGCATACATTCCCGGTGGTGTTTGATGCCTTGCGGTATGTGGGGGCGGCTTATTTGGCCTATCTGGGCTACAAGCTTTGGGTGTCCAGTATGCCCAGTATGGCCGCAGAAAAGGACCCTGTCCGTACATTGCCCGAGCGAAGTGGGGGTTCTTTTTACCGACAAGGTTTGGCTGTGGCGGCCAGCAATCCCAAAGCGATCGTATTTGCTGCAGCCTTCTTCCCGCAATTCATTCAGCCACAGTCGCCAGCGCTGATGCAGTTTGCCATTTTGCTGTGCACCTTCACGGTGATCGAAGTGAGCTGGTACTTGATTTATGCCCTCAGCGGTCAAAAGCTTTCGGGTTATTTGCAGCAAGCCCATGTGTTGAAAAACTTTAACCGCCTCACAGGCGGTGTGTTTGTGGGCTTTGCCGCCTTGATGGCGGCCAGCCGCTGAGCGGGGTGGTTCGTTGGCTGGCGCTGACCGGGTTTACCCCCGCCAACTGTGCGCCAAGCTGTGGATAAGTGCATGAACAAGCCCTGAAGCCCGCATGGCTGTTGGCTTGGCAGCGACTGCTTCTTTTTTGAGCAGTCTTTCAGCCGAGCGCTTTGGCAATCTTGTGACGCGGCACAGTGGTTTTGGGGCACTGGCCTTTGGGCAATTCAAACCACTGGCGCACATCGGCGTCCACCCCCACGCCGTGCATGAAGTTGTAGATGGCTTTTTTCAGACCCTGGCCCAGCAGGTCGTGGTCCACGCCCGGGGGCATGCGGGTGGGATCGACAAAGCCCACATCGTTTTTGGCAAAGGTGCCTTCGGGCAAAGGGAGGAGCTTGACGCCGTAGGCCTCGGGGTTTTGGCCCACGGGCGAATGCACCGTGCAGACAAAGCGGTGGAAAAAACCGCTGTGGATGCAGCCGTTTTCAAACAGCTGGCGCACGTATTCGAGCGCGTCCACCGTGTCCTGCACGGTCTGCGTCGGAAAACCGTACATCAGGTAGGCGTGCACCAGTACGCCCGCATCGGCAAAGCCTTTGGTGACCTGCGCCACCTGCTCAACCGAGACGCCTTTTTTCATGAGGCTGAGCAAGCGGTCTGACGCGACTTCGAGCCCGCCCGACATGGCGATGCAGCCGCTTTGCGCCAGCAAGTCGCAAAGATCGGGGGTGAAGGTTTTCTCAAAGCGGATGTTGCCCCACCACGAAATTTGCACGCCTCGGCGCAGCAGCTCTTCGGCCAAGGCTTTCAGGGCTTTGGGAGGTGCCGCTTCGTCTACAAAGTGAAATCCGGTCTGGCCCGTTTCGGCCACGATCTGTTCGATGCGGTCCACCAGGGTGCTGGCCTGCGCGGTCTCGTAGCGGCTGATGTAGTCCAGGCTCACGTCGCAGAAGCTGCACTTCTTCCAGTAGCAACCGTGCGCGACGGTGAGCTTGTTCCAGCGCCCGTCGCTCCACAAGCGGTTCATTGGGTTGAGCATGTCGAGCAGCGACAAATACTGGTGCAGCGGCAGACCGTCCCAGGTGGGCGTGCCCACGTCTTCAAAGGGGACTTCGGGCTCTTGCAGGTTGATGTATTGCACCTGACCTGCGTCGCTCTTGATGAAGGTGCGTTGCAGGCGCTGCACGCTGCGCTGGCCTTGCAGATGCTCAATCAAACTCAGCAGCGGCCTTTCGCCACCGTCGAGCGTGACGAAATCGACATGGTCGAACACGCGGGCATCTTTGAGCTCACGCAGCTCAGTGTTCACAAAGCCACCGCCCAGGGCGATGCGGATCTGTGGGTGCGCTCGCTTGATGCACTGGGCGATGCGAAACGCCGCATAGACCGAGCCAGGGAAGGGCACCGACAGCAACACGAGCGTGGGCTGGTGGCGCTCGATGGCTTCCAGCGCCAAGCGCTCCAGCATGATGTCTATCAAATTGGGTGGCTGTGCCAGAGCCTCGGCCAGCGCGTCAAAGCTGGGCTGGCTGGCGGCCAGGCGCTCGGCGTAGCGCACGAATTCAAAGCCTTCATCCACCGCATCGCGCAGCACATCGGCCAGATCGTTCAGGTACAACGTGGCCAGGTGACGGGCGCGGTCGGTCTGGCCCAAAGCGCCAAAGGCCCAACCGATCGGGTCGCCCGTGCCGTCGTCTTCGTAGGCGTCGAGCGCCGCAAAGCGCGGGCCTTCGGGCAAAAAGCCCCGGCCTGCAACGCGGTGGCTCAGTGTGCTGTCACGGCCCTGCAAAAAGGCGATGACCGGGTCGATGCTGACCGCGTAGTCGTTGAAATGGTCGAGGAAAAAATTCACCGGGCCTGAGCGCTCTTCGACGGGTAAGGCCAGCGCCGCATCGCGCAGGGCGGTGATGCCCTGCCGGTTCAGCAAGGCCAGCACGGTGGCCAGCGCCAAGTCTTCCTGCACCGCGTCCAAGCCTCGAGAACGCAGAAAACCTGTCAAGTAAGCTGTGGACGGGTAGGGCGTGTTGAGCTGTGTCATCGGCGGGATGAGGCTCAGGACTTTGATCGAGGCGGGGCTGGACATCAGGCGAGTGTTTTCGAATCGGTGAGGTGGATTATCAACGGGCGCAGCCTCCGCCCGTGTAAGACCACAGGGGCAAGCGCCCACAGTGCGGCACGGCTGACGGGGGGCGTTAACATCCAGCAGCCCTACACGCTTGTGCCGATCCACCGTTTTCAGATGATGCCCCTGCCCGACATGCCCTCCAGCGCTGCATTTTCCTTGTCCTCTTTGACGCTGCAGCCTGCGGCGCAAGCGCCACTCACTTCGGCCCAGAAGCGGTTCAATGAACTGCTGGCCCGGATTGAGGTGCTCTCGGGCCAAATTCAACGCTTGGAGGTTTGGTCAGACACGCACCGCTATGCGCACATTCAGGCTTTGCGTGAGTCGGTGCAATTGGCGCAGGCGCAGCGCAAAAGCCTGCTTTTGTTTTTGCACGAATGCCTGCAGACGGTCGACTTCACGGCACAGCAGCAACGCATGGCCCGCGGCAAGTTACGCAGCCTGATCGGGCAACTGGCCGCCACGGCCGACCCGCAAGTGCAGGCCATGGCGGATTTGTACGAGAGTGAAGAGGATGCGCAGGAAGCGGCTGAAGAACAGGCCGAGGCGGCTCAGCGCTTGCGTGAGCGCATTGAAGAGGCGTTGGGTCAACCGATTGATAAACCCGGCCAATACCAAACGCCCGAAGAGATGATGCAGGCTGGCATGCGCCAGTGGCAGCGTCAGCAAGAAGCGGATGAAAAGCGCAAAGCCGCCAAGCGTGCGGCCCGAAAAGCGCAAAAACAGGCGCAAAAGAAGAGCGCTGCGGCCGAAAAAGGTGAAGTGCCGGTGGCCCTGATGCGCGAAGCGGACGCCAAGAGCGCCATCCGCACGGTGTTTCGGCAACTGGCCAGTGCTTTGCACCCTGACCGTGAACCCGACGAACAAGAGCGCCTGCGCAAAACCGGCCTGATGAGCGAGGTCAACGCTGCTTATGAAAAAAACGACTTGACCACTTTGTTGCGCCTGCAAATGCAGGTGACGCAAGTCAACCCCCAGAGCATCGCACGCATGGCTGATGACAAGCTGAGTGCCATGTCTTTGTTGTTGAAGGAACAAGTGGCGGCGCTCGAAGATGACTTGGACCAATTGCAAAGCCGCTTGAGCCGTGAGCTGTGTGTGCCGGTGCGAGCCGAGGCCGATGAGGTGGCCATGACCCAGTCACTGCAGCGTATCCAAGCGGACCAGCGGAACACGGCTGAAAGCCTGGCGGGTGACTTGCGCCGCATTCAGAGTGAGCCAGAACTCAAGCGTTGGTTGAAAGAGCAGTGGCAGCTGGCCAAAGAGCAGGTTCAGCCGAGTACGGACTTTTGAGCGGCTTCAAAGCCACTTTTGCATGAAGCTGGCCTGACCCGCTGCGGGGTCCAGCGCGTAGGCCTCAAAGCCAAACCCCAAATAACTTTTCAACGCCCGCGTATTGCCCGTGAGCACCTCCAGCGTCAGCTTGCAGCAGCCGCGATCGGTGGCGTGTTGCTGCGCCGCTGTCAACAAGGCCTGGCCCACACCTTGGCCCCGGTGTCCGGGCAGCACGGCGATGTCGTGGATGTTCATCAAAGGGCGTGCCTTGAAGGTGGAGTAACCCTCGATGCAATTGACCAAACCCACAGGTGCATCGCCTTGCCAGGCGATGAAGCTGGCTGCATTCGGGCGAGCGGCTAGGTCTTGGCAAAGACGTGCTTTCACATCGGGCTCCAAAGCTTCGCCACCCCCCATCGGGTCTTGGGCATAAGCGTCCAGCAGCATCACCAGGGCGTGGGCGTGGACAGGGTTTTGGTAATCAACAGGCCTGACTTCAAGGGACATGGGGCGCTCTTTATATGGTCAATTTCAAATGGGGCAAAACAGATTGTCCCTGATGCTCAGCTGAGTGCCTGCATGTCATCGAGCAAGGTGTCGACCGAGGCTTCGCTCGTGTCCCAGGCGCACATGAATCGGCAGCCGCCGCCAGCGATGAACTGGTAAAACTTCCAGCCCTTGGCATGCAAGGCGTCAATCAGGGGGCTGGGCAGTTGGGCGAACACGCCGTTGGCTTGAGGGGCATGCAGGACTTGGACTCCAGGGACCTGAAGCAAGCCGTTGTACAGACGTTGTGCCATGGCGTTGGCATGACGTGCGTTGTGAAGCCAAGTGTCGTTGTCCAGCAAACCCACCCAAGGGGCTGAAATGAAGCGCATTTTGGACGCCAGTTGCCCCGCTTGCTTCACACGCCAGGCAAAGTCCTGAGACAGTTCACGGTCAAAAAAGACCACGGCCTCGCCCACGGGCAGGCCGTTTTTGGTGCCCCCAAAACACAGCACATCGACCCCGGCTTTCCATGTGATTTCGGCAGGACTGCACCCTAGGTGTGCCACCGCGTTGGCAAAGCGGGCACCGTCCATGTGCAGCTTCAGGCTGTGCTTTTGGGCCATCCACGACAACGAACGCACTTCGTCCACACTGTAGACCGTGCCCAGTTCGGTGGCTTGGGTGATGGAGGCGACTTTGGGGCGTGGGTAGTGGATGTCGCTGCGCTTGGTGACCAGGGCTTCGATCGCTTCAGGTGTCAATTTACCGCGCTGGGCTTGGGCTGACAACCCCTCGGCCACCAGCAGTTTAGAGCCGTTGGAGAAAAATTCAGGGCCTCCACATTCGTCGGTTTCCACATGCGCGACCGGGGTGCAAATGACCGAGTGGTAGCTCTGGCACATCGATGCAAGAGCCAATGAATTGGCGGCAGTGCCGTTGAAAACGTAATACACGTCGCAATTGATCTCGAACAATTCACGCAACATGTTGCTGGAGCGTTCGGTCCAGCGGTCATCGCCATAGGCGGGTTCATGCCCACTGTTGTTGGCCTCGAGCAGCGCTTGCAGGGCTTGCGGACAGGTGCCCGCATAGTTGTCGCTGGCAAATTGTTGTGGCGTGGTGTTCATGTGTTGTCCCTTGGTATTTTTATGAATGATGCGCCAGTGTGTGCACTGGCTGCAAATGCGTGCGCGCCCACAGAAAAAGCCCTGCACACCGAGGCGTGAGGGCTTTTGGGTTGCGGTGAGCTGGGCTCAGCGTGTGCTCAGTGCCGCCGTGGTCGAGGACACAAAAGACCGCGCTGTGGTGCCGAGGCTTTGCATCACATGTCCCGCCAATTGGTGCGCCGTGATGGCCGACAAGGTCCAGCCCAAGTGGCCATGTCCGGTGTTGTAGAACACGTTGGCTTTCTTGCCTGGACCCACACGCGGCAGCATATTGGGCATCATGGGGCGCAGGCCCGCCCATGGCTCCACGCGGCGGGTGTCCACGCCGGGGAAGCACTGGTTGACCCAATTGACGAGTGGCTTGATGCGGTCGGCGCGAATGTCCAGATCGATGCCGTTGAACTCGGCCGTGCCCGCCACGCGGAAACGGTCAGTCCCCAAACGGCTGGTGACCAGCTTGGTTTCGTCGTCCAGCAGGCTGACCTGTGGTGCTGCAGCTTGGCTTGCCGCATCGTTCAAGCCCACGGTGATCGAGTAGCCTTTGACGGGGTAAATGTTCAGGCGGTCGCCCAGCTGAGCGGCCAGGCCCCGGCCATGCACGCCAGCGCAAATCACGATGCCGTCAAAACTCAGCGTTTCGGTCTGGCCCGCGTGCTGCACCTGCACGGTGGCGGTTTGCCCGTTGGAGGCGACATTCAGCACTTGGTGCTCGGTCAGGATCTTCACCCCCAGGCGCTCGCAAGCCTTGGCCAGGCCAAAGGTGAACTTGTGGATGTCGCCTGTCGAGTCGCTTTCGGTGAAATAGCCGCCGTAGTACTGGCCTTGTAGAGTGGGCTCAATGGCTTTCATTTCGTCTGGAGTGACAGCGCGGCGGGGCAGGCCGCCTTGGGCCAGCAGTTTGGAGACTTCGCCTGCGTGGTCAAACCCTTTTTTGTCGCGGTAGATGTGCAAGATGCCTTCGCGCTTGTGGTCAAAGTCGATGCCTTCTGTTTTGGCCCAGGCAAAGTGATGCTCACGTGATTGAATGGCCAACTGGGTGGTGGCAATGGTGTTGTCTTTGTACTTGGGAATGGCGGCCACGAACTCGGCCATCCAGCTGAGTTTGTGCCATGTGGGCGCGGGGTTCATGAGCAAAGGGGCATCGCTCTTGAGCATCCATTTGAGGCCCTTGACGATGGTGGAGGGATGGGTCCAGACCTCGGCATTGGAGGCAGACAACTGGCCGCCGTTGGCGTACGACGTTTCCATGCCGGGGTAGCGGTTTTTCTCGATCAGAGTGACTTGAAGGCCTTGCTGGGCCAAGGCGTAGGCGGAGGTGACGCCAGTGATGCCGCCGCCAATGATGACCATGTGCTTTTTCATGAAGCTTCTCTCTTAGATGCGTCTCAAACGGGTGGACGAACCGCACACCGGATGTGTGCAGAACGACCCCCTCTGTTTGAAACCTGAGAGATTCACCCGGCGGCCAGAATGGCTGGGGGCTTGCTCCTGCGGTGTGCCGGGGGACGAATCCCGGCAGCTCTTCAGAGTGCTTTGTTCACCACGGTCCTTTTGCCTGAGAGTTTCCGGGGTGGTTGCTCCTTCGGCGTTGAGGGCTTTTGGCCCCCAAGCTCTCCCACAGTGAACGTCGGACTGGTTCCGACTCGGGGCGACGGTTGCAAAACCGGCGTCACCCCTGTGTTTCAGATTCTACGGCCTGAATTCAAGTCTGGCAGGCCCATGACAAAAAATCAGTCGGTCAACTTTTTGTAACTGGCTTCATCGTGCAGGGCATCCAAGTCAGACAGTTGGCTCAGCTTGACCTTGAAGAACCAGCCCGCACCCAATGGGTCGGAATTGGCCAAAGACGGGTCAGCGCGCAGCGCTTCATTGACTTCGATGATTTCGCCTCCGGCAGGCATGTGGACGTCTGCAGCGGCTTTGACCGACTCGACCACGCCCGCCACTTCACGGGCGGCAAAGCTTTTGCCGATGGGGGGCAAGTCCACAAACACGATGTCGCCCAGGGTGTCCTGGGCATGGACCGTGATGCCCATCACGGCGGTCACGCCATCGTCGTTGCGCTGGAGCCAGGTGTGGTCTTCGGAGTATTGGATAGGCATGGTGAGCAATAAAAAAAGCCTGGCCCTCAAGGGGCCAGGCGGAGTGAGAGTGCGAGAAATTCTAGCTTTATTTGGCGTACACCAAATCCCGCAGAGTCAAGGACAGCGCGGGCACATAGGTCACCACCATCAGGCAGACCAGGATGACCAGCACAAAGGGGATCAAATCCTTGATGATGCGGTCTAGCGAGATTCGCGCCACCGTACAAGCTGCAAAGAGATTTACCCCAAAAGGCGGAGTGATCATGCCCAAGGCCAGGTTGACCACCATGACCAAACCAAAGTGAACCGGGTCAATGCCGAAGTGCATGGCCACTGGGGCCAAGATCGGGGCCAACACAATGATGGCGGCGCTGGTCTCGATGAACATGCCGATCAGGAACAAAGCCGCGTTGACACCCAGCAAGAAGTAGGCGGGGGACTTGAGCACTTCTTGCAACCAGTGACCAATGGCTTCGGGCACACCTGCACGGGTGATCAAGAAGGCGAACAAACCGGCGTTGGCAATGATGAACATGATCACCGCGCTGGACAGCACCGATTTGCGCATGATGATGGCCAGGTCTTTCAGCTTGATCTCACGGTAAATCAAGGTGCCCACAATCAGCGCGTAGAACACCGCCACAGCCGAAGCTTCGGTGGGCGTGAACACGCCGCCGTAGATGCCGCCCAAAATGATCACAGGCATCATGAGCGCCCAACCGGCTTGCCAGGAAGCCTTGCCAAAGCTCAGACGGCCCTCGCCGTCGTTTTTGCCCCAGCCTTTGTACTTGCAGTACACCCACACCCAGAACATCAAGGCCACACCAATGAACAGGCCTGGACCAAAACCAGCAATGAACAATTCACCAATCGAAACTTCGGCGCTGACGCCGTAAAGAATCATGGGAATCGATGGCGGGATGATCACGCCCAACTCGGCCGATGTGGCTTGCAAGGAGGCCGCATAGGTGGTGGGGTAACCGTGTTTGATGAGTGCGGGAATCAGGATGGTGCCGATGGCAAAGGTGGTGGCCACCGACGAGCCCGAGACGGCCGCAAAAATCATGCAGGTCAGCACGCAGGTCATGGGCAAGCCGCCTTGGACGCCGCCCACGATGCTCTTGGCAAACTCCACCAATCGGCGCGAGATGCCGCCGGTTTCCATGATGTTGCCCGCCAAGATGAAGAAGGGGATGGCGGCCAGCGGGAATTTGTTGATCGAATTGAACATCTCTTTGACTGAGATGAGCATGTTGGCATTGCCAATTTGAATGCCGACGATGGCCGACAAACCAATGGACACAGCCACCGAGATGGTGAGTGCAAAGCACAGCACCATGGTGCAAAGCATGACGACGCTCATTGTGCGGTCTCCAATTCAAGGCGCTGTGGATCGAGCCAATTGCCAATGATGCTGATCACGCTGAAACACGCGCCCACAGGCAAAGCCATGTAGGCCCAAAACATGGACACATCTTCCAAGCCAATCATGGTCTGAACTTTGCCCCGGTTGGCATAGTCCCAACCCCACCACATGATGATGCACACCAGGGTGAGCGCGGCCAAAGCCACGGCGGTGTCGAGCACTTTTTTCATGCGCGGGCCGCTCCAGCGGTACAGCACATCCACGCTGACCATTGCGCCTTGACGGAAAGCCATGGGGATGCCCATGAAGACCATCCAAATCAGGCTGAAGCGGATGATGACTTCGGTCCATTCAACTGGAACT
>JACCDW010682413.1_pt1 | contig 15599 bp, 21 predicted proteins | sample 7449781 | NCBI WGS metagenome assembly JACCDW01 (sample SAMN15323449, study PRJNA562643) | freshwater metagenome | isolation source: river surface water | place: USA:Blue River Watershed | collected 2017-08-18
CCTTGTAAACGATGTGTTTAGTAACTTGAATACCCATGAGAACGCTAGCGATTCCTCGCTCCTTACCGCCATTCTTAGGATACTCATATTGGAAGATACGGATATTACCGATAGAACCATTGCCAAGAGTATTAGGATCAATATCTTCAAGAGCACCATTAACAACCTTCACAGGCGATGCTTTCTCTTTATCTTCTTTGACAGACTTCTTACGAAGATTGACACGGAAGTAAGGAGCACCTTCATCAGGCACAACAGCCTTAACAGAGAGGTTAAGAGATTCCCACAGCTTCTTTACTTCTTTAGAAGTTGTACGAATTTGACATTCCCAAGTAGGATTCTCTTTATTGTACTTTGCGTTAGGACGCTTCGGGTCAAGTTTAGCAAACCAGATTTCACAGTCTTTGATGATAGCCATATATCTTCCTTAATAATATTCAGAGATTGATTCCCTCGTCTGAGGGTTAATTTAACGGGTTCAGTGATCGTTCAATTCACTAATTTGTTTATCCAAAGCAGCCTGCTCAGCTGCAAGCTTTTGTTTATACTGTTCCATTTCTTTTAGTTTATCACGCTTAGACAAACCACGTGGAACAATATCTTCTGAATCAACCACTTGAATAGAGACTTTACCTTCAACCTCTTCAACAGTTTTCAACTCACCGTCCCAAGTACGGTCAACAGTCACAAGCTTAGCTTTAGACAATTTACGAGCAAGTTGTTCATCAAAATCAATGCAGATGTGTTTAGAGCTTCCAAGAGAAATAAGCATTTTGGTAGAATACAACATTGGATCTTTTCCTTTACAAACGATATTAATTTCTTTACGAGCGTGATGCAAAGCACTCTCCCTATCAAAATAAATTGGAGCTACAGGTATTTCTAAAGTAAGTGGTGGTTTATTCATCTTCATCTTCCTTAAAAGCTTCATCCCACTCTTCTGATGTAACACCTGTCATAATGAACTCACGTTCATCATCTGAAATGTTAGGCATAAGATTTTGAATAAGATCTTTTCCATTTTCCCAATCACGAAGTTGATCTTCTGTGATATCAATATCAAGTGTTCGCTTGATACCTGTCATTGTAGATGTTCTAGTGATTTCCATTATGCTGTAGTCTCAAGATGTTCAAACAAAGAGCCTGTAACAATATCACGTGGAATAAAGTAAGCAGGACCGCCGCTGTTATTATTGATAACAACTACCATCAGCAAATCATCTTTCCACTCGATGATATCATATGGACCTTCAATTACTTGTTCAAGATCTTCTTTTGTCTCGACAAGAAACCAATCACCACCTAGAGTCCACATGATAGTTTCGCTTCTATCAGTCTCTTCTGTAATATTTAAATACTCATCAATAATAACTTTCTCATTATGATTTCTAAGATCTTCGTATGTTTTAAAAACTTTCATTTTAAACTCCTTAACAGAAACAATATTCAGATTCTAATACCAGATTAATATCAAGTGTACCAAGTTCTACATTACTAATATCTCCATCAATATCATTCATAAGTGATTCAAGAGGATTTGCTGAATACAATTCTACAAACGTTTCACGAATCATTCTGAACAGTCTAGGCATATCTGCTAGTAAACATCCGAATGAGTCATGAATTGTTGTAATAGGAAATTCAGCACGATGTACAGTCAAAGCTAAATGAGCTGCATCTAGACTATGAATTGCATTTGGACTTGCACCTTGAGATTGTTTACCCTTAGAAGGTACTACATCCTCAATAAAACAAATAGACAATTGCAATGTGTTTTCATAATATCCAGTACTCTTCTTATTTAGAGGTGGACCGTATTGAACCCATATCTTTTTAACCTTACCTTCGGTGTAATTTTGAACAACAGGAAAGTTAGTGACAGGTACATTCCAACTAAGAAATTTACCCTTTTCTTCAGCTTTCTTACCAGCTTGTTCAAACACGGAAAGCAGACGCATAGGTCTTTCAAGTGACACTCTACAATCTTCAAACACTTCACGACCTAGATATGCACCCCATTTATGTTCCATATGAAGCAGCAAATCAATGCCGTGTTTCTTAGCGTCATCAATTTGTTGTTGACCTAAGCCATAAGCTGTACCGCCATATGGAAGTGTCATAACATTTCGTTTAACAACCTTACGCTTATGTTTAGCATCTTTAATTCGAAGCCAATACACAGGTGCAGCTACATTTGCAATATCAGCATATGTATCTTTGAACTTACGAACATCATCTACAAGTTGTTTCCTACGATCGCTCCTAGGTTCAGATGCATGAATTTGTTTCTTAAGTTCAATCAAGTTATCAATAAATGTTTCACAAGCTTTTATTTGATGCTTAGAGTATCCTTCAACCACTTTATGCAAGTGGTCCCAGACGTGATCGCCGACATATTTATAAAGGTCACCAGGTAAATCAAGAGGAACCAGATTAACATGAGGTGCAGTAATCTCATCCCTAGTAAGAGCACTGAGATGTTGACTGCCATTATTACTGCCGTCAATATAGCACTCGAGATTAGATTCGTAATCGTAAGGCTCGACATTAATTTCATTCAATTTACTTTCAAGTTGGTTAGTATCTACATAATCATCAAAGAAAGACATCTGCCAGTTTCTAAACTTTTTAAGTTCAAAACAAGCAGCTAAGAACTGCCAAGGCTTATCAGCTTTCATCCAACCCTGATTTACTTTAGGATTTTCAGCGTAAGAAAGGATGATCTCCTCGTTATCCAAGACCCATAGATACCTATCTTTGAGAGGAATCTTATCAGTCTTGGCTCCATCATCTCTACCCGCATCACCTGCCCAGTTGCTTGCAATTGAGACAAGTAACCAAAAGAAACCTTCTTTACCAATCGACTTTTTATCTTCTCGAAGTAAAAGTCCTCTGGCAAGATCAGACCCTTGTTCATGTAGATATGCAGTAGCAGGGTATTTTCTCCCACGGAAATCGTAGTAATATAAGTGATAGAATGTCTTGGTAAGGAAGCGTTTAGCAATTCCACCGATTGCCTTAGCTTCCCTAAGCTTCGTGGTCTTAGCTTCAGGGTTCTGTTGCTCCCAGATTTCTGCAAATGCATCAGTTTTATTCCTTAAAGCCCATAGATGTAAATCATAAACTTCTTTATTGATTCGCCATCCCATTGATTGTGCTTTATTTATACAATCAAACACAATAGGATGTGTTTCAGGTGTTATTTTATCAAGCACATCTTTGTTACCTGTCTTTACCATTACAGCACCACAAGAATGTCTTGTAGTTACCCATGGCTCGTAAGGCACTTCAGATGGTAGCTTTTCAATATCTTCAGAAGTTAACGTTTCCCATAAATTAGAAATAGCATCATCGTCAATAACTTGTATAATATAAGTGTTATGACCTTTTGCACCTTGACCCATTACAACTTGCAATAATCCAAGCTGTTCAAAGCTATAAAGCATAAACGCGCCTGTCTTAGCTGCAATAGCAGAGTCTCTTCTAAGTTTAAGTTTATTACGTATACCATGACCAATAGCTGAAATAACTTCAGTCATGTATACAGTCTTATTAGCTCCACGTTTAGCTCTAGTATATAGATACACAATAGAAATAACTGTATCGATATAGGTATCTGTTTCATGATTAAACAAATACTTTAAAGGGCTTTGCGGTGCTATTTCAGCTTTCAATCTTTCTTTAATGGACTTTATAATTTGTTGTCTCATTGAAATTCCCAGAAGATTACTTTCAAAATTAACGGAAACAGAAGAATCAAACCGTAGACACTAAGTATGTTAACAAGAATTATCATAGCAAATCGTAAGGCAATCCAAAGTGTATGATAAATCTCGTATTTCAACATACTCGTCCTTTATTGTTTGTTTTACAACGTGGACAGTGTCCACACCCAATACTCACTTGAGTGTAGAAAAAAAATAAGAGAAGTTAAAGAAGACCCTACCCCGAAGGGTAGAGCCTATAGTTTAAGGATTTTATACAGTTCCTTCTGTGCTTTCTTATATTCAATACTATCAGATTGATTCTTTGACATTATCACTCTGAGATCTTGAATACGTTTGGTTTCTTTTTCAAAATTATCTTGTTGCCTATAAATGGCTCTTACTCTTTCTAGTAATAACTCAGCTTTAGCTAAAGAAACAAAGACATCATAGGATGTGGGACTCTTAGCACTCTGTGTCAAGAATGCCCACAATCCTGATTTCTTCTCAGGCTTTTTCTTACTGGACATAAGTCCAAGCTTTCAAAGCATGTGTCTTTACAAAATCTCCTGCAACTTCAATACTATTACGTGTTACTGTATAAGCATTGTTTGCAGTCTCTTTTGTAGGTTGAACTACATGCACATTTACAGCATCTTTGAATGTTGCTTCAGGTACGAGAGCATTATCCAATTTAGCTTTAGTTTGCATATAGCTCATCATTGCTTGATCGCGTTCTACTTTAAGCTTGTTATTCTCGATAGCAATTGCTGTAATAACCTGTTGGTTTTGAGCAACTTGTTTCTCAATTGTAACATGACGTCCAAGAAGAAATGCATTAGCAATGACAGACACAAGAAGAAATGCTACGATAGCTTTCATGAATTTAACAATAAAAGTTTGTTTGATGTAAGTAGTTACTTGATTTGACATTTGAAGACCTCTTTAAAGAAAAGTTGTGAAAGACCATCGGAGGTATTTCTACCTCCTAGGTTTCGGCTATTTAAGCCTCATCAGTTTCACTCATCAAAGCCTTTGATTGCTGCCCACAGTTTGTTGTTTACACAATTGTAGTTAGCTTTATCAGCAGCTTCTTTCCGACTCTTAGCTTTGTAACCTGTGTCAATAGCTTGCTTCATGAACACTGCCACGAGCAAATCATCAAACATAGGATACTCAAGCTTTACTTTAGCTTGCTTCAAGGTGTAAGCTTGAGATGCAAGCATAGTAGCTTCCATGCAGAGACCAAACTTAGAATAACCAACTTCTTCATAGGAAGTATCATTCATAGCTTGAGCATTGAAAGCGAGAGCAGCGATAACGATTGCGAAGAACTTTTTCATTTTGATTTCCTTTCAAGATTACTGAGACACAATTTTAGAAACACCAGATGCCATGATAGCCAGACCAATTGTACCTAGCACAATAGCTTGTGTAATTGAGATGCTATTAACATCTAAACCACCTACTACACCAAATACAATCAGAAAGCCTACTGCTGCACGAATTGAACCCTTCATACTAACTCCTTTGATTTAAGAACATTGAATCTAGGTATTTCTACCTTTCATATAAGATACCATTATTTCCGCAGTTTAGAAATGCGATTTACTAGATCACAAATCTCAACGTACTCAATAAGCATATCTGCTATCTCATCTGCAACTTGTCTGTCAATATTACAACGATGTAAAGACGCATTAATGTTGTATTCGATATCACTTGAATGTAACATAATTTGATTTGTTACAAATGATAACTTATCATTATTAACGCGATTTACTTCAACCTGTATTATTAACCGAAGTTCAGACTTAAGCTTAACAGCCTGATCAAAAAGTGCGTTTGTTGTGTTAGTCATTTTCCAACCTTTGCAGAACCTTTGTGATATTGTGTATTGCCAACAGAATCTCTTTGATAAATCCTATCACCAACAATAACATGTTGCCCTTTATGACTCTGAGTATTACCTACAGAATCTTTTTGAACAATCGTGTTATCCTTTACAACATAAGAACCTTTATGATACTGTGTGTTACCAACAGAATCAGTTTTATAGATTCTAGTTTCAGCATTAGCAGTCAATGCACAACCAAGCAAAACAAATGTCAAGATTTTCATTTCAAGTCCTTTCAATGATAAAACACATGATTACCCCAATAACCAAGCTTCTTACGTGTTTTAAACCAAGATGGTCTAACGTAAGTAGCATGATAGAACAAAGCATGACTTAAATGCGAAGGTATTACATGGTTTGCTAAACCATAGTGAACATTCAACACTAGTACTTCTATTTCCTTACGAGTCTCAATAGGAATCGATCTTAACCTTTTCATTACTGTCCAGGAAAATTGATTCTTCTTGTAAATTGTTTGGCAATAAGTTTCATTGCTTTGTTTTGCACGATTTAATACTACTTGAGTTACAAGTAGCATTCCAACGTGCCCTTCTCCACGAGCTTCATAAAATGCATTGTCAACCAAACATTTTAATTCACTTTTAGAGACTCTTGATTCGCTTAATTTTTCTTTAATAGAACTCAATGTTAGAACATCATGAGAAATTTTAAGCGGTATCAGTAGTACGAAAAATAATAAGATTCGCATCTTATGCTCCTTTCATATAAGATACCGAGATTTTCGCAATTTTAAACCCCTCTTTTTATTGAGGGGTTTATATCTAAATAGATAAAGATAAACTACATTAACTAGAATGTTAATATAGGGAGGGCGTCCTAGGGGTTAATTTAACGGGTTCTTTCAATCTGGAATTAAAGAAAGCTTTTCATTAACCAATTGTAATAAGGCTGGATCAGAACTAGAATGAAAAATATTATCAAATTTGATATTATATTTTCCAATGTGTCTGAACACACCTTCTAAAATTTCTTCACTAATATTGACTGTTACAGTAGTTTCAGGAGGATAAGAAACTACCGACATCATTTCAATGTTGACTGTTTTATTTTCTAAATTCATGATAATCCTTAGAGATAGCTAAAAATTGTAGCCTTGTATGTTAAATTTGTTGTAACATCAGATGCTGTTAATGACGTAGTGTTATAAGCAGCTTTAACGGCTCTAAACACCAATTGATCACCTACTAGCAACGCACCCATGTAATCTGTATCAGCAGCTGGAGTGTTATTAACAGCTCTACCATAAAACTTAGTTATAATAGAGCCATTAGCAGGTATTTCAGTACCTATTAAGGCAGAGCCAACATTACCATCACAACTGTTTATTTTAAAACTTAATGACAGAAACTCTGAATCTGACATTGTTGTAAAAGGAATACTTACAGATGCTGAACCAAGTGTAATTGTACCTGTTTTAGAAGCTCTAGGGTATACAAGTTTATTATTACTTGTAAATTTAACAACACCTAGTGCATTTTGTATTTGAATTTCAGTTGCAGTTATATTTAAACTCATGGTGTCACCGCAATCGATAAGTTAGCAGGTAAGGCTGTATATAATAAATCAAAACCAGCACAAACAAAGTTTGAAATAGGTCTTGGACTAGCATGTACGGTCCCATCTGCATTATATATTGTTGAATTTGGGGGATTGTTGAATGTAACTAAACCGCCACTAAAAGATGAAATTGTAGTTATGTTCACCAGGCCCCACAATTCAACATAAATATCATACTGCTGCAAATGCTGCGGACTTATTGTAGAAGATCTGTAGATAAATTTAAAATTACCTACAACGTTTCCATTTTGAGTTATATCACATAAGCTGCTATAGCCTAAATACAAAGTAAAAGGCATTCCCATTGATTGGTTCAGAGTAATATTACCTTTTGGAATATAGTCTGAAAAAGCTGCAGGAGCGCCTCCATATGGCTTTGTAAGATACGGAAAACCACCAAGAGCAGCATTATCAGTGATAGTGGAGGAACCTCTCAATACAGGGCATCGCTCATAGCCGCCAGCCTTTAATGTACCAGCGGGATCTGTTTTTAAATACAAATTGTCTGTATCGAATGAAATAGAATTGTCAGCTCTTCTAGTTACAATTTTATTTCCAGTTATTTTAATACGTTCAACCAATTATAAGTACCTCCACATTTGTTAAAGATATTTGAGGCAGATCTTCACCATACGCTATATTATGACAGTATAAATATATCTTTTGATTTGAACTGTTATAACCTGGAAAAATATTTCTATAACCGGCATTATAAGCTATTCTATAACCATTTGAATATACAATACCATCAACCTTTAATAGCAGCAGTGGATTAGAAATTGAAGTTGAACCTATTTCAATACTATCAACACGCTGTGTTGGAATAATTGCTGATCCCATTATTCAATCTCCAAGTTATTAAACTTATTATACATCTCAGTGTATAATGATTGAGCTTCAGGATATTTATTGCACATTATTAAACTTACAGCTTTGCTTAAATAGTTTTGAAAAATATCTTCAAAAATATCTCTTGCATGTTTTGATTGTTTTATTTTGACAACAATAGCTGGTGCTGTTTTATAGTATTCTTCTACAAGTGCTTTACCAACTTCTGTTGTCAGCATGTATTCATCTCTGAATTTTCGAAGAGTTTCTAATATAAAACAATCATCTTCAAGCCCCTTATATTCTACACATGCTGTTGTTATATAACAACCAAAATCACATTTACTACCATCATCCCAATAAACCACATCTCGGGTTAATGCAGGAAATGATGCAGATGTTTTAGAAACATACCCTTTGATTTGAATATATTCTAAACCAGAGTGGAAGTTTAATTGTGTAAGGTAATTGTTAGGATTGTTTACAGCATCTAAATTAATGCCATAATTACCGATCATCAATATACCAGCATTGCCATCTAGATGAAATGTTTTACTTGGCATATCGATAAGCTCCTTTTATCTTTGATCTGTCAAGCGTATCTAACGAAGAGAATTTATTAGGAAGATGATGCAAAATCTTATCATCTGCTATATAAATTCCAACATGACTGTCAATTATATCATTAAAGCTGTAAACAAGACAATCACCTTCCTCTAGTGAATTGACATCAACTTTAATAAACGGTTGTGTTTCAAAATATGAGCACATACCTGCTCTAAACCAAGTCATAAAATCACGATTACCCATAGTCTTGTAAATACTATAGTAATCTGATCTTTTGTTTGAATCTAACCAAGTAGTCCATAACGATGTGCAGTCAGAAAGCCTTAGCTTATAAGTTCTGCCGATATAACTACCTTTTGCAATAACTAACATTGCTTGTTTTGTTAGTTTGTTTAAATAAATACTATTTTCTTGATATGTGTTAGATACAATGAAAAGCCCCGAAGGGCTTTCCACCAAATCACCTTCCACAATATCAAAGCGTATTCCAACTTTATCTTTGAAGGTTTGATATTCCATTTTATACCGATATTGTGATTGTTTTGTTTGTAAGATCAATAACAAATCCGCTGTTCTCTAACTTACCTGCGGTAACAGTTCCTAAGTTAGCTGTAATAGCTGATAAATTACCAACCTTAAGTGAAGACCAATATGGTGTAGTCCATGTTGTAATGTTTGTAGCTGGGTCATAAACACCATCAGATTGCCAGAGATATTCTCCAGCACCAATAGCTGGTGTGCTAGCAGACCAACTAGAGCCTGTTAAACCCCAAGAGTTTGCTGCAGGAAAGGATGCATTACCTGTTGTTGTGATTGTCTCAGCTGTAGCTGTTGCAACAGATGATTTAGCAAAACATAAACGATAAGAAGCACCTTGCAACCCATTAGTACCGTTAGTTCCATTAGTACCGTTAGAACCTGCATAAGCTCTTGCGCTAATAGATGCTGTAGTCCAATTTATAGATGTTGTAGCTTGTGTTGCAGAATCAGATAATCTAACTTCTGCAGCCCAGAGTGTCATACCAGCAGATGCGGATCCAGGTGATTTAGACCACCCTGCATTACTGTTAGTAGAACTCACACCATCAAAATCATTTGAAGCCCATGTCCAAGTGTTTGTACCAGAAGGTGCAGCTGGAACAGTGATAGCCCATTTATACAATGTAGCTGTAGCTACGTTTACACCAGCTTGGCCGTTTTGACTTACTGCAGCAACAGAAGCACCTGTCCAAGCAATAGCAGTTTGAGCAGCTACGTTAGAAGCTTCAACACGAATTGTTGCAGAATATAATCTAGCTAATGGTGTTCCAGGATTTGCTGGAATACTACTAGACCATCCTGCTGGCTCTCCCGCACCTGTAGTGTAAGTGCCATTTGAAAGAGAAGACCAAGTAAATGTTGAGGTGCCTGTTGGCGCAGATGGCACTGCTGTAGCCCATTGATACAACTGAACTAATGCATTTTTCTTACCAGTAATACCTTGTTTGTTCTTAGAGAACATTTGAGTCTTAGTGATAGTAAATGCACTACCTGTGCTGCTCTTACCTGTAATAGTAAATGTAATAGTAGCTGAATCAGATGTCATTGCAGATGCTGCAGGAATATAGACATCAGAACCGTTTACTACTGAGAAAGTACCTACTGCTGCTGGAGTAATACCAGTGCCATAAGAAATAACTTTCCACTTACCATTACCAGTACCTACACCATCGTATGTAAGTTTAGTATTACCTTCGTAGACTGAAATTTCAGTAGGTGTACCATTATAACTTGTTATTGTACCATTCTCATCTGTTGTAAACACATAAGATGTGTTTGATAAGAACGCATCAATAATAGTCTGACCTCTTCTAGCCTTAATAAGTGTTTGAACACCTTCTAAGCTAAATTGAACACCTTCAGAAGTCTTACCTACAATAGTAAATACAATAGCTGCTGTTTCAGCTGTCATATTACTGCCGTTACCAACAGTAACAAAATCACCAGAATCAGTTAAACTACCAGCTGTTATATTTGATGCTGAAATTGTAACTTTCCAAGTACCGTTACTTGTACCTACACCGTCATAAACAAGTCTAGAACCACCTTCATAAACATACACAGCTGTTCCAGAATTAGCGTAATCTAAAGGTGTACCATCAGATGCAGATGGTATTGCATGAGTGTTATTAGAAACAATTACACTTAATGCACTAGACCCTTTATTACCTTTGAAAACAACAGGAATCACTTCAGTGTCAAGAACTACACTAGACGAAGCTGTTTCATATAATCTAACGGTATAAGCTGAAACACCAGCATCGTTTGAAGGATTAATTAAAACGCTATTTGCAGATCTAGCACTTTCAGAATTTGATGTGTTAGCTTGAACAGTTAAATAACCAAAATCATAAGTGTTAGAACCTATTACTTTCTTGCCATAAACTGTTGTACTAGTGTGAACACCAGCTAAAGTAGCTGAAGGCGCGTCTTTGAAGATAGTATTAGCACTAGATGTTAAATAAACATAATTAGCATCAATACCTGTTTTAACTTTATTTACAGATTGTGTTTTAGCTAAACTAAAGCTTGCACCACTAACTGTTTTACCTGTAATCACATACGTAATAGATGCAGTATCTGCAGTCATATTTGAATGTGAATTTATAACAGCTGTTGTAGGGTCTCCACTCTTTGCAGAAATGGAGCCAGATGTGATACTAACTTGGTTTCCAGAAGGTACTGTTACTTTCCAAGTACCATTAACTAAACCCGCACCATCATAAACAAGAGCTGTAGAACCTGAATAAACTTGAATTTCAGTACCAGAACCGTTATAATTGGCAACAGGGATACTACCATCAGCCATTGCAAGGATGGAATGCGTATCATTTGTCAAGTTTACTTGAATAGCATTAAAACCATCTAAGAAAGATGAAGAAACTCTATAACCAATAAATGGCCATTGAGAACCTTCTGACAAGTTCTTAAAAGGTGCTAACTTACCATCACGAGATGCAGACACAACAGTGAATGTAAACATCCCATCTAAGGCTGGTAACTCGTAACTTAACGAAGACACTACAGCAAGATCATTCCAAACAGTTGAAGATGTTATGTTATTGATACTATCAGTAGTATACTTAACAATGTATCTAGAAACTCTATTATCATTAGCACCAGTCCAAGTTAAAACATAATTAGACGTTTTATCATTAGTCTGACCAACTGTAATTCTGAGATCTTTAGCTTGTTTTAAAGCATATCCTTCAAAATTATCAGGTAACGGTGAATAGAAATTATCAGGAACGTTCCAAGCTAATAATCTAGCATCAAAGGTAGATGCAGATATTTTAACAACGCCACCTTGTTCAGTTTCAATCTCATTGACCTTTAAGACTGTGTAAGGTATTTTAAATATCTTACTTTCAAATCCAAAAAGATCACCAGGTTCTAAACTAAAAACAGGTGCAGTAGCCTTTAAAGTGTACGTGATAATATCACGAGATGCTCTAACTTTCTGTTCAGCTCTAGCTAAAGCAGCATAAGGTGTAGTTACACCAGCTTCAAAAACTTCAGTTTCAAGAGCTACACCGTTATCTTCATCTAAGAAAGTTTGATAAACAGTAGAACCATCTGTAGGCTCTTTATCAGGCCAGCACACTGTATCTTCTGAAAAGTCTTTTTCTTCGTTAGCAAATCTAACAGTACAAAAATTTAATTTTGTAGCTGCATCAGGCCATGCAACAACAAGCTCAGAATCTCTTAAAATGTGTTCATCATTTAAATTTCTAACATCTGCAGGTATAACATCTTCTACCCAGCTGTTTGATGTTAAAGGATTCTGACCTTGAACTTGTTGAACTGCTCTGAAAAGTCTATTCTTATTGTTGTCAGTAATTTGAACAATAGAATCAGCTTGATATGTTACAGCAGGATCATACAAATAAGCATAAGGAAGATTTAAACGATATTTACCTTCAGTCCATACAAGAGAACTCATTGCCATTGTGTCCAACAACTTTTGAATATTATCTCTTGTAGATGCTGCAGAATCTAATGTAATATTAGCTTCATAAAGCTTAATATCTTTCTGACCACCTTTACTTAAATTCAAAGAACCTTTATTACCAACATTTGACTTTACTACAATGTCACAAATCTTAGAAGCTTTATAGAAAGATTCTAAATCAATATCTTCGACACTTACAGCCTTGCCATAATTTACAGAGAGTAAATAATCAAGCAAAACTAAAGCCGCATTGTTACTATAAGCCTTAGAAGCACTTAAAGTATAAGTGTTACCATTCTTCAGAATACTATAAACAGAATTACCTTCAACATAATATTGGACTTCAGGCGTTCCATTAAACTGAGGGTCATCTCTGTTTAATTTAAAGACTTGAGTTGCATAAGCTACATTAGTAAATCTAGCATTTACTCTAGAAGCATCATTAGCAACCATCAATGGATCATTTGTACTGCCATTTTTGTAAACGTGCAACCTTAAACCATAGCTGTAAGCACTATAAGTGTAAGGCTTGCTGTCAACATCTGCTGTATAAACAGCATGTAGTCCACCTTGAGAGATAGCCTGTTGAACAAAGAAAAACTCATTCTTCTCTCCACCAAGATCTCTATTCATCACCCATTCTGTTCCTTCTCTTTCAGGGAAAGAAAAGCCCAATGTGACTAAGGATGCAGGAGGTTTTGTAGATGTATCAGATCCGTATTTAAAAGGACAGAATACAGTATCCATCGACCCTAACGTATATGTTAGTGTATCATTCTCATAAACACGTTCAGGTAATTTCCAAACAGCTAAATCTTCTTTTGTTACAATCCAACCTGGAGTAGAATTAAACTCTGCCTTAGAAGATTGTACAATAGACCATGTTCCAGTCCAGTTTGCATTAGTATTAACTAACTTCCAAACAGCTGGCTCAGCATTATCTGGTTGCTTTTTACTTTCAAATACTAAACCACCAGTTGCAGGTGCTGCATACTTATAAGCATCTGTAACCTTAAAGTGTACCCTAACACCACCAACTTTGTTTCTACCATAAACAATTGGTAATGGTTTAGCAGTACCTTCTTCAGTAAATTGAAAACCTTTAGCAAGATCAGCCTTTTGTTCAGCTTCTCTTCTAGCTCTTTCAGCACGCTTTTTAGCTTGCTGTGCCATGTGATAACTGTAACCAATACTGATTACAGTAGTCGCAACGGCTACATAAAATAAACTCATATTTTACCCCACAATACTTCTTGTGCTTTACCACCAAGTGACAAATTATCAAATGCTGTATCAGGAGCTGCTATCCAAGCACTAGCAGGAACTCTTTGTTTTAAAGAGTTTGTAGTAGAATAAAAAGAATTAACAGCATCTAAACTTGCCATAGGTGATGCACACTCTATTTCAAGAATAACACCATCTTCTTCAGATATTGCATATCTTACAGAATCAATAAATCCTTTATACATTAACAATGTGTCTGTAATGTTTAGTAAAGGTTCATTAGGTTCGTAGACTGCATTATCTGAGCCTACTAGTATATCACCAGTAGTGTTATAAAAACCACCTCTAACGCTAACACGAGAATTCATCATTTCATCACATAAGCCTGAGAAAGACATATCAGGATCAGCGAATACAATTTTAAAAGCTTCTCGATCAGCATTATCAGATAATTTTGGAGGATCAATAGATGCAATACTATCATCAGACGAATACAATATACCATTGATTGTCGTATCATATGGTAGTGTTGTATATCTTAAAATCTGAGAAGTCAGTTGCATTTCAATCAAAAAGAATCCGCTGTAAATTCCCGTGTTCAATAAGGTTTTTACAGGTTGGCTGAATTTTCTCATCTTTAACCTTTATACCGTTTATAAAAAGCTTGTATTTACCTTCAGTAACACCGCTTAACTCATTAATATCACCTTCTCCAAACTCTTGAATAATTTCGTCAAGATTTAAAGAATCTGCACGATGTAGTGTTATTAAGACGGTATCTTCTAATGCTACACCAGCTCTTTGAGTACCTGGAGGCGAAATCTTTATAGTAGATGGCTTCATTATGTGTAAACCATCTTCTGAATAAACCTTGATAGAGCCGCTAAGAATTATCATAGCAGTTTCTCTTTTATGGACAGCACCAACTATCAAAGTATCTTTTGACAATTTCAATTGTCTAATATAAACACCATCAGATAGATAGTGTGTATATTCATATTTACCTTTTGCAAGACCTTTAGAAGCATCAATAAATGCTCTCATTTTCTTATGATGATCTTCTCTCGATGCAGGAGTATAATTTCTGTGGATAACTGGTAACATTATAATACCTCAATTAGACTGATACTATCGTATTGAGCAAGAATACCATCTGTGTATGTAATACCTATTTTAGTATCATCACCATACATAGCTGCCATTGTTACTTTATTTCCATAGTTTACAACCTCATCAGCAGATACTTCATTCACAAGCTTTGGAAATACTTTAATTCGATTTACATTGGCAGCAAGTTTTGTAGATTCTTTAACCATGTATACTTTACCATGGCCACCAAATTTTATAAACTCACCTACTGGTAAAACAACATTACCTAAATTAGCTATGTCAATTGTATCATTACCACCAGCAATGTCAGCAAATACTGTCGGGTTTAATTTATTAGATATCTGAACTTTTCTATAAACTTGAGGCATTCTAATATAGAATCTCTCAGAATATCCATTAATTACACTATGCACTAACATTTCAGAAGAATCTGCAAGAGGCATTAAGCCTGCAGTAATCTCCCATCTTTGCGTATCTGAGTACGCAGCTTTACGTTTCAAAGTGATAGTCTCACTTATTAACGCAGGTTTATTACTTCTAATTTCAAGAGGAGCAGCGAATACGGCAATCAATTCACCGTCATTACCTGTGTTTGCGCTCGATCTTAGAATTCCATAATTAGCCATGTAAAATTTCCTTCTAAGAAATAAACAAAATTTTGGGATAGGAAACAGACAGCGTCTGCCACCTGAATGGGGTA
>JACCDW010221308.1_pt1 | contig 15598 bp, 16 predicted proteins | sample 7449781 | NCBI WGS metagenome assembly JACCDW01 (sample SAMN15323449, study PRJNA562643) | freshwater metagenome | isolation source: river surface water | place: USA:Blue River Watershed | collected 2017-08-18
CGATTGCCGCGATCTTCTTCCTGCTGTTCCTGCGGTTCAACTCGATCAAGCTCGCCAGCCTGATCATCATGGTGCTGCCGTTCGCCTCGGTGGGCGGCATCATCGGCCTGTTCCTCACGGGCGAATACCTCAGCGTGCCGGCCTCGGTGGGCTTCATCGCGCTGTGGGGCATTGCGGTGCTCAACGGCGTGGTGTTGGTGACCTGCATCCGCCGCCTGCGCGAAGACGGCATGGGTGTGGCAGAAGCCGTGCGTGAGGGCTGCGTGCAGCGCTTCCGCCCGGTGATGATGACGGCCACGGTGGCACTGTTGGGGCTCGTGCCCTTCCTGTTCGCCACCGGCCCGGGCTCGGAGGTGCAGCGTCCTCTGGCCATCGTGGTGATTGGTGGATTGATCTCTTCGACGCTGTTGACCCTGGTGGTGCTGCCCACGCTGTACCGCTGGTTCGATGAAAAGCCCGCTGAGGCCTGATCCGCTGCAAGGAGTACCCATGAAAGAAATCCGAGCCATCATCCGCCCCAGCCGGCTGGCCCGGCTGCAGGAAGCCCTGCGCGAGATCCCCAACTTCCCCGGGGTGACAGTGTTCAAGGCCGAGGGCTTCACCGCCCCGGCCGCCATCGACAAGCGCACGGTGAAAGAAGAGCTCACCGACTTCACACCTAAGGTGATGGTGTCGGTGCTGGCCAGTGACGACATGGTCCCGCCCATTCGGCAGGCCATCTTCGAGCACTGCAGCACAGGCGCCATCGGCGACGGTCTGGTGTGGACGGTGGACATCGCTGAGATCCACCGCGTGCGGGATCAAGGCCCGTTGTGACGGGTGTGACACGCGCGCTGTGATGCGCGCTGTGCCAAACTGGGCGGATGGCTGACGTTGTCCCCCACAAGATCCCGCAGTCGGTGCTGGTGGTGATCCACAGCGCCGACTGGCAAGTGCTGCTGATCGAACGCGCCAAGCAACCAGGGTTCTGGCAGAGCGTGACCGGCTCGAAAGACACCCTGGACGAAGACTGGGCCACCACCGCCATGCGCGAGGTGGCCGAAGAGACCGGCATCGTGGTGGGCAGCCCCACGTTGCCGGTGTCTGCTCTGCAAGACTGGGGCGTCGAGAATGTCTACGAGATCTACCCCGTCTGGCGCCACCGCTACGCCCCAGGCGTGACGCACAACACCGAGCGCGTCTTCGGGCTGCAGGTGCCGCGCGACATCCCCATCACCCTGGCACCGGCCGAGCACACGCAGTTCGTATGGCTGCCGTGGCACGAGGCGGCGGACCGCTGTTTTTCGCCTTCCAACGCCGAAGCCATCCTGCAGTTGGGCCAACGCCACGGGGCTTGAGCGCGAAACACGGGGTTTCCGGCCGTGCTTTTGCCCGCTCGGGTGGCCCGGCTTGGGCTATCGTGCTACCCAGAAGGTGCGGCCCGGCCTGGTGGGCCGCCCGAGGGGACTTCCGTGCACAACCCGTTGTCAACCACCCGGCTTTCGGCGTCGGCCCGCAGTGCGGGCGAGGGCCCGTTCGCGTCCACCGAGGGGCTGTCGACCTTGTCGACCAAGCCGCTGCGGGTGGCGACCTACAACATCCACAAGGGGGTGCGGGGCCTGGGCCCCGCCAAGCGGCTGGAGATCCACAACCTGGGCCTGGCCGTGGAGGCGCTGGACGCCGACATCGTCTGCCTGCAAGAGGTGCGGCGCTTCAACCATGGCGAGGCCAAGCACTTTTCGCGCACGGCCTTTGGCCACTGGGCCTGGCCCGACCAGCCGCAAGCCGACTACCTGGCACCCGAGGGCTACGAGGTGGCCTACCGCACCAATGCCTACACGCGCGACGGCGAGCACGGCAACGCCCTGCTCACCCGCTGGCCGCTGGGCGATGTGGGCCACCACGATGTGTCGGACCACCGCTTCGAGCAACGCGGGCTGCTGCACGTGCCGGTGTACTGGCGCGGCACCGAGGTGCATGTGATCGTGTGCCACTTCGGGCTCTTCCATGTGAGCCGGGTGCGCCAGGCCGAGCGCGTGGCGCAACTGGTGAGCGCGCACCTGCCGCCCGAGGCCCCGGTGGTGGTGGCCGGCGACTTCAACGACTGGAACGAGAAGCTCGACGCCATCATCGAAGGCGCGGGGCTGCGCCGCGCACGCCTCAAAGATGCGCCCCGCGTGCCCACCTTCCCCTCCATCGTGCCGGTGCTGGCGCTCGACCGGGTCTACACCCGGGGGCTGGATTGCCGGCACATCATGGTGCCGCGCGGAGGGGCCTGGCCCCGGCTGTCGGACCACCTGCCGCTGGTGGTGGAGCTGGACCTGGCCAGCTGATGCCGCTGCGCACCCCTGAACTGCAACTCGACGACGACCGCGCCATCGCCGGTCTGGCCTGGTACGCCCAGCGCAAGCCGGTGTACACGGGTGGCAACCAGGTGACGCTGCTGCGCGGTGGCGCGGCGCTGTTTCCGGCCATGAAGGCGGCCATCGATGGCGCGCGGCACGCCGTGTGGGTGGCCTGCTACATGGTGTCTGAGCAGGGAGAGCCGGCGCAGGTACTGCAGGCCATGCGATTGGCCGCACGCCGGGGGGTGAAGGTCTACCTGGTGATGGACGGCGTGGGCAGCGGCGAAGCCGGCGGGCACCTGCTGCGCGACCTGGACAAGGCCGGCGTGCACGTCACCATCTACCGGCCCTTTCACAAGCTGTGGGGCCTGTTCGATGCCAGCCAATGGCGGCGCATGCACATGAAGTTGTGCGTGGTGGACGAGGCGGTGGCCTTTGTGGGCGGCATCAACCTGATCGACGACCGCTACGACCTGGACCACGGCTGGTCAGAGGCGCCGCGGCTGGACTACGCGGTGCAGCTCAAGGGCCCGGTGGTGACGCCGGTGCTGCACACGATCCGCGCGATGTGGACGCGGGCCCAATTTGGCCGCGACTGGCGCGACGACGTGAGCCAGTGGCTGCAAGACCGCCACAAGGTGGCGCGGCTCAAGCGGCTGGTGCAGCAGGCCCGGCTGCGGCTGACGCCGGGCGAGATGGGGCGCGTGGCCCAGGGCGTGGCCGAGCGTCAACCCATGCGGCTGGCCTTCGTGCTGCGCGACAACCTGCGCCAGCGCCGCACCATTGAACAAGCGGCGCTGCAGGCCATGGCCCAGGCGCGCGAGCGCATCGACATCGTCACGCCCTACTTTTTTCCGAGGCGCTCGGTGCGGCTGGCGCTGCGCCATGCGGCAGCGCGCGGCGTGAAGGTGCGCCTGCTGCTGCAGGGCAAGGTGGACCATGCGCTGGCCGGCATCGTGGCCAAGGTGCTGTACTGGGAGCTGCAGCTGCATGGGGTGCAGGTCTGGGAGTACCAGCCAGCCTTTTTGCACGCCAAGGTGCTGTGTGTGGACGACGAGTGGGCCACGGTGGGCTCGTCCAACCTCGATCCCCTGTCGCTGGTGCTCAACCTGGAGGCCAACGTCATCATCCGCGACCGGGGCTTTGTGCGCACCCTGCAGGCCGCGCTGAGCGAGGATTTCGCCAACAGCCGGGAGGTGCCCCGGCTGCAACCGGCGGCCGCCAGCGCCTGGAACAAGGGGCTGGGGCGCAAGGTGGTGGCCGCCTTCGCCAAGGTCTACCTGTGGCTGGCGGGAGCGGGCAGCCGCTACTGAATCACTTGTAGAAGGCTTCGACCTTGCCCTTGAGTTTGATCATCAGGGGGTTGCCCTTGCGGTCGACGGTCTTGCCGGCGGGCACGCGCACCCAGCCTTCGCTGATGCAGTATTCCTCGACGTCGGCGCGCTCCTTGTCGTTGAACTTGATGCCGATGTCGTGCTCGAAGACGGCGCGCACATGGTGCGGGCTGCGCGGGTCGATGGACAGGCGGTCAGGCAGGGCGGGACGTTCGGTCTGGCTCATGGTGTGCAGTGCTTTCAGAAGATGGCGCGCAGTGTAAGGCGAGCCGGGGGTGTTCAGGGCGACCGGGGCGCGGCGGCAGGCAGTTGCACGGCCAGCGGCGCCATGTAGGCCGGTGCGCGCCCCCATTGCCGGGCATCGGGGCAGGCCCCGGCCCAGCCTGTGGGCTGCGTGGCACACCAATGCAAGGCCTGCATGACGCCAGCGTGGGCCACGACCAGCACCGGATCAGCCGAGGCCAAGGCAGGTGCCTGCAGCGCAGGCAGTGTGCGCAGGCGCTGCACCAGGTCGATCAGGCTTTCGCCACCCGGGCGGCGGTGCCCGCTGAAATCGGCCACCCAGGCGTCGACCTGGTCCACGGGGATGTCGGCCCAGGCGCGGCCGTCCCAATCGCCAAAATGCAACTCGGCCCACGCAGGGTGGGTGTGGTGACGCCAGCCCCAGCCGCGCAGGATGCGGCCCACGGCGGCGCACCGCTGCAGGGGCGAGGTGTGGATGACGCGCGGCCAGCCGTGGCGACGGGCCTGCGCGCGGATGCGGTGGGCGAGGCGCTTGGCGCGGCGGCGGTCCACCGGCAGATCGGTCTGGCCCATGCAGCGGCCCTCGTGGCCCGTGGGCTTGGGGTGGCGCCACAGGCGAACGTGCACGTGAACATGCAAGTGGGCGTGCAGGCTCATGCACTGGCCCTCACACCGGGCGGATCACCATCAGCCAGCCCAGCAGGCCGAAGAGTTCGGCGAGTTGCTGGCTGGCGCCCAGGCCATCGCCGGTGAAGCCGCCCAGGCGCTGCTGCAGCCAGCGCAGCACCAGGCCGCCGCCGATCACGAGCCCCAAGGCGCTGTGCCACAGGGCCTCGACCAGCGTGCCCACGGGCCAGCCCGACAGGCTCATCCACAGCCACAGGCTGGCCGCCACGGCCACGGTGGTGCCCAGCGCACCCAGCACCTGGGCCCGCCCCACCTGCATCGCCAGGGGCTTGGCCTTGGCGTGGGCCACATCACCGGCATAGGGCAACCAGGCGCTCAAGAGCACAGGCACGCAGCGCGAAGCGGCGTGGCACCAGATCAGGCCCACCCAGGCCCACACCAGCAGCACCTCGCGCACATGGCTGGTCTGGGCATCGTTGAGTTCGCCCAACTGGGGCGACACCAGCGTCACCAGGATGGCGGCCTTGGTGCCCAGCATCAGGATGAGGCCCACCGCGCCGTAGGTGCCGATGCGCGAGTCCTTCATGATCTCCAGCGCCCGCTCGCGGCTGACGGTGCCGCCCAGCGCGTCGCAGGTGTCGGCCCAGCCGTCTTCATGGAAGGCGCCGGTGAGCCACACCGAGCAGGCCAGCGCCAGCCCCACCGCCACCACGGGCGGCCACCAGGCCAGGCCCACGGCCAGCGCGGCGCCCATCAGGCCGCCCACCAGCGCGCCGACCACCGGGAAGAACACCATGCTGCCCGTGAGCCACTGCGGCTGCCAGCCAGGCAACTGGGGCGTGGGCAGCCGGGTGAGGAACTGCAGCGCCACCACCAGCAGCAGGGCCTGGTGGCGCAAACGGTTGGCCAAGGTGGGGCGCGTGGTCATGTGTTGGGGACGGGCTGGGGGCAAACGGGATGCGCCTGCCGTGGCTCAGTGGGCCGTGCTGACGCCGGCCGCTTCGAAGCTGGCCATGTCTTGCAGGATACGGCACGCCGAGACCAGCAGCGGCCAGGCCAGTGCGGCACCCGAGCCCTCGCCCAGGCGCAGGCCCAGGTGCAGCAAGGGCTGGGCACCGAGGTGGGCCAGCATGCGGGCGTGGCCCGATTCGTCCGACTGGTGGGCGAACACGCAGCGCTGCAGCACCAGGGGCTGCAAGGCGTGGGCCACGAGCACGGCGCTGGTGGCGATGAAGCCATCGACCACGATCACGCGGCGCTCGGCCGCAGCCTGCAGCACGGCGCCCACCATCATCGCGATCTCGAAGCCACCGAGCGCGGCCAGCACGGCCAGGGGCGCTTGCACGTCGGCATGGCGCTGCAACGCGGCGTCGAGCACGGCGAGCTTGCGGGCCAGGCCAGCGTCGTCCACACCGGTGCCCCGGCCCACGCACTGGGCCAGCGGCTGGCCCGTCATGCGGGCCATCAGCAGCGCGGCGCTCGAGGTGTTGCCGATGCCCATTTCACCCAACAGCACGGCGTTGCCCGGCAGGCTGCGGATCACCTCGGCGCCGTGGGCCAGGGCCTGGGCGCATTGGGCCTCGGTCATGGCCGGGCCCTGGGTGCAATCGGCCGTGCCCGGGGCCACCTTGCGCAGCTGCAGGCCCGCGCGCGCAGGGATGTCCTTGGCCACGCCGGCATCGACCACGGTGAGCGCCAGGCCATGCTGGCGGGCCAGCACGCTGACCGTTGCGCCACCGGCCAGGAAGTTCTCGACCATCTGCCAGGTGACGTCGCTCGGGTAGGCGGACACGCCGCGCGCGGCCAGGCCGTGGTCGCCAGCGAAGACCACCATTTGCGGTTGATCGAGCTGCGGGGCCTCGCTGCCCAGGATCAGGCCCAGTTGCAGGCCCAGGGCTTCGAGCTGGCCGAGTGCGCCCAGGGGCTTGGTCTTGTGGTCGATGCGGTGTTGCAGGCGCTGGTGCAGCGCGGGCTGGGCCAGGTCGGCGATGGTGTGCAGTGGGGTCATGGTGTGGGGCGTATGGAGGGATCAGGGCCCAGCGCTGGCGGGCTCAGGGCGACGGGCTCAGAGGAGCTCAATCGGGATCGCCCTCGGCGTCGTCGTCGGCATCGTTCAGCACGGGTGGGGTGAAGCCCAGCGCCGCGGGCGTGGTGCCTGCAGCCTGGCAGATGGCGGTGAAGACCTGCACCAGGCCACGCTCGATGGCCACGGGCCCCGGTGCCAGGATGTCGGACGAGGGCATGGGACTGAGCGTGGCGCCCAGCTCGGCGAAGCCGGGCCGGTCGAGCACCTGTTGCGTGTCGAAGGCCTGGCCGCACCACGAGCCGAGGATGAGCTGCGGCCGCGCGGCCAGCACCTCGTCGGCGGTGACGGCGCGGGCGCTGAACGGGTCCAGCGGGGCGCGGTCGGCAAAGATGTCGATGCCGCCGGCCAGGGTGATGAGCTCGCTGACCCAATGGATGCCGCAGGTCAGCGGCGTGTGCCATTCTTCAAAGTACACGCGGGGCCGCAGGGGCAGGCGGGCTGCGGCCTGGGCCACCTGGTCTTGCACCGCTCGCAGCCGCTGGCTCAGCGCTTGGGCTTGGGCTTGAGCGCCCAGGCGCTCGCCCAGGTCCAGCACCATGGCGTGGATGCCCGCCACATCGCGGTGCATGTAGCAGTGCGTGGCGATGCCTTGTGCGGCCACGTCATTGAGCAACTTGGCCTGGATGTGCGAGTAGCCGATCACCAGGTCGGGCTGCACCGCCAGGATGCGCTCGAGCTTGCCGGTGCTGAAGCCGCTGACCTTGGGTTTCTCGTGGCGCGCGCGCGCCGGGTAGCGCGTGTAGCCGGAGATGCCGACCAGGCGGTCTTCGGCGCCCAGGCGATAGATCACGTCCACGCATTCGGTGGAGAGGCTGGCGATGCGTTGGGGCTGGGTTGGGGCTTGGGCGCTCATGGTCGAGGTGTCAGCAAGCCGGCCAGGGTGCCGGGGGCCATGTGGGTGTCGATGAAGTCGGCCAGGCCGTCGCAGACGGCATCCAGATCGGGCGCCGACTGGCCAAACAGGGCGCGGGCCACGCGCGGGTCTTCAAACATGCCGTGCAGGTAGACGCCCAGCACGGCACCGTGTTGCCAGGCCAGCGGCTGGCCGTCGGGCGCATGCAGCACGCAGGTGGTGGCGCGGCTGGCCGATGTGGCGCCCTGCCCGGCCGTGGTCTGGCCATGGTGGATCTCGTAGCCGCGCACGGTGACGCCACGCAGCGCCGACCAGGGGCTGGCCACAGCGTGGTCATCGGGCATGTTGAAGGTGGCCTCGGTCTGGCGCAGCAGCTTGGTGGGCGCGAAGTGTGTGGCCACGTCCAGCAGGCCCAGGCCCGCCTCGCCGTGGGTGGGTGTCGCGCTGCCCTCTACGCCATCGACGTCCACGATGCGGGTGCCCAGCATCTGCAGGCCGCCACAGATGCCCAGCACCGCGCGGCCTTGTGCGGCGTGGTGGGCGATGGCCTGGTCCAGCCCTTGGGCACGCAGCCAGGCGAGGTCGGCCCGTGTGGCCTTGGAGCCGGGCAGGATCACCCAGTCGGCGCCATCGAGGTCACGCGGGTGGCGCGCCCAGATCAGGCGCACGCCAGGGGTGTTGCGCAAGGGCTGGAACTCGTCGAGGTTGCTCAGGCGCGGGCAGGCCACCACGGCGATGCGGGTGAGCGAGGCGCCCGGCGTGGCAGCGGCCTGCACATCGTCGTACAGGCCGTCTTCTTCGGGCAGGCCGTGGCCGCGCCACATGGGCAGCACGCCCACGGTGGGCACACCGGTCAGGGCCTGCAGCTGCTCGGGGCCTGGCGCCAGCAAGCTGGCATCGCCCCGGAAGCGGTTGAGCACGAAGCCCTTGATCAAGGCGCGCTCGTCGGCGGGCAGCAACTGGTGCGTGCCATAGAGGTGGGCGAAGGCGCCGCCGCGGTCGATGTCGGTGACCAGCAGGCAGGCGGCTTGCGCGTGCAGCGCCGTGCGCATGTTGACGTAGTCGCTGCTGTGCAGGTTGATCTCGGCGGGCGAACCGGCGCCTTCGATCACGACCACATCGTGGCAGGCCATGAGCTCGTCGAGCGCCTGTCGGGCATGGGGCCACAGGGCCTCGCTGCGTTGCCGCCAGGGGATGGCGCGCAGGTCGTCGCGGCGTTCGCCACACACGATGACCTGGCTGCCGGTGTCGTGCTCGGGCTTGAGCAGCACGGGGTTCATGCGCACGTCGGGCACGGTGCGCGCGGCCAGGGCCTGGAAGTACTGGGCGCTGCCGATCTCGCCGGGCTGGCCGCGCAGCCCCGGCACCACGCGGGCGTTGTTGCTCATGTTCTGGGCCTTGAAGGGCGCGACCTTCAGGCCCTGGCGGGCGTACCAGCGGCACAGCGCCGTGGTCAGCCAGCTCTTGCCGGCGCCACTGGTGGTGCCCAGCACCATCACGGCGCGGGCGCTCATGCGGCCTCCGCATCAGGTGTGGCCGAGGTCATGGCCGCCTCGGTGGGCGCCTGGCCTTGGGCCAGCAGCGCGTCCATCAGGGCGGCCTGAGCGGTGGGCGACATCACCCGCATGCGGCACCAGCCAGGCAAGCCGAGGCTGGCGGCGTCGCGCAGCTTGATGCCCCGCTGTCGCAGGGCGGTCAGCATGGTGGCCACGTCCACCCCTTGCGGCGGCTGGGCCAAAAAGAAGGGCACCACGGTGTCGCGCACCGTCCAGCCGCGTGCGCGCAAGGCCTGCTGCTGCGCTTGCAGCCAGCCGCGCCACACCACGCGCTGCACGCGCAGGCTGCCTTGCACGGTCTCGCTGACCCAGGCTTGCAGCAAGGCCACGCCCTCGCTGCCCAGCACCCAACTGGGGGCCAGGGCGGCCACGTCAGGCCAGGTGGATGGGGCGGCGGTCTGCGCTGCGCGTGGGGATGTGGATGCGGAGGCGGAGGCCGCCACAGCGGCCGGGGCCACCATCAAGCCCGCGCGCACGCCGGTGCAGCCCATGGTCTTGTTGGGCGACCACAGCTGCCAGGCCGCTTGGGCCAGGGCTGCAGGCACCGGGTCCAGGCCATCGAGTCGCATGGGGGCGTAGGCGCGATCCACGGCCAGGGTGTGGCCGGCGGCCTGCAGCGCGGGCAGCAAGGCGATCAGCTCGGCCCACACGGCGGCGGGCACGTCTTCGCCCGTGGGGTTGCAGGGCTCGCACAGCCAGATCAACTGGGGCGCCAGCCGGGCACTGGCCGCTGTGACTGCTTCGACTGCTGTGACTGCTTTGACCGCCTTGGACGCCAAAGACGCCTTGGCCGAACGGGCACGCTTGAGCAGCCCGCTGGCCTGGTCGCGGGCATCAGCGCAGGCCTGCGCGCTTGCGGTCACACCCAGCTCGCGCTGCAAGCTGCCCACCAGCTCGGCCACCGAGCCATAGGCGCACACGGCCAGGCCCAGGGCCTCGGCCGCAGCGCGGTATTCGCCATAGCCAGGCCCAGGCACCCAGACTTGGGCGACACCCGCCAGCTTGGCGGCAAGCGTGAGGCGGCGGATGGCCTCGGCATTGCCGGCCGTGGGCAGCAGGCGATCGACCGGGCCCAGGCCGGCAGCCGACAAGGTCGTGCGCAAGGCCAGGTAGGTGGGCTCGGGGTAGGTTCGGCGGTCGGCTTCGGCCAGGGCGTGCATGGCCCCCGCCATCGACCCCATGGGGTTGGCGTTGGTCGAAAAATCCCAGCGGATCTCGGCCCCCAAGTCGGGGCCGCCGTGTTCAATCGTCAAGGTGTGGGTCCGTTCGTCATCCAGGCCTGGCCAGTCCAGGCCAGCGCGGCCAGGGCCGTCAGCATCGCCACGCTCAAGGGCACGGCCGAGCGACACCAGCGCAGCGCCAGGTGCAAGTCTGCGGCAGTGGCGTCACGGCCGGCCGCGTTCAAGGTGTAGATGCCGGGCTTGCGCAGGCGCACACCCAGCAGCAAGGCGATGGCGCCCATGGGCCAGCCACCATTGGGTGAAGGGGTGCGGGCCGCTTCTTCGCGCAAGGCGGGCAGGCTCAGGCCGCGGCCGGCGGCCAGGGCCAGGCACATGGCCGTCAGGCGGGCGGGCAACCACGACAGCAGGTCGTCGGCGCGGGCGGCCCATTGGCCGTACCAGCGCCGGTGGTCCATGTAACCCCACATGGCATCGCCCGTGTTGGCATAGCGGTAGAGCGCCGCACCCGGCAGGCCCAGCAGCACGAACCACATCAGCGGCGCCACCACCGAATCGTTGAGGTTCTCGGCCAGCGTTTCGATGGCGCTTTCGCGCACGGCCAGTTCGTCCAACACGGTCACGTCACGGCTGACCAGGCGGGCCAGCTGGCCCTGCCCTGCCTGCAGCGAGCGCGCCAGGCCCACGTCCACCGCGGCCACCTCGTCGTGCAACATGCGCCACGCCATCAGGGGCTTGAGCAGCACGCCCGTGGCGACCGCACGCACGGCCATCAGCGCCAGGGCGGCTGTCCACATCGGGCCTGCAGCGGTGCGGCCATCGCCCACAACGGTCCACGCCCCTGCACCTGCCCCTGCCCCCGCACCCAACGCGGGCAGCAGGGCCTGCACGGCCGCACCCGCCAGCGCACCCAGCAGCACGTCCAGGGTCAAGGCCAGGGCCATCACCATCACCGCGCCCCACAGCCACACCAGCGCCCCAGCCAGGCGCGCCTGCGGTGGCGGCAGCACGGCCAGCCTTGGCCCGAAGAAGCCAAAGAACTTGCCCATGCCCACCACCGGGTGCCAGGCCGCAGGCGGCTCGCCCCAGCGCCAGTCCACCACGCAGGCCACGGCCAGCGTCAAGGCGGTGCCGAGCACACCGCACACGGCAGCAAGGAGGGCGGGCGACCAGGGGGTGTCCATGGGGCGATGCGGCGGCGGTGTGTGGCGGCGCTCAGTCTTCGATGCCGCGCTGGGCCGGCACGCCCGCGTTGTAGTGGTGCTTGATGAGCGTCATCTCGGTCACCGTGTCGGCGATGTCAATCAGCTCTTGCGGCGCGCCACGGCCCGTCAGCACCACGTTGACGTGGCTGGGGCGGCTGGTCAGCGTCTGCACCACGTCTTCGAGTGGCAACCAGCCGTAGCGCAGCGGGTAGGTGACCTCGTCGAGCACCACCATGAAGTGCTCGCCGGCCAAGATGGTGGCCTTGGCGCGCTCCCAGCCGTCGCGGGCCAGTTGTGCCGAGTGGTCCAGGTCTTTGGACTTCCAGCTGAAGCCATCGCCCAGGCCCTCGATGGGCACGCCCAGCTGCTCGAACATGCGGTGCTCGCCAAAGCGGGCTGAGGGCACCTTCATGAACTGGTAGATCTTCACGGCCTTGCCGCGACCGTGGGCGCGCAGGGCCAGGCCAAAGGCCGCCGTGCTCTTGCCCTTGCCGTCGCCGGTGTGGATGAGGACCAGGCCACGGCGGTCGCCTGCGGGCTTTTCGACCTGACGGTCAACGGGCGGGTTTTCGATCTGCATGGTGTGTGGGGGTGAAGGTGATGCCGGCGCGGCTCAAGGACGGAACAAGGCCGCCACCGCCGTGGGGTTGGAGGGGAAGTACAGGTGCAGGAAGGAGGCCATCAGGCGGCCTTCGCGCCACACGGCCTCAGGCTGGCCATGGTGGCGCTGGGCCTGGGTGTGGGTGACCGGCGTGGCCTCGCTGTCCATGCGGGCATGGTGGTAGGTGTGGCCCCGCAGTGTGCCTTCAGGCAAGGCCAGGCTGTGCAGGCCCAGGTTGACCAGGCGACGCTGCATGGCGCCTTCGCCGCGCAGCAGGCCCCACATGGGCTGGCGCTCGCCCTCGTGGTTGGCCAGGCCGTCGATCAGGGCCAGCATGCCGCCGCACTCGGCCACGATGGGCTTGCCCGCCGCATGGTGGGCGTGGATGGCATCGCGCATGGCCCCGTGTGTGGCGATCTGTGCCGCGTGCAGTTCGGGGTAGCCACCTGGCAGGTAAAGCGCATCGACCTCGGGCAACTGGGCATCGTCGAGCGGCGAGAAACGCACCACCTCGGCGCCCAGGGCCTGCAGCACGTCGACATTGGCCGGGTACAAAAAGGCAAAGGCCGAGTCACACGCCACGCCCACACGCACCCCCTGCAAAGCGCCGCAGGGCGTGGGCGGCAGGTCGCTCGCATCGGGGCGGGTGAAGGTAACCGGCGCAGGCATCTCGGGCGCCAGCGCCCCCAGGGCTTCGGCGGCGCGGTCGAGGCGCGCATCCAGATCGGCCAGCTCGTCGGCCTGCACCAGGCCCAGGTGGCGCGAGGGCAAGGTGTAGGCCTCGTTGCGGGGCAAGGCGCCGAACCAGGCCAGGCCGGTCGGCAGGCTTTCGCGCAGCATCGTGGCGTGGCCTTCGCTGCCCACGCGGTTGGCCAGCACGCCGGCAAAGCGCAGGCCCGGGCGGTAGCTGGCCAGGCCATGGGCGATGGCACCAAAAGTTTGCGCCATGGCCGAGCCGTCGATCACCGCCATCACCGGCAAGCCCAGGCGCTGGGCCAGGTCGGCGCTCGAGGCGCTGCCATCGAACAGGCCCATCACGCCTTCGACCAAGATGATGTCGGCCTCGCCGGCGGCCTGCCACAGCAGCTCGCGCACATGGGCCTCGCCCTGCTCACCGGCCATCCACAGGTCAAGCTGGTAGACGGGGTGACCGCAGGCGCGCGCCAGCACCATCGGGTCGAGGAAGTCGGGGCCGGTCTTGAACACGCGCACGCGGCGGCCCTGCTGCACGTGCCAGCGGGCCAGCGCGGCGGTGGCCGTGGTCTTGCCCTGGCCTGAGGCGGGGGCGCTCACCAGCAAGGCGGGGCAATGGCGGGGGGTATCGTCGCGGACGGCGGTGCGCATGGCAAGACCTCAGGGCTGGGCGATGGCCTCGCGGCCCGGCGTGTGGGGCATGGCCAGCCACTGGCCGTCCACGGGGATCAATCGGATGCGGTGCTGGAAGACCTGCAGCAGGGCCGCGTGGGCCGCAGGCGACGCGGCAGGGCCCAGGTGCTGCACCCGGCCGTCGCCCATCACCATCAGGTCATCGGCCAAGAGGGCCATGTTGAGCTCGTGCAACACGCTGACCACGGTCACGCCACGGGCCACCTGCTCGCGCACGATGTCCAGCCAGTCGGCCTGGTGCGGCGGGTCGAGGTGCGACAGGGGCTCGTCCATCAGCAGCACCTGGGCCTGCACGGCCAGGGCGCGGGCCAGCAGCACGCGCTGGCGCTCACCGCCCGACAGCTGGCCCAGCGGGCGGCAGCGCCAATCCCAGCAGTGGGTGCGCTGCATGGCTTCGCGCACGGCCTCGCGGTCGGCTTCGTTGGGCGCGGCCAGCCAGGCCTGGTGCGGCAGGCGGCCCAGCATCACCACATCTTGGGCACGCAAATCGCTGCCGCCTTGCTCGCCCTGGCCCAGCCAGGCCAGGCCCTGTGCACGCGCCTTCGGCGACCACTGCACCAAGGGCCGGCCTTGCCAGCTCACCTCGCCCACCACGCGGGCATCGGGCCCGTGCACGCCCGCCAGGGTGCGCAGCAAGGTGGACTTGCCTGCGCCGTTGGGCCCCACGATGGCCGTCCAGCGGCCCGCGCCCAGGCTCAGCTGCAGCGGGTGCAGCACCGGCATGCCCGAGAGGGCCACCGATGTGATGCGGGCGCTCAGGCTCATGAGGCGCTCCCTTGGCGGTGCATGCGCCACAGCAGGTAGGCGCCGCCCACCACGGCGGTGACCACGCCCACAGGCAGCTCTTGCGGGGCCCACACCCAGCGGGCCAGCACATCGGCCACCAGCAGCAAGGCGCCACCGGCCAGCACCGACAGGCCCAGCCAGGCGCCGTGCGTGCCGGCCACGCGGCCGCGCACGAGGTGAGGCGCGGCCAGGCCCACGAATGAAATCAGCCCCGCCTGCGCCACGGCTGTGCCGGTGGCCAAGGCCATGGCCCCGATCAGCGCCACGCGCACGGCCAGCATGGGCACCCCCAGGCTGCGCGCGGTGGCATCGCCCAGGCTCAGGGCATCCAGCCCCCGGCTGGCCAGGGCCGACAGCCCCCAAGCCAGCGCCAGCACCGGGGCCATCAGGGCCACGCTGCCCCAGCCCAGGAAGCCCGTGGTGCCCAGGGTGAAGGCCTGCATGGCACGCATGATGTCGGGCTCCAGCAGCATCACCAGTGCGGCCACGGCCCCCATCACCACGCCCACCACCACGCCGCCCAGCAGCAGGCGCAGCGTGTGCTGCACGCCGCGCGCCAGGCTGAGCGTCAGCAGCACGGCGCCCACGGCGCCCACAAAGGCCGCGCCGGTGAGGCCCAGGCGCATGGCCCAATCGGCCACGGTGGGCGACGTGCCGGTGAACACCAGGAAGGCCGCCACGCCCAAGGCGGCGCCTGACGAGCTGCCCAGCAAGTACGGATCGGCCAGCGGATTGCGGAACAGGCCTTGCGCCACCGCGCCCGACAGGCCCAGCAAGGCCCCTGCCAACCAAGCGCCCAGCGAGCGCGGCAGGCGGATGTCCCACAGGATCTGGTGCGCCAGGTCATCGGCCTCAGCCCAGGGCGGCGACCAACCCGTGCTGCCCACGGCCACGCCCAAAGCCAGCAGGGCCAGCGTCAGCACCAGCAGGCCCAGGCCCACTTGCCAAGGCCGCCAAGCCTCCGCTTTGAACTCGGCCTCACCTGGCCTGTGCCCCGGTTCGGCCACTCGCGCCTGGCCTTGCTGCCCACCGCTCATGGCTTGCTCCCGAAGAGCCGTCGCAGGCAATCGGCCATGACCCGCGCAGCCTCGCCCAGGCGTGGCCCAGGGCGCGAGAGCACATCGCGCTGCTCGGGGCTGAACCCGCAAATGCGCTGCTGCTTCACGGCCGAGATGCCCGCCCAGCCAGGCCGCTGCGGCAAGGCCTGCGCCTGCCTGGCCGACACCAGGATGAGCTGCGGATCGGCCCGCACCACGAACTCAGGGTTGAGCTTGGGAAAGGGCCCCATGCTGGCCGGCACGATGTTGACCAGGCCCATCTGCGCCAACAGGTCGCCAATGAAAGAGCTGGCCCCGGCGGCATACGGCGCGCTGTCCACCTCGTAGTAGACACGCTGGCCCTTGGCCTGGGGCGGCACAC
>JACCDW010368342.1_pt1 | contig 15598 bp, 13 predicted proteins | sample 7449781 | NCBI WGS metagenome assembly JACCDW01 (sample SAMN15323449, study PRJNA562643) | freshwater metagenome | isolation source: river surface water | place: USA:Blue River Watershed | collected 2017-08-18
ATTCTGGGTGTGGCTCTGCCGCAGATCATGGCTGACCTTAACATTCAGCCAAGCACCGGCCAGTGGCTGAACACGGGGTTCTTGCTAACCATGGCCACCATCATTCCAACCATGGGTTGGCTGCAACTGCGCTTCAGCACCCGTCGCCTATACATTTGGGCAACCGCCATTTTCTCGGTTGGAACTTTGGTTGGCGGGCTAGCACCTACCTTCGAAATTCTGCTTAGCGCCCGCATTCTTCAGGCAGCCGGCACCGCTGTCATGTTTCCTTTAATGATCACAACCATGATGGTTTTGGTTCCGATCAATCTTCGCGGTCGAGTGATGGGAAACATTGGAATCGTGATGTCGGTGGCACCAGCTCTTGGCCCAGCGGTTTCTGGGTTAATTCTTAACTTCTTCGGTTGGCGATGGCTTTTCTGGCTAATTTTGCCAATCGCCGTCTTTGCCTGCATAGCGGGTGGGCGCAAGATAGTTTCGCTTGGCGATCACGAAAAAGCCAAGTTAGACATCTTCTCGGTTCTGCTTTCAGCCGTGGCATTTGCCGGCCTAATCTATGGACTTTCGAGCTTTGCCGAGGCTGCTCGAGGCACCGTCGAGTTCTCACCTTGGATTCCGACTCTCATTGGCGCCGCGGTAATGGTCTATTTTGTGTTGCGCCAACTGAGGTTAGAAAAAGAGGGCAAGGCCTTCTTGGATCTGACAATATTCAAGGTCAAGTCATACGCGGTTTCGCTTGGCCTCATGGCTATCGCCATGGTTTATCTTTTCGGTGTCGGAATCTTGGTGCCGATCTATGTTCAGCAGTCGCTTGGCATGACCCCGCTCGAGACCGGTTTCATTCTGTTGCCAGGTGGCTTGGCCATGGGCTTGCTTAGCCCTGTCATTGGCCGGCTGTTCGACAAGGTGGGTTCTCGCAAACTTTTGATTCCAAGCTCGTTTGGTGTCTCGGCGGCTATTTGGTACATGACCACTTTCAACGCTTCGACAACCTTTGGTGAGGTATTGATCGCCAACTCAGTTTTGATGATTTCGCTCGGATTTATGTTCACCCCGTTGTTCTCGGTGTCGATGATGCGTGTGCCGATGCACCAGTACTCGCACGGCAGTTCGATCACTGGGGCTACCCAACAGGTATTCGGTGCCGCGGGCACCGCACTATTCGTGACCATTTTGACTATTCAAGGCTTGGCCGCCAGCAAAGACGGCGCCACCGCCCAAGAATCTGTTGCCGCCGGTGTTCACGCAGCTTTCTTGGTTGGCGCGATTCTGTCTCTAATCGCGATTGCGATGTCGTTCTGGCTAGAGGATTCGAAGAAGCTCATTGCTCAAGCCGCCGCCGAAACCGGCAGCGCTGCAGTTGGTGACGGCACCGCGGTCGCTGGCCACTAACTATTCGGGTAATTTAGTAATTCGGTAATCCGAAAGGCTCCCACTTCTAATGAGCAAACTTCTTCGCGTCGCAATCATCGGTGCTGGCCCTGCCGGCATCTACGCGGGCAACATCTTGGCTAACAAATATCCAGATGTGGCCATCGATTTGTTTGACACACTGCCGGCTCCATACGGCCTGATTCGCTACGGAGTTGCGCCAGATCACCCGCGAATCAAGGGAATCGTAAACTCGCTACACGAGATGCTAAACGACGGCAAAATTCGCTTTTTTGGCAACGTCACTTTTGGCAAAGACATCACTCTCGCCGACATCAAAGACCACTATCACGCAGTCATATTTGCAACCGGCGCAATCAAGGATGCCCAGCTCAACATTCCAGGTGTAGACCTTGACGGTAGCTATGGCGCGGCCGATTTTGTTTCTTGGTTTGACGGTCACCCAGATGTTTCTCGCACCTGGCCTCTCGAGGCTGCTCAGGTTGCCGTTCTTGGTAATGGAAATGTGGCACTCGATGTTGCCCGCATGCTCGCTAAGCACGCTGACGATCTGTTGACCACCGACATTCCGGCCAATGTTTACGAGGGCCTCAAGGCCTCACCTGTGACCGATGTGCACGTGTTTGGTCGCCGTGGCCCGGCCCAAATAAAGTTCACCCCAATCGAGCTTCGTGAACTTGGCGAAGTCGAAGACGTTGACATCGTGCTCTACGACGAAGACTTTCCTGATGGCTGGTTTGACGAAGACGCAGAAGGCGTGACCAACCAGCACAAGGTCATGGCGCGAGTGATTGAATCTTGGCGCGACCGCGAGCTAACCGGCGCGAGCCGCCGCCTGCACCTGCACTTTTTCTCGAGCCCAGCCGAAATCATCGGTGATGGCCAAGGCAAGGTCGCGGGCATGAAGTTTGAGCGCACAGAACTTACCGAAAATGGTCAGGTTCGCGGCACCGGCGTTTTTGTGAACTACCCACTTCAGGCGGTCTATCGCGCGATTGGTTATTTCGGCAGCGAACTGCCTGAGGTGCCTTTCGACGACAATTATGGCGTGATTCGCAACCAGGGCGGACGAGTCACCGACGAATCTGGTGCTCAGGTGCTCGGGCTTTACGCAACCGGCTGGATTAAGCGCGGCCCGGTTGGTTTGATCGGTCACACCAAGAGCGACGCGATGGAGACCATTGAAAACCTGGTTGCCGACCTCGATAAGCTCGCCGACCCAGCGCACGAAGAGATCGACTCGATGATCAACGTGCTCAAGTCTCGCGGCGTTGAATTCACCGACTGGGCGGGCTGGCTAAAACTTAATCAGCACGAGCTCGCACTTGGTGCGGCCTTTGAAGGCGTTGAACGTGAACGCGTAAAGGTTGTAGCCCGCGACGAACAGGTAGCCATTTCAAACGGCTAGGCAAACAAGCTCTTAATGAAAAATCCCTCGGCTTTGCCGAGGGATTTTCTAAATATTTAGGCCATGCAGACTACTTGGATTCTTCTTCGTCTTCGCCGTCTTCATCGTCATACATGTCGGCCCATTTGTCTTCGTATTCGGGCTCGGCATCGATGCCGGTCGCGTTGGTTCGGGTCGGTTCGATGTGCCCGATTTCTTTTTCAAGCGCAGTTAGGTCGGTGTTGGGGCTGAAATACTTCAGCTCACGGGCAACCTTGGTGTGCTTTGCCTTTTGACGGCCACGCCCCATGGCGAGACCCCCTAACATTCTCGGCCGCAAGCTACTGCGGGAAAGTCATAGAAAAGTGTTGCAACAGCAACTGAAAATCTGAGCCTATTTTAGCAGAATGGCAGCAAGCCAAAGCCCAAGCGCGACAGCTGTGCAAACAAAGACCATGTTTAGCAAGATGTTGCTCAGGCCCTGTGCGATTCGACCCCTTCTGAAGTAGTCGACTGTCTGCCCGGCGAACGAACTGAAGGTTGACAGGCCACCAGCTAGACCAATCACAATCACGGTTTGAAATTCGATGCTTATTGAAGTCACTAGGTTCATCGCGAAACCGGCGAGCAACGAGGCCAGGGTGTTGGCTGCCATGATTCCCCAAGGCAAAATACCGACCCACTTGCCCAGCACGAGTCGCAATACGGCGCCTAAGCCACCGGCAACCATCACCGCGACAGCCAGAATTAAGGTTGACCCGCTCATGCGCGACCCCGCTTTTTGGCAGCACGTCTGGCAAGCCAATAGGCATCCAAGCCAAGCGCGATTTGCAGGGCAATCAGGGCGATGCCGGCACCGCTGAGTTCTTCTGCAACCACCAACCAGATCGCCACACCGCTAAGTGTGGTGAATCCGCCGGCGAACCCAGTTGACCAAAATGCCCTGCGAGCATCCGTGGAAAAACGGTCATCGCCGTTAAACCAGCCAAGGGCTGCCGCGCCAAGAACATTCGCAATAAACAGCCCGACAATCTGAAGCGTTGAGGCATTTGCGTCTAAGCCAAGGTCAAGAATCTCTGCGATCGCAACCCGAAGGCCGGTGCCAAGCGCGCCACCGGCAAAGGCGAGTGCAAGAATTTGGGCGTTCATGCGGGCAGTCTCAGATTTAGGCTTTGCCAGCTTCGGCTTCGACCGGCGCAGAGGTCTTCTTTGGCTTTCGAGCGCCCAGATTAAGCGTTGTCAGAAGACCCACGAACAAGAAACCGGCTGCGGCATAGCCGGTGGCCTTAACGCCATCGGTGAAGCCATTGTTGGCTGCCAACTGAACTTCTTCGGCTACCTTTTGCGGTGCTCCCTGCGAGACTAAGAACTGCGTGATTCCCGGCAGTGCCGCACCCGCTGAATCGACCACCGGCGTTGAAATCGCTGACACGAATTCATCCTGCTGGGCCACGGTCAAGGTCTGCACAAATTCGGTGTCACGGATGCGTGTCTCGGCCGAAGCCTGGGTGCTGGTAAACAGAATGGTTCCCAAAACCGCGATGCCGAGGGCCGAGCCGATCTGACGAACGGTGCTCTGCGAGCCCGAAGCCTGACCGATTTTTTCAAGCGGCACGCCAGCCATGATTACACCGGTGAGTTGCGCGGTGGCAAAGCCCACGCCGATTCCGTAGAGCAACAGGAACGGTGCGATTGGTGCCCATCCTTGGCCGGTATTAGCAAACAGTGCGATGCCAAGAACGCCGATTAGTTCGAGAACCACTCCAGCGCGAACCAGCTGAACGCCGGTAACTCTTGAACCCAGGCCACCGGCAATGCCCGAGGCTAAGAAAGCACCACCGGCAAGCCACAAGATGACGAGTCCAGATGAAATTGCGTTGAGACCTTCGACGTTCTGCAGCCAAAGTGGAATTGCAAAAAGAAGACCAAATTCGCCCATCGAAATGATGCCGGCTGCGATCGAACCGTTTCTAAAGCTCGCGATGTTAAAGAGGCCAAGGTCGAGCAGCACGTTCTTACCCGCCTTTTCGCGTGCCCTCTCCCACGCTACGAAAATGACCACGAACAAAATTCCGATGGCCAGTGAAACCGGAATGATTGAGATTCCGTCGGTTGGCCAGCTGAATTCACCGATGCTGAACACGTTCTTGTCGCTGGCGTTCCACCAGCCATAGACGCGGCCCTCAATCAGTCCGAACACGATGGTCATGAACATCACGAATGAAATGGCTGCGCCAACCAGGTCGAGTTTTCCGGCGCGCTGCTCTTGTTTAGATTCGTTGACCCAAATCAACAGACCGATAACAACAATTAGACCAAGCGGTGCGTTTACGTTGAATGCCCAACGCCAACTAAAGTCTGTGGCTAGCCAACCGCCAAGAACGGGGCCGATGGCCACCATTCCGCCAATGGTCGAACCCCAAATTGCGAAGGCAATGCCGCGCTCTTTGCCCTGAAAGTTTGCATTGACCAGTGACAGAGTGGTTGGCAAAACCATTGCACCACCGATGCCCTGAACGATGCGGGCCAAAATCATCGAGGTTGCGTCGGCGCTAAAACCTGCCCAAACCGATGCTGCCGTGAAGATCACCAAACCGATTACCAACAGCCTGCGGCGACCGATTCGGTCGGCGAGTGAACCCCAGATGAGCAATAGTGAGGCAAAGACCAGCACATAGCTTTCTTGCACCCACTGCACCTGGGATGAGGTGAGCATGAGGTCGTTGATGATTGCGGGGAAGATTGTGTTGACGATGGTTCCGTCGATGATGACAAGCGAAATCGCCATCGAAATAAAGACCAGACCGATCCAACGGTTGCGAGTTTTAGGCATGTGCCAAGGCTACCCGAGTTGGGCACCTAGGTTTTGGTAGTTTGGCTAGCTAACGGCGAGCAAGGCGCTGCCGGCCAAAGCTAGGAGCACACCGATACTTTGCGTGCGAGCCAGTTTTTCTTTCAAAAAGATGCGAGCAAGAATTATTGTGCCCAGAGGGTAAAGAGCGGTCAGCACGCTAACGACGGTGAGCGAGCCGATTCTTGAAGCCAGGATGAAAAACACGTTTGCGCTCGAATCAAAGAGCCCTGTGACCGCTACCGAATACCAAAACTTGGCAGGCACTTTGCTCGATGCGGTTGTGATTTCTTCTGTCTGGGTTGTGCGAAGTCTCTTCCTAATGGCGGCTCCAAAAGTGAACAGGGTGACGGCGCCCAAAATCGCTGCGGCTGTGGCGCGCAGCAAAATCACCGGCGCTAAACCAGAGTCGGAGGGTGCTTGATCCAGGCAGATTAGAACCACACCGATTCCGCCACCCGCGATCACCGCCAAAACTAAGCCCTTCAACGAAGGCAGTCGCACGTCTTGGCTCGGCACAAAACCGACCAAGAAAACGGCCACCAAGATTGCCCCGAGAGCTGCAAAACCAAGGCCCGAGAAACGATCGCCCTGAGCAAAGCCCACCGCACTTGGAACAATCGCCGAGATGACTGCCGATAGCGGCGAGACGATTGAAATTGGGCCGATGGCTAGCGAGGCATACAGTGCACTCATTGCAATCGCCGAGGTTATGCCGGCAGCGGTGCCCCAAAAAAGCGCGCCTGGGCTAAAGTCGGCTCCGATAAAAATGCTGAGGGCAAGCAGAAAAGCCAAACCGATCGCGCCCGAAACAAAGGTCACCGTAACGGGTTTGATTCGACGACTGGCTATTGCCCCAAAAAAGTCGGCAAAGCCGTAAACCAGTGATGTGGCAAAGCCCAGGGCAATTGTCAGCATGTGCTAAATGGACGAAGCGTCGATCACAAAGCGATAGCGAACATCGCTGGCAACCACGCGATCCCACGCGGTGTCAACATCGGCTTCGTTTGAGGCATCAACCAACTCGATAGTCGAACCAATGCCGTGTTTGGCACAAAAATCGAGCATCTCTTGGGTCTCTTGAATGCCACCGGTGTTCGAACCCGAAATCGAGCGGCGCTGAGGCACGATGCTGAATGCACCAAAGCTCTGCTTCTCGGGAGGCAAACCAACGAAAACCAGTGAGCCATCGACCTTTAGCAGCGAAAGCAGCTGATTCACATCGATGTTTGCCGATGTTGCGTTGACAATGAAGTCGAGCTTGCCGCCAAGGTCTTCAAATGTCTTTGGGTCGTTGATTGAGCGGTAATCGGTCGCACCATAGCTAAGCGCTTCATCGCGCTTCGAGCTAGAGTGTCCGAGCACATAGACCTCGGCTCCCATGGCCGCTGCCATTTTGACTGCGATGTGACCGAGGCCACCCATTCCAAGAATGGCAACCTTCTTGCCTGGGCCTGCGCCCCAGTGTGCGAGTGGGCTATAGACGGTAATTCCGGCACAAAGCAGGGGAGCTGACTCGGCTAGGTCGATGCCCTCGGGGATGTGCAAAACGTATTCGGCCTTTGCAACAATTTCACGGCTGTAGCCGCCGAGGGTTGGTGTTCCGTCATATTCGCGACCGTTGTAGGTTTGCACGTTGCCCTTGAGGCAATAGTTTTCCTGTCCCGCCTTGCAAGGTTCGCAGTTCATGCAGCTGTCAACAAAGGTTCCAATGCCAGCACGATCTCCGACTTTGAATTTGGTGACCTGACTGCCAATCTCAACAATGTGGCCCGCAATTTCGTGACCTGGAACCATTGGAAAAATTCCGTCGAACCATTCGTTTCGAACCTGGTGAATATCGCTGTGGCAAACTCCTGAGTAGGCAACCTCGATGCGAACGTCGTTTGGGCCGACGGCACGGCGTTCTATGGTTTCTTTGGTGAATTTTGCACCAGGCGTGCTGGCGACCAATGCGCGGGTTGTAGTCATATCCTCAGCATAGGCATGAATTAAACAAAAAAACCTCGCAGAGACTGCGAGGTTTTTGTGGCTCCGACCGGCATCGATCCGGTGACCTAACGATTTTCAGTCGTTCGCTCTACCAACTGAGCTACAGAGCCTTGAACAGTTACCTGTCCAATTTCACTAAAAGCCCCTCAAATGAAGGGCTTCTAGGTGAAGCGATCCTGACGGGACTTGAACCCGCGACCTCCGCCGTGACAGGGCGGCGCGCTAACCAACTGCGCTACAGGACCTTACTTTGGAACTTTGAACTACCTGCTTCATAGTGACCCCAACGGGATTCGAACCCGTGCTGCCGCCGTGAAAGGGCGGTGTCCTAGGCCTCTAAACGATGGGGCCTACAAAGCGGATACTTCATAGCACCAAGAGGAAAGAATAGTCGCTACTGGGCAGTTTGCGCAAGCCGTGTTAGTTTCGAAGGTATGAACCGTCGTCTTTCGCGCGCCTTGATCGCAGTTTTCGCAACTGCGGGCTTGGCCCTGACCGCAACCGTGGTTGCGCCTTCTTGGGCGGTTCCAAGTTACCCAACAGCTGCCGAGGTAGCTGCTGCCAAAAAGAACGTAACCGCAAAGAAGGCCATGATTGCTCGGCTCGATGCGATTATTGCCGAGCTCGAGGCTGATGCCGAAAAGCTCGGTCGAGTTGCCCAGATCAAGGGTGAGGCGTTCAATCAGGCTCAGGGCGAAGTCGACAAGGTGACCGTGAAGGTGAACAGCTTGCAGGCTCAGGCTGATGCTGCCACCGCTGCTGCCGGCAAGGCAAAGACCCAACTTGGGCAGATTGCCGCGCAAATGCATCGCGGTGGCGCCGCAGGAACATCCTTGGATTTGTTCCTGAATGCGGGCAAAGCCGATGACCTGCTTTATAAGTTGGGTGCCAACGAAAAGATTGCTCAGCAGAGTGATGAGATCTATCAGCGTTCAATTGCTCAGCAGCTTTACGCTCAGTCGTTAACTGACCAACTGCAGGTTGCTAAAGACGAACTAGCTACTAAGGCATCGGCGGCCAAGGTTCTGTTTGACGAGGCACGAAACGCTGCCGGTGCTGTGCAGGCCAAGGTTGATGAGAACAACCGAGTTAGCAAGACCATGTATGCGCAGCTAGCCACTTTGCGCAACACCGCGTCCGATCTTGAGCGTCAGCGCGCCGAAGGTTTGGCCGCCGAACGTCGCCAGCAGGCTGGTTCGGCCAACATGAGCGCTCCTGAGCTATATGCGGTTGGCGACCCCGATGCCGGCAAGGTTCAAATTGCATTCGACTTCATGAAGGCTCAGCTGGGCGAACGGTATGTGCTCGGTGGAATGGGACCAGACGTTTGGGACTGCTCGGGTCTGATGAAGGCCGGTTACTCTGCCGCAGGAATCTATATCGGAACGCACTCGGCAACAAATCAGTTCCGCACGATGGGTGCCGCTCGAAAGCTTGTGCCACTTAGCGAGATGAAGGTCGGTGACCTGCTTTGGTACTCGCAAGAGAGCGCGTTTGACGGCGACAAATATCACGTTGTTATGTTTGTTGGCGGCGGCATGATGATTGAGTCTCCGAACCCGGCACGTACCGTTCGAATTGTTCCGATTCGCTGGGGTGAAATGTTCCCCTACGCGGGGCGACCGAGTGCCTAAAGATTTTTTGCTGGGCGGTGCCCGGGTTTAGGTTTCCTTGCGTGGGAGCTCTGTTCCTATTCTCCTTGAGCCATCGTCTTTTGGCGGTGGGATTACCCTCGGGCTGACTCCATCCATGTTAAAAATTTCACCGATTTTTCTGAAAATGGTTAGTCAATTCATCGGTCGAAAAAGCCACCGATTTTGAGCAGGAAAATTCAGCCAGGCTGAAAAAGTTATCCACCGATTTGCCTGCGGTCAAAAAGTCAAAGGCTGCAGGTGCAAAAGTCGGAGGATGGAAAACTCAACGTTCTTAGCTCGACTTGATCTCGCAACTAAAAATCTCACCGCTCTGGGTGCCGCCTGGCGAGAGATTGACCCATCCAAAGTCAACCTGCTGGAACTGCTCTTGATCGACAAACATGGTCGTGGGCTGCACTATGGGCTGAAAGGTAGAGCCACCATTGAAGCCTTTAGAAGCTCGAGAATTCACCCCTCAATTTTTGGCGACAAAGTGTCGGTTGCCCTAAATGCGTGGGCTGCCGCATTCAGTGATAAGTGCAACCGTGCCAGAGTTACCCCGCGAACCAAGACTCAGGTGCTTGCATCTGGTTTGATGGCCCATCCTTGCGCAACCGTGCATGACCTGGTTGTCGCTTGCAACATCACGCAGGCAACGGCTCGAGCTTGGTTTCGCCGGTTGGTTAGGGCGCAACTTGCGGTTCGAAAGTCGATTGGCAACACGGATTATTACTTGGTTCCATCCTTGATCGAATTAGTTTTGTTGGCCAGTGGCATGGATGTCTTGCCAGAGAAGAGCCTTGAAAATCAGATTTCGCAGATAATCAAGGGAGACGTCCGGCTGAGTTTTCCTGCCCATTATGGCCGTTATGAATTGATAAAAACGGGTCCGCGCAATTTCCGTTTTTTTGCCGAAAAATAGGGGCAATTTTGCTGTTTGAAAGGGCGATTCAAGCGTCAAGAAACAGGGCAATTTTTTAACTTGGATGGAGTCACTGGAACGACTATTGCCTGAACCGATAAGCAGAAACACAAAGGGGCCCAACCATCACGGTCAGACCCCTCAGAGATTGATGCTGGAAATTACTTGCAGCAGCCCTCGGCGCAGTCGCATGATTTTGCTTTAGCGCCATCGCCTTCGGTCATGTAACGCTCTTGGGCTTCCTTGATGAGGCGCTCGGCAACATCCTTGCCCTGCCACTCTCCAACCTTTACCCACTTGCCAGGCTCGAGGTCTTTGTAGTGCGAGAAGAAGTGAAGAAGCTCGTTCTTGGTCTGCTCAGGCACGTCATTGATGTCTTGGATGTGGGCCCAACGAGGGTCTTTGGTCTGAACGCAAACTACCTTCTCGTCGATGCCTCCATCGTCTTCCATAGGAAGAACTCCAACTGGGCGAACGTCCACAACCACGCCTGGGAAAACCGGGAACTCAAGAAGCACCAGTGCGTCTAGCGGGTCGCCATCGCCACCGAGGGTTTTGTCGAAAAATCCATAGTCAACCGGGTACACGAAAGGAGTGAACAAAACGCGGTCTAGGTGCACGCGACCAGTGACGTGGTCAACCTCATACTTGTTGCGGCTTCCGCGAGGAATCTCGATAACTGCTTCGTAACCCATGGTTCTCCTTGGCTCAAAAAATTCTTACTCTGCGTCAAGTTTAGGACTACCGACCACGAATAAATGAGTTAGCCTATCTCTGGGAGCAATGACCCGCTGGATAAATTGGTCGTCTTAATTCAGCGGAGAGCAGAGACGAAACCGGCCCGCCTTAGAACGGGGGCAGGACATTGAATATCTACAAAAACCGCAAATCGCATGCCGCGAGTCTTTTGACTGTGCGCATCGGAAAACGACTCGGAAAATATCATCGAGTCACTAGGTGGATCGGCATCGCGGGAATCGCCTTTTCGACCGGTTATCTGGGCTGGCGCCTAATCTACACATCCGAAGGAATCAACCCGATTCTGTTCTGGCTGCTGTGGGGTGCAGAGCTAATTGGCTGGTTGTCGATGGCCTTATTCGTGAGGGATGCCTGGAACCTGACCCCTGCAGATGATGAATTTGGTCAGGTCAGCGGTTCAAGTGCAGTGTTAATTCCAACCTTCGATGAAGGACTCGAAGTACTAGAACCTACCTTGATGGCAGCGATGAAGATTCGCGGTGCGAAAGAGGTTTGGTTGCTCGATGATGGGCGTCGAAAGTGGGTTCGAGATCTTGCCATCGAATACGACGCCAAATACATAGCTCGCTCGTCGAACGAGCATGCCAAGGCCGGAAACATTAACAACGCTTTGAAGAAACTCAACACCTCATTTGTGTTAATTCTCGATGCCGACCACGTTGCCTCACCAGACATACTTGAAAACACCACCGGGTATTTTGTGAACGAAAAAGTTGCCGTAGTGCAAACCCCTCACGGTTTTAGAAACCTTGACTCGGTGCAGCACTATGACAACGATGTTCACGATCAATCGCTATTTTTTGATGTTCTGTTGCCTGGTCGCCAGCGCAGCGGAGCCGTTTTTTGGTGTGGTTCGGGAGCAGTGTTGCGAGTGTCGGCACTGAAATCGGTTGGTGGTCTTGCAACAAACACCATCACCGAAGACCTAGAGACCACGTTGGCCCTCAACCGAGCTGGTTTCAAGGCGGTTTACCACAATGAAATTCTGTTGAAAGGCTTGGCACCGCAAAACCTTTCTGCCTTCATCATTCAGCGTTACCGCTGGGCTCGAGGCACGCTTGAAATTCTGCTCGGCGGAAAGTCTCCAATTTTCGGCCGAGGTTATGCCTGGCGAGCACGCCTTTCCTACCTGTCAAATTTCGTGTACTACCTGGTCTCGGTGCAACACATGATTTTCGCTGGAATTTTGGTTTGGCTTTTGCTAACCGCCCAGCTGCCACTCAACCCAGCCTCGGTAAACGTGGTCATTTTGTGGGCTATTCAGCAGGCGCTCGCGATTCTCGCGGTGTGGGGCATGTCGGGCGGCAAGCAACTTCCATTTGGAGGTTCGCAGAACGCGTGGATGAACTCGTCGATTCACGTCGGTGCACTCGTTGACACCATTCTTCGACGCAAGCAGACATTTAAAGTCACGCCTAAGGCTGGAACCTCTGAATCAGCAATTGCCTCACTGGCTCTCCTTTGGTTGCCCGGTGTAGCAGCTTTCCTCTTGATCGGCGCCTTGGTCACCCGTTTGCTGAGCGAAATGGTCTGGCATTTTCTCGCTCCACTGCCGGCTTTTGGCTGGCTCCTTTCAATCTTCTTCGCTCTTTTCGAACTCTCGATTCTGGTTCCGATGCTGGTTAAGTACTCGGCGATCATTCAAACCAGATCAACCTGGCGAGAGCCCGTCGAATTGGATGCCTCGATTCAGGATTCATGGGTGCGAGTCGTTGATCTGCACGAGTCTGGCCTGAAGCTTGTCGGTTCAGCAGAAGACCTGAGTGAAGTGGGAATCGGAGATCAAAGGCTAGTAACCCTCGATCTGAAGACCTCAGAAGGATTGGCCACACAGGCTTCGGGCACTTTGACGGTTACGAGCAAGACCCCGATTAGTGAGCACAAGGTCGTCTCGATTGGCGGCCCTGTCGAATGGTTGACCAACAAAGACCGAAGCTCTGTGGTCGAATTCTGTTATCTAGTGGTCGGATCGGTAAAGGGCGCCTAAGCGAGGCTAAGTCTGGCAAACTCGATTAGGTGAACCGCCGACCACGACTAACCGCCGCTATCGCCGATGTGCGTCGCGCCGTGCGTGAATCGCTCGAATTGGCTGGGGTTCGCCAAGGCGAGTTGGTTTTGATCGCTTGCTCGGGCGGCCCAGATTCGCTCGCGCTCGCCGCGGCTGCCGCGTTCGAAGGGCCGCGCGGCGGCATCCGGGTTGGTGCAATCGTGGTTGACCACCAAATGCAGGCCGGTTCTGCTGAGGTTGCCAAGGCAACTTTCGACAAGTTAGTCGCACTCGGGCTCGAACCAGTCGAAATCAAAACAGTGGATGTCGGTACCTCGGGCGGCCCAGAAGCTGCGGCCAGGGTGGCCCGTTACGGGGCACTCGATGAAGCGGCCGCTCGACTAGACGCCGTTGCCATTTTGCTCGGTCACACTCTCGACGATCAGGCCGAAACGGTTTTGCTCGGCTTGGCTCGAGGATCTGGCGCTCGGTCGCTAAACGGCATGGCTTTCCACTCGGGTCGTTATTTGCGTCCGCTTCTGGGCATCAGCAGAAAAACCATCGAGAATTTTTGCGCTGACAGCAAACTGGTTCCTTGGCTAGATCCCATGAACCAAGACCACAGATACACCCGGGTTCGAGTCAGAAAGCAAATTCTTCCGATGCTCGAAACCGAACTCGGCCCGGGCATCTCCGATGCTCTGGTGCGAACGGCCGAGCAACTTCGCGAAGACGACGAAGTGCTAACAACCCTGTCGGAACAGGCTTTTGGGCAGGTTGCCTCGATGAAATCCAACGCGGTTCAGCTCGATGTCCAGGGCTTCCAAGCACTGCCGCTCGCCATTCGCCACCGGGTCGTCGCCAGAGCACTAGACATTTTGGATGCCCCAACTTTTGCGCGAGTGCACATCCTTGGCGTTGATGAGCTGGTCGACCGCTGGCACGGGCAGAAACCGCTGACCCTGCCAGGCGTTAGAGTAGAACGCACGGGTGAGAAAATCATCTTGAAAACCACTAAAACCCTCAAACCAGGAGCCTGCTAAGTGGACCTCTCGAAGGTAAGCAACGAAATCACCAAGGTGCTAGTCACCGAAGAGCAAATTGACGCCAAAGTTGCTGAACTTGCGGCCGAAATTGACAAGCGTTACGAAGGCAAAGACGTTCTCTTGGTCGGCGTCTTGAAGGGCGCGGTCATGTTTATGGCAGACCTTTCGCGGGCAATTCAGATTCCGGTGCAAATGGACTGGATGGCGGTTTCGTCATACGGCTCTGGAACGGTTTCTTCGGGTGTGGTTCGCATTTTGAAAGACCTTGATGCCGATGTGCTCGGTCGCCACGTTGTTATCGTCGAAGACATCATTGATTCTGGGCTGACTCTGAGCTGGTTGGTCGCCAACCTTGAGGCTCGCGGTGCGGCCTCGGTAGAGGTTGTTGCATTGCTGCGTAAACCAACTGCCGCAAAGGTGGAAGTAAATGTCGCACTTGTTGGTTTTGATATTCCTAACGAATTCGTCGTTGGCTACGGCCTCGACTATGCCGAGCGCTATCGCACCCTAAAGGGCGTAGCAATCTTGGCGCCTTCGGTTTACGCCTAGAAAGGAATGAGGCAAACGCCTCAAGCATGAACTTCAAGAAGATTCTCAGCGGCCCATTTGTTTGGATTTTTGCCGCCGTTTTGGTTTTGCTCATCGGCTCGTCGATGGTGAACGGCAACACCTTCAAAAAGGTCGACACCGCCTACGGCCTAAGCCTCATCGAAAACGGCAAGGCCGAATCGGTCAAAATTCTTGGCAACGACCAGCGTGTAGACGTTGTGCTGACCAACGAAGATGCCAAGTACGGCAAGAACGTGCAGTTCTACTACGTTCAGCCACGTGGCGCACAGGTCACCGAAGCAATCGCCAACGCCCAGATCACCAAGGGCTACAACGATGACGTTCAGGGCACCCCTTGGTACCTTGCGCTTCTGGGTTCGCTGCTTCCGTTCATCATCATCGGTGCAATCTTCTGGTTCCTAATGTCGGGCATGCAGGGTGGCAACAGCAAAGTCATGAACTTTGGCAAGTCTCGCGCGAAGCTCGTCAACAAAGAGCAGTCCACAGTCACGTTTGCCGACGTCGCTGGTGCCGATGAGGCCCTAGAAGAGCTGCAAGAAATCAAGGAGTTCCTGAAGGAACCTGAGAAGTTCCAGAAGCTCGGTGCAAAGATTCCTCGCGGTGTGCTTTTGTATGGCCCTCCCGGAACCGGAAAGACCCTGGTCGCCAAGGCAGTAGCCGGCGAAGCGGGTGTTCCATTCTTCTCAATTTCTGGTTCTGACTTCGTTGAGATGTTTGTCGGTGTGGGTGCTTCGCGCGTTCGCGACCTGTTCGAGCAGGCAAAGCAGTCTGCCCCGGCAATCATCTTTGTTGATGAAATCGATGCAGTTGGTCGCCACCGCGGCGCCGGAATTGGCGGCGGCAACGACGAGCGCGAGCAGACACTGAACCAGCTTTTGGTTGAGATGGACGGCTTCGACTCAAAGACCAACGTTATTTTGATTGCGGCAACTAACCGCCCCGACATTCTTGACCCGGCACTTCTGCGCCCCGGTCGATTTGACCGTCAGATCGGAGTGGGTGCTCCGGACCTAATTGGTCGCGAACAAATTTTGAAGGTTCACGCTAAGAACAAGCCA
>JACCDW011753872.1_pt1 | contig 15598 bp, 18 predicted proteins | sample 7449781 | NCBI WGS metagenome assembly JACCDW01 (sample SAMN15323449, study PRJNA562643) | freshwater metagenome | isolation source: river surface water | place: USA:Blue River Watershed | collected 2017-08-18
ATAATGTATAAATTTATACGTGTTTTGTTTCACATTAATCCATCAATTAGTCACGTGGGTTATTTATATCAAGATATTACAACAAATAAATATTATTTATCATATACACATTTTAACAGCGAAAATATAATTGATAACTCAAATCAATATATGTTGATTGATAATGAACCTAAAATTACTAAACAATCATCACTTCTTAAAAATATTGATATAGTTACAGAAGTTACACAATATGATTTTACATTAAAACAAATTAATAATTATAAATTATAATTAAATTAAATAAATAGTCCCATTTTAAATCTTCAAGGATGTAAAACCGCACCCTTAAACATTTTTTATTATATATTTTATTTCACTGAAAAATATATAAAGATAAATTTATAATATATAAAAATGCCTATAAATACAGATAATAAATATTATGATTTTGAAGAATTATTTTTTGAAAAAAATTGTGACATCATATGTATAATAAATAAATTTTTTATGAAATATGAAGAATATATTAAGGGAGATAAAGAATATATTACCTACAAAATAAAAAAACTAATTGAAGAAGATAGAAATTACTTAAATAGAATTAATGGTGAAGGACAAGACCCATTAAATAGAATTGGAAAAATAAGTTACATAAAACATTATGTAATTCCAGAAGATAACAATGGTAAAGAGTTTTATGTTTACTGTATTCATTCATTCATTTAATAAGATAAATATAAAAGGTGATGTTTTAATTCTTCAAGGGTGTAAATACTTATGTTAGTTCATAGAAGGTTATAATACTTGTAAAAATATAGTACTCAAAATAGGCTCTGGGTACCAATTATAAATAATGATTTATATTAATTTTTTGAATCATTATTTATTACACTTTTTAAATGACTATTAGTTTGAAAAATAATTTCAAAATAATAATGTACTATATAATATGCCTTATATTTTAGAAGTGCAAAAATTTAATATCGATGGACATAATTCTCATCCAGAATGGAATGGAAAAAGTGAACATATAGGTTATATTAATAAAGTATTTAAAACAAAGCAAGAAGCATGTGATTATTATGATAAATTTAATCCACATATGCGTTCATTAAACGCACATAAAAATTGGTGTAGCGATGATGATCCCACAACAGGTTTAATGTATATTGTAAGAGAGTATTTCTATGAATATTTAAAACTTCCACCATTTAAAGATAACAAAAAATAAATTACATTTACTTACTCTTCTTCAACTTCATAACCGGCGATAACTGGTTTAACAACTTTTTTCATAACTTTCTTCACAACAGTAACACTTGGTTTTTTATTTACTTTAATTTTATTTGCGGATTCTGCCATTTTATTTTGTTTGAAATCACAATAAGCTGCTTCTAATATATTTAATTCATGTAACCACATTTGTTCTACTGTAGTATGCTTTACAGTTTCTAACTCAATTTGTTTATCCTCACGTTGTTTCATAATCTTTGCAACATTTTCTTCAGAAACACTGTTCATATGCATTGTCAATAAATAGTCATAATTGTCATTTTCATATTCATCATAATTTTTATTTTTCAACATCTCAATAATTTGTGCATCTTTCATCTTTCTTAAATCAATTGTTCCCGCTAGAATCTCTCTAATATAATGTGCCTTATTTGATAATTTACACAATTCTTTTTCCAAATTTTCAATCATGTTATCCTTACGAATATCATAGTATTCTAAACGAATTTCATAATAATCATCCATAATTTCTCTTACTGACTCATATTTCTTTAATTTTTCTTCATGAGTAAACAAATGCATATTTGTAGTTGTATTTGTACTAGTTAAACGCAACAACTTTTCAATACCATTTACTTGATTTGGATGCATTTTAGTTTCTAATTCTTCTAACTTATCTTTTGCAAATGTAATTACAAAATTAACATTTACATCGCTACTGAGATCATCATACTCCTTAATGTATGCAGGTAATTTATTACCATCTTTATCTCTTGGATCTTGTAAATCCTCTAATAGTTCCTTAAATTTTTGTGTCCAGAAACCAACCGGTAATTCTAATACTCTGATTTTATCAACACTTATTTTCTCATAAATACCTTTAAACATATATTGACTATCACTTAAACGAATTGTTGTACCCTTGAATCCTTCATAATAAGGCATAAAGTCAATATATAAAGTATTTTCCATCTTTAATTTACATTTAATATATTCAATTATATCTAATGGATTATAACACATGATATCAGTACTAAATCCAGTTCCAATACCAGTTGATCCATTTACCAATACCATTGGAATAATTGGAGCATAATATACAGGTTCAACTAATTGTCCATCATCGTTAATATAATCTAAAACATCATCATCATCTTTAGGAAAGATTAATCTTGTTAATTTATTTAAATTTGTAAAGATATATCTTTCAGATGCACTATCTTCACCACCTTTTAAACGAGTACCGAATTGACCATTTGGTTCCAATAAATTAATGTTATTTGAACCTACAAAGTTTTGCGCCATTCCAACGATCGCTGCATTTAAACTAGCTTCACCATGATGATAACAAGCTTGCTCTGATACATAACCAGAGAATTGAGCTACTTTAATTTCTGATGTTAGATTTTTCTTAAATGCAGCAAATAGAATCTTACGTAAACTGGTTTTCAATCCATCCATTAAATTAGGAATACTGCGTTCACAATCGTACTTTGAGAAATGAATGAATTCATCATTAATAAACTGTTCATAAGAGATAACTGGTTGATTTGTATCTAAGTATTTTTCTCTATCATAATTTTCAAGCCAATTCTTTCTATCATTTGCTCGTTTCTTATTAAATACCATATCAATTGAATCATTACTAACTGGTCCAGTATGATTAAAACATACATATTTTTTCTCTTCAAAATATTCTTTAAATTCTTTAGAACCACTTGTACCTAAACCTTTGTAATACTTAATCTTCCATCCTTTTCCATTATTATTATTTTGTTTCCATTCATTATATTCACCATCATTATAGAATTTTAATGACTGTTGTCCTTTATTTGCCTTTAAAATTGGTGTATTCATGAATCCGATAAATCCTTGAATTTTCGTTAATGATGGCCATTCACAAAAGAACAAGTTAATACATAATCCTTTAATATGACTACCATCTAAATCTTGGTCAGTCATAAATATGACCTTTCCATACCTCAAATTCTTATTAATATCTTCAATCGTATTATATGTTTTCTTTGTTTCAAGACCTAAAATCTGTTTAATATTTGTGATTTCTTCATTTTTAGAAATAACACCGATATCTTTGTCATGTACATTTCTTAATTTACCTTTTAATGGAAATACACCAAAGTAATTTCTATCATCTGAAGATAATCCTGATAGAATACCTGCTTTAGCTGAATCTCCCTCACACAAAATCAATGTACAATCACAAGAACGAATAGTTCCTGCATAATTAGCATCTACTAATTTAGGAAGACCTTTAATTTTTTTTGTTTTACTTCCATCAGTAGCTTTCTTAGCAGCTTTGTTTTCTTTAATTTCTGTCAAAGCACATGCTGCATCCATAACTCCCATCTTTGCAACTTTTTCGATAAATTTATCACTTACATCACATCTAGAACCAAATTTAGCAACTGGAGTATTCATAAAATCCTTTGTTTGACTATCAAATGCAGGATTTTCAATATCACATCTCACAAATAATATTAGTTGTTCTTTAATCGAATTAGGATTTACCTTTGTTTTCTTCTTCTTTTCGATAAATTCTACCAATTTACGAGTAATTTGATTAAGGATGTATTCTACATGTTTACCTCCTTTTGCAGTATGAATGCCATTTACAAATGAAACTTGAATGAATTCACTATTAGGTGACATTGCAACTGCATATTCCCAACGTTCACTAGATTCTTCATAAACTCTTTCGGATGCAGTCTTAGGTCCAATGTATAAATCAATATATTGTTGGAAATTCTTAGTAGGAACTAATTGTGAGTTATATTTTACCTTAATAGTCTTATCGGTAACAGCAGAAATATCATATACGCGTTTCTTTAAAAGAGCAATTAGGTCATTTGTTAATCCTTGAATACCAAGTCTAGCATAATCCGGTCTGAATACTATTTTTGTATATGGTTTTGATTTTCCTGATTTGGTAATCTTTGGTTTGCAAATTTCATCAAGATTATTCTTAAATTCTTGACAATATTTTAATCCTCTTATATGATCAACCGTTTCAATATAACCATATGTAGACCAAATAAGGACTAACTTAAATCCAAACCCATTTTTACCACCAACGATTTTTTTTTCATCTTTATTATAATTTGTAGATGTTCTAAGATGACCAAATATCATTTCAGGGATCCATATTTTATATTCAGGATGTTCTGCAACATCAATTCCATTTCCATCATTAATCATTGTAATGGTTCCGTCTTCACTAATGCCAATATCAATATAAGTTACTGGCAATGAATTAGGAACATTTTGACTTATAGCAGATTGCATGCGAACGACATGATCACGACAATTTACAATACCTTCATCAAATAATTTGAATAATCCAGGAATATAGTTAATTTGTTTTTCAACAATTCTAGACCCTTCATCGTTCATAATCCACATATCAGTATCAACTTTTTCAACAGATCCGATATAAGTATCAGGATTATCTAAGATATGTTGTTTATCAGTTTTCTGCTGATATTTAGAAGCAAGAACAGAATCAGAGCTATTATTCATTGTTATAGTACTATATGAATATGTCTTTAATTAGTTTTATTTTCAATTTTATTTAGATTTTATAATAATAAGTTTTATTATAAAATGTCGATTAAAATGATACCAGGAAGAAGAGCTGGAAAACTCATTGATTTATATAATAAACATATATGTAAAAGTAAATTTAATGAATATTTAGAAGAACATTATCCTAATTATACACCTATAGAACCTTTAGCGGTTTATGATGTTTGTCCTAAGGAAAAGTTTATTATTCAGCAAACACCAGGAAATAATCCACTTCAAACTGAAAATCAACGAATATCTGTAGTTTTACAAAATTCTTTAGGAGGTAGAATTACATTTGGAAATGGTAATATTCCTGCACAACTAAATTATTTGAGTCGTATAGATGGAATGGCTGGAAATGGAGGAATCCCACCAAGAAATAGATTTTAATGGAAAAAGGAAATCCTATTTTAGAAAATTTATTTTTTTTCTTCGTTTATTTTATAAATGGCTCGTTATACTAAAACGTCTGATGGTAAATATCTTATTGCCGGTCATAAATATGAAAAATTAATCGGAACTAGAGCTCAAGTTTGGCACGGAACCGCTTACAAGACTTCTGGTGAATTAAAGAAAGGTGACCTCATGATGAATAAGCATGGTCGTATTGTTTCTAAAGATAAACATTTTACTGAGAAGAAAATGAAGCGTTTAATAAAGGCTGGTTATGGTACAAGAAAAGGTAAATTCGGTGCTGTTAAGATTGGTAAATCTAAAAAAATGAGAGGTGGAATGGCTTATGGAGGTCCTTTATCTCCTCATAGCTATGATGGTCAGGGTGTTGGAACCAGTGGGGTTGATCTTCAAATCATTGCTGGACAACATGGTGGTAGAAGACGTCGTACTAGACGTCATAGAGGAGGTTCGCCTTATGGTAATTCATTTGAACCTGCTCATGTATCTGGAATGAAAGGCACTACCCCATTAACCGATAGCAATGCAGTTCAATTTAAAGCTGGTATGAGTAGTTAAGCATCTATAAAATAATATAATACATAGTATAATATTTTATAGTTCTAACAAGGTTTCACAATAAATTTTATCACTAAGATTATTAGCAATATATTTTTCAAAATAATTTTTTCCAACAACTAACATTTTTTTGGTCTTTGCATAACTAACATATTTATCATATAATTCATTAATAGATATATATCCAGCTCCTTTTTTGGATTCAATAAATATTTTAATATCATTTGATTTATTCCAAATTGAAATACTAATGTTAGTTATATATTTTGAATCAATGATTTCAATAGACGGAGAATAAAAATGTTTTATAATGTGTATAATATCAGTCTCACTATAATTATAGTTATTTCCTTGAATTGATTTATAGAGGGTATTTATTTCATCTACTTCAAATTCATTATCAATGTCAGTGATACTAACATAAGTATCCCAAAAATTTAAAAAAGAACTAATTTGTGGAACATATTTACTGATTAAATGTGTAAACATATCTGTTTGTGAATTGTATTGAAGTTTATAAATTAATTGTTCTTTTAAACAAAGAGAATATACTATATTGGGTAAATTCATTCGACTTAAATATAGTTTCCAAATATAATGCATATTTTTCCAACTAACTTGATAATTACTATTTGATTCCATTACTTCAAAACTGGATGATATATAGTCCTCTATAATTTTATCTCGAGAATTCTTTGAAAAATAGAGTATACGATTGTTAACAATAATATCACTCTTAACTAACAAAAAGTTTTCAGAATTTTCATATCTGTTTGAATAATGTGCTGCAACACAAAGTAAGTCAACTCCAATTTTATTTAATGTATCTTTTATATAATCATAAGAATATATAGTATCGTGATTTGTATCTAACAATCTATAATTTTGTAAATTATGTGAATCATGATATTTTGTGATAAAGTTTGACATATAAGATGTTCCGGAAGTTATGTAAGATAATCCATCGATTAATGTAAAATATTTTTTAGAAGAAGGATGAATATAGTAATGAAATTGTGTATCAGTTTGTTTTTTTAAGATGCTATCACCAAGAATAGTTAAAAAATATTTGGACATCGTTTTATTATTAAATATAGTGTTAGTTAAAAAATCTAAGACAGTTTGAATTGTGTATGTTTCAGGAATAGATGTAAATAAATGACGTTCTTTAATACGTTTAATGATACTAACTTTAGATTTAAATTTCCATTCTAATAATTTACCTTCTTTTGTAATAGTTGATAGTAAGTTATGATGTATATCGTCTTCATTTACAGTGATATAAGTTGCAGAATCATATATATAAAAGCAGTTATTATAAGGAATATAATAATATTTATTTTTATCTAAGAAAACTTTACAAAAGAGTTCAAGTTCATTTGTTAGTTCTGCTGTTCTAACAAGTCGTTTTTCATGAGAAGTTTGTTCATTATCTAAATTTGTTTCCAAATTATTAATAATATGTTCTAACTTGCTGATAATATAATCATTTTCATGAAATTTATCATATAGATATTTGATAGTTTCTATAGATTTTTCTTGCATATATTAAACATATTCAATAGTATTTAAATTGTTTTCATAATATATATTATGAAAACAACAAAGAAAGTAAATTTAAGGTATTTACCAAAGAAGCTATCTAAAAAAGATAAAATAAAACAAAGAAAAATGCTTCAAAAATCAAAAAAACTATATAAGAAAGGTATATATTATACTCGTAAAAATGTTAGAACATTTCAATCTAAACCTTCCAAATTTGTTACCAAAGCAAAAAAAATATATAATGTTGATAGTATTGAGCCCTCTGAACAACTTTCAAAAGCTACTGGTTGTAAAAAAAAAGCTCTCCAAAAAATTGTTAATAAAGGCGAAGGGGCTTATTATTCTTCTGGTTCACGACCAAATCAGACCCCACAATCTTGGGGTATAGCACGTTTAGCTAGTGCTTTAACTTCTGGTAAAGCTGCTGCAGTTGATTATAATATTTTAGATGAAGGATGCATTAAAGACTCACTTGCTATTAAATATGCAAAAAAAGCTAAAGCTAAATTTGGACATGGCCGACATAAAGTTCCAAAAGTATAATATTAAAAATATTAAAAATATTAAAAATATTAAAAAATAATATATTATTTTTGATAACTATTTAAAGATTTATGCGTTAAAATAAAATATATGTCACAATTCTTAAAATTAAGTCCAAATGATGACAATGTTTTAACAATAAAAACTGTTCAAATTGCACCTTTCCGAACTCTTATGACTGCATTAAAAGACATTTTAATGGATACTAATATTACATTCCGTCCTGATGGAATTCGTATTATTAATATGGACAAATCTCACACTATTTTAGTGCATTTATTTTTAGAAGCCAAAAATTTTGAATTTTACGAATGTAAAAAAGAAAAAATCGTCATTGGTGTTCATATGCCATATCTATTTAAACTTATTAATTCAATTGATAATGATGATACTTTAACAATGTATATTGAGAATAATGATTTTATGGAAGGGGTGGTATCACATTTATCTTTAAAATTTGAAAATGGCCAAATTAAGCAATGTAAGACTCAAAAGTTAAAGTTAATTGAACCTGATCCAGAAGAAATACAATATCCTAAAGTGGATTTTTCATCTGTGATTAATTTACCTTCTACTGATTTTCAAAAAATTATCCGTGATTTAACAGGTATTTCAGAAAAGGTTGAAATTAAATCTGTTGGTAATGAATTAATATTCAAATGTCAAGGACAATTTGCTTCTGCTGAAATTAGACGCACTGAATCTGATGGTAATATGGAATTTATTGAAAAACAAGATGCCACAAAAGTAATTCAGGGTGAATTTTCATTGAAAAATTTAGGTTATTTTATTAAATGTACGAATTTATGTAACCAAATTGAACTAATGTTAGAAAATGATTTACCTTTAGTAGTTAAATATAATGTAGCTAGTTTGGGCGCTGTTAAAATGTGTGCAGTCCCTCTTCCTTCTTCTTAAAAATATAATATTTACTAATTATATTATGAGTAATTATTATGGAAATTACGGTTCTTATTTAGGTGCGCGTAGATGTTGTGGTTTACAATCTGGACCACAAGGTTCTGCAGGTCCTACTGGTGCAAATGGAGCAATTGGTCCTCAAGGACCTATCGGTTCTACTGGTGTAACTGGTTCTGCTGGTTCAACTGGTCCAACTGGTTCTGCTGGTGCAAGTTCATGTATTACATTGTATTTACCTAATAGTACTACAGTTACTAGTGGTCAAACTGTTACGCCTACTTTTTCAACAACCAATATCAATAATATTAGCTATAGTACAAGTCCAAATGAAGTAACTTTTAATTCAAGTGGGTATTATATGGTAAATGCTACTTTAAATATTGAACCTATTGGTTCAAGTGCATCTACAGTATATATGTATATTTTATTAAATAATTCGTTTGTTGCAAATTCAGCTTCTTATGTTACTGCTGCTGTTAGTTCAGTTACACAAATGTCCAACAATACAATAATTAATGTTAATTCAGGTGATAAAATAGTTATATATGTTACATGTACTTCGGCTATTAATATTATTTCATCCCAAGTTCCTAATATATCATATAATTCTTATCCTATGAACGTAAACATATATCAAGTATAAAAATAAAATTTAAATATCTTGTGCTGTATTTAAATTTTACTAATCTAAAAAAGTGTGTAAAAAAGTTTATATATTTAAATTTGACGCTTAGTATCATGTGGTCTGAATTCGCAGTCTTTAATATTAATTTGCTTGATGTCGTTAAGAATTAATCCAGGTTGATTTTTAAAATTCATATTTGAAACCCAAATCTTAATAATACAGAAGTTCTTTTTCGGAGAAATTGTAATTCCATTTACAGTTTTTAATAGGTCTTTATTTCCAGTAATACATTCACCAACCAAGGCAAATGCAAGTTCTTTCCATGTCTGAGTAACATATTTATTTGTAACTTTATATGAGAATCCACCGCCTCTTGCATTGGCAGGATCTTCCCACATTGGCGATACCCCTTCCCTCATAATGAACAACATACAATTTTTCACTACATTTTCCGGCAAAATATCCATAACTGCAATAACTTCTTCTAAATAGCTAAACTCATAAATTTTAATATAGCTTGACAAAGACCAGTCACTATCCTGAGGATAATGGGCCCATAATATCCACTTTCTTTCTAAATGATGATATTGGTCAATCGAGTTATTGCAGGTTGCCATTTCTGGGGTTAGGTCTACCATTTATATTAATAATAGTTCAATTTTTTTTAAGTAGTTTTTATTTATATATTTCTAAAGTATCTTATACGTATTTTCATAAATAGCAATCTTACTTAATCTTGTTAATTCATGAATATTTACATCATTATCAACTAACATTAATTTATAATCATCATTTAAATGTATGTTTTTATCTAATTCATTAATTAAATAATATTCTAAAAATAATTTGTCAATTATCATATTTTCTGTATAATATGAATGTGTATCTGTTTCTAATTTAATTTGATATTCGGTCTCATGTGTAAATAACTCAAGTGACATAAATTTGACATTTGAAGGCTTTATTGTTTCTTGCATTGATACATAGATTTTTCCTTGATTATTATTATTTTTAATATACTTTTTGAATAAAACCATATTCATCTTTAATTCTTCAAAATCTTTATTTTCTATTTTTTCTCCAAATACCTTATTTAAAATATGTCCATTTAATATATATTCAGTTACATAACTATCATTTACTTCAGGCATATTACTTATTAACATATTTTTTATCTTCTTAAATGTAATTTCCAAATAACTAAATAATCTTAATAGTTTAAATCCTATACTTATTACTACATTACTATACCATTCAGGATATAATATTTTTAATATATTATGTAGTAAAAATGCATTTCCGCAAAAATTTAAAATTTTATATATCATATTGTGCAATACTTTATATTGCATAATATCTTTAAATTCTTATTATATAATATTTATACACCTGTCTTTATTTATACACCTGTCTTAAATACTAAATTACCACTTTTTTGTTCAATATGCGACTCTTTTAAACCAAATACATATAACATCATTCCTACTATAAATGTCATAAACATAAATGGAATAAACACTATTATCCAAGAAATTATATCTAACCCATTTCTACATAATGCATCTAATAAAAATGTAACCATTATCATTACAATCATTTTCATTATAGCTGTATTATATAGTTGATTAAACGTATCTATTATTATTTGTGTCATTGAAAATACCAAATATATTAATGCTGGTGCACATACACTAAACATATGTTATATTTAGACTTTATTTTTTCTTAATAAAAGATTGGTTCACCTTCTTTTAATTCACCTACTTTATTACCTACATCTCCATCTTCCAATACTGCATATAACGGACCATTTTCTTCATTTGACGCATAATAAGTTACATCATCAATCTCTATCTCAAATAACTCTTCTTCTTCCTCTTCCTCTACTTCTTCTTCATCTTCTACTTGTTCTTCTACTTGTTCTTCTACTTGTTCTTCTACTTGTTCTTCTACTTGTTCGTCTACTTGTTCGTCTACTTCTACTTGTTCGTCTACTTCTACTTGTTCGTCTACCTCTACTTGTTCGTCTACCTCTACTTCTACTTCTACTTCATCTTCTACCTCTACCTCTACTTCTACTTCTACTTCATCTTCTACTTCTACTTCATCTTCTACCTCCACCTCCACCTCTACTTCTACCTCTAAGCTATCGTCTGGTTTTGGTAAGTTATTAGCTTGTTCTAGTAAGATAGAAGCTTGTTCTAGTAAAACATTAACTTGTCCTATTATGTTATTCACTGGTTCTTCAATTTCTTCCTCTTCCTCTTCTTCCTCAGTTTCAATCTCATAATTCTCTTCAACTGATTCTTTCACAGGTATTAATGATACATTATCTTCATTTACAATAGGTAAACTCTTAACTTCTACATCTACCGCTTCATCTAAATTAGATTTAGGTGAAGGTTCATTAAAATGTTCATAAATATTTAATTTAATATTTTCTTCAAAGTGTTTTTTGATTTTTTTCTCTACCATCATATCAACCATCTTTTCTAAATCATCTGTAGATGGTTTAGACTCATAATCATTAATTAAACGCTTTACAATAGGTAAATCCATAATAGCAATTTTGGTGTCTCTATATTCTTTATTAGATGCTTCATATTTTTCAACCAATTTATACAAATTATCTCTTACTAAGGAAATAATAGTTTCAATCTCGGCGTTATACTGCATGTCTTTATTCAAGTATATTATAGTATAATAATTTTCGTTTAATATGTTTTAATAAATAATTTAGATATATTATAATATCATGGACCCAATTCAAATGATTGTAAATCAAACTACATATTCAAAAGAAGAAGCTAATGAAAAGTTAAAATTACATAATGGAGATTATGTAAAAGTAATTAAAGAATTTATGGGAATACCCGATAAAAACGAAACAATGAAAAAATCATTAAACCAAGAAATATTTAGACAACTTCGACACAAATTAGATGAGTCTATGAATACATATAATAAACAAAATCCAATTGATATAAATAGAGTTATTGAAAATTTTGCAGAAGAAGAATCTAGACGTAATTAAGCACCTTTAATAATAATATTTTCAGCATTGCATATTTCGTGTTTAGTTAAAAAATCATAACATCCTTGTCGTTGATTTCCAGTTAAACGTATAATTTCTTCACTATCGTTATTTTTAATAACGTTTGTATTACAATGAAGTTCTTTTCCAATATGTTTTGCTATTCTTGGAATATCCAAATCATCAGCTAATCCTTCAATATAAGTAATATATTGACGAGAATTTCGTTGTTGAAGCGAAATGACAACTTTTTCATGTATAAAAAGATCCATTGGTAATTATATTATAAATATTGTTTTTATATTTTTGTAAAATAATATATAAAAACAACTTAAAATAAAAACAACTATAATAAATATAAATAATTATTATGGATGCGCCTACAAAAGGAAAACGTGGACGAAAATCTAAAAAAGAATTGATGGCAGCTTTAAACTTAGTAGAGAAAACTGATGAAAATATTAGTATTTCTATTGTAGAACCTGAAAATGATTCTGAGCCAGATTCAAATACAAACTCAAGTAAACCTGTTAAAAAAAGAGGGCGTAAACCTAAGGGTGGGAAAATTGTTGAACCTGTTTTAACAAATGTATTAGAAAAAGAAATTAAACCTAATGTTATTTTGTATTTAAAATGTTCCCTTAAGGATCTACATGGTTCTTCGATGGATCTAGAAAATACATTTGATAATTTCATCACAAAAACAAATTTAAATTATGAATTATTAGAAAATCATAATTATTCTGTGAATAATGATACTACACAGACAGCAAACGTAGTATCATGTTGTAGTTTTATAAATAATAATAATTTAGATGTGGTATCTTGTACTGATTTTGAATTAGAAGTAGACCAAAAAGAAATTTGGAAAAAATTAAAAACATTAGAACATAATTTACATATTAATAATGTAAATGATAAAAAATCTGCATGTTTTTGGTGTACATATGAATTTGATAATCCACCTGTATATATTCCAAAATCTTACATAAAAGATAGTTATCATGTATATGGTTGTTTTTGTAGTCCAGAATGTGCAACAGCCCATCTAATGAGCGAAAGTATTGATAGTTCTACTAAGTTTGAGCGTTATCACTATTTAAACCACATTTATGCAAAAGTGTTTGATTATAAGAAAAATATTAAACCTGCACCAAATCCATATTATATGTTAGATAAATTTTATGGAAACTTAAGTATTCAAGAATATAGGTCATTATTACGTAATGAAAGATTATTTTTAATTGTAGACAAGCCATTAACGAAAATTATGCCTGAGTTACATGAAGATAATGATGACTTTATGTTAAACAATAAAATAATGCCTTCTAATAGTAGTAATTATAATATTAAAAGAAAACTACAAAAGAAAACCCAAAATAAAACCAATATCATTAACGAAAAATTTGGTTTATCTCAATAAATTATTATAATATCCTATACATTATAATAATTATAATTTAGTTTCATAACACATACGACATACTGGTATATAATTGTCGCAACCAACTACAGTTTGATCCTTTTCATTTGTCAACCTTAATGAAAAAATAGCTTCTTTTCCATTTTTGCAAATATTACATAATGCTGACAGTTTTGTAACCTTATCACATAAAGGTATTAAATCTAATATTTGGCCAAATTTCTTACGTTCAAAGTCCCCATCAAGACCACCGATATATACTTTTTTACCTGATTGTACCATCAATGATACTATATTATATAAATCATTAAAGAATTGACCTTCATTAATCAAAATAACATTAGCATTTTGTACGTTCATATCTGAATTCCATAAATCTGTTAAATTATTTGATTTAATACATGGTATCATTATTTTATCATGAGAAGAAAGCAACTCATCGTCATAACGATTGTCAATAGAATGGTTAATAACAGCAATATCCATATTACAAAATTTATATTTTTTGTATAGATCAATTAGTCTAGATGTTTTAGATGCAAACATAGGACCAATAAAGAGCTCTAAATAACCTTCTTGTTTTGTCATTATATATAATTATAAAATTATATTTAAGTGATTTATATTTAAATATAATTAGTAAATAAATAATTATGTCAAAAGTTCCTTTCACTGAAAAATATAGGCCAAATAAATTAGAAGAAATTATCTTAGATCCATATAATCGCAAAATATTAGAAAATATTGTTAATACATCTTATTTTCCAAATTTACTTCTATATGGTCCTCCTGGTACCGGAAAAACAACCAGTTGTATATCTCTCATTAATGCATATCAAGAAAAATTAGGTCAAAAACATAAAGGTCTTGTAATTCATCTAAATGCTTCCGATGAAAGAGGTATAGACATTATTAGAAATCAGATTAATCAATTTGTCAATTCAAAATCCTTATTTTTTTCTGGAATGAAATTTGTTATTTTAGATGAAGTTGATTATATGACTAAAAATGCACAACAAGCATTAAAATACTTATTACAATCGTATAATAGTGGTGTTAGATTTTGTTTAATATGTAATTATATTAGTAGAATTGATGAAGGTTTACAGAATGAGTTTTTACGATTACGTTTTAATCAATTACCACAAAAAGACATTATTAGTTTTTTAAAACACATATCTGATAATGAAGATTTAAACTTTTGTGAAAACACTTTATCTCTTATACAAAAATTATATAAATCAGATATTCGAAGTATGATTAATTTCATTCAGTCAAACCAGAATCTAAAACCAGAAGATTTAAATGTCATTGAAAATTCTGTATGGAATACTCTTTATACTAACATTAGTAATTCAAATATATCTCTAAATGATTTAATTAATAATGTAAATGATATAAGTATAAAATATAACATTGACAAGAAAAATTTAATAAAAGAATTTTTAAACTACATAATTCGTAATAATCAAGAATTAGTACATCACAAATTCTTAAATATTATTGAAAATATCATCCACTTTGAAGATTGCAAAAATTCCTATTATGTCAATTATTCATTAATAAAAATGAGGTCTTTCATCAATAACACCGTAACGAGTTAATCTACTATGTAGTTTTAACATAAAATCATTAGGCGGTGAATTCTTTGAAGGATCAAATGCATTTTCATTTAAACTACATTCCTTAAATATGTTATTTTGTTCCTTCTTGGATGTAGGAGAATATTGAACAG
>JACCDW011109153.1_pt1 | contig 15596 bp, 10 predicted proteins | sample 7449781 | NCBI WGS metagenome assembly JACCDW01 (sample SAMN15323449, study PRJNA562643) | freshwater metagenome | isolation source: river surface water | place: USA:Blue River Watershed | collected 2017-08-18
AGGAGCCGCCACCACCACCACCAGCGTAAGTTACGCTTGTACCTGTAATAGACGATGCTAATCCTGTTCCGCCATGTCCGCCCGAAGCACCCGCTGTGCCAACTGCGCTGGCGCCACCACCGCCTCCCCCTCGGTTGGTAGTTGCTACACCACCACTGTTACCTTGACTAGCAGTAGCGGATCCACCAGTTCCAGCAGTGTGTCCGCCACCGCCGCCACTACCACCAGTTCTTCCGTTTGACCCTTTAGAACCGCCACCGCCGCCACCAGCAGTAGATATACTGTAAAACGACGATGTGCCACCGTCGCTACCTTGTGTTCCGGTTGTTGGAGATGTTGGTGCGCCAGCGCCACCGGCACCTACGGTAACTGTGTATGTAGTTCCTGGTGATACCTGAAGGCTGCTTGTTAAAAGGCCACCGGCACCGCCACCACCGGCACCATCGTAGCCACCTCCACCTCCGCCGGCAACCACCAAATAACTAAGAATATATGTAGGTCCTTGAAATATTGCAAGCCATCCGGCAGTACTTGAATACCACTCGATGTAACCTAATGTTGTGTTTAATCCAAACTGACCAGCAGCCGGACTACTAGGACGACCAGCAGTGGTCCAAGTTGGTAATGTTATGCCTGCGGTTCCGTCTAGTGTTAATGCCATTGCCTCTAATCCTTGCTTATAGTTTAGTAATTATTATGCTATTGTAATAACCGGTAGTTGGCGCAGTGCCCACCTGAGGGGTGATAAAAAATGATGCTGGAGGATTTCCTACAGCGTGAGCTAACTGTGCTCCTGTAGAAGCTTCCACACACCAATGAAACACCGAAAATCTATCTGAGGTGTCAGTGACTCGATATAAACACTCTAAAGTTATACCCATTTGGCCAGCGGCGGCTCCTGTTCTAAAACCGTTGCCTGCGGGCAGTGCTGCGTTATTATTTTTACACACCGATATCATATTCCATGTATCGGTTGATGTTCTTACATCATACCTAACACGGTAAACTCCAGTAGTTGAGTGTCGCCAATGGTACGCTTCAATGCCGTTAACTGTGGATGCTGTAGGATTAATAGTAATGTTTTCAGCAATTAATACTGTATTAAAGGGCACAACAGCCGAACCGGCGTCTGGAATATTGTATGTTACGGTACTGGCCAACTGAGCACACTCTGTTAAATTTGACGAACCGGTAACTGTTAAATTACCAGTAACCGCTAAATTACCCGAAGTTGAAATATTACCAGTAACCGCTAAATTACCCGAAGTTGAAATATTACCAGTAACCGCTAAATTACCCGAAGTTGAAATTGCGTCTAATGCTAGTGTTCCGTATGGCATTGTGTCTAATCCTCGTTAAGCCCAAGTTCCGATTGAAGTGTTGCTTCCTGCGTTACCAATTGGATAAATTAGGAAATAACTACCTAGTTGTATAGTATATGCGCCTCCGGGGGCAGCACTGAGTGAATATTGCGGAATGAAGGTTCCTCCGTTAGCAACAGAAACTGTTCCAGAAAGCCTAGTCATAAAACGCACCGTTGCGGTAGTGGTGGCTGTAGTAACTGCTGTAAGTGTTGTTGTTTGAACAAAAGTCATAACATCAGGCGCAACAGATGCATCAGTAAACGCCGCTGCTGTAAAAAGTCCTGTATTTGTGTACGCAATATTGTTTACGGTTGCTGTTCCGCCAAATCCAAGATTTACTGTATGGGAAGTTGTTCCGGCGGTTTTACTCAGCGCATATAATGCCTCAAATGCATATACTACTCCGCTACTTAATGTACAACCTACCCCTAATATATTTTGACCACCGGTAGCATTAGATCCTACTAAGTTGCTATCCAATCTAAAATACTGCATATTTGGTATCAAACCTCGCTGTGTACCTAAAGGAGTGAAATACAATTCCCCGCCGTCATATTCAAATTCTCCTGTGGTAGCGGTGCCTAGTGTCATACCAGACATTATTATGCCATTGGCTGCGGTAATCACACCGCCCGAACCTACAGTTAATCCTGTGGTGCCGTTACTTTGTAACTGTAGAATACCCGATGCATCAGCAGTTTGTAACAGACCTGATGTACTTGTCGTTGATGCGTTTATTGTGCTTGCCATGGTTTATATTGCATACCTTATAATAACTATTCCTGACCCACCGGCACCGCCGGCTCGGTCATCAGGATTGGCGCTACTTGCCGATGCGCCACCACCACCTGATCCAGAATTTGCTGTTGCATTTCCTCCAGCGCCACTGCCTGCTCCTCCAGTGCCGCCTCCGCCTGATCCAGCAATTCCGGCAGTAACACCGCCGCCGCCGGCTCCGCCGCCGCCAAATACTCCGCCAATGCCAAATGCTGTAAATGCTGTAGTTGTTTTTCCGTTGCCACCATTACCACCAGTACTACTAGAGGCATTTGATCCTGCAGATCCTGCGCCACCACCACCACCACCACTACATGCAGTACTGTTAACATACAAAACGGCGTTACCGCCGGCAAATCCCTGTGTTGCACTAGCACCTGTAACACTGCCGGCGCCGCCGTTGCCGCCTGTTCCGCCGCCGCCACCCGATGCTCCGCTAGTAGCCGATGAAGCGTATGAACCGCCACCGCCACCGCCAAGTGCGGTATAACCAAACGCTGTAGAATTAGTACCAGAGCCGCCGGTGCTAGTAAGTCCTGCAACTCCGGAACCGCCTGCGCCAATGGTGATAGTATAAGTTGTTGCCACTACAGAAACTCCAGTGTATTCCAAGACACCACCTGCACCACCGCCGCCACCTCGAGTGTTAGAATGGCCGCCGCCACCCCCTGCACCACCACCGCCAACAATTAATACATCTACTGTTGGAGACGGTCCAGATTGTGATACAACAAAAGATCCAGAAGAAGTAAAGACATGATATCTATAGCCACTACCAGTACTAATGGTTCCACCTGTGGCAACGATACCCCCGATAAAATTCAAATTGTTCCATGTACTATTGTAGTAAATTTCTACATAATTTGTTGTGCTATTTAGATACATCTGACCATTGACAGGGTTAGATGGACGCTGTGCTGTATTTCCTACTGTAAGCGTAGTTCCACTACCTCCAGCTGATAATAATGCGCCGCCTGCACTAACTGCTGATCCTAACTGTCTTGCTTTACTTGGCATATTATAATATCACCCATTTCTGTCCATCAGCAATGCTGATTGTGACACCGTTGGCTACGCTTATTGGGCCAACACTAACTGCGCTAAAACCAGCTGTAATAGCCAAATTGGCTGTTAAATTTGTACTGTTAAATGTTGCTGTTGAAGTTTGTTGAACAGGTACAGTATTAAATGTAACAAACTCAACAAGATCACCTGCCGCGGCCGCATCTACTAATACTACAGTTGCTCCATTTGTAGCGGTATAATCTACATCATTTAGTAGCACACCGTTTAAAAAAACTTGTAAATAACCAATAGTATATGCTACTGCAAATGAAGTTTGACCAGCAGTAGCCGTAATACTAGTTCTACTGTAGACTGCACGGTTCACCGTTGCTGCTGGAATTTCTCTTACTGTAACAACATCATTAGCAGCCGGTGTATCCAGCATGGTTAAGGTTACACCAGAAACTGTATAGTCTATAGTGGGTCTTTGAATAACACCGTTTACTGTTACAAAGATACTGTCTGCTGTTACGCCATTGGTAACAGTAAAGGTTGATACAGATCCGTTGGCTGTAAAGTTTCTGTTTATAAATTGTGTCGTACCATAAGCCAGTGTAGTTACTTCAACAACTTCCCCAGACAACGGTGCTTCGTCTAATGTTAATGTAAATCCACTAACAGTATATCCGGATCTCTGTTGAGTTACACCATCAATATTAACAATTGTTTGATCTTCGCTAAGTGGTGCCACTGATAGTGTAAATGCTGATTGAACCCCATTGCCGGTAAATGTATCTGTAACTACACCCGAAGCCAGAGTTCCTGGCAATCCAGCTGAGCCAGTATAACCACCTCCGCCGCCGCCTTCACCTGTGCCAGCACTGCCAGTATAACCAATTAAACCTTGACTACCTGTGTAACCTGTTCCTGAACTGCCCGTATATCCTGTACCAGCAGAGCCAGCATAGCCTGTTGATCCTGTATAACCAAAAGAACCGCTATAACCAAGCGACCCTGCATAGCCAATGCTACCAGTATAACCATTTGTACCAGCACTACCTGTATATCCTGCTACGGTACTTGCGCTACCAGTATAACCATTTGTACCAGCACTACCTGTATATCCTAAAGAACCGGCGCCGCCAGTAAATGCGGTACCATTGGCATAAAAATAACTATTGGTATAAACTGCACCAGCAAATACATTACCTTGTATGCCGACTCCGCCAGCAACTTTTAATGCACCAGTTGTAGTACTAGTACTAGATGTGTTTGATGTAACATTAGCTGTATCAGATACAATGTTAGCAACAGTTGAAGTCTGATTCTTAAACCAGGCGTTCAACGACGAATTGTAACGGTATAGAATACCGTTGATATTTACTAATTGATTATTTTGTGGTGAACTTGGAAACGCCATTGTTATCTCTTTAGAATGTTATACTGCCTGAGCTATTAAATTGGTAGACTCGATATCCTGCAGATTCTGTATAAGTTGGGCTCCCAGTTGTTGCACTAGCAGCCGAATAGCTAACCGGATATCGAACAATTGCAATGCCCGAACCGCCTGCACCACCCCCAGTACTACCTACACTATATCCGCCACCACCCCCGCCACCAGTATTAGCTGTTCCGGCTTTTCCTGCGCCAGTTGGTGCAACTCCTCCGCCATTACCACCACCACCTGTACCTCCTGTACCTAATGTTCCACCACCTCCACCTGCATAATAGTTACCGTTAGACCATTGTAGGCCTACACCACCATTACCGGACTGTGCTGCGCCACCGCCGGCTCCTCCAGCACCACCGCCACCACCAGGAGTTCCGCCAAAGCCACCACCTACTCCGCCGTCGTATCCTTGTCGTGTGGCACTTACATAAGTAGATCCAGGATAGATACCTTTACCAGCAGCCGCTGCATATGATCCGCCGCCTGAACCGCCATTGCCAGCAGCCTGACTTGAAGATGATCCGCCGCCGCCGCCGACTGCGGTTAAAGAGAAAGCAGATGAACTTCCACCAGATGTTCCAAGCTGTACAGAACCACCACTACCACCTGCACCAATTGTTATAGTGTAAGCGTTACCAGGAGTTACACTAGCAGTGCCAGACAACAGACCACCTGCGCCGCCGCCAGCTGCTTCGTAATTTCCTGATGCACCGCCTGCACCACCACCACCACCTGCTACTAATAGATATTCAACAGAAGTAGGTGCTGATGCACTAGATGTAATAGTTGCCTGATCTGCTGCACTTACACCAAAATTATAAACAGGTCCAGTTATATCAACCCAATAAGAACTTTGGCCATCGTTGGTATAGCGTAACAAAACATCAGTGGTTGTATAGTACCACCAATCGCCATCTGCTGGTGAAACAGGTGCGGTATTACCAGTTGTAATAGTCCCGCCGCTGGCTGGGCCTGCACTACCAGTATAACCAGTTAAACCAGTACTTCCAGTGTACCCTATACCTTGGCTTCCTGTATATCCTGCACCAATGCTACCGGTATAACCAATTGATCCGCTATAACCCAAGCTACCTGCACTACCTGTATACCCATCTGCACCTGCACTACCTGTATACCCAGCTGAACCGGCGCCACTAGAATAGGGATTACCATTACTGTCAAGTAAACTTCCAGTAATGGTTACATTACCTAGCGTTAAATTTCCAGATAATCCGGATGAAGGTATCTTAGTTAGTGCCATATCTAGTATTTATTCAACTTTATTTTGTCAAGAGTGCCGATGTAGGTGGCGTAAAGTTTGCGGTATATCTTGCAAGACCTTTTGTAATACGGAAATCAGAGATGTACCCGTTGATCTTAGCCATAGAAGCATCTGAGAACCAGGCAGCAATTGCCTTTTGGGATGTTGCACGATCGACAATACTACCACTGACACCGGTTATATTTCTATCCCTTACCCCGTTAACAAAAGACATCCAAGTTGTACCATTGCGAACATATGCAATATGAGTCCAAGTATTTTGTGCTACTGCAATGGTACCTACACCATTACCACCACTGTCGGCATTAACCAAATTCCATGATGTTCCATTGCTACTAGCCCAGATACCAATGGTGTTACTTGTAAATGGACTTACACTAGATATATCTATGCCTACACTCCAATCAGTACCAAAACTGCCATGATATAATGCCATTCTACCGGTACCTACACGATATAGCCAGAATTCAATGGTAAAGTCACCAGATCCAAACTCTAAATTAACAGTAGGTTTGACTAACATATAATCACCAGTGCCGTCAAGGTACACGCTAGAACCGCCTGCAAATTTAACAACACTGGTATTAATTTTTGTATCGCCTACTGTTTCGTAAACTGCTTGGGTTGCGGCATCAAATATACCAGCACTGGTAGCGTTTAACAATAATACAGTATTTTGTCTTGCAGTCACAGGTGCAATAGGCGGAACAAAGCTACTGGTGTATAAGGCGGTTCCGTTTATAACTCTTGCATCTGATATATATCCTGTTGGATATGCACTGTCCCAATTGGGGTATCTTCTTCCGATAGCATAGGTAGTTGAAGCAATATTTGTGCTAGCCGATCCTGAACTCACAACAACTCCATTAACAAAAAATCTCACGGTTGATCCTTGCCGTGTAACTGCCAAATGCGTCCATCGACCTGTTAATATCAAAGATGACCAGCTGTAAGAAATAGCAATTGTTGAATTGTTTCCTATCCAGGCTTGATCTCTGCTTAGGCTAACACCTATCGCACCACCGCCGTCCATTGCGCTACTTATAAAGCCGTCAAACGAACCCAGTGTAGTCGGATATACCCAACACTCTATTGTAAAATCACTAGTACCAATTGCCGGTACATTATTAATATTTAGGTAGTCGCCCGTGCCATCAGAATACATGCTGCCTCCAAATACCGCGGCACTGTAGGACTGCTTGTTTATGTAGGTAGGTGTAAATGGTGAAAAAGTACTTGGACGAGCATCGCCAGCAATTGTAATAGAATAAGCATTTGCTGAGTTATCAACAAGTCTGTCAGACTGACAGCCTAAGAATGTAGTTCCGGTTACTGCGGTCAATGATGCGGTAGGCACAGAGTCAACACTGGCAATGTTTTTTATTCTAAAATTAGAAATATAACCAGTATATGCTCCGTCGCCGCCACTGTTAATAGTACCAAGAGTAAAACTGCTGTCTACTAAGCCGGCATAAGCAGCGGTGCCTACTGAACTTCCGTTTAGATAAACTGTAAAGTTGCTGCCATCTCCAACAATACTCATCCAGTTCCACTGATTAGTATTGGCTGTAAATGCTACGCTTCCGCCGTTTTGATCCTGTATAGTATTTGCAGGATAATTTCTAAAGGTGCTAGCAGTTCCGGGTGCACTATCAAATAAACCAATAACACTTGCAGTTGTAGGATAAAAATAAAAACTGATAGTAAAGGCGCCGTTGTTTAACACTAACCCTGTGGTTCTTAAATAATCGCCACTGCCGTCAAAGTATACACTATAAGTCGATGCAGACAGTGTAGTGTTTGAAAATGGACTCGAGCGTTGTACACTAACATCGCCGCCGCGTGTTATAGTAAAATTGTTGGAGCTTTTGTCTGCAACTCTATTGTCAGCACAGGTTAGCAGGCTAGTACCAGCAATCGGCTGTAATGGAGTACTTGGCGAAGTAAATGCCGATGTATAAACTGCGGTACCTTTGACTACTCTAAGATTACTGATGTAGCCAAAAAAGTCATTAAAACCAAAATTAAATCCTGTGGTTCCTATTGTCGGTCTGTTAGTACCTTGTGAGTAGTTTGTAGAGTCAGCCGAGCTGGCCTCAAGTACTCCGTTGATAAACAATCTCAGCGTTCCAGACTGTCTGGCAACTGCTACATGATACCACACACCGGTGACTAGTGTAGTAGTACTTGCAACCAGATAAGAAGTCTGGTTACCAAACTTCACTTTATTATCTGATTCAACTTGAAACAACATCTGCGAAGTATTAGTATTATCCCTGGCATCCATAATGCATCGAGTACTTCCAAGTGCAGATAGGTTTAACCAACACTCAACTGTAAAATCTGAAGTACTAAAATTTGCTATAGTAGTAGATGTTGGTAATAGATAATCGTCAACACCATCAAAATAATTACTCCAGCCGGCACCATAAGGACTGAATGTACCTGGTGTAGCGTTACCGTTGCGGGTAACTAAGAAATTATTGGTACTGTTATCAATGAACACATTGTTGTTTGCTGGTTGGTTGGTTTGTAGTGTTAGTAAACTGGTATTGGTAATAGCGGTCAGCGGTGCAGCGGGCACAGTATATGTAGTTCCTGTATATAAGGCTGTACCTTTGACCAATCTTAAATCAGCAACATAACCTTTGATATTACTACTGGCTCCGTCCCAGTTACCGCCACCAATCTTAGGTCCGTTGCCATTCAAACCCCAGTCAATAGTAATACCACTGCTGGTAGTAGTAGCATCTCTAGCACCATTAACATAAAGACTAAAAACATTGCCTGCACTACGCACAAAAGCCACATGATGCCAAGTCTTGGTTGGGTATGTATTGTTGGTTGTAATAAGACCGTTTACTCCATAGCCACCAGTAGGTGTACTGTTGCTGGCGTAGTATGCAACTGAAAACTTATTGGCCTGGCCAGTGTTATTATATCGTAGACTGATACCACCTGTGCCTGTACTCCAGTCTGTGCTGGAAAAGATACTAGGATAACTAGTGTTAGTGCCATCATCGTAGAACCAACACTCAAGAGTAAAATCCCCAGTCCCACAGTTGAAGGCTGCATTGTTGGCTACAGCAAGGTAGTCACCTGTGCCGTCGAAGTATGTGCTACCGCAAGTGCTATAACTTGAATCAGGTACAAATGGATCAAACCCACTTACTGACACATCACCGTTTCTTGTAACAGTAAGATTGTCAACCGAACTATCAATAAATCGATTGCTCTGACACATTAATAAACTTGTACCAGATACTGCGGTCAATGGTGTAGTAGGTACCGTCAATGTTGTTTGTGTAGGATCATATACTGCCGTTCCTTTAACAAATCTAGCGTTAGAAATATAACCAGGAAAGAACCAAGTATCTCCTCTGTTACATCCAATGTTTACGCCGCCGCTGCTTGTAGAACCCCAACTGCCGTATGTTGTAGTTGCATATCGTGTGCCATTGACAAAGATTGATATGTTGTTGCTGTTGTCTCTAACAAATACCACATGATGCCAGGCACCAATTGTCCAGGTGTAATTTGCTGTTAGAATTGTACCACCACTACCTGTTGCTTGCCAAACAACATTAGTTCCCGATAAAACAAATCTAAACGGTTGACATTCGCTTATATCAAAGATACAGTTTGTGCCTAAAGCCGCGGTAGGATAAATCCAACATTCATATGTAAAAGTAGTTATAGAACTAAATCCAGCTCCAGTACTAGGAACTCTCAAATAATCGCCGGTGCCATCAAAATAGTTACTGTAATATCCAGGTGTGTATGGATTAAAATTATTGGGTCTAGTATCACCGGCAACTGATACAGAAAAATTATTTGTGCTCGAATCTTTAATGAATACATTGGCACTGTTGCTAGCACTTAACAGTGTTGTAACATATGGTAGATAAATATCACCACCTACACTAACCACCCAATTAATTGTTCTTTGAGCTGTTCTACTGCTAGTATTTGCTGTTGCCGTTAGTAAAGTACTAACCGTTCCTTCAACAGTAGGTGTACCACTTATAACATTGGCTGTTAAAGACAATCCTGTTGGTAATGTGTTTGCTGTATATTGAACTCCGTACCCGGCAGCACTGTTGGCCGATAGTGTAACTGCTGAAATTGCAGTATCAGTAAAAACTGAGTATACTGCATTATCATCTGGTGCAGACCAAGTAACCACATCAGGATTTACTGTAATACTAAATGCTCTGTCAGTGTCTTGGTTTTCTGCATCTGTAGCACGAATAGTAAAGTTATAAGTTGTTGCATTTGCAGTAGCAGAACTAGTTCCACTTATTAGACCAGTTGAACTATTTAAGTTTGCTCCGGTAGGCAAGCTGCCGCTATACAGACTATAAGCTACAGGAGCATCACCTGTGGCTGTAACTGTACTATTAAATGCTGTAGTTTCGTAGACAGAACCCACTGACCCAGATGCTGTCGACCAAGCAGGAACGCCGCTGTACTGTAAACCGGGAACTGCAATGGCTGTTCCGCCGTCTGGATTAACTAAGTAGATTGCATAGCCGCCAGCGGCAAGTGCAGGAGCAATAAACTCAACACTAGTTGAACTGTTAAAAGTAACTACTGGTGCAGCCGAGCCGTTGACCAGTACCGTACAGCCAGACACAAATCCTGTACCCGTTAATACAACCGTGTCACCTCCTGCGGTGTTTACCGCAGTATTGTCACCGGGGTAGGTAATACTTTGTATCTTAGGACCAGACAATGCAGTTAGCGTCGTTGGTTCAATGTTGTTTGCTGTAATATACTGTGCCATTTTTTAATCTCAATTATGCAGGTAGTGTAGTCGAATCCCAAGTTTGATTTTCTTCGTTCCAAGTGTACATTACACCTTCCTGCGGAGCCGGTTGTGCCACTGGTGCAGTCCACCAGCAGGTAGCTTCGTCTAGGACCCAACTTGGATATGGTTTTGGCGGAATAAAAGCATCCCTACTAGCATCGTAGGTATAGCCAATTCCAGCATAGTTTTTGCGTAGGGCCACGCCACCATCTGGTTCGCCGTCTGCGCCATAGTGTACTCCGCCACGAGTATTATAGCTAGTTTGAATCCAGCTAGCTGGATCTCCAAATAAACCTGTGTTGATTACATCTTGTTCAACTACAATTACTTGTGTTACTACATTATTTTCATCAATTTGTGCAAAATGTGCCATGTTTTCTCCTAAATTAGAATGTTATGCTTCCTGAGCTTGTAAATTTATATATCCTATATCCGCCTGATACTGTAATTGTTGGACTACCAGTTGTTGCGGTAGCTGGAATATAAATGTCAGTGTAACGAATAATTACGATACCCGACGACCCAGCATCACCGCCAATATTTTGTTGAGATCCTGCTCCGCCACCGCCTGTGTTAGTTCCTCCACCGGATGTTCCCCTTACAGTTTGCGAAGCACCGCCGCCGCCCTTAGCATATTCTACTGAGGTACCAGATATAGAAGATGTTATACCGTTGCCGGCTGCACCACCAGTGCCAGAACCGGCTGCACCGCCGGCACTGCCACCTCCACCTCCACCTCCACCAGCTGAACTTGCGCCACTGTTGTATCCAACTCCGCCATTATTACCTTGACCGGTGGTTCCTGTACCAGGAGGCCCAGTTCCGCCTTCGTTACCGGCGCCGCCACCGGAACCACCATCTTTACCAACCCAAGCACTATTCGATAGTTGACGAGTTCCACCACCACCACCACCAACGGCAGTAGTTCCAAAAGCAGAAAATAACGAGTTTCCTCCGTTGCCTCCCCGTTCTGTACTAGAATATGTTGGACCAGCTGTTCCGCCTGCACCTACGGTTATAGTGTATGTTATGCCTGTAGTTACTGAAACTGTTCCCGTTAAAAGACCCCCGGCACCTCCACCGCCGCCAAAGTGGCCTCCACCGCCGCCACCCCCGGCTGCTATTAGATACTCAACCGTTGGTGCAGCCACTAACCTAACAGGGCTTAAAATGTTTCTAAGGTTGCCCCTTAGAGAACTTATTTTTTGTAGAGTAAATGTTTTGACGGCCATTGATGATCTCTAATTAAAATGTTATGCTTCCTGAACTGGTAAAAGTATATACTCTGTACCCACCTGCAACTATATAAGTTGGGTTTCCGGTTGTTGCAACAGCTGGAAGAAAAGAATCAGAGTATCTTATAATTACTATACCAGACCCGCCCGTTCTTCCTGCAGAACTAGTAGCTTCAGCTCTTGACGCTCCTCCGCCGCCTCCGGTGTTAGCTGTACCGGCCGAAATAGTTGCTTCGTTCCAGGCACCTGCGCCGCCACCGCCAAGGCCGCCGGGTGTTGTAGGACCTGAGCTAGTGCCCCAGGCGCCGCCACCGCCGCCTGCATAATAAGTTGCAGTTCCAGAAATAGAACTCTGAAGGCCTATACCACCAGAACCGTTGTTGGCGCTTCCACCACTTCCTCCGGCGCCGCCTCCACCTCCACCACCTGGATTTGAACCCGATCCACCAGAATTTCCTTGACCTGCTGTTCCTGCTATCCCCGGGCGACTATTTCCGCCACCGCCCCCGCCAGATCCAAATGTGCCCGTTGGGTTTCCGTCATAGGTGCCACCGCCACCGCCACCGATTGCAGTTACTGTATAAAAAACAGAATTATTTCCGTGGCCGCCTCGCCCTGATGGAGAAAGGCCGCCGCTTTCGTAATTACCGGCTACGCCGCCTGCTCCAATTGTTACAGTTAATGCAGAACCTTTTACAATTGCAAAATTTGACCCAGTTAAAAGACCACCAGCGCCGCCACCGCCACCATGGCGATCACCACCGCCACCGCCTCCGGCAACTACCAAGTACTCAACAAAAGATGGTGCAATTAGTACTACTGGACTTATAGAATCCCTAGCATTAAATCTTTTACTGCTTACTCGTTGTAGGCTAATGGTCTTAAAAGCCATTAATAAATCTCCGACCCAAATACATTAAAACTTACATTAGCATTAGAGGCATATACACTAACTACATCTGTCGCCGCTAAGGTAATTCCTAGCGTCAAAGCAATTGAATCAACTGCTGGTATTGCTGTATCGTAAGATATATAATGTTTACTGTTAATTGCTTCCCCGGCCGGCCTGACTGCAATCCTAAATGCCCCAGTGGTCAAAGAATCTCTATTACAAACAGTAATAGTCGACACTACTGCACTATTACCTGCAGGCACTGTATAAATGTCCGTTAGCTGACCTAATGTCGGACTTGACTGACCTAAAACTTTATATGCTATTGCCATAAATTACCTCTTACCCGCCCATTAATAAGAACGGACTTAAACTATCACCACCTGAACCACCAGATCCGGCGCTACCTGTATACCCAACTCCAACACTGCCTGTATATCCAGGAGTAGTACTTGCACTACCAGTATAACCAACTGTACCTGAAGGAATTTCCCTGATCTGTATATTAGAACCATTGGCAGGAGGAGTACTGAATGTAATTACCGAGCCTGAAACAGTATAATCGGTAACAGGTCTTTGCATAACGCCGTTGTCAGTGACAATTATGCTATTTTCTGTTACACCTGATGTAACTGTATAAGTTGTAGCAGAACCATTGCCAGTATAGCTTCTATTTACAAAACTAGTTGTTCCGTAGACAAACACAGTTACTTCAATCTTGGCTCCGTTAGCCGGTGCTTCTGTAAAAGTTAAAGTTGTTCCTGATAAAGTGTATGACTCTCTAAGTTGTGTAACACCATCAACAACAACCAATGTTTGATTAATACCGCTAGGCAATACTGATAAACTAAATGCAGTTTGACTACCGTCACCAGTAAAGTTTTCAACTTCTAAACTGCTAGTTGCAATACCCGGTGCACCAGATGCACCATTGACTCCAGTAGCTCCAGCAGAACCAGTATACCCAACTGCTGAAGCGGCGCCTGCGCTACCTGTATAACCTGCGCCTGTGCTACCTGTATAACCAATGGAACCTTGACTGCCTGTATAGCCGTCAATACCTGCACTACCAGTGTAGCCAAAACCTGTTGATCCAGTATAACCTGATACACCAGCACTACCAGTATAACCAGCTGATCCTGTATAACCATCTACACCTGCACTACCTGTGTAACCATTCGTTCCGGCACTACCAGTATAACCAGCTGACCCACTATAACCAATACCAGTTGACCCTGTATAACCATCTACACCTGCACTGCCAGTATAACCATTTGTTCCGGCACTGCCAGTATAACCAAGACTTCCGTTGCTACCTGAGTACCCTAGACTTCCAATGCTACCAGTATAGCCAACTTGCGAAATTTTAACTACTTGTAGGTAAGTAGCGTTTGATCCACCATAAATTCTTGGGCGCCAACTTGCTGTAGGGTTACCATAAATCTGAATAGTGTCGTTGGCATTCAAGTTCAATGTCATCGTCGCTACTTTTTGTATAGTACTAACATTAGTCATGTTAACATGACTAAACGGATTATTTTTTTGTACTCCGTTTATGTACAAGTGCCAACTTTGAGCGTGTGCTTCTCCGCCACTGCTAGTATGGTAAGCTACCCAGTTAATAAAATATAAACCTGTTTGTGGAACTGTCACTGCGCCGGTTGACGCATTCCAAGTCATGCCACCCTGTGAGTATCCGTTGCCAGCTGAAACTGTACCTTCTTTCCAAAACACTCCGTCGTATGTAGCATCAGCTGGATTACTTCCGTCAACTAAAATAGCCGGAAATATTCCGCTATAAACACTGAAATCAACAATTGTTCCGGCGCTGCCAGTATAACCCAACGAGCCAATACTACCAGTATAACCCAACGAGCCAATACTACCAGTATAACCAGCTGCTCCAATGCTACCGGTATAACCGTTGATTCCAGCACTACCTGTGTAACCAATTCCAGCACTACCTGTGTAACCAGTGCCGGCACTTAGTGGAGTACCGTTGGCATAAAAATAACTGCTAGCATAAACAGAATTTGCTGTAACATTTCCAGTTAGTGTCAAGTTACTTGAAAATTCGGGCGCAGAATTTCCTTTGCCTACTAATACTGTACCAATGTTACCAGCAGTTACAAATGCAGTTTCTGTTCCTACAAGAGCAGAAGCATTTACAAACAATCCACCAGTGTCAGTCAATACCGATACATTCTGCGAGTCGTTTGTAGAATCTTTTAAATAGTAGAAAAATATTTTATAAGTCTGACCAGCAGTTAGTGTGCTAGTGTCAGTAATTTGTACAGCATCGTTAGTATCTAAGAATTGCCAGGTCATTGTTGTACCTGACTTGGTAACCTTTAGTCTAAAAGGTGAAGTAGTTGGCCAATTTCCGTAGGCGTAGTTAATAAGTATTCGATACAACGACGGACCATATGCCGCATAGTCTGCATATTCAACTGCATAAGTTTTAGTATCAGTTTCTACCGTGTAGATACCAATACCAATATTACCTGGGTTTGTAGGTCTTGAACCCAAGACTTCAAATTTAAGTTCAAAGTTTGCGGTAGTTGAAGAAAATGTGTTGACCGTGTACAGATACCCGTCTACCGGGTTGTTGGCAATAGTAAATGAGGTTGTGGTCTGTACCTCGTATACGCCAGTCTGGTACAACAAATCGCCTGGATTACCGCCGTTAATTATACCCGAGCTACCTGTATAGCCAATTGAACCAGTGTACCCTAAGGCGCCGGTACTACCTGTATAACCCGCAGATCCAGAAGTACCGGC
>JACCDW011522694.1_pt1 | contig 15593 bp, 39 predicted proteins | sample 7449781 | NCBI WGS metagenome assembly JACCDW01 (sample SAMN15323449, study PRJNA562643) | freshwater metagenome | isolation source: river surface water | place: USA:Blue River Watershed | collected 2017-08-18
ATGGCAGAATGTCAGACCCACATGGTACTATTGGAAACTACAGAAAAGGTGGAGGCATGAGTTTCTTAGAAGAAATGAATATAAATCAAATGGTAATTGATGCTGCTATAACAGATATTCAAGAACAACTATTTGAACAATGGGCATATGAAAATCTAAATGAAGGAGAGTTTTATGCAGATTTTAGATTTGCAGAAATGTCAGACGATAATTTCTTAAAGCAAAAATTTAATGAGTTTTATGAACTGAGCCCTGAGAATGATTATTATCTAGAATGTGAGGAAAAATGATGCTAGGTTATACTGAATCTGATCTAAATAGAATGATTAATGCTGTACATGATGCAAAGTTATTCTATCTTAGGTACCCGTCCGATTTAATGGATAAGACTGAGCTTAGGAATGATTTAGAAATGGCTGTTAGTTTTATGCAGGGCCTATGGGCGGAGGGTTACTTTGACTAAGTCATCTCATTTCCTAGAGTATATGAAGTTACATCTAATTAGTTTAGAACAGGATATGTTAAAACTATCTGATGAAATGGAGTTGTTTGAGGAGCAAGAGTCAAATGAATTCCGTGATATGGATTATAGATATAATCAATTAATGGGAGCAATTGAGGCAACAGCACATTTAATGTCAGTGGCTACTGATATAATGAACTCTTCTAACGAAAGGTATGAATAATGACACCAGAAGACATTGGGCTCCCGCCCCACTTGCAACGTATGGTTAATGCAGGTTGTACTGGATTAGATATAATGCACGGAGAACTAAAGAATCTAATGCTCATTGGAGAGCAGGACCTAGCACTTGCACAGGAGGCGGAAGACAGGTCAGAAGAAGCAATGGATTCAATGGAACGTACATATGCAGAAGGCTACTTAGACGCTTTGACTGCTATGTATAAACTAACATATGATTTATCATTTGCGATTGGAGAAAAGCAAAATGTATGATAAACCTAGTTTAGAAATTCTAGAAGTTAATTATTCAGTATCTCCAGGAGGTGTAGATGAGTTTGAAGTATATAGTAATGAGCCACATAGTAATATATCTAATCTCTTATTTAGTTCACCTAAATTGGAGGAGGCAGTCAGATATTGCTATGAACTTGGAAAAGATTTTACAGTCAGAACACTTGCAGAATGGGAAGAAAGGGAACTAGCATATGTCTAATCTAGATTTACAAGAGAGCACACGTATGAAGGATATCTATAAAGACATTAGTTTAATTATAGATAAGATTGGAGAACTACAGGTCTTCCCTCCCCTGGTTTGGGTATGGACCTGGGATGTAGCAATAACTATTCTAAAGGATATCCGTGAAGGCGGAGACCCTGACTACTGTGTGACCATGGACGAAGAAGAGATGTGGGAACTGTTTTTCACACAGGCTGACAAGAATGGCTTTAGCCTTGAGTACGGGACAGAGGACCTGTACGAGGCTGTACGGGACTGGATGCTTGACGAAGGCATCATCGAAGAGTATGACGGAGAGGAAGCAGATGAAGATGAGTGATCAGTATGTCGACTCCGTCCTTGCAGAAGCCCAACGGCTTCTGTGGGGCGGATCTGAAACAGAGAACATCGAAGCTCATAACCTTATATCTAATCTAATTAGAGAACGGGCTGAGCAAAAAAATTTAATCTAGGGGCAAATTGCCTGGTTTACGGGGGTCTTTACAAAACCCTGAAATTTTGATACAATTAACAAAACGACTTATCTCGAAAGGATAAAATAAATGACAACAAAGCGTGAATATCTAAAGCAGCAGGGCATCACAGTAGGAGTCCGTGGACGTTTCTCAGGAGCAGCTAAGGTAGCGATCCAAGAGGCGATCAGCAAGGGCGTAACATTTACAGACGAGAAGACCAACAAGGCCAAGTAGCCACCATAGAACGAGGGGTGGTTTAGCTTCCAGGCTTGCCACCCCTCCCTAATTTTGATATACTGACAGGTCATGAAAGGCGGAGCACATGAGTAAGACACCTGAAGTAAAAGTAGCAGAACAATTAACTAATCTAACAGAAGACCATTGGTTTAATGCAGCGAGCTTGGCTCGCTATCTTACAGACCAGCCGTACTACACCACTGACCGTATCATGGAACTCGTTGCCCAGATTATTAAATGGGGCGGGAGACGACATGAAGATGAACTTACACCCTCTGGTATATATGAAAGCAATACATCCTCAGAGGGACTCTTCCTAGCAAATGAATTATCTAAATATCTAGATGAACTAAAACAAACATATGTTTGGGAAAATCTAAAATTACCTAAATAGGCAACATATACTTAGTTGGTTAGTATATAGCCCAAATTATCCACAGGTTTATCCACAGCCTGTGGATTTTTTGTGTGTAAATATGTGGGCAAAATTTCCCTTTTACGACGAGCTTAAAAAAATCCCTGAAATATATAGAAATGTCGACAAATTGATATTAAATAGATCAGAATGTATATTAAATCTAGCATAATATACCCAGAATTTGTCAGAATTTTTCTATAGAAATCTATTGACAATGTGGGCAAAATATGCCATTTACGAGGCTATTGACAAAATCCCTGAAATATGCAGCATGTCCATATCTCCAAATGGAGCAATTCGGACATTACGGGCATTCATATGAAAGTGCTCAATTACATACATATATTAAGATAGATATAACTATAGTAATTGTCGACTTATCTATAACCATTTTACTCCACAATACTCCACTTTACTCCATAGAAAAAGCCTTCTAAGGGGGTTTTTAGACACTTTGAAGGGCGGGGGGATATTAGGATATGGCTCCATATCTGTCTGGATCAGCCAATATCTCTTGGAGCAAGTTCTCTGGCATACTATGACCAGCATTGGAATGAGCTTCTAAATGAGCTCTTAATTCATCATCATTGGTTATCTTGTTATTGGATATAAATAGACTTAATCCAGAGTTATCTTTATCTAACCAACATCCAGCACACTCTATATGTCCTAGTGTACTTGGGTATATGTATATATGGCTATCATAGAATCTGGCGTATGCCATTGGTTCCCGCCCTTACTTGGTTGGTCTAAATGCCCCAGACCATGATGGCTTAGGCTCTTCTGGCAATCCTGTTGCCTTATTTACAGGTACGCAATTAGGCACCTGCTTGCCATTCTTGTCCTTCATGCCAACTTGCTTATATCCAGACCAGCATGCCTTTTCAAGGTTATTCCACTTGTCCTCATGTTCATCATCGGAGATGTAATCCATTGTATTATCCATATCCCTATTATAGCATTTCTTGTCACGTAGTGACTAAATGGTCTCTACTTTCCGCCGCACTTTTCGCTTCACTAATTGCGATCAATATTGTTCATTATTCTTTTAATTTGGTAGTAGCAATTAGGGCATTCCCCTATATGTAGCATCTTGCCTGAATCTAAGGCTACTATCTCATTCAGCTTTCCCACCACATTCTTCTGGCATAAAATACAGTAAGCGCTGACAGTTATAGTCATTCTTCTACATGTTCTCTGCATACTGGAAGAATCTTATGTTTATCCGCCTTGATCCATTTAGCCTCTTTACCACATACGCTACAGGTATTCATCCTTAGCCTATTCCGCCTTCTTACATCTTCCAGATAGGCTTTTACCCAGGCGTCCTTCTCGCTCATAGCTCATATTCAAACCTACCTGCAGGCGTAGGCTCTTCATAATAGTCTTCTTTTGGATCAGTTTCTTCATGCCACATAATATGCATAGACATAAACTTCTCTTCTACCATGCAATAGCATATAGGACAGCTGGTCATTCTAGGCTTTCTACGGGTATCATGGCCATACATCTTGTGCAGTGTTGATAGGTCCTACCCGTAAATGGGCATGAGCCTGCAGCGACCAGAATATGGCTTTTAAAGCGACATACGATAGATTTAATTAGATTTTTCATATCCAAACACCTTTCGAAGCTTCTTGTCTCCATAATAAATAAGACTTAATATAGACTACTCCATAGGCAATTGCTGCAAAGATAAAGCCATACTGCTTAGTTGTTACAGCATAGATAATCCATAAGCATTCATTTAGTAGTAACACTAGCCATCCCCAGATTGTCTTCCGCCCAACAAAGAATATGCCTGTAACGCCAATTGCTGCTAATACATAAGACCACATCATTTAGATTCTTCTTCCCTTGCCCATTGATCTTCCCATAAACCCATTAGAGATTCGTTACCGATGTCGTCAAAATAGTAACGCTTCTTTTCTTTATTATAGGTCCAGCCTTTCCATAGACCAGTTTCTTCTTCCGCCCAGGTTAGATTTGTTGGCCCATCCTCTTTGTATTCTGCAAGACGACGCAACAATTCATCATCCTGACGCACTACTGTCTGAATTGCTTCTCTAAGGCGTTTAGGACGCATGAGGTATTTTTCTACTAAACTAATTAGCATTATCTGGATCCTTTTCCCATGTAAGTTTGCCATCTTTATATACTGGCCAATAACCTAATGAGCGCCAGTCCATTTGCATAATCTTTGCTTCTTTACTCACATCAATCTCCGCCAATTTCTGTAGATACGATACTCATCAAGCCATCTTATGATGGTTGCCTGCGTTACTTTGCAATCTTGGGCTATATCCTCTATGCTTCTTTCCTGAGCTACATATTGATCTCGTAGCCAGGCTTCATTCATATACCTAGGATTACCCATATAGGACTATTGTACCAAATAAGTCAGGTACTGACAAGAGCTTATTCTACCGCCGAACTTTCGCACTATTTGCTGCTATTATTTACACATTGATCAAGAATACGTGTAATCTTCTTGATTTCTTTTTCATTACCTACAGTTAGTTTGTTCCATGCGTAAAGATTTACTGATAATAAAACTATCATAATAGCAAGAACAATTCGATTAAACATAGATTAATTATACCTTATTTGTATTCTTTACGAGACCAGTGGTTACTCTTGTAGTATCCTCTTATCTTTGATCTACTTCTGATATCTTCGTACATGCCCTGTTCACTTAATGATTCATCAATAGATGATTTCCAAGATTCCCGCTTGAATGGAATTACTTGAATGATTGGTGTTCCCGCTGGAATAATACCTTCAAAATCTTTCTTCAAAGCAAATGGTTGTCTGCCCCATACTCCCCAGCTATCTGTATCCATAACACCAGTTGTCGTAATGAATGGCAGGTCTGTTCTATTTAATGGTTGAGTAAGAATGCAACTGTACCCCTTTGGTGTCTTAATACCCCAATGCGATTGCCATGAAAAATTAAACGGATGAAAGTTTTCATACACTGGAAGATCTATTGGATCTCTTTGAACAACTTCTGCTATCTCATCGTAACTGTGATTCCAGCTAATATAGGGATAGCCATCGACTTGCCTAACAAATATATCAGCCCATAGATTAAACGTATACCCAGTTAAATATGAGTCCATGAATGGAATGCAGCTTTTTACAGAATAATTTGACTGCCCTCCATAAACATTTAACTCTGTTTCCCCGTTTGTATAATTTGCAATATCCTTAAACCAACTAGGAGCTTTTGATGGTTGAGGACACGGAATAACCTCTTTAACCAGTTTATTTTTAGGGTAGAAGACTATTTCTTTCACTTATATTCTTTTCTAAACCAATATAGATTCTTGTAGGCATCAAATAGCTTTGATGCAACTGTTCTTTGATTGATAAAACTTCTTTTCTTATCAAGAGCAACAATTTCCATTGAGTATGACTCTCTTTTAAATGGAATAACTTGAGCAATAGGTGTACCAGCTTCGATCATACCTTCAAAATACTTATCCTTTAGATTAAATGGAAGATTTACTTTTTCATAATATGAATCTGTATCTACAATGCCAGGCAAAATAACAATTTGATTGTCCCTATGCATTGGTGGAACAATCATACAGGAGTACCCTGGATCTGTTTTTATAAGCCAAGGGTTTTCAATCTTAAGCTGATGACCTAAGTTATTTTCTGGATGTCCTTGAACCTGGAAAAAATGATGTTGTGTTAAGATTTCATCTTTTTGATCTCCACCCTCTGCTCTCCAGTGGAAGTATGGACCAGATTCTGTTTGTTCTACATACATATCTTGGCCTAAAGTTATCATGTAACCAGCAGTCATTGAATCAAAAACTGGCATGCATTTTTTTATTGTTGAGAATGGCTCTTTGTTGCTCGGCTTCTTTTCATCATTCAGGTATGATTTTGCATCCTTGTACCAGTCTGGAATAAACTTGCTTGCTGGACCAGGCTTATAAACAGCCTCCGTGTCATCATATCTTGAAAAATATATTTTCTTTGCCATGTATCTATTCTATCTAATTAAAGCAGTATAGTCAATAGTCTATACTGGTGAATCTAATATATCATCGACTGCATCATCGATTGTTCTTCCGCCGTGTTCTGCTGAACAGTTACCACAATTTTTACACATAATAATCCTTAAACTAATATGGCCCCATTTCTGAGGCCATATTATTATTTAATTATACCTTCTTAGGTCTTCCCTTTTTAGGCTGTTGATTAAGATTTGTTTCTCTACGGATACCATGCTTATTGGTATCAATCTTTAAACCTTGTCTTGGGTATCTCTTAGGTGTTTCTCTGCTTGTTACCGCACCTGATGCAGCGCCTGCAGCTGGTGGAGTATCCATTCCTGTACCATTTTCTGACATTAGTCTGGATCTTCCGTTCCTTCTCTTAATTCATGAACTGGATCTTCTTCAATGAATTCTTCTCTTTGAGATTGTGTTGCAGTCATGTCTAAAGTTAGACCTGACGCCCCATCTGTTGAAGCATCTATAATTGAAACTGGAGTAATACCAGTCTCGCTACCTAGAGCTTCGCATCCGCATTCAATGCACATTATTACTTACCGTTGTTTCCAACGCCAGATCCGTCTTGAGTAGACTTATCTGTTGATGAGAAAGCTGATGCAGGATCTGCAGCATATTGCTCACCATTCCATGATGTGTTTGTTACTGGCTTAACATCGTTAAACCCTGTTAAATTTTGTCCGTCTGACATTTTATTACTCCTATAGGTTGTATTTAGATGGGTCTAGAATGCCATCTATAAGTCTATTATAGCATTTAGTTGATTAGGATCTATAGTGTTGGTGCCAGCAGTCATCGCATATATCAATGATCCCGCCTTCTGGCTTTGCGGCTATTCTTGTAGCTTTCTTACCGCATTTGTTCCACTCGCATATATCGCTAAACATTACTTAGATGGACCTTTGGCTTTTTGGCCACGGTACCCCGTCTTCTTCTTATTCATAGAGCCAGGCTTCTTGTATCCAGCCCCATTTGGTGTTGCAGCAATACGCTGTTCTAGCGCTTTTTGTATTTTATCTAGGTGCTTGCCCATTGTTTTTTTCTATTATCCTCACTATATGCCTTATTACTTCAAACGGCCTCCACTCTGGAGGTAGTTCTAAATATCTTATTTCATCAGCAATCTGACGTCTAAGCTTTTCATCTAAGTATAAGCCTAGCTCATCCATTATATTAAATTTTCTTTAATTTTCTTTAAAATAATATCTCTGGTTCTGCTTCGATTGAATATGTTATAGGAATCTTGTAGAGACATCCTATATCCAAAGATATGTTTTGCGTTAATAGTTTTTCTTGAATAAGTGTCTAGCTCTTCAGTCAAAACAAATCTTTTTAGATTAATCTTCTTATCAGTCAAGAATTTAACATAAAGAAGTGGTTCGCCCTTTTTGAAATGAATTTCTCCCTCATTTCCATACAGCTGAATTTCTGCATTTAATGTTCTAAACCATTGACCAATGTCAAATTGACCACTGGTTACAAATCCATACTTCATAAATTCTGCTTTTTGTAGATATGGGCCAGTAAGCATAACTTCTACTGGCTCTTCTGCAAACATATGAAGCCTTAAAGACATTTCAATGTTTGGACCTGTTGTCATTGTTTGATCTCTAGGTACGGTTAATGCTATAAAATGCTTACTGGTTGGAGTTACCTCTATTTGATTTACATCATAAGAATGCGCTTTATATGAGTAGCTTGAGTCAATTGGAAAATTAAATGCGTATGTATTTTTTGCTAAATTTTGAAATGCTGGGCATTTGATAAAAGAGTCTTCTTTTCCATCTTTAATATCAAACTTAGTCCAGGCTTTTAATACTGTTTCAGGCTCTTCGTATAGAAGATTCCAGTTACCTACACCGTTATCATTTTCTGTTGAATGTGGTGCCCAATATACGTTAATCGACTTGCTATCTTTTTTCATTTAATTCTTTCTGTTAGGGTAAAGGCTGGGAATAACATAATTATACATTATCCCCAGCCTTTCGTAAAGCATTTGCTAGAGTGCTAGCATTACTTCTTTAGTGCAACCTTAGCCTTTGGATTCTTTGCATTCCACTTCTTAGCAAGAGCGTTGTACTCTGCCTTGTAAGCTGCTGCTGCAAGATCTGCTGCTGCCTTTGCTGTTGCTGCATCGGTTGTAGCCTTTGCTGCTGCTGCGTCTGCTGCTGCCTTGTCTGCTGCACGTCCAGCCTTTTCTGCTGTAAGTGCTGCATTTGCTGCTGCAAGTTGTGCTGTGACTGATGCAAGTTCTCCTGCAAGATCACGAACTGCAACTGTTGCGACTACAGAGCCAACTGGTGCTGTGAGACCTGTTACTGCTGCTGCTACTGTTGCGTATGCTGTAACAACTACAGAACCTGAAGCAGGAAGTGTTACTGTCTGCTCCTTTGTTCCAAGAGTTGCTGTTGCTGTATCTGTTGTAAGCGCTGTTGCTGTTGCAACACCATTTGAAGATACCAATGTGTTAATTGTTGCTCCACCCTTTGGGTTTCCGAATACATCGTATCCTGTTACCTTAAGTGTTGCTACTGTGCCTGCTGCTCCAGTTGCTGGGGCAGTGATTGCGATTGAGTTCAAAGCACCTGCGGTACCTTGTACATAATAAACTGTTGTAGTTCCAGCACGTGTAATAGCTACTGATCCTACTGCTGTACTTTTAGTATATACATAAAAGTCTGCTGAGTTTCCAGTTCCTGTTGAAACTGAAAGTGTTGATGAACCGCTTGATGCAGTTACTGGTGCTGTTGATGTTGCTAGAGCAGGAACAATTGTTGCGTTAGTTGCAACTGCTGTTACTACTGTTCCAGTGTCTACTGATGTTACAGCAATCTTCAATGCATCTGCTGCATCGATACTGTTATCTGCTGGGACTGGTAGTGATACTGGAGTTCCTACTACTGTACCACCTGTTGCTGCTGATCCTGCTACTGTTAATGTAACTGTACCAGGGTTAGCGTTTGCTGCAGTCGATACAAGCATTGTGCTAGTCAGGGCTGCAGCGATGATTAGCGATACTTTCTTAAATGACTTCATTTAATTTATTCTCCTTATTTCTTCTGCCTCTTATATGAGCACAGAAACTTAGTTTAGTTCTATTACTTTTACATGAAAAGAACAAGGATCTCCGCCCTCATCCCATTCTTGCATTTCTTCTTCTGTCAGTGGTGGACCGTCATGTGTATTACAAAATACATCAGATATCCAACCTCGGTCATAGCCATTCTTTAACCAAATTTCAAACTCTAGATGATCTGATTCTAAATCCATTCTGAGAGTTCCTTTAGTAGTAAATGCTTGGGCTTTGCCCCAACAATTGTCTTGATTGGCTGACCAGACTTAAATAATACCATAGTTGGTATTGAATGTACAGAGTATTCCTCCATTTTTTCAGGATTCTCATCAACATTTAACTTACCAATGAGTAATCCAGTCTCATTTGAGATCTCATCTAGGATTGGTGATAGCTTTTTGCAAGGACCACACCATTCCGCCCAGAAATCAACCAAGACTAAATCGTTTGTTGAGACTGCCTCAGCAAAAGAAGTATCTGTAATAATCAATTTACTTATCCTTTAATGCTTCCGCTGCTGCATTAAATCTATTCATAAACTCTTGAATAACCCAAAGAGTTGTCTGTGTAGCATTTTCTCTTAATGCTTTTGACATCTCTTCTGTTTTCTGATCTTCAGTAGCAGCGTTGTACCACCTTTGATATAGTTCATTACCAAGATCAGTTACAATGCCTTCAAGAACTGTCATTTGCTCCTCAGCCATTTAAAGCCTTTCCTAAATCAATAAGCTTTCCCGACTTAATCTTTGAGTTACTTGTAGGCAAAGAGGTCGTGGCAATCAAGTCGTATACCTGATTGTATGTTAAAGATGGTTTTGCTGTTGTAATAGCAATCCATGATGCTGCTGCAGATTGAATTGATGCAGAGGTTCCAGCAACTGGCACCTTAACATTTCCTGGACCGTAGGTAATAGTTGTACCTAGTGCAAAGAAATCAATAAGCTTTGAGTCATAGTTTGTATAAACTGCTACTGCTTTTGTTGGCATTGTTGCGCCAATTGCAACTGACTCTGGCAAACATGCTGGCCAGTTGATTCTGTTATAGTCGTAGTCGTTACCTGCTGGTAAAAATACTGGAACACCTTGTGCAACCAAAGATTGAATCTTTGATTGAGTAGTAGGAGTCTTTGGGCAATAGTCTGCGCCAGCAACAAAGTTACGTGCTGACTGTGCCATTGTTACCGCTTTAATATTATACTTAGCCTTATTATCAATAACCCACTGTAGGGCATTGTAAACTGCTGCTTCTGTAGCAACCTGACGAACACCGTTTGGGTTGTTTCCAATAATTCGAACAAAAACAATCTTCATGTTTGGATTGTTTGCAATAGCTAAATAAGTCATCTGTGTGCCGTGAGCAAAACCATTCTTATTGATAAGATCAGAAGGCATCGAAGCTGCTCCTGGACCCTCCATAAAAGTTTGTCCGTTAGGGCATGGTCCACGTTCTAGCAAGCATACTTCTTGTACGATCTTATCTTTAAACGCTGGTAATGATGTGTCAATCGCTGTATCCAGGATTGCTAATGTTGGTTCTGATGTTGTGTTCTTTAATGCAGCATGTGATGCTGTAGGAACAATTAGTAGTAAGGCTACTAGAGCCGTAGTCATTTTTTTATTCATAGGTACATTCTACTAAATAAAAGCAGGATGTCAATACCTATTCTTTGTCTATTTGATCTAATTTAGCCTTGTACCACTTTCCAGCGTCAAGGTATGTTGGGGAGGATAGCCCCTGTGATTCTAATAGATTAGATAGTGTTTGTGAATACAAATCTACCATCATTTCAAGTCTTACCATTTGCATTTCAAGCAGTCTAAGTCTTTCTGACTTTCTCATTCGTCCGTTCCCATTCTATCTACAGGGGTAGGTGCCGTAGCAACGCTACCACAACTTACACACTCCATGTCTAAAAAGTATGTAGCAATTTCAAAATCTTCAAAAATAACCTTAAGGTTCCATATCTGTGATCCACATGGGCATAGGTGCGTTGGAGTGCCTCTTAAATCAATAGACTTATCATAGCTCTCTGGACGCAACTGAAGAATGTCATCTGCGTGTCTTCCAGATTGATCTATATCCTCTTTATCTATAATAGCTATCTGATAGTTATCTAAAAATAAAGCTACATTAGCCTTTATCTTCATAACCCAGTAAGTAACTACGCATGTCAGAATTGATACAAGTATTAGCCACTTCATAATACCATTATACCCTAAACCTGGATGTATGTATAGGGTGCTGCTACGCTCATATTAAACTCAGTTGCAGCTTCTAATGCTGCCTTTATGCGAAGTCTAGGGTTTTTTTGGTTCTTAGTAGCGTGTAAAGCTCCTAATGCTATCTGTCCACCGCTTCCTTCTGCCATGTAGTTAACAACATTTTCTCCTACATGAAAGTCTTCATCTATTGTAAATATTCTTCCGCATACTCCAACAATAAAGATGCCGCCTGTATCTTCATCTGAAGAAGATCCAATACTTCCGTACCCGCCTTCTTTAAAGGCTTGCTTAACTGAATCAACAAACTTAGTTCTCATAAACTTATCAAGTCCAGAGTTTGTTTTGGTTGGTGTGTACTTTGGTGGATTCCATGAGTACTGAAGAATTTGTCCCATTCTAAATGAGTCTGTAAAAGCCACAGCGTACTGCCCAACTTTAAAACACTTTGGCTCTTTGCGTGAAAGTATCCACCCAGTTTTATCATCTGAGGCGGCGTGATCTGAGCCCATATAAACAACACCGTTTTGGGCAATGGCTACTATGCATGTCATGCTTCTAGTATACTAAATATAAATTCGAAGGTCTAGTCTTCGTGATGTGAAATATGTGTCAATTTGACCAGAGTTTCCTCTAGTTCGCCCTTAACTTCAATTAATTCCTGTAGAGCCTGATAGTATTTAGCCTTCCACTCGTCTAGGTCTTTTTCAACCTTGTATAGTTTAATTTGAAGGTCCTTTAAATCAAGCTTAAGAAGGTCCTGTTCTTTCTCAACCTTACGCTTAATTTCTTTTTTGTGGTCTCTGATGTTAGCAACCACGCCTGTCGCTAATCCGCTTAGAAGTGATGCTGCTATAGTTAGTATCAGGGCAGTGGTATCCATATATACCAATTATACCCTAAATAAAGTTTAAACTAATAGTTCTGATGCGGCAATATCTGCCCCACAATACCTTTTTTTAATAATAAACTCTTTAACAGAATCTGATCCTAGTTGTCTTCCTGCCAGAATAATCACCCAGCGTGGCTCAAATTTAGAAGAAATACATGTCTCACACATAAATAGATTTATTGGGATCAACGAAGATTTCTTTAAACTAAGCTTATTCTTTGTCTTATTGCAGCAATAGCACAATATCTTTTCCATTAGTTTTCTTCCTCTAAGTGTTCTATAACGATTTCTTCCATTACTGTAAACTCCTCGTTATCAAACATTTCTTCATATTCAATACCATCTTTTTGGTATTTAATTTTTGATGCATATAAGCCTAGGGATTCACATGTTCCCCACAGCCTTCCTTCATGAATAAAGACTATATTAATTACTTCGTAGTATTCTCGCACTTGGCACCCCTTCAAGTTCGCATCTTACTCCGTAAGATTCGATTAGCTTCTTAACCTTTCCAACATAATCTATTACTTGTTCTTTTTTGATTCCCTCGTATTGAACAAAATTATCTTCGTATAGTCTTACAGCTAAAAACTCTGGGTACTGAACCACATCTAGCATTAGATCGCTGACTGGCTTTTTTATTTCTCTTATCTTTAATGACATTTCTTTTGTATAGAATACTGGCTTGTTTGGCTCACCATTCCAAAGATTTATACCGTGTTTGAAGTGGTCCTTATCTTTATTTATGAATTCCATTTTTAGCCTTTATCCTCTTCCATACATCTTGAGTCTTATGTATGTTTCTTGGTTTATCTACTTCTCCAGTATTTAAATATACTCCGCCCCAAACACCTTGCTCCTTATTGGTAACGCCAAAATCATAACACATCTTTGAAACTGGGCATGTTAAGCAAGCCTCATCAATACTCTTTGCAATATTAGGATCTGCTTCATACTTATCATAAAATAGATTTGTGTCTAGCCCTCTACATGCTGCTAAATGGTACCAATCTAAATCATCTTCATCTACGCCAAGCTCATTTAAAATATTTGACATAATGCTTAGGCAACTTCCAAATTCCGTTTTCGTTTACAGGTATTCGCTCTGCAATACCCCATGAATCTTTTCTAAAGATTCCCTTTACATTCGTAAAGCCGCCTGGATCCTTCTTCCATATTAGCAAATCATAATTTTCCCAATATGAATCTTGCTTGCCATGCTTTGATCTTTCCATGAAGACCTCTACACCCTTTAGTGTAAGATGAAGCACTTTCTTTCCTATCTAGTAAGTCCGCCTAGATTGTTTTGCTGGCCCACTAGGATTCGAACCTAGGACCTAGAAGTTAACAGCTTCCCGCTCTGCCTGCTGAGCTATGGGCCAAAAGGCAGAAACCGTAGTCTCCATGTATTATTATACAGTAAAAACTACGGCTCTGTCAACGATATTTTATAAGAAAATATCTTCATCTGGGATCTTTAAATCCTCTATCTCTTTGTCTATTTCTAGTATTACTGGATCTATTAAATATCCAAATATCTGCTGCATTTCAGCAGGGGTTATTTCTTTGTCTGGGTTATTCATTTCTGAATAATCTTTACTATATTGACACCCTTAATTTCTTCATCTACATTGAATATATCTGATACATAGTCTTTTGCGTCTGTTTCATTAAAAGCTTGTACCTCTAATTCTACATTTAACTTGACTGTATAGGTGTTCATAAGTAAATTATATCACTTTGCCGCTTTTTTATCTACTGCTGAAAAAGCTGCATTAATTTCATCAACAGTTAATTTGCCATCGTCTAGGAAACCACGAGCAAGCTTTTCAACTACTGTTGCTACTCCTAAAGTGCCTGCCAAAATTACTGCTTTAGCTGTGCTAATTCCTACTACAGCACCTGCTCCAATTACTGATAGGCCAGAAGCTGCAAATACAGCAATAATTCTAGCTAGAATATTATTGATGCTTGCAATTGCTCCTCCACCCACATGTGCTGGCTCTTCAATATATGCCTTTGCCATTTTTAATCCTCTCTATTTCTGATCGGACTTGTAATTATCCAAAGAGCAGTTGTTGCCATGATTCCATAACCAACAATAGTCTTTGCACTTCCGTCCAGAACTACCCAAGCAATAAACATTCCGAGTAGGGTCCATGCCTGGTCTATCATATCTTTGATGATATTCTTTATTACTCTTACCATCTTCTTCCTCCTCGTGAACCTGGTGAATTGGCTCCTCCGCCTCCACCAGAACTTCCTCCTCCGCCTGTGCCACCTCCAGTGGCTCCACCTGCTGCTACTGCTGCTGCATTAATTGCAGCACCTCCTGCAACTACTGTTGCAACTACCATATCAGTTGCTTCTTCTCTTTCTTCTTCAGTCATATCTGCACCTATGCTTCCAAGAGCTGCTATGGCTGCCCCTGGATTAGTAAATAATTCTTGTGCTAGTGCTGCTGGATTTTGTATAAGCTCAACTTGTGCAGCAACTGCTGCAGTAATTACAAGAGCATTTCCGTTTTCATCTGTTCTAACCTCTACTGGTGTAGATGCTGGAAGATCTGAATATGAAACCCCTGCTGCTTTAATTTCTGCTGCTGAAACAGATTGTCCTGGTGCAAGATTTTCTATTAACTTTTCTACAACAACTTCTTTTTGTGCTTCAGTTAGCTTTCCTTCTTCTGCTGCTTTCTTCAATTCTGCTTCTTCTGCTTTAGCCTTTTCTGCTTCCGCTGCTTTAGCTTCAGCCTCTGCTTTTGCATTAGCCTCCTCTTGTGCCTTGGCCTCTGCTTCAGCCTTTGCTTCAGCTTCTGCCTGAGCCTTTGCTTCTGCTTCCGCCTTTGCGTCTGCCTCTGCTTGTGCAGCTGCTTCAGCTTCTGCTGCTAATCTGTCTGCTTCTGCTTTTGCATCCGCTTCTGCTTGTGCTTTAGCTTCTGCTTCAGCTTTTGCTGCTGCTTCTTCTGCTGCTACACGATCAGCCTCTGCTTTAGCAGCGGCTTCTTCTGCAGCTATACGGTCTGCCTCTGCCTTTGCTGCAGCTTCCGCTGCTGCTTTGGCTTCTGC
>JACCDW010400009.1_pt1 | contig 15583 bp, 13 predicted proteins | sample 7449781 | NCBI WGS metagenome assembly JACCDW01 (sample SAMN15323449, study PRJNA562643) | freshwater metagenome | isolation source: river surface water | place: USA:Blue River Watershed | collected 2017-08-18
CAAGGCAGGCGCGCCCGTCAAGTGGGTGGAAGATCGCCTGGAACATTTGAGCGCCGCCACCTCAGCCACAGCGCGATTGACCACGCTCTCGGCCGACGTGCTGCCCGACGGCAAAATCCTCGCCCTGCATTGGGACCAGGCCGACGATGTGGGCGCGTATTTACGTGCTCCGGAACCGGCCACCTTCTACCGCATGCACGGTGCCTTGAGTGGCGCGTACGACATCGCCCACCTCACCGCGCGCAACCGCGTGGTGCTGACCAACAAAACCCCCACCGGCCTGGTGCGCGGCTTTGGTGGACCACAGGTCTATTACGCATTGGAGCGTTTGATCGACGAGATCGCGCTGACGTTGGGCATGAGCCCCTACGCGCTGCGCGAGCGAAACTGGGTCAAGGCCGAGCAGTTCCCCTACCGTGCCGCTGCCGGAGCGCTGCTCGATTCAGGCAACTACCACGCACTCGCGCAGGCGGTGATGGACAAAGCGCGCACGCTGGGCTTGTATGAAAAGCAAGCCGCCGCACGCGCGCAAGGCCGCTTGTACGGTATCGGCATGGCGGCGATTGTCGAGCCCTCAATTTCCAATATGGGCTACATCACCACCGTGCTGACGCCCGAACAGCGCGCGAAGGCTGGCCCGAAAAACGGCGCCATCGCCACTGCCACCGTGGGCGTGGATTTGCTGGGCGGTGTGAATGTGGTGATCGCCTCTGCGCCAGCGGGTCAAGGCCACATGACGGTCTGCGCCCAAGTGGTCGCCGATGTGCTGGGCGTGCACCCGCAAGACGTGGTGGTGAATGTGGAACTGGACACCGGCAAAGACGCCTGGTCGGTCGCTTCTGGCAACTACTCCAGCCGGTTCGCGGGCGCGGTGGCGGGCACGGTGCATTTGGCCGCCTGCCAGCTGCGCGACAAACTGGCCGCCATTGTGGCCGCGCAATGGCGATGCGATGCCAAAGACATTGTGTTTGCGGCGGGCCAGGTGCGCCATGCCCGCAATGAAAAACTCAGCCAAGCCTTCAGCCGCATGGCCGCGCTCACACATTGGGCACCAGCACTACTGCCGGCCGGGATGGAAGCGGGCCTGCGCGTCACCGCGCACTGGAGCCCCGAGGTGCTGACCGCACCCGATGCGCAGGACCGCGTGAACACCTCGGCAGCGTATGGCTTTGTGTTTGACTTGTGTGCGCTGGAGGTGGACAAAGCCACCGGCGCGGTGCACATCGAGCACTACATCACCGGCCACGATGCTGGAAAAATCTTGAACCCCGCCCTGGCCGACGGACAAATTCGCGGCGCATTTGCGCAAGGCATCGGGGCGAGTTTGTACGAAGAGTTTTGCTATGGCGATGACGGCAGTTTCTTGTCGGGCACGCTCGCAGACTATCCCATGCCCACAACGTGCGAGGTGATGGACCCCATCATCATCCACCAGGAGACGCCATCGCCTTTCACCCCCTTGGGCGCTAAGGGTCTGGGCGAAGGCAACAACATGAGCACACCTGCTTGTGTGGCCAACGCTTTTGCCGATGCGCTGCAAACACATGAAGCACACAGGGGCAAAGCGGTGGACATTCGCTTGCCCCTCACCCCCGGGCGTGTGCTGAGCATGCTGGGTGTGGACGACCCGCCATCGCGCTGTGCAGGCGTGGGTTCCACCCTGCCACCCGAAGCCCAAACAGCGCGAACCAACGTCGCGCCATCTGCCCCCTTGTCGCAGACCGCAGGCAAAGCCAGCGGCATGAACTTGCAAGCCAAGGGCGATATCGACATTGCCGCCACACCTCAACAGGTGTTTGATACCCTGCTCAGCCCCGAGGCTTTGGCACGTGTGATCCCGGGCTGCCACAGCTTGCAAAGCGATGGCGAACACCGCTACCGCGCCGAGGTGACCGTCGGCGTGGGCTTCATCAAGGCGCGGTACACCGTTCGGCTGCAACTGTCCGAGCTGCAGCCTCCGCACAGCCTGTGCTTGGCTGGCAGCGGGCAATCGGCAGTGGGGACAGGCGCTGGGCAAGGCTTGGTGCGTTTGACCGCAACCGAAACAGGCACACGCCTGCACTACAACTACCAAGCGCAAGTGGGCGGCAAAGTTGCCATGGTGGGCAGTCGCATGCTCGAAGGTGCCTCGCGCCTGATCATTGGCCAGCTGTTTGAATCGCTGGCCAAGCAAGTGCAGCAAGCTGCCGCCCAGAGCCACGCACAAACGCAAGCCCCTGCCCACCGTGGCAGTGCGTGGTGGCAAGTCCTCTGGCAAAAAATCCAGGGCTTGCTCAAAGGAGACCGCGCATGAAGCCCCGCGCTTTTGATTATGTGCGCGCGGAAACAGCGGCACAGGCCTGTGATCTTTTGCAGCGCTACGGCGAAGATGCCCGCATTCTGGCCGGTGGCCAATCGCTGATGACGGTACTCAACATGCGGCTGGCGCAGCCCAGCGTTCTGATCGACGTCTCGCGCAGCCAGGCGCTGGCCGCCCTGACCACCTGTTCCAGTGCCCAGGGTGCCGCGTTGCAGATCAGCGCGGCGGTGACACAAGGCACCTTGGAATGGCGCGATGGACTGGCCGACGAACTGCCGCTCTTGCACCAAGCGATTCGCCACATCTCGCACTTCCAAATTCGCAACCGCGGCACCGTCTGCGGCTCCATCGCCCACGCCGACCCCAGCGCCGAATTACCGCTGTGCCTTTTGGCGCTGCAAGGCGAGGTGCTGCTGCACAGCACCCGGGGTGAGCGGATCATGGGTGCCGAGGAATTTTTCATTGGCATGCTCAGCACAGCCCGTCAGAGTGACGAACTGCTGGCTGCAGTGCGCTTTCCGCTGGCACAGCCGGGACAGGGCTTCGGCTTCCAGGAGTTTTCGCACCGCCATGGCGACTTTGCCCTGTGCGCGGTGGCGGCTGTGGCTTCCGATCACGGCGTGCGCATCGCCGTGGGGGGGGTGGCCGATCGACCTGTCGCTCAAAACTGGCCCGCGCTGCAGGGCAGCGACTGGGACGACGCCCTCAACGAGTTGGCCTGGGCGGCGCAGGCACGGGACGATTTGCATTTGAGCGCCGCACAGCGCCGACATTTGGTCCGCCAGCTGGGGCGCAAGGCCTTGGATCAGGCGCTCACGCAACGCGCTATGAAAGGGGAAATGGCATGAATGTATCCAGCGCAGAGACGGCAGTTCATCGCGCGGGCCAGTCGCACCGCATCACCCTGCACGTCAACGGCCAGCCACGCAGCGCCATGGCTGACACCCGCACGCTGCTGGTCGACTTGCTGCGCCATGAGCTGGGCCTGACAGGCACGCATGTGGGTTGCGAGCACGGCGTCTGCGGCGCCTGCACGGTGCGGGTGGATGGGCTGGCACAGCGCAGCTGCCTGATGTTGGCGGTGCAGGCAGATGGTCTGGCGCTGCAAACCGTCGAGGGTTTGGAGCAAGAGGGGGGGGTTTTGTCGGCTTTGCAAGAAGCCTTCAAACGCCACCACGCTTTGCAATGCGGCTTTTGTACGCCGGGCATTTTGATGTCCTGCGCCGATTGGCTGGAGCGTCAACACAAGTTGGGGCAAAAGCCCGGCGAACAAGAGGTTCGAGAGATGTTGTCAGGACATTTGTGTCGCTGCACAGGCTACACGCCCATCGTGCAAGCAGTGATGGAGGTGGCCCATGCTTGATTTGGGAAAAACATTTTTGCAAAGCGCTGAGCGTTCACCAGACGCGCTGGCGCTCATCGATGGCGCTGTGCGATGGACCTATGGCCAATGGGCACTGCACATCGGTGCTTTGCAGCGGACGCTGATCGAACTGGGCCTGCGCCAGGGTGACCATGTGGTGTCTGTGCTGCAAAACCGCCAAGAAGCGGCCACCTTGCACTGGGCCTGCCAGTTTGCAGGTCTGGTGATGACGCCTCTGAACTGGCGCGCGAAACCCGATGAGGTGCTGTACGTACTGCAAGACAGCGCCGCCAAACTGGTGGTGTACGAAGACGTTTCCAGAGCCGCCGTTCGTGATGCCTTGACAGAACTGGACAAGGTGTTAGCCATACGGGTTGGGGATGAGGATGAAGACGGCATGGTCGCCAGCTCACCGGTGATGGATTTTGCCGATTGCATGCACAACTTGGCCGAACCTGTGCCACAAGCGCAGGCCGAAGACTGGTCGCTGATGCTCTACACCTCGGGCACGACCGGCCTGCCCAAGGGCGTGCCACGACGCCAGCGCGTCGAGCGCATGGCTGCGCTGGCCCATGTGGCACAAAACCAGTACGGACGTAGCGAATGCACGCTGGGCGTGATGCCGCTCTACCACACGATGGGGGTGCGCTCGCTGCTGGCGCTGGCGCTGGTCGATGGCTGCTTCATATGCATGCCCAAGTTTGACGCCGCACAAGCGCTGCACTGGATTGAAACCGGTGGCGTGAGCCACCTCTACCTGGTGCCGACGCTCTACCACGACCTGCTGGCCCACCCCCGATTTTCAAAAACTGATGTGAAAAGCGTGCGTCGCCTGGGCTTTGCTGGCGCACCCATGCACGATGCGCTGCTGCTGCGTCTGCAAGAAGCCTTCCAGCCTGAACTGTTCGTCAACCACTATGGCAGCTCGGAGATTTATACCTTTTCCATCAACGCCGACGCGGTGGGGAAACCTGGCAGTGCAGGCCGTGCGGGTGTCAACACGCGTCTGCGTGTGGTCAAGCTCGAGGCCCAAAGCCCCAGCGATGTGGCCAAGCCCATGGAAGAAGGCCAAATCATCGCCGACCTCGATTCGGAGGAAGCCTTTGAGGGCTACCACAACCGGCCCGACGCCAACGCCAAAAGCCTGCGCGATGGCTGGTACTTCACAGGTGACACCGGCTACATAGATGCCGAGGGCGACTTGTTTGTGACGGGCCGCGTGGACGACATGATCATCAGCGGCGGCGAAAACATCTCGCCCGTGGACATTGAGTCGGTGCTTTCTCTGCATCCCTCTGTGGATGAAGTGGCGGTCGCCGGTCTCAAGGACGAACGCTGGGGCCAACGCGTGGTGGCTTTTGTCAAACGCAAGTGTGCGGTGGACGACGCGCAACTCGATGCGCACTGCCGCGAATCCGATCTGGTGAATTTCAAACGGCCGCGCGAATACGTGTTTGTGGAAGAAATTCCTAAATCGCCCGTGGGCAAGGTACTGCGCCGCAAATTGGTGGCAGGCGACTACAGCGCTGAATCAGGCACTGCATCGCCAGAGGACCGCGCCGACTGCACACACAGCCAGATACCTCCAATACCGCCGTTTTGAACTTCAGAGCGCCACCGATTACAGACCACCATCTCCATTCCCTCCCCCTTGAAAGGAAAAAAATGAAACTCACCGATTTGCAACATCCGGCCAACACCCTGAACGCGACACTGGACGGTTTTCGTGTCGAGATCAGCGCGGAACGTCAACGTGCAGACATCGTGCTGGCGCGCCCGCCCTACAACGTGATTTCCATGCGACAGCGTGAACAGCTGCGCATCACCTTTGAGGCGCTGGACGCCAACGATACCGTGCGCGTGATCGTGCTGCGCGGCGAGGGCGAGCACTTTTCCAGCGGCGGCAACATCAAAGGCTTTTTGGAAGCCAGCCCCGAGCACGTGTCCAAGCTCGCCTGGAATGTGGCCTCGCCCGCGCGCTGCAGCAAGCCAGTGATTGCGGCCAATCGCGGCTATTGCTTTGGCGTCGGTTTTGAAATTTCGCTGGCCTGCGATTTCCGTCTGGCCACACCCACGACGCTTTACGCCTTGCCCGAGCAAAAACTGGGCCAAATCCCTGGCTCGGGCGGCTCAGCGCGTTTGCAAAAAATGGTCGGCATCACGCGCACCAAAGACATCGTGATGCGCTCGCGCCGCATCTCGGGGCAACAGGCCTACGACTGGGGCGTGGCCACCACCCTGGTGCCAGATGCCGATCTGGAAAAGGCCACCGACGACCTGGTGAACGAGTTGATTGCTTTTTCGCCGCTAGCCCAGCGCACCGCGAAAAAACTGCTCAACGACACCGAAGACGCGAGCCTCACCGCCTCCATCGAGTTGGAAGGCCACTGCTATTCGCGCCTGCGCAGTTCGCAAGATTTCAAGGAGGGGGTCGAAGCCTTCCATGAAAAACGCAACCCCCAGTTTGTGGGGCTGTGAGAGACCTCCGGAGATTCACCATTTCATTTTCTAACCCTTGAGGAGACAAGTATGAAGGCAAACAAAATCGCGACCATGTTGGCCATGGCTGGCCTGAGCACAGTGGCCCTGGCCCAAAGCGGTCCAATCCGCATTGGCGTGGTGACACCCCTGACCGGCACCTATGCGGGCATCGGCGAGCAGGTCAAATGGGGCTTGAATCTGGCCGCCAAAGAAATCAATGCCAGTGGTGGCGTGATGGGGCGCCAGATCGAGCTGCTCTACGAAGACGAAGAGGCCAATCCGTCTGTGGCTGTACAGAAGGCCGAGAAGCTGTTTCAGACAGGCAAGGTGGACTTCTTGACTGGCACCGTGAACAGCGGATCCACCCTGGCCGTGGGGCAGGTGGCTGAACGCAACAACAAGCTGATCGCCACTACGGTGTCCTTTGCCGACTCCATCACGGGCGACAAGTGCAGCCCCAATGTGTTCCGCGTGAATGCACGTGCAGGCATGCAGTCTGCGGCCCTGGCCGCCTGGGTCGCCTCCACCAAACCCGATGCGCAGGTGTTCTACCTCGGCCCCGACTACGAGATGGGCCGCAGCACCGTGGCCGCCTTCAAGGCTGCGGCAGAAGGCAAGGGCGCCAAATCGGTGGGCGAGCTGTTTGCACCTCTGGATAACAAAGACTACTCACCCTTCTTTGGACAAATCCGCTCGAGCAAACCCAGTGTGATTTACACCTCGGTGGCTGGCAACGACACGGTGCGCCTGTTCACGCAAATGGCGGAGTTTGGTGTCAATCGCAACGTGCTGATCGTGGGCGCCTCTGGCACGGTGACCGGTCAAAATCTGGCCGCTATTGGAAAAGCCGCAGAAGGGTTTGTCACCGGTGTGGGCTACTCCCCCCTCATTGACTCGCCCGAAAACAAAAAGTTTGTGGCCACCTTCAAAGCCGAAAACAAGGCCGACCCCGACCTTTATGGGACCGACAGCTACAGCGTGCTGTATTTCTACAAAGCCGCCGTGGAGAAAGCCAGAAGCACCGACACCGACAAGGTGCGTACCGCCATGCGGGACCTGAAGTGGAACACCCCACAAGGCGTCAAAACCATGCGCGGCGGTGACCACCAGGCCATGCAAGACATGTACGCGGTCAAGATCACCAACGGCAAGTTCGATATCGTCGGTCGCGTGGCTGCGGCAGACGCCATCGGGCCCGACGCCTGCACCAAGTTTTGACCTGACAAAGGCCTCACTGACATGACCTCCATCCTTGAATGGCTGCAGTTTGTCTTGGCACCCCAGTCCATCAATGGCTTGTCCATTGGTGTGGCGGTGGTGCTGATGGCACTGGGCCTGACCATTATTTTTGGCCTGCTCGATGTCATCAACATGGCACACGGTGAATGCTATGCCCTCGGCGCCTACATGGTGGTGGTCATTTTGGGCATGGGGCTGTCGTTTTGGTGGGCCTTGGTGCTCACGCCCCTCATCATGGGGCTGTTCGGCTATGTGATGGAACGCGGGCTGATCCAGCGCGTGTTCCACAGCAAGGACCGGCACACCCTCACGCTTTTGCTCACGTTTGGAATGGCCACGGTGCTCGAAGACGCGATCAAGATCGTCTTCGGCGCCAATCCCCAGCGCGTCGAGGCCCCCGTCAGCGGTGGCACCGAATTGCTGGGTCTTTTCTTCCCCAACTACCGCCTGTTTGTGATGCTCGTGGGCGGCGCCATCATCGTCGCGGTTTGGCTCTTGGTGTTTCGCACATCGCTGGGCGCTGTCGTTCGCGCAGCGGCGTACGACAAAGACATGAGTGCCTCGCTGGGCATTCCGGTGTCGCGCGTGTACGCGCTGACCTTTGCCTTTGGCGTGGCCTTGGCCGGCATTGCAGGCGTGTTGCTGGCACCGATTTACTCGGTGTTCCCCACCATGGGGCGTGACTTTGTGCTGATTGCCTTCAGCGTCGTCATCATCGGGGGCATGGGCTCAATCAAAGGTGCGGTGCTTGCCGGACTCTTGCTCACGCAGGTGCAATCCCTGTCCAGTTTATTCATCTCTCCTGTCTGGAACGACACGCTGCTCTTTGGCATCATGGTGATCGTGTTGATGTGGCGTCCACAGGGCCTCTTTGGAAAGCTAGGCCATGCTTGATCGCTACACATCCTCACCTGATGCCAAACCCAACGTGGTGCGTTTATTGGCCCTGGTTTTTTTTGGGGCTGCTTTGCTCTTTGCCATTGTCGGTACGTTGCTGGACGACAGCTTCTACGTGCGCCTGGCAACGGAAGCTTTGATTTTTGGTGGCCTGGCCTTGTCGGTCGATTTGCTGCTTGGCCATGTGGGCCTGCTGCCGCTTGGGCAAGCCTTGTTCTTTGGCCTGGGGGCTTATGTGTCGGCCTTGGTGCTCAAACACTGGGCGGCATCATTTCTGCTGGCAATTGTGGTGAGCGTGGCGTTTTGCGCGTTCGCTGGCCTGATCGGCGGCTTGATCGCCATCCGATCCAAAGGGGTGTACTTTGCCCTCATCAGCTTTGGCCTCGCGCAGGTGATCTCCAAGGTCGTCTACAACACGCGTGAGCTTGGCGCATCGGATGGCATGACGGGCGTGCCTATCGTGACCGTGTTACCCGGCTTGCAAACGGACAACCCTTTGGGGTTTTTCATCGTCACCTGGCTGGTGATTGGCGGGCTTTACCTGGGCTTGCGTTATGTGATGCAAACCCCCATGGGCCGCTTGTTCTCGGCCATTCGGGTCAACGAACACCGGGTGGGATTCTTGGGTTTTGACGCCTGGCGTTTCAAGCTGGTGGCTTTCGTGGCGGCCGCTGTGGTGGCTGGTCTGAGTGGAGCGCTCTACCCCATGCTGCGCGGCTTTGTCTCGCCTGAACTGATGTTCTTTCAAGTCTCTGGCAGCGCCGTGGTCAACGTGATCGTGGGTGGCTCCGGCACACTGATTGGGGCGCTGTACGGCTCAGGTTTGCTCACCGTCCTCAAGTCGGTGCTGGGTTCTTTCACGGCGCACCATCACATCGTCATTGGTTTTCTGTTTGTGGTGGTGGTGATCGCCTTCCCCCGGGGCATCGTCGGCTATTTGGTACCCCTCTTGGAAAAACGCGGATCCAACAACCCTCGCGGAGGCCAAGCATGAGCCAACCCTCTGAACAAGACGCCATCTTGAGCGTGCGCGGGCTGGGCGTACGCTTTGGTGAACTCAAAGCTGTGCACGACCTGAGCTTTGATGCGCAGCGCGGTCACATCACCGCCATCATTGGCCCCAATGGCGCCGGCAAGAGCACAGCGTTCAACCTGATCAGCGGTGCCATCACGCCCAGGAGTGGGCAAGTACAGTTTGAAGGACACACGGTCACCGGCTTTGCGCCCAACAAGATGCTCGCAGCGGGCTTGTCGCGCTCATTCCAAATCACCAATTTGTTCTTTGATTTGAGCGTGCACGAAAACCTGCGCCTGGCCGCTCACTACCTGCAGCAGGGCAAAGGCTGGTGGAGCCCGGTGCACAACAGCCAGGTGGCACTGGCCCGGGCCGACGAATTGCTCACCCAATTCGGTCTGACACACAAGGCCCACGAACTGGCCGGTCACCTCTCGCACGGCGAGCAGCGCCGTTTGGAAATTGCCGTGGCTCTGGCCTCCAAGCCGCGCATGCTGCTGCTCGACGAACCCACGCAAGGCATGAGTCATGCCGACACACAAGAAACTGCCGAGCTGATCGGGCGACTGGCCAGCGATTTTGGCCTGAGCGTGTTGCTGGTGGAGCATGATGTCGAATTGGTCATGCGCGTCTCCGACCACGTCGTGGTCATGGCCCAAGGCATGAAGATCGCCGACGGTACGCCCGAGGCCGTGCGTGCCAACCCTGCCGTCCAAACCGCCTACTTTGGCGACAAGCATTGAAGCGGGAGCAAGACAGCATGTTGGAACTCAAAAACCTGCACACCCACTATGGCCTGAGCCACATCCTGCAAGGGGTCAACCTGGCCGTCAACAAGGGAGAGGTGGTCGGGCTCTTTGGCCGCAACGGCGTGGGCAAAACCACCGTCATGAAAACCGTGGCCGGCTGGGTCAAACCTACTGAGGGCGAAATCCTGTTCGAAGGCCAATCGCTCGCAGGCTGCACGCCCGATCAAATCAGTCGCATGGGCATTGGCCTCGTCCCCGAGGACCGCCGCATCTTCCCCGGTCTCACCGTCGAAGAAAACCTGCGCCTGGGCTTTTTGCAAGCCCCAGGCACAGGCAGCGCTGAAAAGCGCAGCAAGCTGGACGGCATCTACCAACGCTTCCCGCGCTTGGCCGAGCGGCGCAAACAAATGGGCACGACCCTTTCGGGTGGCGAGCAGCAAATGCTGGCCATCGCCAGGGTGCTCACCGGCAAGCCTCGTCTGTTGCTCATCGACGAGCCCACCGAAGGGCTGGCCCCGATCATCGTGCAAGAACTCGTCACCTTGATGCAGAGCCTGGCCCGGGAAGGCCAAGCAATTTTGCTGGTTGAGCAAAACATCCACCTGGCCTTAAAGCTCAGTCAGCGCTTTTACCTGATGGAGCGTGGCCAGATCGAGTTGGCCGGCGCCAGCAGCGATGAGGCAGCCAAGGGCAAGTTGCTCCATGAAGTGAGTGTGTGATTGCCTTCGCCTAAGTCACGCTACGTGGATCAGCACGCTCAAGCGATGAACCACAGATGATCCGCCGCACGCGCTATGGAAAACCTTGACCTCACCGTCCTGCGCCACCTGCTGAGTTGGCGACAGCAAGGACAAAGAGCCTTGTTGGCCACCGTGGTGCGCACCTGGGGCTCGTCGCCTCGCCCGGTCGGCTCGATCATGGCCTTGCACGAAAGCGGAGCTGTGGTGGGTTCTGTCTCTGGTGGCTGCATCGAAGACGATTTGATTTACCGCTACCGCCAGGGCAGCACAGCGGATGCCACCTGCCACCACGCGATTGCCGATGGCCCACCCGAACGTGTGCGCTACGGGGTCAGCGCAGATGAAGCACACCGGTTTGGATTGCCGTGTGGCGGGACTTTGGAGTTGTTGCTGGAATTCAACCCCGATGCGGCGCTGCTGGCCGAACTGTTGACCGCTTTGGAGGGCGGACAGCTCATGGCGCGCAGCACGCACATGGCTACAGGTCGTGTCCAGCTTCGCAGCATCACCAGCCCACAGACTCTGCACGATGACGGCCAGTGCTTGCACAACACCTTTGGCCCCGAATACCGTCTGCTGCTGATCGGTGCAGGCCAGTTGGCCGAGTACTTGGCAACCATGGCGTGCTTTTGCGGTTTCTCCGTCTCCGTCTGTGACCCCCGGCAAGAGTACCGCGGCAGCTGGTCGGTGTCTGGCGTGCGCTTGATCGAGGGCATGCCCGACGATGTGGTGCGTGATTTCGGTGTGGATCGGCGCACCGCCGTCATCGCCCTCACGCACGACCCCAAGCTCGACGACCTGGCCTTGCTCGAAGCCTTGGCCTCGGAAGCGTTTTACGTCGGTGCGATCGGCTCGCGGCGCAACAACCAGGTGCGCCGCGCCCGCATGATCGAGCACTTTGCGCAAACCGAGGGCAGTCTGGCTCGGCTGCGCGGTCCGATTGGCCTGTACATCGGCAGCAAAACACCATCGGAGATTGCCGTCAGTGTCATGGCCGAACTGCTCGCGTTGAAAAATGGGCTCCGTTTGCCCAGCCATATGCAGGTGGGCCCCGCCAAAGAGGGCATGGCCATGGCAAGCCACGAGCCCGAAGGTCTTGTGTGCGGGGTGTCACCGGGCTGACCGCTGGCTCGAGCCGGTGAGCCAGGCGCTCAAACCCCGGCTTTGACTTCCTGCGCAAACTGCTTGCGGTAGTCCTTGGGCGAGTGGCCTTTCCAGCGCTTGAAGCTGCGGCTGAAATTGGTCTGGTCGCTGAAGCCGATTTTCTCGGCGACATGGCCCAGGGGCAGGCGCGACTGGCGCAGGTACCAGCAGGCCAGCTCGTTGCGGGCCTCGTCGAGCAGCTGCTGGTAGCTGATTTTTTCGGACTCGAGCTTGCGCAGCAGCGTGCGCCGCGACATCGACAGGCGCTCGGCCACCTGGTCCAGCGAGGGCCAATGCGGCTGCTGCGCGTGCAGAAAATGCCGCACCTTGGCGCTCACGCTGCCCCTGAGCCTCTCGAGTTCCTCATCGCCGGCCTGGCAGACGTGGCGGTACAGGTTCGGGTCGTGCAGCGCGCTCGGGCGATCGGCCACTTCGACCGGGAATTCGTAGCCCAGCACCGGCGAGTTGTAGACACATTCGGGGCCCAGGACCTCGGCGCCCAAGGGCTCGCCCTGCGGCGCGGCCCAGGGCAGGAGCACCCGGCCGCACTGCAAGTCGCTCGGGTGGGCCAGGCCCTGCAGGATGCTGAACTTGGCAAACACCGTCACGTTTTCGACGAACACGCTGTAGTCCTGCAGCGGGATGCGAGGGTGCATGCACAGGCGCACCCAACCCGCCTCGCGCCGGCATTCGAAATCGAACAGGCGGTTGCGGATGTGCGCGTAGCGCGCGATGGTCTCCATCGCGTGGCCCATCGAGCGGCTGGCCAGCGCCGCCGCGCCCATGCTGCCGTGCGCGGCCATCGGGATCTGCAAGCCCAGCCAGCGCCCACCGTGCGGCTGCTGCATGGCGCGGGTGGCGTCAAAGATCGGCAGATAGTCCAGCAGCGGCAAAAGCCGGGGTTGCTCCAGGCTCTCGCGCTGCGCGGCCGACAGCGGCAGGCGCAGCATGCCGGAAAAGAGCTGGAAATACATGGAATGGACGCTGGGCAAAAACCATTCGGCCGGCAGGTCGGCCACCCCGTCGTCCAGAGGCACAGGCTGCAGCAATGCGCCGGAGGCTGGCACCAATTGATCAATTATTGGCATGTTGGACTCTGGTCTGGGGTGAGTGGAGCATCCAAAATTTAATCGTTAACCGCCACATTTACAACAGGGTAAGCGTCAAACAAGATCAATTCGGCGGTCAACACCTGACCAGCCCCTCAACGTCGGGCAAAAAACAGGAGACAAATGTGAACGCCTCTCAAATCCAGAACCTGCTCGTCGTCTGCCTGATCCTGGGCTTTGCGACGATGGAAGTGATCAGCTACCGCTACCGCGACACCGTGCACGCCACGGCCAACGACACCAAGCTCGAACTCTTCATGTTCCTGAGCCTGTTGGCCGTCACCCAACCGCTGGCGATTTTGGTCACCGGCAAACTCGGCCACTGGCTGGCGCCACAGTACAAGGGCGTGCTGGCCGACTGGCCCTGGTGGGCCATGGTGGGCCTCTTGATCCTGGTGGACGACCTCACGCAGTACTGGTGGCACCGCCTGTCGCACACGCCGCTGCTGTGGCCGCTGCACCGCGCCCACCACTCGGCCGAGTACATGAGCATCCGCATCACCTTCCGCAACAACTTCTTTTACTACCTGATGATGCCGGGCCTGTGGCTGGCCGGTTGCCTGCTGTACCTGGGCGTGGGCGGCCTGGTGTACGCGCTGTACGTGGTGGTCAAGCTGTCTGTGATCTTGGGCGCGCACTGCGCCTGGCGCTGGGACGAACCGCTCTACCGCATCCCGGCACTGCGCCCGCTGATGTGGGTGCTCGAGCGCACCATCTCCACCCCCGCCACCCACTGGGCGCACCACGCCATCACCAACGCCGACGGCGTCGGCCACTACAAGGGCAACTTCGGCAACCTGCTGTTTGTGTGGGACATGATTTTTGGCAGCGCCCACATCACCCGGCGCTACCCGGCCAAAGTCGGCCTGATCGACGACCAGCTGTTTGGGCAGGAGCGCTGGTACCACCAGATGTTCTATCCTCTGCTGCAGTCGCGCCGCGAACACAGCGCCCTGAAGTTTGGCGGCCGCCCCTACACCGAAGACCATCCCACCTGAGCTGCTGGAGCCCCGCATGCGCGAAGCCGAACCCCACGCCGACCCCACGCACAGCCGATTGCAGGCCGTGTTCGCGCGCCAGGCCGAGACCGCCTTGCGTCTGCGTCAAAGCAGCTGGCCAGAGCGCGTCGCCAAAATCCGCCGCCTGCGCGACGCGGTGATCGCGCGCACCGAGGCCTGGTACGCGGCGGCCCACGCGGACTTTGGCAAGCCCCCGGGCGAGGTCGATCTGGCCGAGATCCTGCCCGTGTGCCTGGAAGCCAACGACGCGATCCGCCACCTCAAGCAATGGATGAAGCCGCAGCGCGTGTGGCCGACCTGGCTGACGCTGGGCACGCGCAGCCACGTGCAGCATGTGCCGCGCGGGCGCTGCCTGATCATTGGCCCCTTCAACTACCCGGTCAACCTCACGCTCGGGCCGCTGGTCTCTGCGGTGGCAGCGGGCAACACGGCGATCGTCAAACCGTCCGAACTCACGCCCCGCCTGTCGGCCCTGATCGCCGAGGTGGTGCGCGAGGTCTTCAGCGAAGACGAGGTGGCCGTGTTCGAAGGCGATGCGCAACTGGCCATGGCCCTGCAGCAGCTGCCGTTTGACCACGTGTTTTTCACCGGCAGCCCGGCGATCGGCAAGCAGGTCATGGCGGCGGCGGCCCAGCACCTGGCCAGCGTCACGCTCGAGCTGGGCGGCAAGAGCCCGACCATCGTCGACGAAAGCGCCGACCTGCGCCTGGCCGCCAAAAACATCGTCTGGGCCAAGTTCGCCAATGCGGGCCAGACCTGCATCGCGCCCGACCATGTGTATGTGCACGCGCGCGTGAAAGACGCCTGGGTCGCGCACTGCCGCGAGGAGCTGGCCCGGGCCTATGGCCGCAGTCTGCAAGCGCAAAGCGAGAGCCCGCACCTGGCGCGCATCGTCAACAGCCGCCACGCCACGCGGCTGGCCGCCCTGCTGCAAGACGCCAAGGCGCGCGGCGCGCGCCTGCTGGCCGGCGGCGAGGCCCTGCCCGAGGACCGTTTTGTGCAGCCGGCATTGCTCGACCAGGTGCCGCCCGAGGCGCGCATCATGCAAGAAGAAATTTTTGGCCCGCTGCTGCCGGTGATCGCCTACGAATCGCTGGACGAGGTCATCGCCGCCATCAACGCCGCGCCCAAGCCGCTGGCGCTCTACCTCTACAGCCGCCGGCGCGCCCACATCGATCAGGTGCTGCAGCGCACCGTCTCGGGCGGGGCCTGCGTCAACCATGCGCTGGTGCAGTTCCTGCACGGCCGCCTGCCCTTTGGCGGGGTCAACAACTCGGGCATCGGCCATGCCCACGGCCACTACGGCTTCAAGGCCTTCAGCCACGAACGTGCCGTGGTGCAAACCCAGCTGCCCTGGGTGGCCACGCTGTTTTCGGCCGGCGCCATCCCGGCGCCGATCCGCAAGGTCCTCAAGGCCGGGCTCAAATGGCTTTGAACGGCCCAGGCGCAGCGCCTGGGCGCAAACTCATTTGCGGCGCAAATCCACCACGCGCTTGGCCTTGCCCTGGCTGCGCTCGACGCCGCCTTCG
>JACCDW010233812.1_pt1 | contig 15581 bp, 17 predicted proteins | sample 7449781 | NCBI WGS metagenome assembly JACCDW01 (sample SAMN15323449, study PRJNA562643) | freshwater metagenome | isolation source: river surface water | place: USA:Blue River Watershed | collected 2017-08-18
ATTGGCTCGGAGGCTTGAACGATATTCGCCTCGCATTGGGCGTTCGATTGAAGATTGAGAACAATAACCATGAGCATCTCGAACTCCTCTCACCCGATGATCCACTTCGCGGCGTATATGCGGTCTATACCTGGCTCGGTTGGCTACAGGAGACGCTCCTTGCGGCGTTGATGGATGAAATATCAGATTAAGATAGCGCCATGTCTTTAACCATCTCTCGTGAATTTGTTGATGCAATTCTCGAACAGTCACGTGCCGAGTATCCAGATGAGTGCTGCGGTGTAATTCTTGGCCCGGTAGGCAAAGATTCGCCAACTCGGCTAAAGCCAATGATTAACGCTGCACATTCGCCAACTTTCTACGAATTTGATCCTAAAGATTTGCTCGCTCTCTACCGCGAAGTCGATGACAATGATGAGGAGATCGTCGTTATCTATCACTCGCATACAGAGACCGAGGCCCGACCATCGCGCACTGATATCGCCTACGCCGGCGAGCCCGGCGCACATTACGTCCTCGTCTCTACCCGCGAAGAGATTGCACCTGCAACCGAATTCCGCTCATTTCGCATTATCGATGGCGTGGTAACTGAGGAAGAAGTTTCAATTACCGAATAAGGCTCTTTTTCGCCATAATACGGCTATGTCTATTGAAGTCCGTATCCCCACCATCCTTCGTCCTTACACAAAGGATCAGAAATCTGTAACAGCCGCTGGTGCAAATCTCTCAGCGCTTATCTCAGATCTCGATGCCCAGTACGCCGGATTGGGTGAGCGTCTTCTCGAGAATGGCGCACTTCGCCGCTTCATCAATATCTATATCAATGATGAAGATGTTCGTTTTCTCGGTGGCCTTGAAGCGCCTCTGAAAGATGGCGACTCAGTCACCATCCTGCCAGCTGTCGCCGGCGGCAGCATAGATTCAATCTAAGAATTCACCATGGCCCGCTACGACTCGTTGGCTGCTTCGGTTGGTAATACGCCGCTCATCGGTCTGCCACGGCTTTCACCGGCGCCAAATGTTCGGTTGTGGGCGAAGATGGAAGATCGCAACCCAACTGGTTCTATTAAAGATCGCACCGCAATCTCGATGGTCGACGAGGCAGAGAAGAGTGGTCTGCTAAAACCTGGGGCAACAATTCTCGAACCAACCAGTGGCAACACTGGAATCTCTCTGGCAATGGCGGCAAAGGTTCGCGGATATCAATTAATCTGCGTAATGCCAGAGAACACAAGCCCGGAACGTCGCCAACTTCTTGAGATGTGGGGAGCGCAGATCATCTCTTCTCCTGCGGCGGGCGGTTCAAATGAAGCTGTTCGCGTAGCAAAAGAGATTGCTGCTGCAAACCCTGATTATGTATTTCTCTATCAATATGGAAATCCAGCTAACACATTGGCCCACTACAACGGTACTGGTCCAGAGATTTTCCGTGACCTACCAACAATCACCCACTTTGTCGCTGGATTAGGAACAACTGGAACGTTGATGGGTGCCGGACGTTACCTGCGCGAACAGAAATCCGATGTTCAGATCATCGCTGCCGAACCACGCTATGGCGAACTTGTCTATGGACTTCGCAATATAGATGAGGGTTTTGTGCCCGAACTCTACGATGCGTCGGTCCTTACACGTCGATTCTCCGTAGGTGCAGAGGATTCAGTGAAGCGAGTCCGAGAGCTCTTGCATGTAGAGGGAATCTTCGCTGGCATCTCAACTGGTGCGATTCTCCATGCAGCAATTGCAATGGGGCAGGAGGCGCTCCGCGAAGGACGCGATGCCGATATCGCCTTTATTGTCTGCGATGGCGGATGGAAATATCTCTCTACCGGTATCTACGGAAGCGATGTTGATGGCGCAACTGATGCCCTTGATGGCACGCTCTGGGCTTAACTCAACGTACGATTAGCCCATGAGCAACGCGCCAATCGGAATCTTCGATTCTGGCGTCGGCGGATTGACTGTTGCTAGAGCAATTCTGGATCAGCTCCCAAACGAATCAATTCTCTACATTGGCGATACCGCACGTGGCCCCTACGGCCCACGACCACTGGCTGAAGTCCGTGACTTCTCATTGGAGACCTTAGATTTCTTAGTCGAACAAGGCGTGAAGGCGTTGGTAATTGCCTGTAATACCGCTAGTGCGGCAATGCTCCGTGATGCTCGCGAACGATATTCCGTTCCGGTAATTGAGGTCATTCAACCAGCTGTCCGACGCGCAGTCGCAGCCACACGAAGCGGAAAAGTGGGAGTTATTGGTACTCGCGCAACTATCGATTCGAAGGCTTACCTCGATGCATTTGCGGCGGCGCCGCACTTGCAGATTACCTCTGTTGCATGTCCGCAATTTGTTGAGTTTGTCGAGCGCGGTGAAACTTCTGGTGAAGCGATTACCCAGGTTGCTCGCCAATACTTAGCGCCGATGATTGAGGCAGATGTAGATACCTTGGTTCTTGGTTGCACTCACTACCCGTTGCTGACCGGCGTGATCTCATATGTAATGGGAAATGGCGTATCTCTCGTCTCTAGCGCAGAAGAGACTGCTAAAGATCTCTATCGCGTCTTGGTCGAAGGCTCCATGCTTCGCAGCACAGAGAGCGCTCCGCCTACTCATCGATTCTTGGCTACCGGGGATGCGAAGGCATTCGAATCACTTGCGCGACGTTTCCTCGGGCCTGAAGTGGGCTCGGTTCAGCACCAAGATCTCTAGCTTTCCAGAAGTAATCTCCACAACTAAACCAGAACGATATGAGGATGCAATGTCACGTAACGATGGCCGCTCAGTAGATCAACTCCGCGATATCAAGATCACTCGAGGCTGGCTAGACCATGCAGAGGGTTCGGTTCTCGTTGAGTTCGGTAAGACACGCGTTCTCTGCGTCGCTTCATTTACGCCAGGCGTACCACGTTGGCTCAAAGATAGTGGAAATGGTTGGGTCACCTCGGAGTACTCAATGCTTCCTCGCGCAACACATACCCGCTCTGATCGAGAGAGCGTAAAGGGAAAACTTGGCGGACGCACTCAAGAGATTTCACGACTTATCGGACGATCACTTCGTGGAATTGTTGATATGAAAGAACTTGGCGAGAACACCATTGTTATCGACTGCGATGTTCTACAGGCAGATGGCGGCACGCGTACTGCAGCTATTACCGGTGCTTATGTTGCTCTCGCCGATGCAATCTCATGGGCGCAACGCGAAGGCCACATTAAATCTGGCGCGAAGCCACTGGCAGATTCAGTTGCGGCGATTAGCGTCGGAATCATCGATGGCGTTCCAATGCTCGATCTCTGCTACGAAGAAGACGTACGAGCTGAGACCGATATGAATGTTGTCTGTGCTGGCGACGGACAGTTTATTGAAGTACAGGGAACAGCAGAGGGTGCTCCCTTTGATCGTGCGCTCCTAGATTCATTGTTGAACTTAGCCGTTGCGGGCTGTGCAACTCTGACCGAACTTCAGAAGAAGGCTCTCACCGCGTGAGCAAAAAGCTTTTACTAGCAACAAGAAATCAGGGAAAGATTGTTGAGTTTCGACGAATTCTCGACGCACTTGCTCCTGGCGAAATTGAGTTGGTAGGGCTTGATCAATTTCCCGATCTCCATGATGTTGATGAGACTGGAACAACTTTCCAAGAGAATGCGCTGCTCAAGGCGCGCGAGATGTCTGAGGCAACTGGACTTCCAGCAATTGCAGATGACAGCGGTCTCTGTGTTGATGCGCTCAATGGCGACCCTGGTATTTTTTCAGCGCGTTGGGCAGGTAAGCATGGTGACGACAAGGCAAATCTAGAGAAGGTTTTGGCGCAGTTGAAGGATGTTCCTGATTCGAAGCGGAGCGCATACTTCATCTGCGTTGCAGCGCTCTACCTTCCTAATGGAGATACTCACTGTGAAGAGGGTCGATTCCATGGCTGGATACTTCATCACCCTGTAGGTGAGAATGGCTTTGGCTATGACCCGATCTTTCGTCCCGATGGGCTAGCTATCTCGAGCGCGCAGATGAGCGCAGATGAGAAGGATGCGATGAGCCACCGTGGCAAAGCGCTCCGCGCGATAGCACCTCATGTGATGAGAGCCCTTAATTCTCTAGGCTAAACTTCTCCCATACGCCGAGCAGCTCACTGCGCTGGCGCAATCCGAGGAGATACACGTGGCAGTAAAGAAGAAGTCAGCAGCAAAGAAGCCTGCAGCCAAGAAGGTCGCAAAGAAGACAACTGCAAAGAAGCCTGCAGCTAAGAAGGTAGCCAAGAAGGCTGCGCCAAAGAAGTCGACTGCGAAGAAGGTTGCTAAGAAGGTTGCTAAGAAGGCAGTGGCGAAGAAGACAACTGCGAAGAAGGTTGCAAAGAAGGCTGTCGCCAAGAAGGCAACAACTAAGAAGGCTGCGCCAAAGAAGTCTGCTGCAAAGAAGGTCGCCAAGAAGGCACCTGCTCGTAAGAGCGCAGCTTCATCAGTTGTTATTCCACCAGTTCCAACAGGTTCATCACGCGATCGCGTAAATGTCTCTACCACTCCAGTTGCTCCAGCTAAGGCGCCAGCAGCTCCAGCGAAGCCATCAGCGACTCCTCGTCAGGGCTCATCGAAGGGTGTTCTCCTTGCAGTACTGCTCGGAGTCGCAATCCTTACTGCAATTGTTGCTTCACAGCAGTCATCATCACCAAAGAATGAAGCGACACCAAGTGCTTCACCAACAGCTGAAGCTTCACCAACTGCAACAGCAACTGAAGAGGCATCACCAACAGCTGAAGCGACCACCGAGGCAACGGCTGAAGCGACAGATGGTGCAGTTCTTACTGGTGGTGCGCCAACACGTTTTATTGGTAACTGGAAAGATGCTGATAAGACCGTACTCGTTATCTCATGGCGCTCACCAGGCGAAGATGTTGCTGGCTACAAGGTTGAGCTCCGCTCAAACCGTGGCGAGTGGAAGGAACATTCACAACTTCCAGCAGATCAGTTGAAGCTTGATCTCACCAAGACATCTACCGATGGCGAAACCTCATTCCGAGTCTCAGCTATCTATAACGATGGTTCGATTGCAATCGCAAATGCCTTTGGCTTTGCCGGTCAATTCGAATAATCAATTTAAAGATCTAAATTAAGTGAGCCCCATCCACATGGATGGGGCTCACTTATTTAACCCTGCATTACTCTGATATTTGAATTGAAACTAATCGAGATATTTGAGGATTTCGGCGACATAGACTGCGACGCCAGTCGGTACTAAATGAACACCATCGGGGGCGAAGTACTCGGGGCGACCTTCGGAGATAGCGCTCCAATCAATCACCTTCACATTACTAAAGCGGGTAGCGGCGGCAGCTATGAGGGCATTGTTGCTATCTCGCCATGGTCGCGGCACCGCGGTATTGACCACGATAACCTCTGGTTGGTCGGCTAACTCGGTGAAGATTTCAGAGACGATCTCAACTGTCAGCGCGCCGTTATTACCTAAGTTCATTACAACCGGACCACTTGGGGCAGAGCTCTTATCGTGGCGAATTACATCCAGGAGCTCGGGTGCTTGCCTACCAACTCGGGCGTTAATCAGTGAAATTGGAGACTTCTCCGCTAAAGATGAACGAATTCCGAGAATTACAGAGTCACCGGTGAGCCATATGCCGGTATCCGTTTGCGTAGGTAGAACGGACTCTCCCTCGATTTGAGCGATGAGATCCGCTTTAGCTTGATTGCCAATGTTTATTGCTCGAACACTGATTACCGAGATGAGTGCGAATATAACGAGTACGGCAGCGGTAAATCGAATCTGCTGTCGCTTCTTCTCTTGCAGAGTTCGATACTTCAAGCCCTTAATCCAGTAGCTCAACACTCCTCGTCGCACTGGAAGTTCGATGTAGCGCAACGAGATATCGGCAAGGGCAAAGACAATTAATATGCGAAGTGCAGTCAGCGCCCAGGTCTTGCCGGCGAGATCAACCATGGGACGTGTGACTTGAAAAATCACCCAATGCCATAGATAGATTGCATAAGAACGTTCGCCAATCCATAGCAGTACGCGATTTTGCAGAATTGGCGCAAAGCGAGATGCGGGGTGCACGATAGAGGTGATGATGGCGGCACCGAAGAGGCCGGCTAATGGAAATGCAATCTTGTAGAGAGTTGGATCGGCCTCTTCAATCAGGAGGAATGTCGCAAGAATTCCTAGGAAACCAAAGACACCGATGCCATCGATAAAGTTCTGGGCGTTTGAGCTAACTTCACGGTTAAAGTTCTGCGGAACCCACGAGACAGCGAGGGCGGCACCGAGAAAGAGGCCGATGCTATGGGTATCGGTGCCGAAGTAAACATGGCTTACCTTTGATGCGCTGGCTGCATCGAGCGAAAATGAGACCACCATCAGTGCAACACCAGAAAATCCTGCGATTATTAGCGAGACCAACGCGACTCGTTTTTTGCCAAACCAGCGGAGTACTAAGAGAAGAATGAGCGGCCAGAGAAGGTAGAACTGCGCCTCTACCGCGAGCGACCAAGTATGTTGCAAGAGCGGTGGGCGACCTATCGCCTCAAAGTAATCGAGATGGCGGCCAACGAGCCACCAATTCATAGAACCGGTGAGCGCAAAGGGCGTATCAATAAGGAACCGCTTAATTGTCTCCGGTGCCCAAAGACCAACGCCGATAGCGGTGACAATTAACATAAAAGCTAGCGCTGGAAGTAGGCGGCGTATGCGTGCGAGATAGAAGGCGCGGAGATCGAGTCCGCCGCTTCGCTCGATTGAATCGAGCAGCAAACGCGTGATCACATAACCGGAGATGACGAAGAAGAGATCTACGCCGAGAAAGCCACCTGGAATCCAATCGAATCCAAGGTGATAGAAGATAACAGCGATTACTGCGAGAGCTCGAAGCCCATCAATAGCAGGTATGTATTGGATACCGCGTTTGGTAGCCATTGCGATTACTTGCGCTTAGTGGTTGATTTCTTTGGTGCGCTCTTCTTGGCAACGCGCTTTGCAGGTGTTGATTTTGTAACGCGCTTTGCTGTTACACGCTTTGGTGCATCGATTGCAGGAGCGGTGCGGCGGCTCTCAACTTGGATTGGATCTTTCTGGCGAACAGTGCCATCGTCATTGAGTGAATCGCTGACAATTGCTTGCATATTTGCCAGGCGAGCAAATGCGCCGTCGAGTCGTTGACGAGATTGTGCGATCGCTTGCTCAGCTGCGGTAAGTGCCTGTGATTGGACTCGATAGAGCTTCTCAGATTCAGCGATGACTTCAGCTAGCCAGCGGCGGTATTCAATAACTTCATTTGCAGCATCTGCGACGATTCGTTCGCCTTCGCGTCGAGCCGCTGATGCAACAGCTGCAGCTTCGCGACGCTTATTATCAAGGAGCGCCTCTGCCTCGCGAGTTGCCTCCGTGACCAGCTCTGCCGCCTCAGTCTCTGCGGTCGAGATGTACTTGCGACCACGAGCCTCTGCGCCAGAGAGAATGCTCCGCGCCTTTACCTCTGCGCCTTCAACGAGATCCTTCGCATTGCGAGTTGATTCGTTGAGGATTCGCTCAGCGGTGGAATGTGACTTCGCCTCACGTGCCTGCGCTGACTTAATCATCAGCATCGCAGTCTCGGTGGCGAGGATCTCAAACTCTTCCTTGCTTAAGGCGGTGATATCTCGACGCGAACGTAGGTCACTGAGTTGTGATTCGAGTTCGCGGATACGGTCGACAGGGTTACCTACTGGTGTGCGCTCCGACTCTTCGCGAAAGCCAACCCAGTTGAGAAAATCCTTCTTCTCTGCCATTGATAATCCCCAATGCCTCTATCGAAACCATTATTACAAGGCTCATAGATTAGGGCATTACCGGGCAGGTGAAAATCGCAGCTCTTAGCGTGCGCGGTAGATGGCGAAGCAGATAGCCAGATATTGGCTAATCCATGCGGCGAGCACGAAGATATGGAAGAGCTCATGGAAGCCGAAGTACTTAGCCGCTCGTCCAGGCTTCTTGAGCGCGTAGAAGATCGCCCCAATTGAGTAGAAGAGGCCGCCGATGAGGATAGGAATGATCACCCATAACCCACCACGCTCGTAGAGCTGCGGTGTATAAACGACAGCGACCCAACCGAGAACTAGATAGTTAGCAACGTAGAGCCATCGGGGTGCGCCAATCCAGAAGACGCGAATGGCGACACCAACAAGGGCTCCAGTCCAGATAATTGCTAAGAGAATATTGCGATCGGCAGGTTCTAGGAGCGCAACGGCAAATGGTGTGTAAGAACCGGCGATAAGTAAATTGATATTTGCGTGATCCCAACGGCGCCAAATCTTCTTCTTCGCCGGAGACCATGGCACACGGTGATAGATAGCAGAGACGCTAAAGAGCATGATCGCTGTTATCGAGTAGAGCGCGACTGCAAATTTGAGCGACTCTTTACTTAAGATGAAGAGCACAAGAGAGGCGATGATTACCGCAGGTGTAGCGCCGAGGTGGAACCAACCGCGCAGCTTGGGTGGCTCAACTTGGTTGGTGTCAGACAGATGCTCACTCGTCATCTCTCAACCTTACTTGGCTCACCTCAAATTCAGCTCGAGTTTGCTCAGATTTCATTTTGAGATATTACGCTCAGGGTGTGAATAAGAGTTTCGCCGAGTTAATCGGCTCGGCAATATTGGCCATGGTTGTTGTCGGCTCTGGTGCAATGGCCGAAGATCTCACAAATGACATTGGCCTTCAGCTCTTGATTAATGCAGCAGCCACAGGTGCGATCCTCTGGCTCCTGATTCAAACCTTCGGGTCAATATGCGGCGCGCACTTCAATCCATTGGTAACTTCAATTTTCCTATTTCGCCGAGAGATTAGCCGTAGTCAGGCGGGGCTCTATATCTTGGTTCAAACCATCGGGATGGTAATCGGAACCATTATCGCCAATCTCCTCTTTAGCCATCCCGCAATTGATATCTCAGAGAAGGTGCGAGGCGGCGGCAATCTCTATTTGAGTGAAGTTATTGCGACGGCAGGGCTAATTTTCATCATTTTCCAACTATCAACAATCAAGAATGGTCAGCATGTCGCAGGCGGTGTTGCTACCTGGATATTTAGCGCTTACTTCTTTACCTCTTCAACTTCTTTTGCAAATCCAGCAATCACTATTGGTCGAATCTTTAGTGACACCTTCGCTGGAATAGCGCCGCAATCAGCGGTAACTTTTATCCCATTCCAGATTATGGGCGCACTTCTTGGTTATGCAACTTTCCGTTACTTTCAAAAGAGTTCAACTTTCAAGTCGAACTTAAATTCGCAGTCTGATTCAGGGCGCCAATTAGAGAAGGAGTAGTTCCACAATGAGCGAGAAGAAGACAATCCTCTTTGTCTGCGTCCATAACGCAGGTCGTTCGCAGATGGCGGCCGGCTTTATGCGCCAACTCGGGGGAGAGCGGGTTGAAGTTCTCTCGGCAGGTTCTGCCCCTAAAGAGTCAATAAATCCAGTTGCAGTTTCGGCGATGGCTGAGCTCGGAATCGATATCGCAAATCAGCGACCAAAGATCCTGACCCCGGAATCGGTACAGCAATCCGATGTAGTCATCACCATGGGATGTGGCGATGCCTGTCCTTACTACCCTGGTAAGCGCTATGAAGATTGGCAGCTCGATGATCCAGCTGGCCAGGGGATAGAGTCGGTCCGGGTAATCCGAGATGAGATAAAGGCTCGCGTGGAGGCTCTCCTCAAGGAGATTTTCTAGACTTTTAGTTTGTTTTGAGCGTAAATCACCCCTTGAGCCCGATTAATTCATCAAAAAAAGCGCGATTTCAAGATGCTAATTGTTCGCAAGTGGTTCAGACTTTTCGTCATCGCAGGTCAGCGTTGCCTCGGGCGAACCCTGATCTACGGTCTTACGGACTAATCGGTCCGCACTGATGAAGAGTCAGGAAAGGCTCGGGAGATATGTCAGTAACACTTAATAGCAACCAGTGGAACCTTGTCTACAACATGTTCTCACTTGGTTTAATTTCAATGCTCGCTTGCACCGTGTATACCTTGGTTTCACAGGCACGAGTTCTACCTAAGTACCGTAATGCGCTAGTAATGTCATCGATGGTTACATTCATCGCTGGCTACCACTACTGGCGAATCTTTAACTCATTCGGCGAGGCATCAGATGGCTTCACAGTGAATGTTTCAGGTGACCACGGTTCATTTAACGAGGCTTACCGTTATGTAGATTGGCTTCTCACAGTTCCTCTACTTCTCGTTGAGGTAATCGCTGTATTGGCACTTGCGAAGGAAGTTTCAAAGTCACTCATCATGCGCCTTGTTCCAGCATCAGCTGCAATGATCGCACTTGGTTACCCAGGTGAAATCTCAGCAGATCAGAACACACAGGTTCTCTACGGTGTGCTTTCAACAATTCCATTCCTCTACATCCTCTACGTACTATTCAATGAGCTCACAAAGTCATTGGATCGTCAGCCAGCTGGCGTTGCAGATACAGTGAAGCGCTTGCGTCTTCTCCTTATCGCAACATGGGGTGTATATCCAATCGCGTACATCTTCAACATCGTTGGTGATGCAACTGCAGAGTCATTCGTTGCAATTCAGGTCGGTTACACAACAGCAGATATTCTCGCTAAGTGCGTATTCGGTCTCACAATCCTCAAGATTGCACGTATGAAGTCACATGCTGAAGGTATGGCTGCTGACCACTAATTAAATAAGTAAGAGAGCAAAGGGCGTCGAGAAATCGGCGCCCTTTGCCTTTGCCACCGTAGAAATCTCGGTGAAAAGCGTTAGAGTTGATGGCATGAATACTGCGCGAATCAATAACTATCGAATGGCTGCCTATGCAGCGCTAGCGGTTGGGTTGATTAATCTGCGCTATCAGACCGGAAGTGAGGCCAATCTTCCAAAGAGCTTGGCCCTTGTGGTGCCAGGCGCTCTCTTGCTGGCCCTGACTCTGACTCATTTCGGGAAGAAATGGCTACAGAGTAGAGCTGCTGCATTGGTTGTATCTGCGCTCGGAGCGCTCCTTTTGATCTACAGCTTTGTCGTCTAATAAAGGCTTTAAAAAAGTAAGTCATACCCCTCTCTTTTCTCCTGACTTACTGATAGAAATCGCACATGACATTTCGCTCACCAATCTTCGAACTCTCCGATCAATATGTAGAGGCATCTGCCCTGCTCTCGCCGATGGCCTGTACCTATCTTGGCAATGGCATCAACCAAGATAAATGGGATGACCTCTCGCTAGCTGGCGCAGAGAAAGGTGCTGCTCTGGTGCGCGAATACCTCACCAAGTTAGCTGAGCTCACTCCAATCGACAATGTCGATCGCATTGCCAAGAAAGTTATGCAAGAGCGCTTAGAGGCATCGCTACTTCTCCACGACACTGAGGAAGAACATCTCATCTGGTCGGTTCTCTCATCACCTCCAACAAATGTCCGAGGAATCTTCGAGCTCATGCCGCTCAATAACGATCAAGATTTTGCAAATGTCACTACTCGACTTGCAACTGTCGGCAGCGTTTTTGATGGTTGGGTCAGCACAATTTCAACCCTGGCTGCACAAGGTAAGACAACTGCTCGCCGACAGGTAGAGGGCGTTATCGATTCACTCAATGGCCACGCCAACGGCGGATATGTCTCAATGGCAAAGCGCTTCGATCCAGATGGTAAGTATCCAGAGCTCCATGTTCAGGCAGTCACTGCGCAGGAGGCCTGCAAGAAGTTGGCAGAGTACCTCAAGGATGAATATCTACCGCAGGCCAATCCAGTCGATGCGGTAGGCGAAGAGCGTTATGCGATGTGGGCTCGTTACTTCACCGGCGCAGATCTTAATCTCCGCGAGACTTATGAGTGGGGCGTGCAAGACCTTAAGCGAATCAACGATCGCATGTGGCAGATCGCAGAGAAGATCAAGCCAGGTGCCAAGTCACTGCGAGAAGTTGCCGACGTTCTAGATAACGATCCAAAGTACTTCATCAAAGATAAAGAGGGCATCGTCGCCTTCTTGCAAGATTTCACCGATAAGACCATCGAACGTATGAATGGTGAGTACTTTGAGATTGATGATCGGGTGAAGCAGTGCGATGTGAAATACGCACCAGAAGGAAGTGGAACCGCGCCGTATTACAACCCACCATCAGAGGATTTCTCGCGCGCTGGATCAACCTGGATTCCAAGCCAGGGAACTGAAGGCTTTACCTGGTGGCATTTGATTTCAACTTGGTATCACGAAGCGGTTCCAGGCCACCATCTTCAATTTGCAACGTCAGCGGTTGAGCGCGAGAACCTCAGTCGCTTCCAGCGTACCTCTGCCTGGATCAGTGGCTACGGCGAAGGCTGGGCGCTCTACGCAGAACGTTTTATGGATGAGCTTGGCGCATTTGATGAACCAGGTATCGAGATGGGTTATCTATCTAACCAAGCGCTACGTGCTGCTCGAGTCGTTGTCGATATTGGAGTCCATCTCGGTTATAAGGACGAGAATGGAAATGTCTGGAACGCAGATTCAGTTAAAGATGTGCTCTTTGAGAAGGCGCTCCAGGGAGATGCAATTGCGGCGAGCGAACGTGATCGCTATCTAGGTCTGCCAGGACAAGCCATCTCTTACAAGGTGGGAGAGCGAATTTGGATGCAGTCACGAGAAGATGCAAAAGCTCGTCTCGGTGCGGCATTTAATATTAAGAAGTTCCACACCCATGCACTTCGTATGGGACCTATGGGACTTGATCCATTTGCAGAAGAGTTGAAGGCCTGGGACGGTAATTAATTCCGGAAGGAGATATCAGCCCTCTTCATCTCGGCAACGAGAATCCGGATTGCATTCGGTCCCATCCCGTGAAGTTCTTTTAGAGCTGCAAGTGAAACTTTTCGAAGATCACTGATTTTATAGAGGCCATCATCGATGAGCGCTCGGCGAGCTGGCGCTGCCAGCCCAATTTCACGCCATGCGCCATCGACCTCGGCATATGAATCGAGATCGACCTCACCGCGGGTCACTTCGCAACGCGCAGCAGATTTTGCAGCTCTACGTTGAGCAGCAGCGCGCATCGCCTCCGATTGGAGCTTCTTCACCTTTGCGCGTGATGGTTTAGCCATGAAATAGATGGTACTTGCCCACTAAGCGCATTGGATTGAAGAGCAAGAGTGATTAATAAATAACTATGTGCGGGAGGCGGGACTTGAACCCGCACGCCGAAGCACCAGTTCCTAAGACTGGCGTGTCTGCCATTTCACCACTCCCGCGTCGTGCAAGTGGAGAGCAAAGAGTAAGGCTTACTCGCTCCCATACCAAAATCGAGGGCGGCCAATAGCGCACCATCGATAGCGCGCCCCGGGTAAACTACGCAAATGTCCTCACTCGCCGATCAGCTCGCCGCCGCCATTGCGGGGCTAGTTGCTGATGCCATCAACTCCGGCGAACTCGCAGGCACACCCCCAGAATCAATTACCTTAGAGCGGCCAAAGAATCGTGATCATGGAGATTATGCAACATCGATTGCACTTCAATTAGCTAAGGCTGCCGGCAAGAATCCACGCGAGGTTGCAACTCTCCTGCAAGGAGCTATTGCTGCGCTGCCAGGTGTCAGCAAAGTTGATATCGCAGGACCTGGATTTATCAACATCACTCTAGATAGAGCAAATCAAGCAGAACTTGTTCGCACCATTCTGAGCCAAGGCGAGAAGTACGGTGAAGGCAAGGCGCTCAATGGCACCACCATCAACTTGGAATTTATCAGTGCAAATCCAACTGGACCGCTTCACTTAGGACACACCCGTTGGGCTGCAGTAGGCGATGCACTTGGGCGAGTCCTCAAAGCGGCAGGAGCAAATGTCGTACAAGAGTTCTATATCAATGATCGTGGCCGCCAAATGGATCTCTTCGGTCAATCAGTGCAGGCAGCTGCTCAAGGTTTGCCGATTCCAGACGATGGTTATCAAGGCGACTACATCAAAGATCTCGCTGGCGAAGTTCTTGCAAGCAATCCAGGAATCTCGACTAGCGAAGATTTTCGTGAAGCGGCCTATAAAGTTCAATTGGCGCAGCAGCAACGCGTTCTCGATACCTTCCGCACTCACTTCGACATCTGGTTCTCGGAGCGCTCGCTCCATGACTCTGGCGCAGTCGAACATGGTCTAAAGAAACTTCGCGAACAAGGACATGTATTCGAAGAAGCTGGCGCTCTCTGGTTGCGCACAACGGACTTTGGCGATGATAAAGATCGAGTACTAATTAAAGAGAATGGCGAACTCACTTATTTCGCCTCTGATACCGCTTATTACATCAATAAGCGCGAACGTGGCGCTGATATCTGCATCTATATGCTCGGTGCAGACCATCATGGTTATATCCATCGCCTTCGCGCCGTTGCAGCGTGCGCTGGCGATAACCCTGATTACAACATCCATGTTCTGATCGGCCAGCTGGTCAAAATCATGGAGGGTGGGGAAGAGGTAAAGCTCTCAAAGCGCGCCGGAACCATTATTACTTTGGAAGAGCTGGTCGAAAAAGTTGGCGTTGATGCCGCTCGCTACACCTTGATTCGCTACCCAGTTGATACTCCGATGGTGATGGATATCGATATCTTGCGGAGCAATACCAATGAGAACCCGGTCTATTACGTGCAGTATGCCCATGCGCGTATCGCTGCAGTTCTCCGCAATGTAGCCGAACTCGGAATCTCAACTTCAATTTCAGATTTTGATCCTTCGCAATTAAGCCATGATCGCGAGAATGAGTTACTAGGGACTCTCGCCGAATTTCCTCGGATCGTTGCATCTGCCGCCGAACTCCGCGAGCCACACCGAGTCGCACGTTACCTCGAAGAACTTGCCGGCGTCTATCACGGCTTCTACGCAGATTGTCGAGTTCTTCCCTTGGGTGATGAACCGGTGGCACCAATTCATTCAGCGCGTGCTCAGCTATGCGCCGCCACGATGCAAGTTATTGCTAACGGCTTGGCTCTACTGGGTGTTAGCGCACCGGAGCGAATGTAATGAGCAGGGCATCTATGTGGTCGAAAAACGTTGATTTTGTTGGTGGCGAACTCACTCTCTCTGGATTACCAGCATCGCAACTTGCTCGCGAGTTCGGAACACCAACCTTCTTCCTAGATGAAGATGCATTTCGTTCGCGTGCACTTGCTTGGCGCGATGGCCTACGTGCCGAATTTGGCGACAGTGCTGGCCACGTCTTCTACGCCTCAAAGTCCTTCTCATGCACTGCTGTAGCGCATTGGATTGAAGAGCTTGGCCTCGGTATCGATGTATCAACTGGCGGCGAGTTCGCGGTGGCAATTGCTGGCGGAGTAAGTCCTTCTCGAATTCAGGTTCATGGAAATAACAAGTCACAATCAGAGATCGATCGCGCAGTTTCAGCTGGCGTCAATACCATCGTGATTGATTCGCTCTACGAGATTGATCGAGTTGCCAGCGCCGCACAAAGCCAAGGAAAGCGTCAATCTATCCTGATTCGTTTAACGCCGGGCATCGAGGCACACACTCACGAATCTATTTCAACTGCGCACGAAGATGTGAAGTTCGGATTCTCAATCGCATCAGGTGCGGCTTGGAGCGCAGTCGAGAAGATTGCAATGCATCCGGAGCTCGAACTCCGAGGAGTCC